>Ga0207879_100096_pt1 | contig 160066 bp, 186 predicted proteins | sample LinPmetageLP24_FD_184045 | JGI IMG/M metagenome (GOLD analysis project Ga0207879, IMG submission 184045) | Marine viral communities from the Pacific Ocean - LP-24 (SPAdes) | ecosystem: Environmental > Aquatic > Marine > Oceanic | place: Pacific Ocean | collected 2009-08-30 | reverse complement strand
GGGGGGTGGGGGGGGTTTGCCTTCCTGTGGAGATTTGCACTGTAAAGAGACGATAGTTCGCTAACTTGAGGATTTTAGATCAGAGAGACAGTCCTTGGAAGCCCCGTTGTCAGGGAAGCGAAGAAGAGTCTTGACGCATTGGTGTGGAAGACGTTCGTTGCTTCATTTGCACAGTAGACCATAGCTAGGTAAAGAACAAAATAGGAGCACTCCACTCAAACTTTGATCAAGATGAATTCAATTACCATTGACAAAACACCAGCAGAATTCAAATAAGCACAAAATCAAAACAGCAAAGGCAAGCACTCGAATACTAAGAAAGGGATTGCGATTAAATGGTATTATAGACACGCAAGCGCCTGTCGAGAAAGGTTGAAAGAAAGCCCAGGGTATCTCCACAAAACAGCGAAACATCATTTTCCTTCTCGTGTCTCCCTCTCTCTTTTTCTTGCCAGCTGATCATACATAATTTCCCAATGATTTAGATGGGGTTATGGACCTCAGCAGCAGGATCCTGCTTGACAGTCCTCTCGTTCTTGTTTCTCCAGGCATGAAGTCCAGAAACGGCAGTCGTGATAGCGAAGAGGATCCTGTTGTCGTCTGTCAGCATTCCATTTTGTCCTCTCAACACATTCCGACCCCCCGCCTCCACAGCCACATTCACGTCCACCACACAGCCAGACCAAAGAGAGTAAAGCAAACTCACCACTCAAAAGCCGCAAACACGCATCCGGCAATGCTACTCCTGCAAACGCCACTCCTGCGTCCAGCTCTGCTGCCGCATTGCGCATCACCCAACAAGTCGGCCAGCGCAATGAAGCCCGCGAACCAGAAGATCATGGTCACTGCCTCGACACCGAGGATGGCCCATTTGTGTGCAAACTGTTGGAACTTCATGGGTGCGACGATGAGGTAGGCGAGGGCGAGGAGGGTCCAGACGGAGACGAAGATTAGGAAGTTGATTTCTGAGGGGGAGTCCCAGAAACGGTCAGCGGCTGTAGGGGATTATGTTAGTATCTTGTGCTTATGCAGAAGGAGATGCATGGGCGAGACAGAAGTGGAGACGAACCATAGGCGAGAGTTCCGAGGACGATGATGGAGAATACGGCCTGAACGGCGCGGATGGGGAGGATGAGGATGCCATAGTTGAAACCCATTTTGCTTTACTTTGTGTACTTTTGTACAATACCGGGGTTGCAGTCCGTACTTTGTTTGGAGGTTTCTGATTGGATATTATCAATATGCTTGGTCCGACGTTGTCTACAGATGAAGGCTTGGAGTTTGAGGCTGAATATGAGGACTTGAGGAGGCTGAAGGGCGAGGTTTTCTTTTAAAGGTGGAGGACAAACGGAGAAAAGATCCTTGAATCAAGGAAAATCAAGGAAGAAAGAAAAATAGAGTGCGGTCATCAGTCCCAGTCTCAACCCTTCCTTTATGAACAAATTCGTGGCGTGAATCATCTCACGCCCAGCAGCCCTGCCAGCGGGTACGTGTGACCTCTGGTGGCTGAGGCTTGGGAATGCGGGGCATGAATCCAAGATGCGATGGTATTGGAGGGATGACGTCGACTTAACTATCGTGATATCCATAGTTCAGCTGGTAAGGATGCTTTGGGTGGTTAGTGTCTTGTGCACTGCTATTTTGATGATCTGAGGTTGGGTTGGGGTGGAGTTTGGTTGGTCGATGCAGGTTTTCGGGTGGGATGTGCCGGCTTGGTGGTGGGCTGACATGGGCATGATGGAGCTTGGAGGGTGAGTGCCGAGCTGTGAATCGAGGAATCGGAGATATCGTTTAGATCATGACGATGGTACGAATGGCTTAATGCAGGTACTCAATACAAGAGAGGAAGTATATTACCTGCCTTGATATGCTCTATGACGGTTGAAGGTAGCTCAAGTGGCAAGTAAGCTGAGGAAAGAGGATTCGTTTGTTGTCAACAAGTCGGCACTGAGTGCCGTCCTCAGCCGTCGGTCTAGCCTGGCTGCATGCGGTAGCTACACCAGAGCTCTTAACAAACCGTGAAGCCAAATATCGAATGATATCTATTGCATTTAGGCTTTCGAATCTGTTGCTTTCATTATGTATGCTATTCTATGAAAGTGAGTAAATAGAATAGATTCTCATTTACAACTACAACTTACTCCCACTCCCATCAGAAACAAGCTCAATAACCAACTTTCCGAACTGCGAGCCATTCCTGATATCCTCAAACAATCCATCAATATCCTTCATATTATCAATTCCCTTGACCGATCTCGAAACAATAGGCTTGATCTTCTTCTCGTTGACAAAAGCAACCATATCTTTGAACTCTTGTCTCGAACCCATAGTCGATCCGCGAAGTTCGAGGTTCTTGAGAACTGCATTCATTGACCAGTCCATCTTTGGAGAGACAGTCATTCCGTATTGGACGACGACACCGCCAGGCTATTTCCACGTCAATACGCATTTCAAAATCTCGTGGACCTACGTGTATAGGTGAAAAGTACATACCTTCAACAACTTCACAGCCTTCGAAACAACATCCCCACCCGCACCATCAATAATTGCATCAACAAACGGCCTATCCTTCGGCAACATCCCCTTCAACTCCTTCTCCCACCCCTCGCTCTTATAGCTCACACCCCCCTTCGCACCCATCTTCTTCGCCTTCTCAATCTTTTCCTGCGTCCCACTCGTCACAAAACCATTCGCGCCCATTGCAACCACAAATTGCAGCACATTGAGCGCAACACCACCTCCAATACCCGTAATGAGGATATTCCTCCCCTTCTCCGCATTCCCGCTCTTCGTGACAAACGCCCTCCAGCCGGTGAGACCAGTAAGAGGAAGCGCCGCAGCTTCAGCAGAACTCAAATGAGCAGGCGCCTCTTCAACCTCATCCTCATGCACGCAGACCACCTCCTGCAACGTCCCCAACTCAATGGTCTTAGTGCCTCCGAGAATCGAGTATCCAGTTGGCGCTTCGGGGCCATCGGGGCTATCTTTCCAGCCGCGGCCTGGGGTCAGGATGACGCGTTTATGTAGCCAGGATTGGGAGGCTGAGGAGCCGACGGAGGTGACGATGCCGTGGCCGTCAGCGAGGAGGGGGGTGGTGAAGGAGGGCGAGGGGTAGAGGGCTTGTCGGAGGAAGAAGTCGCGGTGATTGAGGGCGGCGGAGTGGATTGTTATGAGGAGGTCGTTGGGGCCTGGGGTGGGGTTTGGGACGTCTTTGACTTGGAGGCTGGAGATGTGATTTCGTGTCAGTATTGTACAGCTTTTTTATGATTGATTGTTGGTGAAGTGGATATCTGGATGTGATGAGGGTTCTCACGGATAGTAAACCTTCCCAGGTTTGCCCTCGACATGCTGCATGACAATTGCTTTCGGCATTTTGGCGATTTGGAGATCAATTGATTGCAATGCGGATTGGTGTGGTGTCTAGGAGACAAAACCAGTGGTATTTCAACTCATTGCTGCTGGTGATGGTCGGCGACGGGAGTCCGTTCGACATGACGTTGATAAGATCTCCCCCGCCATATAAAGTTGCCGAGGCTAGTTTGACAGCCGAGTGCGGAGATACGACAAGGCTGAAAGGCAGTACACTGACTCTGGGCAAAAGAAGATGAGTGAGTCGGCAATCTGGTCGAAATTATAGATTGATTGAAGAGAAGGTCGCTTAAATTCCTTGATGGAGGAGAAAGAAGTAAACATCGGACGAGGCGTGCCGCAGGGAGGGACGCGGGCTGCCGTTCCCATTTTAATTTGCTACCATCCCAAGCAGGAAATAAGCCACGGTGAGATCTAACAGGTATCATTAACTCCATGCTATGTTATGTCTACAAGCGACTCCAAAACACCGCCCATGTACAGAATTATCTTCGCCTTTTCCCACCTCCACCAGCAGCACCATCTGTATCAGCTCTCCTCTTCTTTCCCTCCTTCCTCCAATAGTCCTTCGTTTCAGCCTTCTCCCTCTCATTTCTCTTCTCCTGATTCTCTTCAACCTTCTTCCTGTACACCTTCCTCTTCTCCTCCTTCGCGGCTCGCCTCTTCGCATCCTTCTCGTTCCTAAGCGTCATGATCTTTTGCATCAGGTCTCTAGCCTTCTTCTCCTCGCCTCCCACCACAACAGCGCGTTTCTGCATGTAGGTCTCCTTGCCCTGTTTCTTTGTCTGGATGATTTGCGATTTGAAGGGGAGTTCGGCTGCTAGGGCGCGAGGGACACGGAGAGGGTTGAAATGACGCGTTGCACGCTCCACGGGTTTGTAGGTGCTGTTCTTTTGTTGGGGCGTAGGAATATTTTGGTCCCGACGAACTTCGCCAGTCAAGCGCATGCCTTCCCAGCCGATGAGGTTGGTCACAGGGTTGTAGAAGCGGTGGGGTTTGATGGGATACCATGCTCGAAGGAAGACAATATCGCTCATGAGGATCTTGTCTTCGAATGTGGCTCGGAAGTGACCTTCTGGTTTGCTGAGGGCTTTCTTGATCTGGCCCCGAATTCCGGAGACGGTTTTGATGGATGCGCCTTCAAATTTGGCGATTTCGACTGCGGTGGTGAACATGTCTTTGATGAAAGCTGTATTCTTGAAGATTTTGTATGGCGTTCCGGTAAGCTTGAGCTTCTTGACAATCTCAGTCGCTTCGTCGACGTTCAGAACCGTTCCAGTTGCAGCGATTCGGAAACCAGGGTTCTTTGAAGAGAAGGTTTGATAACAGGAGAATCCTGTATTAGGCGCAATCAAGGGCCCGTAGAATGTCCCAAAACAATGCATATGCTCAGGTGTGTACTTCAACATACGATTTCGTACTCGAGAATCAGATATGCTGTATACCGGCATCGTCTGAAACCTCCTCCACCCCATTGAGAAGATCAAAGGATCGTTCGTCTTCAAGATCTTCTTGTGCCATCTGTGTCGCTTGATCCTGACCTGAACGAAGCCATATCGATCTTCAGTAGGCGAAAGTCCTCCCACAATGATTGGCATGCGTGCATCAAATCTGGTGACGAACTCTGAAGCGACGTTCTCAAGAACGATCTTTGCGTACATCCCCGCCCGGAACCCTTCAACATTGACCCTCTGGCTGTCATCTAAGAGCTCGAATTCGGACTTATTGATATCCAGCTGTTTCTGGATTTGAGCTTTCTGTGCGTCGTACCAGTCGTCCTCTCCAAACTCCTCTTCTTCGCCGCCTTCTCTCCGGGCTATTGCTTTGTCATTATTGAAGCCCTCGCGATCTTCCTCCTCGAAACGTAGCTTCAGCTCTTCCTTCCTCTTTGCATTCTTTTCCCGTTCAGCCTCGAGATCATCTGGCTTCTCCTCTTCGTCGGCCTCCAGATCCTGGAATTCACCATCTCCTTCGTCGTCTGAGTCCTCCCCGTCCCCATCGTCGCTACCGCTTTGTTCTCCCTTCTGCTCACTTAGAAGATCTGATGTGGCAAATCTACGTCTCAAAGCTTCCACAGCATCTTCTGATGTCCATTTCTGCTCGAGCTCATCGTAGTCTAGGATAGGTATCGCCCGATCCTCGAGTTTCTCGTCCAAATTCTCCTTTCCGGATTTCTTGAAGAAAGTTTCCTCATCGGAATCCTCTTCGATATCTTCCTCTTCCTCGACTTCTCCACGCCATTTCTTCAAAACCTCTTCTGGGGTGAATGTCTCGTTGTACATGAACTTGGCGAGGTCTGATGTGCGGAATGCCTTCTTCTTGCCACTAAGTGTCAGAGCTGTCTGAAGCATGTTCCCCTTCCACCTCAAAGCTCCCTCCTCATCTGACTCTTCTTCGTCCTCGTTCTCGTCCTCCTCATCATCGCTGTCAGCCTCGTCGCCAGATATCGAGCCCAAATCCGAGTCACTGTCTGCGAAAGCAATTTCTCCCTCGGTCTTGTCAGCCGACTTTCGAAATGCCTTCCCCATCTTGTCCTCTGTGATTTCCGCTTCGTCTCCAGAATCGAGCTCCTCCCCGCTGACGAATCCCTCATCGTCCACATTTTCGTCATCTGACTCGTCTTCTCTATCAACGAATCTCGCAGACCTCTGCTCTTTCCGGCCCGTACCTTCGTCCTCCTTGGTGATGGCAGATCCGCCACCAAACAGTTGAAGTCCATCATCTGTCTCTCCCAGAGTTTTCCTCTCATTTTGAAGCCGTACCATCAGCTCCTCTCCCTGCCCACGATCTTCCTCGTCGTCCTCGATATTGAAATTGAAACCCTTCTCTCTCGTGATGTATATCGTGTCTCCGTCAATCTTCAATCCACTCTTGTCGGACATTGGAGCGTGCAGCTTTTTCTCCTTCTCGTCAAGTCGCCTTCGTCCAGTCTTCCCAGTGATCTTGGCCATTTCTCGATCCATATAGGGTGTCGGACATGGATCTGGCAATGCTTCCATCGAAGAAATTATATAGTCTCCCAACCCAGGAATGTGTACCCTTTGGCCCTGCGCAGAAAAGTTCGTACCCCGCAGATATCCAGACAACACAACCGTCCGATCGCATTTTGCATCTTCCTCGATTTTAGTCGGATGAGTGACGTCTCGGAAACTATCGATAACTGTATACGGATGTGAATTCCGCCAGATCAAAGGCCTCGGGTTCTTCATGACAGAAATAAACCTTGACAAGTTATGGATCTCTCGATCGGGATATCGGCCATTGATGACTCCGGACAGGTAGAACAGATGCGCGCCCTGGTATAGTTCACTCCAGAATCTGTTCTTCAGACGCTTCTTCGCATCCTTCAGCGTTTGTGGTTTCCGGAAAAGATCAAGATGTGTCAGGATTCCGAACACGTTTCCTGGCATACCACTAGACGCCAGGATGTTCAAGAACTCCATCGTTTCCATCTCGAAGCCGAAATTTCCATCAATCATCAGTAATACGATATCTGCCACCTTAGACATGTCCACCATGGCTTCGAGTTCGTTCGGACATTCTATGAAGGTCAGGCGCTGTCGCTTCGACGTCACTACTGTGATGGGGCCTTGGGGGTCGGATAGCGTCTCTTTGGCGTATCGTTTGACGAGGGATTTGAGGAGCGTTGTCTTGCCTACACCGGGAGGTCCAACAATTGCAACAAGTCGTGGAGGAGGTTCCTCGGGAATCCGATCGATTTGAGGAACGTGAAGTCGTTTCTCTTTCAACTGTATCTGGTCAGCAGATAACTTAGGAAGTGTGCAGCAGAACTTACATCGTGCGATCGAGCAGCAGATTTGGCCAATCTTCCTGGATTCGCATAGGCGAAAGCCTTGGGATTTTTGTCTGCAGTGAATTAGCTAGGCAGATTAAGTCAAGCTGGCAGACTTACCTCCCACATGCTTCGTCTTCTTCTTCTCTTTGGACGGCCTATGCGCCCTGTTGTTCTGTTCCTCCATGATTTGATCAGGGCGTTGCTGGGAATAGCTTCCACACTGAATTGGATTTTCGTCCTTCGAGATAAATTTTGGCGGGATCAAATTTAAGGTTTGGAACTAGGCCAATCATGGTTAACATACTATTGCTATCAGCTTATCAGCATCCCACCTCGGCAATCAGCTCGAGATGGCAATCCGCGCTTCACTTCGGCCCAAACAATCTGCAAGACATAGCCACGATCATGCAGGATCCTTGAGATGCTTCTTGCCGCCGAAGAAGTCTTGACCTTCTAACAGCGTACGATCATCATGTGCATTTCGAGGGCATTGTCAATCTGCCCACTGCCTTGTTTAGGAGTGCTGTTGGACAGGGACCTAGGTAGACTAAGCAGACCTGGACCTCGGATCAACCGCTGGGTGGTGCAGGTATGAACCAGGGCTTCACGGGGATCAAGTAGTCCAGATCACACTCTGCACTCTCTTCAAATCAAGTCCGATGAAAACGATCTATATAGGTCCATATTCGACCTTTTGAGTTGCCGTCATTGAAAGTGAACATTTCTTGCCATTCGATGTTCATGACAAGGCCTGCCATGAGTTTGAAACTCCACAAACAACAGAACCACAAAAGTACTGGCTATCATTAATTGGCTTACTTTATCCAGCTTCCTTTTCGTGCATGTAACGCGTGTGTTGTCAAGCCGAGTCAGATACAGCGTATCGCGCGATGACGTACATTTAGGCTGTCACAAGTTCCTCTGCCCCTCGTCTTGGATACCAGGAGACTAGTCGAGTACAAGATCTACTTAAAAGCTTCAAGACCCCGATAGGTACTCTCTCTGGATAATCCAAAGCTTCAGTACACAAAATCTTGTCAAGGACGATACCAGAAATTTGAACCTTATATAACAACAATCCAACGTCAACATGCCTGAATTCATCGTATGTTGACCCCGCACCACCCCACTATCTCCATACATCAACTAACAGGAGGCAGGTCGCCGTTAAGAAGGGACTCAGTGAGGACGAGTATTCCCAGTAAGCGTGGACGAGACAGCAGGAGTTGCGATGTTTCTAACAACCATTCGTCAGAGCACAAACCCACGCCAAAGAGAAGGGAGGCAGAATCGTATCCGCCTTCGAGCGCACCGGAATCATGCCTGGCTTTGTGTCAGTATCCTACTTCACATCCGTTCTCCCATATACTAATATCTCGTTAGTGTTGACTTCCCCGCCGATTCCGTCGGCACTCTTGAGTCTGGCCCTCATGTCGAGTCTGTCGAACCCAACGGAGTGATGAAGACACAATAGGGAGGACACTAGCAGGATAACTTTCATGTATTATTGAATGAGTGGGCTATAGGATATAACTAAGGTGATTGCATGGAATGAATAGACTTCTATTTGACGAGAATTGACGAAAGTTGACGACTTTCCATTGTGTAAAATATTTGCTGTTGTTGTGTTCAATTGATAGGTAGTTGTTGCTGTAGAGTCGTGGTTTAAGCGCTAGCCTCATCAAAAGCCGTGCGCCATTAATCGTCGTTTGTCCATTGCCCATACAACATCACAACAATCCCCGATGCCACCATGAAATATATAACGCGACCATCGCGGGTCTTCCGTGGTGCGAAACACAACCGAATCTCCATATATTGTCTCTGCAGTCGCAGGAACTTCACACAACGGTCAATTCACGCCCGCCATCCCTCGCCCTCTGCTCACAAATGGTCCCATCCACCCAGCTCCACAACCATTGCGGACGATGATGTAGCAAGTCTTGCAAGCGAGCAATTGCACTCTCTTAGCTTGGCAGATCTGGTGAAGTACTGTGTTTCCAGTCTCTGCATCTGCCACCTGGGCTGACATCTCCCAGAGAAGGACGGCCTCCTCTCTCCGAGAAAGCGCTGTTCTCGTCAGCAAACTTCACTCTCTCACTTTTACCGATCCGTCTCGCGCATCGAATACAAGCCCTACGAAATCTGCCCTTTATTGTGGTATCGAATCCGAATATCTCTACCATCTATAACAACTACCTACATTCGCTGTCGACGCTGCTCCCATACAAGTCTCGAACCATATCTACGCTCGAAGAAGAGATCAAATTTACGAGTGTGCTTTCCGATTTGGTGGAGACTCATTCGCATACGATCCCAACCCTTGCCAGAGGATTTCTTGAGTGCAGGAAATACATCAACCCAGACGAGGTCACCAGATTTCTGGACGAACATCTGCGGGCGAGGATAGGGACTAGATTGATCGCGGAGCAGCACATTGCTTTGCATCTCTCATCTCAGCCCCATCAGGACACCAAGACCAGTGCTCCAGAAGGAGACCCTTCATCATCATACATCGGGGTTATTGACACGGCTCTCCAGCCAGCCTCGATTATCAATTCGTGCGGGAACTTTGTCTCGGAGATCTGTGAGTTGAAGTATGGCGTTCGGCCAACATGGGTAATTGATGGAGAGCCGGGCACAACATTCGCATACGTACCTGTGCACTTGGAGTATATCATCACGGAACTGCTGAAGAATGCTTTCCGAGCAACGGTGGAATCAGGAAGATCTCATGAGCCAGTCGTCATTACCATTGCCGCAGAGCCGGAGTCACCTAGAGGTGGGCTTTCTAGGTCAGAGAGGGGGCCTAGCAATGCCCCGATTGACAGCAACTCTCCTATCAAACCGTTTGAGGATCCAGCACCCGGAGTTACGATTCGCATACGTGATAGAGGAGGTGGGATAAGCCCCGAGGTACTACCTGACATTTGGTCTTATTCATTCACGACATTCTCAGACGAAGACTTGCCAGGCAGTGGGAGCGGAAGCATGGATGCACTTAATGCTCTGTCTGGTGCTGGTGGAGGAGAAGGGAGCTCTATTGCTGGCTTGGGTTATGGTTTGCCACTTGGAAGAGCATATGCGGAATACTTCGGTGGGGGAATTGCGGTGCAAAGTCTCTATGGTTGGGGATGCGATGTCTACCTCAGGCTCAAGGGACTCGGTAAGCCCAAGAGTTAATTCTGGCCGTCTGTGGAGAAATATATAACCCTTAGTCTCAAGGATACCAAGAAGGAGAGTCTTCCAGCATCCTTTTCGTACACAGCCTTGTGAAACAGACTTCTGCTTGTTGGTATGCTTTCATTGGCGGTTCGAGGTCCAGGGTCTTAAGCGAGGCCAGTTGAAAGCCTCACCGGAGTCAACCTGCATCGCAACCTGCATCACACCCTCTCTACGCGCCCCTGTCAGGGCTGATCGTGGGGCAGTGTTGCGCTGCATCTTGGTATGTACACAGTTCGCCTCGTCCCAGGCAATGCTCAAACGTACCATTCCCCTTTAATGATGGCTGCTCCCATCTTTACAGACTTTATCCAATTCATTTCATTAATTTGCGCCCATGGAAGCCGCCATTGCAGTAGCGGGCATCACCATCCAACTAGCTGACACCCTGCACCAATTGATCACCTTCTGGAAAGAGGTTCAGCGTGCTCCGGCTGAAGTGTGTTCTCTGTTCGAAGATGTGGAAACGCTCTCAGCTATGCTGGCGCAGGCCCAATCATCCATTCACGATGGACGTCTAGATGGACTCGCCGAAACTGTCCTCGGGAGGTGCGAAGGAAAGGTTGCAGCTCTGTATGCCAAGGTTAGGAAGGCCAGTGAGGGTTTGACTTCGGAGAGTGCGAGAAAGAGGAAGTGGAGTGCCTTGAAGATTGCTTTGGACAAGGCAGACATCACTGAGCTGCGAAGTGAGTTAAAGGAAGCGAAGGCCATGTTGATTATTGTCAAGCTTGAATCGTTCGAGTAAGCTTCCCCACTCTTCTACCTCGTGTAGATATTGACAGGGCTCTAGGAAATCTACGAGTTCAAAGCTTCAAACGCAGGAACAGATCCTGCTGGAAGTTTTACGAGCTGTACGCCTTTCTTCTGCACAGGCATCTGAGATCCTGTCGTGGACAAATCTTGAGTGGCAGAAGTCAGAGATGCAATTACTAACCGCACCGGCTACCGAGCCACCTGATTACACAAAGGATGCCGCACCTGCTTGTTCAAGTATCACTGACGAGATGTGTGTTAAATTGTCAAGCTTCAGCAAACAGGTTCAAAAACGTCCTCGCCCGAATTCTGCCTGGATTTCCGGGTCAAGTTCTTGTATCAACACTCCTTTCGGTCCAGTCAAAACATGGACCAGTACCAAGCCACCAATCGACAGACGCGAGGATGCAAACAAGGTTCAAGAGAAGGACAAAACCTTTGCACTGTATCCATCATGGCTATTAAGAAGACTCGGGATATCATACGGGCTATGGATTCAGGGGCGGAGCACCCATGGTTGGCAGTACACAGTTCAGCCTTTCAATGCAGTCCCAGAAGATGCACCAATCTTCCGCTACTGCCGGGATGGAGATGTTGCTGCTATCAAGACGCTTCTCTCGTGTGGATATGCTTCTTTGAGAGATCGTGATCCGAGAGGGAGAACGCCGCTGTGGGTACGCAGGTCTTCCACGTTTTAGCAAGATATTTTTCCACGCTAATCCTTCCGAAGTATGCCTCGAGGTCGCTGCAAGTGGAAGTAGCAGAATTTCTGCTTGAACATGGCGCCGACGCCCACGTTGTTGACTGGGAATCCAAGCGGTTAGTTATTTCCTTTCCCTGCACTTTGCTCGAGGTATCGTTTTGACTAGGAATCAGGTCTGCCATTGCTGCTATTAACTACAGTTCTACGGACCTTGGGAAGAAAACCACGATGATCAATATCTACGAACGCTATGCACCGGATGGTTACGATGAAGATTCATTGCTCTACTTAGTCGGCTTGACGATGATTACGTACCGCTCAGGTCGGTCGCTTGAGCTTTGTCCAGCAGAGATTGATCGAGAACGGTGCTTCATTCAATTGGTCAATCGTATCTTGGAAATTTTGTGTCCGGACGACGCACAGCGCACCAAAATATTTCGCGATGCACTGGCCTGCGGCTATAGCTCAAAGATCCTACATTGGTTACTGAGCAGCATCAGGGTGATGGACGAGCTTCATGGTGACTGGATCTTGCATGATATGATCGACAAAGGATTTCTATTACTGCATCCAGCCATCATCAAACTTGCAGTCGAAAAGATGAGGAGACATCATGGACACCAGTATGTGCAGTCAACAAGGGTTCAGTCGAGTGCGACCTTCCTTGCCATAGCTCATCCCACAAGCTTTTTCGCGTGGCAAGATATCCTACTTGGCGTTGGTCATGATCTCGACGAATTTGTGGCCAAAGAGCTGGAGGCTCCCTCGTCTGCTCTCTTTCTCCAGGGCTGGAGGAAAAACACTTTGCTGCTGCTTTTCAGAAGCGAGGCGTTCCCGGCTACCAACCATGGCGACCACCCTACTTGCGACAGGTGCGGCCAACGATACAAGAGGACTAAATTCATGGTAGACGTCCCTTGGGCAAGATATCTTCAAGGCATCAGGCAGGGTAGGTTGACGCCTCGGTCGAAATGTGTAGATGTGCAAGATATCACGATTGATTTTCGTGGTGGGCTGGCTTCGAAGATTGACCACTCTTCTGTATCGACTGATCCATACGACTCGATGAAATTGCCTGACTCCGCTCCGTACCGAATGGTTTGCAAAGTCAGATGCAAAGATGGAGTGTGTGTGCCTAAAGTGCTAGAGGGAAGCTCTGCTCAAGATGTGTTCGTTCTGCCATACCCTCTCGAAGAGGCCGAAGAGGAAGAAGAGGCACTTGCCGGAACGAGAGAGGAGGACGCTTCCCGTCTAACCTCATCTCTAGTTGAGGACAGCTGTCCTTCGAGGAACATACCGGGTGCTTTTGGAGACTGACTCTACTACCTTTCTCCCTCCCTGTATTCCTGTTGAGTTGGTGGCGAATCACATGCCTGATGATCTGTTGAAGACTTTTGCCGCTTCTCCTCCAGCAATTTACAAAATATCTCTCAGCGACGTTTTCTTTCTACAGCAATACTTAGGATAGAAAAGTGTCCGTCGACAATCTTGCTAGTCAATAGTTCCTCTGTTCACATATTCCCCAGGGCTTTCTCCAATCGCCCCTATCTACAGAGACCCATTTCATTGAGACCAAAATTCGGTGTTCGCTTCCCAGTAACGGAAGTGACCACACCCTTCGGCGTTCTGCCCAGAATAATTTTATGGCACTTGAAACCCACCTTTCTGCCTTCGTCCCTCGCGACCTCCTTCAACAAGCCACCGCATCACCAAGGCCAATCTCCGCACCCGCCAACAACAACTCCATGAACCCCGCCCCAATCTCCTGGATATTTAAATTATGCTGCGCTTGAGTAGGGTAGAACGGGCAAGAAGCCGCCGAATTTCCAAACCCAAATTCAACGGTATAGCCATGAATGAGATTCTTCGTCGGATCAGCAAAATGTCTTGAGTAAGAGTAATCGTCACTGGCCCCGGATGTTGGGTATAAATCAGCAGCTGGAATAACAGCATAAGTTCGCTTGGTAGCAGCAGTCATGGCACTGCCCATGCGAGTCGCCGCCTTGATGTTATCCGCATTCTCGGTTGCTGGTGTATACTCTCCGTAGCCACTTCCAGATCCAGGGGTGTCGGTCAACACGCCTCGAACGCCATTGTAGGTTGAGTTGAGGAAGTTCATCGTGCTGTATTTGGACTGGTTCTCATCGCTTCCCCAGCTGTAGAGGACGTCGCCAGTATACGAGTGAAGGTCAACGAACCATCGGACTTTGCTGAATGTGTCCATGACCCATTTGATGTTTTTGGTCTCGGGTTCGGAGAACGCGCTGGTGCCTGAAGTCGGAGTGTTAGATGAGAACTATCAAGGCGTTGGGGATCAACATACCGTGGAATGTCTCGGAAGTTGGACTGGTAGATGCAACAGATGACCGAACGCTTGATGCAAATAACTTGGTGAAATCCCAAAGGAAATCAAAATTGCGGTTCAGATCAACTCCAATGGAAGCTGCGGAACCAGTCGAGGACGCCGGGTTGCGATTCTTGCGCCAGCAGCTGTTGCTTGACTGATCATAAGCCACACCATCGGGGTTGCTCAACGGGACGAAGACAACACCTGTGGACAGAGCTGTCTTCACTTGCGCGTTGGTGTAGGTTTTGGAGCCATACTTGAGGCCGACATTGTTCTTGTTGGCATAGAGCAAGTCTCCAATGAAGTACAGAAGTCCATCAGAACCTCCACGCTCGCGTGCGTGAATCGCAGCGTTCAGGTAACTGACACATTGTAAATAAATGCTTGGTTGGAGTCATGTCACCACTTACACTCGATACGCGTTATTGCATGTCCCGTTCCCTCCAGCTTTACCGCCCGAGATTGTTGCACCATTGTAAGTCTTGTACGGAGCGGTGAAAGTAGAAATCCCGTAAACAGTGGCAAGACCTTTCAGTCCGCTCGCAATCTCGTTGACATTTAGGAGAGAAGTCAGTGTCACAGACTGAGTCCCCAGACCTCGAGGTGCAACCGTGCCGCCACTGTATCTGTCACCTGTTGCGATTGGGATACCATTGCTGGATGATTGGCGACGAACAACTCTTGGTAGACCATCTCGCTCCTCAGGTAGAAGACATGCCAAGGCCAAAAGCGGGAGGCTAACAATACAGGACAACAACTCGAGTTTCATGACGGCGGCTAAAGAACAGAGATTCTATCATCATGTCGGACAATGCTCTGGTATATATACATTTTCCTCGATGTCGACTTCTCCCTACATAATCTATTCCCCCTCTTTGTCTGCGGCAAGATTCGCAACAAGATTGGCGTTGCGGGAAGTCCAGGTAATATTAGGAAGCTGGAAGTAGAGGGCTGATACTACTGCCGACAAATCAGCATGGGGTACGCCGGCATTTGGGAAGCTGCCAAGTTGAGATCTGGTGGCGATGAGGGATTGGTTGGTGGGGAGGACGGGATAAGAAGGTCGCTTAAGCGACCTGCCAGATTAGGGGTTGCTCCGTGAAGTATAAGTTAATGTGCACCTCATCGTAGACTAGTCACAAAAGCAGTTCGCGGAATGATTTCGAAGTTTTGATGCTTTGCGTGACAGCTGTATGCTCAAGCCGAAGGGGCAGGTGAGGGAGTGGTGCACTTTCGTGCAATAGAACCCGCCTCCTCGTCCATGCAAGTACCCCATGAAGTGTTCCGATTCCAAGGTTTGGACACCTCAATGATAGTCATCTGTAGAAGTGGAACTAGCAGATGCTGGATTGAATTTGCTGTTTTTGCATAAGCATTTATTGTTGTTCTATCCTCGCCTATTTCCGCTACAAGTATCCACGCTGCCCGAGAGATCACATCTTCCTTGTTCCTGTCGATCAACTTCATTCAGCTTACTTCCCTGATCCGGAGTGGCCTATGCTGTCTTAAACAAATTCTTCGGGGTAGGGATCCTTGGTGGGATTTTCGATCCATTCCTGCAACTTTGAAAAGGCAGAAAGATCGTGAGATTGTTTCGATGAGTTGTAATCAGACTGTTCTTCCATCCAACCTGGGGTTCCAAAACCTAGGAAACTCTCGCCAACTGGGCAGCAGCATCCAAAGTCAATGAGGAATGCGGTATCGGTATCATCGAGCATAATGTTATTGGGATTAATGTCATTATGGGCGAGGCCAAGTGAATGAATATGGTCGATTGCGGACTTGACTTGGTCGAGACACAAGTCTTTGTCGAAGGGGCGGGAACTTTCGAGGACGCGGTCTTCGAGAGTTGTGGCGTACTTGTCGAGAACGATTCCGACGACACGGCCACGCTTGACAATGCAGCCGTGGTATTTAGCAATGTTCGGATGCGGGCTTACTGAAAGCGTCTCCATCGCAGCTATTTTGGTTTGCAAAAGCTTTGGAATCTGTCCGAATTCTTTCACATCCTCACAACACAAAAGACTGGGACGCTTGATCCAGCAATCATCGATACATTCTAGAGCAGGTGTGAAATTTGGAGGCGGTCCAGGGTATACGTATTCGTCTGATATGTGTTGGAGATGGTCGTTGGCATCATGCAGCGTGAGATCCCGCTTTCTTTCTGATATGCGACCAACATAGCAGTTAAAGTCGATGTCGATGAAGGAGAAAGAGGTGTATGAGAATGCGATTCTCCCGCCTTCATCTGTGAAGCTTTCCATCAATTCGAAGATATCCTCTAGTGAATGTAATTTTGATGTCCGTTTCATTGCTCGGGTCATTGGAGGCATGACTCGTCGATATCTTGACTAAGAAAAGTTAGTTGTGCAACAATTAATGTGTGCATCTTAGAACATGCTCGTAGATTGAGTGTATATTTCCTCGATTCGGACAGAGTCACTTACTGCCGTACAACGTCCTGATTTCGGTATCCAGCTAAGTTTCGATAGACAGATCTACTCTACACTATGATGAATTATAAACTAGGATGGCATATGTTCTTAGATTTCATCACTAATCTTTTCGGCTCTCATCCTAACATGGACCTGAAACTTAAGAAGAAGCAAGCTTGGCCAAGCGAAGGATGAACAAAGAAAAACACCTTTGTCCATCCGTTGTGGCTTGAAATACAAAACCGAGAGGTTTGTCAGACGAAAGTGATTTTGAGTGTTGTTACCGCCGAAAGCGGAACTAGGGACCGCCGACACGAGGTCACCGCGATTTTAGTAACCAGGCATGTATACGAGAACAAAGAAAGAGTCGAACGAAATATGTGTGTCTCGGACCTTGACCGGAATATCATTCAAGCTCAAACAGACTTTCTGAGACTAATGATCGAAATTTCTGGTTCCTATCATTGAAAATCTCTGATGACTAGTATCCATCATGATCTTAATTATGTTATGCGCTAAGACTTGGCAAAAGTATAGACAAAGCATCCGTCTTGCAAATCATCCTTCAAGCCCATGTTCCATATGATACTTGCGATTTGAGTTTGACGCAGTGTCTTACGAACACCGGGAGAGAGCAGCAAATCTGCGTTGATATTTTTTTGTTGCTTGTGGCAAGTTGGCACCACAACCTATGTCCGTCCTGGACTTCCCGAGGAACTTTGACTTAGATTTCAATCATTTCCGAAATGTATAGCAGTGAGAATTTCATATTCGGCCCTTTCTTTGAAGTAGCACCGGCATTTGTTTCGTACCGTTTCTTGCTTTCACCTAGGAGGGTTGGCTTCAAGTCTTGGACGGAACGGTTACATCCACGCAGTTCAAATATCTAACGAAAGGGCTCCCACTGGCTCAGATATTAAACACGGCAGATCCAGAATGCGACGTGCTATTTGTCATATGTCACAACATTAAAACGTACGTCAAAGTGGCAAGTCCTTCGTCATCGCTTCAGGATCACTGATCGCAGAGACTGACGTGGGAAAAGAACGAACAAACAGTCGAGAGAGCAGAGAGGACGGCCATTCTAGATCCCACACCGCACTTCATATCATTATGTGGGCACTTATACTATCTCTTTCAGACGAGGAAATCAAAGCTGACACGTCGTCCATAGGTGCAGCAAGAAATCGGTGGTTGAGTTGATTGTTCATACCGATGGGTCCAGGACGATGAAGGCCTCATATAGACCTATCGACTGCGGGAAAACCAGCTGCCCCAATTCGGCGAAGTACACTGAGCCTCAGACTGCCAACCAAGGAGATGGTTCGAAGAAGTAGGGCCTTGGAGAAGAGGATGCGACTAGATCGGAAGGAAAGCGAATGTTGCAACGTGGGCGGGGAGCAGTGAAGGAATGTGATTTTATATGCTCATTAGGATCTCCAATACGCATCTACACGATTGTTCTTGTTACCTCTACTGTCGACAATCGTGCGGCAATCACTTCGATGCTGATCTGCATCGTGCGCATGGGGTTTCTTGGGCGACAAAGTCCAGGACGATAAACACCCTAGGTCGAGTAAAGCTAGCCCGCGATATTGGAACCTCTTTTCTTGAAATTAGAAGCACAATGCTACCGTGACAACAACCTGGAAGCGTATCAGGTCTTAAAGGGTAGCAGAACCAACTAAGTCGGCGTTCACTCCGCAGCTATGTAACAGACGACATCACCCATTGATGATTCTGAAGCCAAAAGATGAAGAAGTCATCTGAAAGTTTGTGCTTCACTGAGTGAATATGACGAAATGACCATGAGGTCTCCATTACGAGCATCCGACTTGAAACGCTTTCTCTCAGATCGTGATTCAATGCCCATCTCGCTCCAACCAAGGCTTACAAGCATCGTACAATTCACCCAAAGCAGGATCGGCCTTGACCAGTCGTTGGTACATATCTTCCTCAATGACCTTGAAGAAGTGAAGGAATCCAACAACGATAAAGTCGGCGTACGAAGCTGTCCAAAGTCAGTCATGTCACATACTGGGAACGAGCGGACGTACGAGTTTTACCCAAAACATACGGTCCTCCATTTTTCTTGACCAGTTCGCCCAAGGACTTGATTGCAGGTAAAGCTTCGACCCACGCTTCTTCGCCCCCCTTTTCCTTCATATACTGGGCAAGTGGTTTGCCGACAGCTTCCTCTCGGGTCCGGTGGAAGTACTCGCTTGAACGCTCAGGCAAGAGATTGACCGGAACGCGAGGAAGCCAGACAGCACGGAGAGGCTTTGCAATGGCAACGATGGCTGGATAGATTTCTTGAATGATTGGTGAGTCGAGATGGAGAGATGGGTTTGGGTAGTCCTTCTCGAGACGTTCTGCAATGGGCTTTGAGTCCATGATATATGTCCCGTCGGGAAACATCATGGCGGGAATTGTCCAGTCAGTGTCTGGAGGAGGGTTCGCTGGGACGCTGAGAGGATTAGAATGAGTGATTGATTGTTGTTGACAGGCAATTACTGTGGACTCAGCCGAGCTTTGATATCGGGATATTCAACCCATTCTGTTTTGTAATCAAGACCCTTGAAGTTGAGGGCGAGTCGAGCTGAATATATTAGCTGACAGGATACGAGTAAACGGGGTGAAGATTTACTTTTCCATGGATTCAATGACCAGCAAGAACATCTTCCCTTAGTCGGAAGATCAAACAGGGTTAGTTGAGTCATGTCGGCAAAAGGTAGATGAAGTTTGAAAAGCAATTACGTGACCAAAGAGTGCCACAAAGTACTGCTTGAAAATGAAGATAAGCAAAACGTTAAGCCAAACACTAGGTATATATATACCAGTTGGGGAACACTGCCTCTCCACCTTTAGTACGCCCTTCGAGTGGAATTCCACCCCACTTCTTGAGATACCCCGCCGCTGCAGACCCATGCCGTCATACAAGGTCCAATTGGACTACGAACACGACAATCGGGAAATGTTATGTTAAAGAGTTAAGACCTATTGATCGGATTACAAGTACGCAACAATTTCAAAAGTGCCCTGTGGGCCAACAAGAAGTTATTGGTGAGACTTACCCGTGGACGAATTGGCTGGTCACACCCCTTTGGAGGGGTATTATTGTCATGTGACTCTAACGCTAAAATTCCAGCGCCTTCTTTCCTCAAACTTCAGCCTCGTCTCACACGTACAACTTCAAACAGCTCTCACATCACCACCACGACTCCCGACATTCAAGCACCGCTCAACAGACAATATGGGCTCCGTTGTGTTACCCCATCTCATTACCGGCTGGCACGTCGACCAGGCCATCATGTCGGAGGAGGAGCGTCTGGTCATCATCCGCTTTGGTCGTGACTGGGACCCAGACTGCATGCGACAAGATGAGGTCCTGTACCGTAAGTCTACCCGCGCTCTTTGCCCTGCTTCTTACCCTGTACTGAACAAAGTTTGTCGTGTCTGCCATTCCTGCAGTCTTCCCCCATCGCATGCCGACTGGCATTTCTTCCCAAAGCTGCTGCTAACTTACCCCAGGCATCGCCGATCGTGTCAAGAACTTCGCCGTTATCTACGTCTGCGACCTCGATCAAGTCCCCGACTTCAAGCAGATGTACGAACTCTACGATCCCGTTACCCTCATGTTCTTCTTTCGGAACAAACATATGATGTGCGATTTCGGCACTGGTAACAATAACAAATTGAACTGGGTTTTGGAGGATAAACAGGAGTTGATTGATATCATCGAGACGATCTACCGTGGCGCGAAGAAGGGTCGTGGTCTAGTCGTTAGTCCAAAGGGTATGTATCTCTGTTCTTCATTTCCTTGGACTGTGCTGATATTCGCAGATTACTCGACTAGATACCGGTATTAGGTGGTAGATTTCATACTTGAGCGTTTGATGGTCTGGCGTTGACTTGGGAGTTATCGATGGAGCGGAATACTGGAGTGCAAGGGTTGGTCTCACAATGAATTCTTGTCATGAACCCGAAGATGCTAATGCCTCATTAAGACGTGATCTTAGATGCCGTAGGTAGGTGACATCTTTGCGACCTCGGGATGGACGTATTCTGAGGTAGGCCATCTATTCCCTCTTCTTCAACCAATGGTTGCTTCTGGATGGCATGGGCGGGCTATTGGCTCGGTCCTTCGGCTTCGAGTGAGGCTGGGCCACCGTTTTCCATCTTCTCTTTCGCTATTGTTGTCGCAAGGTCGCCCGTGTATCGGACTTGAACATGTTCAATTTGGACGTGAGTTTGTAGCGATACTCGGTTTGCATTTCGCTACTGGATCTCGGATCGCGTCAATTTTTCATCTCTCTCTCATTCTACCTTCTGAAGCCTCTCTATTCGGTAACATACGTACCGGCTATTCGCGAAAGGGTGGTGCGCCTTACTTAGCTGCATGCTCATAAGATTGCCAGAATCCACGTTTCCTTAATGCCCAGCTTTAGCTTGAGAGTATTCACAGAATGGCAAGTAAAGTGGATTGTATAGTCTGGCCACCACTAGAGGCAAATCCGGATATCTCAGGAATTGGTGTACGTGCTGATTGCAGGGAAAATTCCGATCTACTACCCATGGGTCATAGGTGCTTTCATTTCGCACAGCAGCAATCCCCTTATCTGCTGTATGCTGCAGTACTTCCTTGAGTATGGTCAACATGGTTCTATTATCTTCAAGATAAGATCAGGAGAACTCGCATTATCTTGTTTCTCAAATTCGCCATCTGCGGATTTGGTGACCAGCAACTTCAGACGGGATTCTCTGTTCTGAATTGCGGGATATCCACAGCTCCATCAGGGCATATCTTTCTACCACTGGCAAATTGTCTCCAATCTTGCTTGGTTCAGTACCATCACGCATTTAATTACTTTGACTTCTTTGCGAGCGGAGATCCGACAGAACACAGTGTTACAGTGGATCCGTGTCATATCGATGGGCGCTCTGCTTGTGTTTCAGCTGCCGGTAGTATGCTCAACAGGTTACTACTTCCACTGGGGAAACAATCTTTTAATGGATTCCCAGCTTGGTGCCTATTCCAACCCGGGGAGGCAATGGAGGGAGAATGATGCCATCCAAGACATGGGCCCGCATCATTACAACGGATTCTACATTGCCGCCACGGTATCTTTCCTTGTTTGCAGCTACCTATCACGCGTCCTCATGCTCTGCCCGCCCAAACAATGCGTGCTGTTGTATCGCTGGCTTCATACCCCACAGCGACGACTCTGGGCTTGGATTGAGACAAAGTTGGAGATAATGAGACCCAAGAATCCCTCAGAAGCTCGGGAAGGGAGGTCTATCGCACAGCGTATTCTGTACCGGCCTACGATGACCATCTTTGCTCTTATACTTGGTTGAAGGGACTTCTATGCGTCAATCGTCTGGGAGGTAACAAACCCCGCTCCACTCAATTCCGATTCTGGCGTGATTAGTTCACATGGCTTTTCTTCGCCTTCCTTTGGGGCGTAGTCCAGATTATGGAGTCAATAGCAATGAGAAACAGAGAGAAAAGGCCCCCCGGTGAAAGCAAGTGGGAATTTGGGCAGGTCTTGGCCGTGTCATTGTTGCTTTGGCCGGCGTTTGGCTTTCCTCGTACGTTTTTGCCCACCCTTTTGGAATATATTGCAGCTGACAAGATATCAGACACATATTATGCTACGATGAGGGATATCTTGGAGCATGACGAATCTCCGCCCACCAGATCCCACCCGGCTGATAGTCAACCTACATACATGAATCAGCTCTCCACCGATCGCTGGTTCCCTTTCATGAAATTTATCGTTTTTACCTTCTCTGTTGGAATAGCAGTCGATCTTCTATTCGCCATTGGCCGGCAGACCAAAGGGAAAGCTGTTCTTTCTTCCTTGCCGGGATTGGGTCTACTTGCTAAGAAGTATGAGGTGTGGATTTCGCTTGATTTCGTGTTATTGGCTTCATCCACGTTCCTGTTTCTCCGCGGACACGAGGGGGTGTTTCGCTGTGTATGAGGAAGAGACAGCATGATGAGTGGCGAGAAGAGTTGAAGGGCTTCAAGATGGGGTTTGTGAGATTGGTATACGGAGGCAGTAATTGTAGGGCTAGGGTTAATCACGTTCTGGATGTCGCCGCCATACGGACATGGGATTACTGGACTGAGATTAATCTATATCCATGAGAAAATGCTAGCACCCTTGCATATCGCCTTGCGTTTCACCATGGCCGGAAGCAGATGTGTATCGTGAAACAAATTGCTTCGAATTTTCCTGACTTCCACTTTCAAGCGAACACATTCAAGCTCTATCGCACCTAAACGTTCGTGTGTGGCTTCTGTCACATTGAAAAGTAGAAGTCGTGAACGAAGGAATCATCTCTGATACATATGACCTCCACCTTGACAGATATTCATTGTTATGCACTCAATCTGCCGATCATACTCAAGTGGGTGGTTATGGCAAAGGGACCAACGACATTGGATTTGAACATCAAAGGTTGAGAATTGAGTACTTCTACTGTAGGTATCTCTGACGTGGTGGGGCAGATGCCCCTCGTTACTCTTTGCGCACGATACCCGAGCCCGAGCCCGGTCCCGAATCTCTTCCGACTGCACTCAGCCACATCGAAGGCGCTGAAAGCATGGAAAATGCAAATACTGTATGTTTCAAGGCAGGCGGGAAAATGAAAAGGTAAAGTCCAAGCCACCATCGTACACCCGACTTTACAAACTTTAAATACGCTTCGCATTTGCTAGTGTTTTGTGAAATGTTGGTAGCGGAATTCGTGATTGGCTGCGCAATGGATCGTCGACGCGTGAGGATGGCTGATGCGTTGTTCTGCTTGCACTGGTGCGTGACGGAGTGTGGCTGATTGCGTGGGTGGTGTTTGGGTGGACGGGGGGGATGGAGAAATGGCGCCTCAGTGAGAATTGGCGGAGAGGCCAAAACCAAGAGCCTTGGTGGTGAAGCTTGTTTGATCTTGGTGCCAAGTGGCCAAGTTGGCCAAGTTTGCTTGATATGACGGTTGGAAGCTTGAGTTGACTGGTGATGCAGAATAAGGGAGTAGAGTATGGGAGGAGAGAGGAAGTGAAGAGAACTAGTTCGAGACATAAGAAGATGTCATGATACGAGGAGAAGGAAGCTGATAACTCACCGCTTGGGAGTTGACAGCTGGATAGAAACCTCGTCCTGCGCCATTTCACGGACATGAGTAGCGAGCCCAGATTCTGTATACATTTGAGGAGTAAATACAACTGTCGTCATTGTCAGTACAACTTGTAAATATTCCGATTTGCGCTCTGCATTTACACTCCCCTAAGAGTGCTGTGAGTAGCCGTTGGTGCAGCACGGTCTGGATTCAAGTGAGGTCATCAACAAAACACCTGCATCAAGCTGCCCTGAATCGTCAACCAGTTCAGCGTCAAGCCACTGGCAGTGCATCCATCCGTCCATCTGCCGTCAGCTATCCACTGGAGATATAGACCCGACACAGCTTTTGACTCGGTATCGCACTGACGCTACCTATAATTTCTCGAGCTTAATTGACAAGGACTGGGAATTACGCGGACAAGTGGATTGTTGAGTGGACTATCTGTGGGGAGTGAAGCGGTTGGATCTTCATTTCATGACAGGGGTCAACAAGCCACCGAAATTGGACTCGAACCAAATCTCCGTACAAGAAAGCTGGCCTGGCCGTGCCATCGCCAACTTTATTCTCCCTTCTCCCTTCTTCCTTTCTTTTCCTGTATTCTTCTCCATCAACACCAGAGGTTCACAATAGCAAGCAGTCAGCCTCACTGTTTTCAACCCTGCAGACCGGCTTCACTTCAGCTCAGGTACACAATCCCAGTCCCGCCTGTGCAATTGCCACGAGGCTTTCGAGGTGGCCAAGATCCATTTATTGTTCTCAGCCGCCATTCCAAAAACAAACAATAAGCTTCGCGCCGAGGCTGGGCTGAGCTTGGAGACGCAATCAATCCGCGAATTTTCGATACCCATCCACAGTCCACAACATCACTTCGCCGCAGGGCTGGACTCGACAATTGATAGGATCACGATATATTTTGTGCGACAGTCTTTGTTCCACCGCACAATTCCCCACGCCCGACAGCTCACACCAACTCTCTCCAGCAACCAATCGGGCATTCTGCATTCCGCCTGACTCTGCCTCGTTGGCACCAAACGCAGCAGTGTGCCCATTGATATACACGGTTCCCCCAATCAACAGAACAGCAGACTTTCTTCCTACAACATAATTCAAAATGACTTTTAACATGCGTACGCAGATATTGCCCAGACCCGCAGGAAAGAATTTATGCTAAAAAAAATCCCCAGACTCAATAAAGCGCCAAGCGCGAAAAGAAGCATGGTACAGCGACTCGTGGAACCCTTTCAGAAAGACCGGTAGAGCGAAAACATGGGCACCAGACGGAAACGATCTCGAAGCTGCGCCAAGACAGAGAAGACCTGACGATATGGACGAGACGCCATTATCTGCAGTACAGACCGAACCTGCATACCACTCCCGGCAATTAAGTGAAGGGACGGAGGAGCGACCAAGAACTTCCAAGGACAATGAGTACGAGATGACCACGGCTTCGAGTTCGAATGGCAACAAGGCTAGAGAGGCGGACAGCGAGGAGACGGTTGTGGATCAGACATCGACACGACCGAGAAGTCAGGAGGAGAAGGCGAGGAAGAGATTCTTGAGCAGATTCTCCAAGAAGAATAAAGAGGAGGTGCCTGAGGGAGAGGAGGAGGAGGAGAAGAAGAGACCGTGGTACAAGGGCAAGATTCTACCGCACAAGGAGCCTTTCACCGTCCGGAACCAGATCCAGAGAACGATTTTCAATTCTTGGATTAACATCTTGCTGTTGGCAGCTCCGGTGGGAATTGCATTGAATTATGCTGGGGTGGATAAGAAGGCTGTTTTCGTGGTCAACTTTATAGCTATTATTCCTCTGGCGGCTATGTTAAGTTTTGCAACAGAGGAGATTGCTCTTCATGTTGGGGAGAGTTTGGGTGGCCTTTTGAATGCTTCTTTTGGGTACGTTCTCATCTCCTCTCTCAAAGAAATTCCGCTAACAGTCCCAGAAACGCCGTCGAAATGATCGTCGCAATCATCGCTCTCGCCCACGACGAAGTCCTCGTCGTCCAGACCTCCCTCATCGGCAGTATCCTCTCCAACCTCCTCCTCGTCCTCGGAATGTGTTTCTTCTTCGGTGGTCTCCGCCGCACCGAGCAATTCTTCAACAAGACCGTTGCTCAAACCGCTGCTTCGCTCCTCGCTCTCGCTGTAGGAAGCGTCATCATCCCAACTTGTTTCGACGAATTCAGCGCTGTGAAAGACCAATCCCATGTCGCCGCCCTCTCACGAGGAACATCCGTCATCCTCCTAGTCGTGTACCTTGGCTACCTCTATTTCCAGCTGAAAACCCACGCCGTAATGTTCAACGAAGAGAGTCAAAAGGTCGCCATGCGCCCACGCAAGCACAAAGTCCCCGCCGGAGCCATCTCCAAGGGTCTCGCGAAAGCAGGTGGTGTCGCAGCCGGAGCCGGACGAGCAACTGTTGAAGATCGTCCTCCGAATGATGAGTTGATTAATGCGACTGCGTACGAAGATGCTGATGATGAGGATGAGGAACCGCAGTTGCATATTGCTGTCGCGTGGGCTACTCTCGCTGGCGCAACGGCGATCATTGGTCTCTGCGCTGAGTTCATGGTCGATTCCATCTCTGCGATTACCGAGAGCGGCGCCATCAGTATCGAATTCGTCGGCTTGATCCTTCTACCCATCGTCGGAAACGCAGCCGAACACGCAACAGCCGTTACCGTAGCTGTGAAAGACAAGATGGATCTTGCGATCGGTGTTGCTGTCGGGAGTAGTATGCAGGTTTCGCTATTCTTGATCCCGCTGCTGGTGATTATTGGGTGGATTATGGGGAAGGATGATATGGATTTGAGTTTTGACGGGTTTCAGATTGCGGTGCTGTTTGTGGCTGTGCTGTTGGTGAATTATTTGATTGGGGATGGGAAGTCGCATTGTAAGTCTTGTTCTTGATTCTGGGGCTTTGCAGCGTGGTGGAACGATACTGACTTTTGTCCCAAGGGCTTGAGGGCATGCTATTGCAATGTCTGTATTTGATCATTGCTGTGTGCGCCTGGTACTACCCACAGACGGATGGCAATGGCAATCTTGTCACGGAGGCTGGTTAAAGTGGTTCATTCTCACTTCGATTGCAAGATGTTTTTGCTGGAGACGATGATTTGGCGCTAAGCGAGGCGATCTGGTCGATGTCAACATTCTCTATTCCTAAACACCACAACAACAAACACCAGAACACAGTTTCCTTTCCAGAACATCAAACCCGGAAATTCTCATATTCTCAGTTCACAGAGCACTCCCCATTACGTTACATTACATCCGCAACTTTCGAGCTCGCCGTCTCTCATCTCATACCGAAACGATGTCGAGCCCCATCTCACGGTACTCGCCCTGATGATCGGCTTCTCACAAATTTGGAGCGATAATCTCGCGATGACTTTTCCTTTCTTTGTAACATATCTGCACCCGTACATCCCCTGCCGTCTCTTTACTTTTTCGTCTATGTAGATAATCGATTTGTAATGTCTGGATTCTCGTCCGCCCTTTTCCGGCTTTCTGGTTTACTGTGGGAGGGTGGGGGAGTTGGTGGGTTTCTTGAATGCTGTTTCAGCATTGGTGTTTCTTGTTTGAGTGAGCTAGAGAGTGGGTGGAAGTGGAGGTGGCGATGGTGGAAGTGGTGGAAGTGGTTGAGGCAAGGGAGGGACGAAATGATGGGGTAGGCAATAAAAATTGGATGAGAATACTGTAGATACCGAGAATGGAATTTGGTAGGAGAAAAGGAAATACGTTGAATCTTAGCCTGGGGTTGGTACATGCTCTGACGAATGTGTGACGCTCGTGGAATCATATTTTTTTTGAGATAATCCGGACTCAGGAAGTCTATTAACTTCATCCTTATCTGAATCCTTCCAGCGCACGCCTGCTAATGTTATCGCCAACGCAACCTTTTTCAAAACCTGGGACTAACTCCCAACTTCTTTTACTAACTGCTTACTTCTCCCAGCTGCCCATCATTACTATGTCGAGCGGAGCTTATTCTCATGCCAAAGTGTCAGAGCTTAAGAAACGAAGATTGGGAAGTAGGGGCTGAAGGATATCGACCCCAGCCATGCGATTAGTACATTGCAGCATACCACCACCCGGTTAATGGCTTGGTAAGGTGCCGAGAATGCCACCCTTATGATTGCGGGTTCTTCAGTTCTCTTGGTTGCGTGCCTTCAATCGCAACTGAATTATGGTGGATTCGACGTGTGAACGGACTTGGAGAAGTTGGACGACATTTCGCTAGGTTCTTGATTGCTGGCTAGACGCTGGTCTCTGCGAAGCGAGAATGGCGCGAAGTACAACAACTTAGGAACCTATTTCCCAGGAGGGACAGGACATAAACAAGTCCAATGTCGCCATCTCTTCTGAGCCCTTTACCGCAGTCGTCACTTCCCGCATTATCCACCAAGTCAACAACATGCCAAAGTGCGGACGGCCGCGTGCTAGCGCAATATCCAGAGATGCTTCTTCTTCTTCTTCTTCTTCTCCAGAATCATTCGGTTTTGCCTCTGGAGTTTCTTTTAGTTTTACTCCTTCCTGCCTCATGTGTTTTCTTATACTCGCTTAATTTGGCTGCTTGGGCTATTTAAGGAGCGTCCTGTTTCCATGTACGACCCTTTTCTTCAACAACATCAACAACATCTCAACCCAACTCGATCAAACTTCAACTTCTTTTGCTGCCCACTTCTTACATATCACACCAAACAAGATTGCACAATCAACCTCTGACTCTTCTCAAGGTATGAAGATCTACTATTTCACCTCCTCACTTTCTTGCAAGTTCATGCTGCGCAAGTTGTTTCTTCTGTTTCTCGGGCAATTTCGAGAGAAGCTTTCGCCTTGCATCAAGTTTTCTCCTGAGGACGCCATCACCACTTCTTAGCATCGTCAGTACAATATCACTTTCAGACTCGTGCTGCTCACTTTCTCTTTCCCTTTGCTGTTCTCGCGCACAATTTGCTTTTCACTATTCCGACCGCATCTCCCACTATTCATCTGCTCACATTACGGGTGCGTTATCTTCTAACCTCGGTATACGTATCCATTCCTCTTCAGATCAGTAAGCTCCGAGGACAAAGGCTGCTTCCAGTCATCTTGATCACAGAGCAAGAGCCTGCGCTGCAACACTGTTTCATCTCGGCATCTCGTCAGACTCTCCATCCACCTGGCATTAATTTCATTTCCTTTAACTAGCGCAAGATCACCATCCTCAATAATTCTGGCATATACTGCTACTCAGTGGATCTTCATCTCAACATTACTAGGCTGATTCTCATGTCTCGTTGAAGACTCAAAATCACACCGATTCATTGAACAAGTCACTCACGATTCACCAGGCACTCGATATCCAGTATTCAACAACTAATTCTGAATTCAATTCAAATTCTACTAGCTTTGCTTCTCTAGCTCGAAAGGCTTCGCGGGACGCATCGCGAGTATAAATACGTCAACAATCCTCGATCCTCCACTTTCTCACAACAACACTTCAACAACGATATCTTTCCACAACTCCATCTCAATTTACAACTACCTAATTCCTACAGAACACAAACTCACTCACCCCAAGTTTGTATCTCGCACAATGGATTTCAACTTCGGCGCCCATGACAACGGCGTGGATGACTTGATGAGCGCTAGCTTCGACTACCAGTCTGACGAAGAAATGGAGCCAACGACAGAACCCCAGCCTCAGCCTGAACAGCAGCATGAACAAGAGCCTGAGCAAGAGACCCAGCCAGACACTCAGCCAGAGACTCAACCAGAGACACAGCCTGACCGTCGATTGAATCACCAGCCGACTTTTTCTCAAGAATTGATCCCATCAGTCGAGCGTACAGCCTCTGTTGATGAGCCAAGCCAGGTTTCCGACCCAGCCAACAACGAAGTCGGGTCGAATTCACCTTCAAGACTTAAGGGTAAGGACAACGACTCCATGGACTTCACCCACGACTACCCTTCTAATGGTGAACAACAACATCAACCATCGAAGGCTCGTACTCTAGCTATTGAAGAGCCCGCCAGAACTCCGGAAGACCCAAAATCTGAGAGTATTTCATCTACCGCATCACCTCAACCTGGCCAGCCCACTTCACCAACATCATTGACTCCCCAAATCGCTTCAGCATCTATCTTTGGTGGTTCACTTTCCAAGCCGCCGCCAACTTACAAACCTGCTCCATCCATCTTTGGCGGTCAACCAACACCATCTATTTTCGGTGGACCTGTCCAAAGGGCCTCGACCTCCAAGGCTGCTCAAGCACCTCAGTCGGACGATGATAACGATTTTGACTTCATGATCATTGATCCTCGAGAAGCCTCTGTTGCACCCAAACAGAAGTGGAGCTCAAACCCCCCTCAAAACAGTCAAGGTGATGTTGTCTTCATCAAGGAGGAGAGAAGAGATGATTCCCGTCGTACTCCCACCCCCCCACCAGTCCGCCAGCCAACCCCACCAGTTCGCATGCCACCTCCACCAAGAAAGCCACTTGATCCCGCGAAGATTATGGCTGCTCAACGAGCAATGCTTCAGAGAAACCAAGCCCAGAACAATGGAGAAGGTAGTTCGAGAGGACACATGCGTCCTGCCCGACCAGTTCACTTCGATCACTTCGAAGACAATACTTTTGGCATCTCCGACCAAGTCGATGCTGACATGCGAGATGTCAATGAAGATAACTCTTGGATGGACGAGGAGGACGAGAACGACCTTGAGTACGAGAAATTGCTCAAGCTCAAGAATTCATTGGTCCGGAAGCAGCGAGCCAAGACTATCACTGCCGATGAATCCTTGCACCTCTACAAGACCACGCAACAAATGGCAACCCGGGAGCGTCTCCGTGCTGCTGCATCTCGCAATGACGACGAAGAACCAGAAGAAGACCCTGATTCTCTGTTCCTACCAGAGACACGTGAGGAGACCGTCGGACGCCGCCGTCGAGAACTGCGTCGCCGAGTCGCAGCGGAGGAAGATCGACGTCGTCAAGCAGAGTCTGAGGACGTTGAGTCCGACCCTGGAGATAATGCTGGCGATGGAGAGTACAATGAAGACGACGCCATGGCTGGCATCATGGCTGAAGAAGACACCCCTGAAGCTGAACCAGATCTCGGTCTTACAAAAGCTGGCAAGCCTCGCAAGAGACGTGCCAAAGTTGCGAAGGGACCCAAGGAGTACATGGATCGACAAGATGAGAAACGTCGCGAGAAGGAGCGTGCCAAGGCCCAGAAGAAGAAGGGTCGACAACCTGCCGCAGCCGCCGCTTCTCGCCGCAAGGTCAAATCTCCTGTTACCAGAGGACGCGGCCGACCTAAGGCAAATGACAAGGGCAAAGGCAAAGAGAAGGAGAAGCCTGCCAAGAAAGGGCGAAAAGCCAAAGGTCTCGTCACAAATGGCCAGAGCTTGCTTGCATCGGGCAAGTTTAGATCCTTCAACAACGTTGATCCCGTAGGCCATATGATCCTCGAAGACCTCATGAACAACGACCCTATCTCCGACCGCCTTCAAAATCCTATCTTCAATCGCCCAGCAGAAGAGACTATCTCCGGCCATCAAACCAAGACTACACAATTCCAGCTTTTGTTCGCCAACATCCCTGAGCCTGAAGACGCTCTTACTCGTGGAGCAGTGCGCAGTGATAAGGCTAAGCTCAGGGATGCGAGTAAGAGCTTTGGATATGCGAAGTGTAAGGCGAAGGATGGAAAGTGGTTGATCAAGGGTATGAAGAGCACGCTTTACCATCACCAGTTACTTGGTGCGCAGTGGATGGTGCAGCGCGAGTTGAGCAGTCAGCCGCCACATGGAGGCTTGTTGGCTGATAGTATGGGACTGGGTAAGACGGTGCAGACTTTGGCTTGTATGGTGGCCAATCCGCCTGGTCCTGGTAAGTCAATCGCCCTCTTCTTCGCTTTGATATTGATTGCTGGGAGGATAATAGGTGGATAGGGACTAATTGGTGGCAGAGGACAATAAACGCAAGGTCAAGGCAACTCTTATCGTCGGTCCCGCCACAATCGTCAAGCAATGGATTGAAGAGATCGAAGCCCACGTCAACAAAGAGGTCTTCCCGAAAGTCCTGCACTACAAGACGTCATCCGAAATGCCCCTTTCAATCCTCGAAGATACCGACATTGTGGTAACATCGTACAATGAGGTAATGAAGCAATTCCCGTTCCCCGATAAGGAAGGCCGTCTCGAAATCGCCCGTAATGGATATCCTGCCTGGCGCAAGGGTGCTGTTGAGAATATGGGACTGCTGCATCAAGTTAATTGGTATCGTGTGGTCCTGGACGAGGCGCAAGCTATCAAGAATAATAGCGCTCGGACCAGTTTGGCGTGCCAGAATCTCAAGAGCGTTTATCGGTGGTGCTTGACGGGTACACCCTTACTGAATCGTTTGGAGGAGTGAGTTCCCGTTCTCCCTCGGTTATCCTGCCAAGCAAGATCCCCACAACAACAAAGATCTGGAAGAGAACGAGAATGCTGACCCAATCCACACAGATTATTCCCCTACCTCCGATTCCTCAAGGCAAACTACAGTATGGATTGGTCGACCTTCCAAAAGTATTTCTGCGATCCTAGCGCCGACGACTGCTACAACCGTATCTCAACCCTCCTAAGCTACACCATGATGCGTCGGACTATGAAGACGTCGATCCTCAATCGCCCGATTATTACTCTACCAAAGCCACATCCGAATATTAAATATGTCCACTTCTCATCAGAGGAGACGATCATCTACCGTATTGTAAGTATCCTCCCCACATGTCGATTTGCTAGATTTGTGAGAATTTGGATTTTCAATGTCAGCAAACTATTTTGGACAATGAAGAACCAGAAAATGATGACTGACTTCAATGGTACCGGCAGATCGAAAACCGCTTCCGCAATAATCTTAACGCCTTCTTCAAGAAAGGCGAAGCCAGCCGTAACTACGGCGTCTTCATGGTTCAACTCCTTCGCCTACGCCAATGCACTTCCCACCCTTTCATGCTGGAACGTACGATCAAGGAGAGTTGGACCATGGAGGACGTCCAAGAGTTGAAGACTCGTCTCGCAAAGCTGAACACTGCTAATAGACCATTCTACGAGCAGTGCCAGTTGGTATGTTCTCCCTCCCCCCATACCCTACACAAACAGGATTCCGAATGTCCGAAATATTTTCGTGACATTGAAAATGCAATTTTGAAGCGGAATTGACAAGTCCTTTATAGTGGGTCGAAACATCCGAAGCTGCTCGCGCCGAAGCCCGTGCTCGAGTCGAAGAAGTCCCAGATGATGAGATGCTGCCGTTTGGTCAGTCGTCCTTTGGTCATAGCTTTGATATGAACAAGCCGCTTGGGACTCTTGATGAGGGTGTACTCTACAAGAGAGTTACCTGTTCCATCTGTTCTGACTTTCCGACGGAGCCGATGAAGACTGATGTGAGTGTTTCTGATGTTCTGGGGCGGGCTTATGACATTAGAAGGAAAGACTGACTCAATGCAGTGCGGCCACATCTTCTGCAAAGACTGCATCGACACGTTCTGCCACGCCCTCATTGCCCAAGAGAGCGAGTACATGACGTGTCCAGAATGCAACCGCATATTCCAAGAGATTGAGCGCGTGGTCAGCAGCGCCCTCGGTGACGATGAAGGCGGCTCATCTGCGGCAAGCCGTCGCCGGTCCAAGTCCAAAGGCAAAGGCAAAGGTCGCGAGAGCCAGGAGGAAGTTGATCCCAAGATCGATAAGTTCAGCAAGGGTAGAGACTTGATGGGTTTCGAGCCGATCACGAATGATAGCAGTTGGGTCAGCAAAAGTGATAGGGAGGAGGGGTTTTCGTTGACGCCGAGTACGAAGACGACTGCTTTGAAGGCGTTGCTGTTGAAGGGGTTTGAGGAGGCGCCGTTGGATAAGGTGGGTTCCGTCTCCCAATTCATTCCCAACCCTGAGTGTCAATGTCGCAACATGATTTGGGGACATTGAAAACCGGAATTGTTTAGAACGCCAGAACTGACACAAACATCCAGGTGGTCATCTACGTCCAATTCCGCACCCTGGCCCGCATCGTCGGTCGGATCTGTAATGCTGAAGAATGGGGCTTCCTGTACCTCACTGGTGACTCTTCCCTCGAGCATCGACAAAAGGCAATCAAGCGCTTCCGCGATGACGAGAGTGCTAAGATCTTGGTTGCTGGGTTGAAGTGTGGTGGTCTCGGGTACGTCTTCTCACCCTTATCTCCCAATCCCCTTCCCAAACTCCCCCAATACCACTCACTAGCACAAGTACTAACCTGACCCGTGACACACAGACTCAACTTCCCCTGGGCTAACCGCTGCATCTCGCTCGACCTCTGGTGGAACCATGCAGTCGAACAACAAGCCTTCGGCCGCATCTTCCGCATAGGACAAGACAAAGAGACATACATGACACGCATCGTCGTTAAGAATAGTGTTGATATGCGCATGCTGTCTATGCAGTTGCATAAGTTGCAGAATCTGGAGAAGGCGATGAGGGACGGTGAGACGAAGGAGAGAGAGGCGTTGAGTTTGAAGCAGTTGGCTAATCTGTTTGGGTTCTTGAGGACTGATGGCGATGGGGAGATTTTGAGCGTCGAGGCGGACTATGAGGATGAGAGCGGGGATGAGGGGGGTGGAGGAACTGGCGGTGGAAGAAGTCAGGAGGGGGGGCAGTTTGATGCGGGTGATTTCCTGCGTGGTAGCGGGAATGGTGAGGGTGGTAGTGGGAGTGGAGGGGGCCGCGGTCAGTGGGGTGGCCAGAATTGGGGACGGGGTGGAAGTGCGGAACAGGAGGCGTGGAGCTGGAAGAATGTTGGTTTGGAGGGATATGGGAATGTAATGGAGGTGGAGGATGAGGATGAGGATATCTGAGGCCGGCTTACTCAACTTCACTCGTCTGGCCCACTTTAACCACTTCACCGGTAATGCGTCTCTACCGCCGAGAACCGGTCCACAGTCTCAGTAGCTTTCGACTTTCATGTATGATTTCAAGGACCCAACTCCAATATTTACCATTCGATCTTGGGCTTTTCGACTTCAACATCGACATTAAGACATTAGATCACAGATTTCGAAGAGTATATTCTTCATATGGGAGAAGAACGGGACAGCAGGTGGCAGACTACGCCCCCAGCTTTCATTCTCACGATATATCCGAGGCGGCTTATCATTGATTTCACAATCCTTCCGCTTTGGGATTGACAGATGTACATTAGCTTTTCATTACACAAAACTGGCCTAACTAGTCATGCGATATAATCAAGGTAGATGGTGAATGGGACTGGTGCATGGAAGGGGAGAATACTGATATGGACCTGGATGGAGACGAGCGACATAAGAGAAAAGCATGCAAAGTACGAAAAGCGAAATATGACATTAGAATTGCAATTTATGCTTTTGGAATTACTTGACATTGACGTTTTTGGGCACATTGTCGAATGAGGATGCAAGCACAACAAACAGTAAGTGATTGAGTAGTGAGTAGATTTGAGCTGGTGCGCTTCACAGTAATACTGAAGTGGAGAAAAGGAGATCAAGCAGCATCTTACCCAACATCTCCAGTTCTGCCACAGAACAGAAGCTACTATCCCAATTGATCTGGAGCTTACCTATCAAGACTGAACGGTCTGAAACGAAGGCTCATTGTTATGCCTTTAAAATACCATTGAAGTCATGTTAAAGTTGCTTTTACACTTCCCACTGAAAAGTTTATGGTTTTCCGTTGCAGTAGGTGCGGGCTGAGCAGGGCGTTGCCCCGAGACGAGGCGGTGTTTACTTTGGTTAGCTGGAAGCGAGATGTTTGAGTGAGAACGATTGAGTAGTCTGATAGAAGCAGAATTGAAGGTGTATTTGTAGGACACCTGTGGATCTGTCTAGCGAGGAAAGAGTTGCTTATAAATGAATTCTGTCTAGTGCCAGACTTGGGTTGATTGGTTCGCATAGGTTGCGGTGCTTGGATATGACAGCTGGGCGCGGTGGGACAGCTTGTCAGTGTGTTGAAAATATCCCAGAGTGACAGATGTGTAGATAAGTCGAAGTCAGAATTTGCGTGCTAAGATATTGCTGAGCTGAATTGTAGCCAGGGAGCATTCCTTGACGTCCAGATATGTACAGAGTGCACGAAGCAGATGAGTGACGAAACCCAAACATACTTTGATACAATTCATTCTTCATTACTTCAGACATATTACATCACTGCCTAACCGTCTTACTGATTTTCTCCACCAATCCACTCAATTCTCCCTTCGCACCATCCTCCTCCCCACCCTTCCTCTTCTTAATCGTCTTGACCACCACCTCATCCGGATCTCCCTCGCCCACGTCCCTATCCCTCTTCCTCCTCCCCTCCTCCAACAACTTCTTCATTCCGTCCGTAGCCACAAACTTCGGATTCGTCGGATCAATCGCAAACTCATGACTCTGAAACAACTTGCTAAAGCGCTCATCACCCACATCCATCTCAAAGCCCTGCTGCAAACCTCCCCTCTTACCCCCCTCAACATCCTTATCTTTATCCTTGCGATGCTTCTTCCCTTTCTTCTTGAGTTTCTCCGCACGTGCGATCTCTTTGATATCGAAATGATCGAGATTAGCTCCGCCTGCCTCAAGACCAAGTCCATTGTCTTCTTGCATGAGTAATTCGAGTTCGGCGCGCTGAGAGGCAGATGCTGCTGCGGCAGCGGCTTTCGCTTCGCGTTTCTTGAGACGTTCTTCTTTGCGGATTGACTTCGAGGCTTTCTCCTTGACGGCTTCGTCTGTTGCGAAGAAAGGATCGTCGAATCCCAGATCTGCATTTCCGTCTGCATTCTCGGGATCTTGGTCTTGATCGGCTTGTGGTTCGGCATCGGGATCTCTGCCTTCGCGCTTCGCTTTGGCTTTTTCTTTGCGGCGAGCTTTACGCTCTTTCTCAAGACGGATGTAGCGCTCCGCTGTGGTTTCGTCGAGGGGTGGTTCGTTCTCGAAGACGCCGGTGGAAGATTTGTTGGACAGGCCGGCGGTGAAGGTGACTTCCATGTCTCCTACTGGGCCTTTGGTCTTTTTCGATGGAGCGGGTTCGTCAGAGAGGCCGAGGGCTGCGCGCATCTTCTGACGGGCGAGCTCTTTCTTGGAAAGTTTCGGGCCATCGGTTTCGGCTTCTGCTTCCTCCTCGCTTTCATCCTCGGAGTCACTGCCTAGGTATGCGCGCAGATCGTTGTCCAGGTGGTCTTTGCGACTTCCGCTGAAGGCTTGGCTGATCGCATCCTTCCGTGATGCTTCTTCTGGTGTTGTGTCCCATGTGAGCTTGGATTTTGAATGTTGTAGAGCATCTGTAACGAATTCAATGGGTTTGTATCCGGCTGGCACACTTTCACATTCGTCTCTTGGCTTGTCATCAAACTCGACACCATCAGGAATGAATCGCAAGTCGAACACGTTTGCTGAGGAAAGGTATTCAGAGCCATCTGTATTCTCGTAGACATTCTGAGCAGTTTCGTTGTCCGAGCAGATGACAACGGCGTAGTAATACCGTAATCGATCGAGTTGGTACTGTCGTAAAGCCGCGCTGTCAAATTCCTTGCCATCATCCGCCTGTAAGAGATCCTTCTTGATCTTTTCTTCCTCTTCTTCACTGTCGTCCTCAGAGTCAACTTCAGAGTACTCCTCTTCCTTCTTGGCGAAGATCTCCTTTGGCGGTCCTTCCAATTCCTCACGCTCCATGCGCTCCTTGCCAAATTCGCTGGGATATATAGAGATCTTCAGAATCTTCCCCCCTGGTCGCACGAAACTAGAAAAGACGGCCATTAGATCTGCGGACCTGATATTATCCCAATCCATATTCACCACTGCGATCCTCGAGGAGACTTCTCCCATCTCCACAGCAGCAGACTCCGCTTGCAGATCCGGGAATTCCTCTTCTACGATTTCTACCCCTCCTTCCTCCTCATCTTCTTCGTCTTCGTCCTCGGATGAAGAAAATCCACCTCCTCTTGCAGGATCATAAGCCTCCGCGCGCTTCAATTCCTTCTCCACAACATCATCGTCCTCAACCTCCACATGTGCCTCTTCCTCGTCATCCTCCTCCTCGTCTGGAACATATAGTCGCTCCAGCGCCTTCTTCTTCCCAGTCGTGCTCAGTTTCCTGCCATATCTATCAACAGTCGCTGAATTGGAGAAATCGTCATCCTTCAGCATGCGCGAGAACCGCTTGTCGATTTTCGTGCGGGTGTGCTTCTTGGACGGGAGGCGGAATCGAGGGTCTGTGGAGAAGTTGGAGAATCGAGGATCGGAGATATCTGAGGCTTCTGCAGCTGCAGCGCCTTTGGGGGCTTTTTGTTTCGGCATTGTGGTGTATTAGGTTTTGGATAGTCTTGGGGTGGATGTGAGGGTGCAGACCAGAAATTTTGGTATCGATGCTTTTCTGCCGAGCGGTGAGTAGCTAGTGCGTCTCGGTAGTTTCTCCCCCGCCCCCTTTAGTTGTGTTGACTTGGAGCCGAGTGTCACTCAGTTCGTTCGAATCGCCGCTTCGTCTAGCAAGTTTGACAATGGCATCCATGCCATGGAGCTCGGTTGATCGGTCACTTTCACAGGCAGAACATGCATTTTCTCGTTCGAACTATGTGGAAATCCCAACGACGGGTTCAATATTTTCAATCAACAACAAGGGATTCTGTCACTGTGAAATTTTATTTGCCAACCGATTTCCAGCCTTTACGAAAGATCAAAACAGCAAACTGGCAGTAAATATTCAGCCAAAAAGCCATCGATAAGTCCATAGTCAAACCATCAAGCCCCGGCGATCAAATCCCTACATCCTCCCCCTCCCCCAAAACGGCAATAAAACATGAATCCTCGACCCCTCCCTCACACCCCTCTGAGACAAAACCACATCTTCAGGTAACCACCTGTTATCCGGCTCACAGACAAGATACTGCTGATGTAAAAGCGGACCTTGGGTCTTTTGAATTACCAATTTAACGTCCAGACACGTCGTCCACATCGAGATCTTGAGTGTTTCGACCTTACCGGATAGGGATTTGACCGTGATGTGGTATGTTGTGTTATGGGGATCTGCGTAGGGGAGAGGGAAGCGGTACCATGCTCTATTGGCGATGCTTGAGGGGAGGATTGGAATGGGTAGCTGGGCTACATTGAGGGGAGTGGGGTTCTGAGTTGGGGAGGAAATTGATGAGTCGCTGGGAGGAGGTCCGCGGAGGTAGAGTTGAGATGCAAGTTGAAGATTTCGCCGCGCCGCATTTTTCGATTGAGATTTGCGGCTTGGCCAATCTGTGTTTTCCAAGGGAGCGATTTGGCTCTCGAATGTCTCCACGTTGTGCGCAGTCTTGAGTGTCTCGTCATTCAAAATCTGTGACGCAAGTTCTGATAGCTTGGGAATTGCGGTGTCTGCTATTGATGTGCTTTTCGAATTAGTCAAGCATGGATTGAATCCAGGGTGGTAGGCATACACGAGAAATGTGTCTGTTAAGAGTTCCAACATTTCTCGACAGATCCGTAAGATCTTCACCATGTGTCCACCCTGCTCTTTATCCCACTTCTGCTTGTTGAAAAGCGATATTCTGTCTTCACCATCATGACTTGTCATTATCTCCTCATCATAATCAGCGAGATTTGTCCAGTCTAGTCCATCATCTAAAATAGCTAGACCAGTGACCTCCTTCTCTGTTCCGTTTCCAGATTGACGAGACGATATGTAAGCTTCCGAGTTCTCTGCCCTCCAAATCACATCCTCATCTGGCAAGGAGGAGTTCATGTAGTCGAGAGAACTGATCTCTTCCAGTCTGGCGTACAGCCGACTTGAACGTTTGGGATCTGTTCGGATCGTGTCGATGAGACGCTCAAGTTGCGAGATTGTGATGACACAAGCAGTCAATGGAACGACTAGATACTGGGGATTGACAAGACCGTGTCCTTCGAGCATGGTTGACAGATCGCGTAGGAATGGATTTAGTTGATTCAAGGCAGTTGATATGGAGACGAGGTGATCTAGCATTACTGTCATGGATTCTGGTACATCTGGAGAAGTCGTGAATAGTTTGAGTAGACGAATCGGCTTCACGGAAGAGATAAGCAAACCAGGAAGGGCAGTTCCGATAGTAAGAGGTTCCATGACAGGTATGAAGAACAATGTTGTGAGGAATGACACTCGCCACCTCATTCAAGAATAAATAGCAGCCTGAAATACCCCGCAGACACGTGACGAGTGACAGAAAACAAGTCAAACAGGAAGCGACTCGTATTTTTGAGAACCCAAAACCCAAATGCTAGAGTAAAATACAATCACAACTGTTCGTTGACAAAGAGACCCGCCATTCCCTGTCCAGTACCAATACACATACTCGTCAACAAGATCTTCTTCTTCTGTCTCCTGGCCTCACTGAGACCTGTGACAATCTGTCTGGCTCCCGTAGCACCCAGTGGGTGACCAAGGGCAATGGCTCCACCTCGGATGTTCATCTTCTCGTGTGGGATCTTGAGGACATCTTTGCAGTAGACGGCCATGGAGGCGAAAGCCTCGTTAACCTCGATGATGTCGCAGTCATCGATAGTGATGTTGTATTTGGAGAGGAGCTTGGGGATGGCGATCGATGGGCCGATACCCATGATACGGGGGGCCAGACCGGCAACGGTGGCACCGACGTACTTGGCGAGAATTGGTTGTCCGAGTTCGATGGCGCGGGAGCGCTTCATGAGGAGAACGGCAGCGGCTGCAAATAGTTAGCTTGTGATACATTTCTCCAGAAGAACTCAACATACCTCCATCGGTGACCTGGGAGGAGTTCCCTCCAGTAGACTTGTCACCAAAATCTGGGAAAGCAGGGCGAATCTTGCTCAATCCCTCGAAGGTTGTGCCCCATCTTGGTCCCTCATCCTTGGTCAAAGTAACCTTCTTAACGTCCCCAGTCTTGGGGTCCTTAACCTCGGCAACGATTGGCACGATCTCATCATCGAACCATCCTGCCTTCTGCGCAGCCTCTGCACGCTGATAACTCTCTGCGGCAAATCTGTCCTGCTTCTCACGACTGATATTGAAGTCTTTGCCCACATTCTCGGATGTCTGGCCCATGGGTTGCATGCAGTCTCTGGACTCTTGGTTCTCGAGGATCTCGGGGTGGAAGGGCTTCTCGAGACGGTCGCCGCCAACGGACATCATCTCTGCGCCCATGGCAACACCGATATCGATATTGCCAGATGCAATTTGATTCGCAATGTCTTGTGTAGCCTTCAGTCCGGAGGAGCAGAATCGATTTACGGTGGAGGCGGCGGTTGTATTTGGGAAGCCGGCAGCAAGAGCTGCCGCGCGGACTTTATATGCGGCTTTGCCATCGGAGACCTAGAGATTGTTGTTAGTAGTTGCAAAGCTTCGCAGATTCGTAAACGTACATTGCCACAGCAGATATCTTCGACGAGTTGAGGGTCGATTCTGGACTTCTCGATGACCTTCTTCAATAAGGCGTACACAAGGTAGTCCAGCTCTGTATCCTTGAATCCTCCCTTGAAGCCCTTCGCAAGTGGTGTACGGATGGCGAGGGTAATAACTACATCGTCGGCGTTCTTTGAGGTACTGACTGATGGTTAGCATGTGCTTGCGTCTGCGACTCGTGCAGCATACATTTGAGACAACCCAGAGGAGCCAGGTGTCAAGTGCTTGAGGATGGAGCTGAGTCTTTCGGTCATTTTGAAAGCTGTTGTGTTGATTTGGTAGAGGATTGCAGAGAGTTTCGGATTGGAATGGATTCGATGTTGTTTTTGAAGTCTGGAAGAGTAAGCGTGGGGAATCTGCCCAGATGAGCCGAGGCATCTTTGTTCGCCGACGCCGACCCGACGGGAGCGAGAAATTCTGGGGAAATGTGGTCCGTGTGCCAGGAATAAGATAGATTCCAACGCAGTCGGAACGATTTGTTATCTGGCGTCTTGAATATGATGAAGTTACTCGTGGTGGACTGCCCTTTCTGGTAATCTTCTTCTGGTCAAACTAGATATTCTGGCTGAAAGCACATAGGTAGTCGGTACACCTCGGCAAATTTAGGGGTTGGATCCACCCATGTCAACAGACTCCAATGCTCTGGGGATCATGTAGCAACATTGCTCTGTACATTCTTGAGAAGCAAGCATGTATTGATTTATCAAGCGAGTGAGCACGTTCCGATTCGAGAACGTGCTTGACCTCAAGTAATTCTATCGTCGTACTTCAAAACCCGTCTCCCCATCCACAACATCAGTCTCCTGCTTCTCGACCTTGTCCACGGTCGAATGACTCGGTCCACTCTCGACATCCTTCATGAATTTGTGCAAAACATCATCCTCGGCCTGGGCTTCGCCTTCGACCTGTGCAGCCGTCAGCAACACTTTTACCAAGTGCTCCGGAACTTAGCCCACCTTATTGTTTGGAGTATTCCTGACCCATCCAGTCACGCCATATGAGGTCGCTTTCTTGCGAGTGTAGTATCTGAACTGTAAGTTTGACTTTTTTTGAATTGATTTGGGCTCAATACCGAAATCCGACTCCTGAGAGCTGTCAGAGTGGATCGGCTTTGTTGCGGTCATTGACGGACTTGCCTTGAACATCGCCGTGGACTCGAAATGATAACTACGAACATTAGCTGGATTCTCTGAATCTGTATGGAAAGCTGACTCTTTTCGCCATTTTGTATTTGTTGACACGTAGACTTGATGTTGTCTTGAAGGCTCCTGGAGGATCAATAATTGAGACGTCATCGCCCACAAGAGGAGCGAATGCGGCAATTCACGAAAACGGCAGGCGGTGAAACAAGAATTCAGCGACTTGGATATCTTCCACTTACGCGCTTTTGTATTCTATCGCTCGCTATTCAGCGTCAGCTGCTCTTACATGCGAGAGATACAAAGCTCACGAGCTTGTGATGTGGCCGACGCAGTGTCCAGCAACCCATCGAGCTGCCAACCTCAAATCACCCGGGCGATGAGGCCCGTGATCAGAATCCCATCATATTCAGTTCCACCCATTCTAGGCATGCATGCAGCTCTTCAGCCGTCCCGACTCCAGTCGTGTCAACACCTCGCCAATCCTTTCCCCCCACTAACTTTCAAGTACACCATCAAGTACATAATGGTGTACAAATAAATCAGACAGAGCATAAAAAAGATCGATACTGTCCTGTTATTGTACGAAAGGAAAAAAGCCAAGCCATGCATCAGCTGCCAAATGAACAGTCTGAGGTATACCGTTATGAGGGCGTACAGAAGCTCTCTGTGGGTACCTAGAACGCGGATGTAGACAACGAGGGATGTGACGGATGTCCAGCTAACCCCCAAGGCAACGAGGATCGATTCCGGATCAAAAAAGTCGAGGAATCTCCAACTTCGCAGGCAATTAGCAGCTTTCTTTCACAAAGATAGCCAAGGCCCGAAAGACACACGACACAGATATGGGGCACTTACCGGAATCATAGCCAGAATGAACGCTGCAGCGATGCATGCTGCCATAGGCATGGGCTTGCAATTTTCGTAAGCTACCTAGAGGTGTCTGTAATCGAGAGGCGAGCTGGTGGTGAGGTTGAATGTCGGACCTGTGATGTTTTAGAGAGGGGTTCCGTTGGCGAGATTGAGGATCGGAGCTGCTATCATCTCGATGACGAACACCTTGACAGGATGCATAGTGATGGAAATGGAAGGGCAGAAACCCAGGTAGTCACCAACGAAGACTGGAAAAGCGGCTGAGCACGTATCGGCGAAGGACGAGTTTGACGCTGCCATCTTGATCGGGAATATGTACGTTGTTTGGTCGTTGACTATAGTGTGTTGCTTGACGTTTGGACGTTTGGGTGTGGGCTGTTGGGTGATGATGACTAAGTCTGTGTCCCGAACTTTGGTAGAGATACTTCCAAACGAAAGCTGATGGTTATTGATGCAGGATCAAGGTGCATCTGAATAACATTCAAGTATACATTGAGGCGGTAGCTACCCTCCACTTTTTTGCAACTTCCTTCTGCGCACGGAGGCGAGTTGAGGAAAGTTGCCGTGTGTTGGTTCTGTCCATTCTAGTAGGCACGAAGGGTCTGCAACACCTCAGACTTGGGGCACCTTAAAGTCACAAAACGCCGGATTGCCGATTTCCAAAGACTTTTTTTCGGTTCCGTCATTTTGAGTATTCGGGGTCGTTATTTGGCCGCCAGCTTAGGCTAAGCGAGAGGTTGGGAGCAAGAACTATGGCCACTCACAGTGTGGTAGGACCTCACGGTTTGTTCTCCCGGAACGACATAGTGGCAGCTCTCAAGAGCTTAGGTAGTAATGCTCACCTTCTTACCTAGATACCTAGTAGCGCTGACTGCTTGTCCCCTTAAATTGTAGCAAACACCATTCGTTTCAGGCTGTGCCGCCTGGAGCGAAAGCCAGTGCCGCCAGTTCAAAGCTATTCATTGTTGAAAGTCTTGGTTTGGGTCAAAAACCAAGGTCGAAGACGCCTGTGGCGGCCAAAGAACGTACTATCTCAATCCTCAAGTGTTGGTGGAGAGGCCTTCAATATTTCGAGGCCGGTACAGGTTGGGTCATTTCCGTCAATATCATGATTGTCTTCAAGAAGAGACGCTGAGGACTTCGAACAGTGCCGTCGAAGGAGAAACATCTTCACCAAATCTTTCCAAACCAGAGGGTGCTGTCTGTATCCGATATCTGGTAGAGTGGATGCTGAGACTGATGGCTTGCCATCAATATCCAGAGGTCACAGCTGCGGCATTTTAAAAAGCCCACTTTCAGCTGGGAGGTCTCTTTGTACTGTCTCACATCATTTGCTACTATATCCTTGGTATGAAAGTACTACACTCTTCTCGTCCCGCGGGAGTGGTAAGCTTGTATCACCTGGCAGAGTATATAGTATAGCTAAAATGAAGTCTTGACTACAGCCAAAGTGCGGCGTGATCTGGAACACTAGCCAGGATACTCAACGCATCCGCAACACTGCTTTGATCCTTCTGAAGTTCCTCCTGACAAACTCTTCCGAAGTCTCTCTGTAGTGAATGTAGAAAGTAAGAAACTCCTCGACGCTATCATAAACTTCGCTACACCATTCATTATCATGAATCCAGTACCGCCATCCCCATTGGTGTTGTTCTCCATTTCGGCAGCAGAGAGCATAAGATCCGCACTCGAGCACAGTGAGTGAGGATCGAACGACACCAAAAATATAGGTGACCATTTGAACATACGCATTCATGAGGGCCGCCTCCGGTCTGGAATGCTACAGCGATTTCCAAGTCTGGCCAAACTTCCATCCATTGATCATACTCTCCTTCATAATCGCGACGACGAGGGACACAAACAGATTGGACAATGCTATTCATGTCCTCATTCTCAATGACGGAAATGAATGAGATTTGTTACCCTTTGCGCTCATTCGGTATTCCTATTTAGCATGTTAAAACCACCCTTTCAACTTTTAATATCAGAAGTGATACCGACCTGGTCCAGTGACGCCGCAGACAAGTGTACATAGCTGCTCAAATCTTTCGGAGGAAACTCTGCAACCTCGACCTTCTCCTCTGCGATACGCGCCTTAACCCCATCGAAGTATTCTTTTCTCAACTCGTTGTTGACAAGACGACTAGAAACTCCGTCCAGACTACAGAGACTAATCAGATCTGCCCGTAAGCTTTCATCGAGTATATTTCGTGGCGACTTGACAAATTCAGGAATGGCGCACTGCAGGTACCGAGCAAGTTCTCGTACGTGCAGCTGGCTGGCGACTTTCTCGGATACGTTGGGAGGGAGGGACTCATCTTCCATCATCTGCACCAGAGTGCTTAGCAAGGAGAAGTTGTGCTGCGAGACTGTAACGCGGTACTGTTGCAGAGCATTTCCGATGCGGGCCCGTCGTTCTTCGTCCATTGTTCTTCGACGGCTTGAAGAGGCGGGGTAGTAATGAGGTCTAGAGAACTGCCTGTTGAATACTTTTGAGGGTAGATTTGGTGATTATGGAACTGCGTGCTGAGACTGGAGATATGCATCAATACATACGTTGAGGTTGTTCTTGGTAGCTACTAGGTTGCGACAATCTTAGGCTGTCAGATTTAACCGAACCTCGTAGAGGTCTAGCAGGGGTTTGTGTAGTCTCGCTTGCATACCCTCGGTTCTCCAGCTCTCTGCCTTGAACCCCTGGCTATCTAGATCAATCGGTAGGCAGATGGCTAGAGATGATGGAGATCACAAGACTCTTTCGATAGCACAAAGCTACGGGCTCGTCGAACTCACCGAGCACGTATCTCAGCTTAGCTTATGGCCACCCATGAATTCAGTTGCTTCGGACTCATGTACTGTCAGAGCAAGACCAAAGGTCCTCCCGATCCCGACTACGGCAGCATGAATATGACTGCTTCTTCAAAGATGGGAATGTTGTGGACGGAAACCCACCAAAGGAGCTTGACGGAATCAAAAATTTTGATAGCGAGGATCGCAACTCCACTTTCGAATTGAGAATTGAGGAGTACAGTACGTCCAGTCCCTGTCTTAGACGAATGTAGTACGGCTTTCTCAAATGTTGCCTTTACCATCAGACAATGCAGACGAGAGAGCTCATGTTGGGATTTCGAAGTGTCCTGATCGGAACATTGACTGTACTACTGCAAAAGATGATCTTTCCAGGCACGTAGACTGGAGGGGGGCTCCGCAGCATTGTAGTGGACTGTTTCTTGCTCTTGGAAGCAGTAAATCTTATTGAATAATATCCCGTATCAAATACAGTAGGAGTCAATGGGATGGCACGTCCCCGGGAAAAGATGAACAGCGAGACCTCGCTTAAAATACCGTACAGAATACCGTGCTTCAACGGTAATCTATGAGGGAATAGTTTCCTCCATCTGAAAGATGGGGTCTTCGCACCATAAGAGACTCGTAAGAAACAAATAGTATTTGCGTTCATATCATTCGAGGTAGGAAAGATATAGTCGGCTTCGAGTTGGGTAAAATCCGCGCTGTGACAGGCATGAGAAGCGATCACGCCAGTGGTGAGGCTGAAATCCTGCGGGAGCATTTTGCGAGTGTTTCTCGCTTCTTCATATTGTTTTGACGCACATTTTGGCTAGATCCAGGAGTAAATGGGACGAAACGAGCTGGAAGACACGATGATTGCATCACGTGTCGTCTCGGATGCCGGGTCAACCCCTGAAACCACTGCTGTTTGACTTGCCACACTGACGTTGCAACTCTATGCGACAGATATAATTCGCTCATGAATCCATGTGCCTGCGCGTTGTTCATCCGAAGGCTTCATGCATCTCACAATCCCCATCCGAAATAGGCGGAAGTGGAGTGCCAAGGCGTCTATTCTCTCATGCCTCTGTCTACCGAGTTTGATCAACCTAGTTGCATCGTGTGGCTGAGTTGAACTTCTTGCATATTAATGAGAATACATTCCCTTCAATGAGGACGGGTGATCGTTCTCTGTTTATCGTCGGCTCATTCATTCATTACGTTCACTACTTTCGCTCCTTACATTCGTTTCTAACATGTTTTTGAAATCACTTTTGGTATTGGGCGGCGTCCCTTGGGTGTTTGGAAAGGTCCAATATATGGTGGGTGTCTTTTATTTTGGAGTAACTGGTATGAAGCTTACATTTTAAGGGTATGAACATTGCTGGCTTCGAATTTGGCTGCGAAATTGATGTAGGTCAAATGCAACAAAGTCATATGGCTCTGCTGACGATGACAGGGAACATGTCCAATTGGCAAATCCCAATCACCAATGGGATCAGACGCGATTGGACAAATGCAACACTTCGTGAATGATGACGGGATGAATATCTTTCGTTTGCGTAAGTCTGCCCTCACCTAGGTGATTCACGACTGACCCGTTCAGCTGTATCATGGCAGTTCCTGGTGAACAATAAACTTGGCGGGACCCTTGATTCCAACAACTTTGGAAAATACGATCAACTCATGCAAACTTGCCTGGGACTCGGAACATTCTGTGCCATCGACCTCCACAACTTCGCGAGATTCAACAACCAAATCATTGGACAGAGTTCTGGCGCGGTAACGGATGCGCAATTCGCAGACGTGTGGAGTCAACTGGCAACAAAATACAAGAGTAATGACAAAGTCATATTCGGTCTCATGAACGAGCCACATGATGTAGACGTTCCTCTTTGGGCGACCAGTGTTCAGGCTGCAGTCACTGCCATCAGAAATGCTGGCGCTTCATCTCAGATGATCTTGCTCCCCGGAACGAACTTCGCTAGTGCTGGGAAATTTGTTAGCAGTGGATCTGGAGACGCTTTGATCAAAGTCACAAATCCCGACGACTCCTTTGAAGGCTTGATTCTGGACCTCCACAAGTATCTGGATATTGACAATTCTGGAAACCATGCCGAGTGCACGACAGATAACATCGTTGACGCATTCGCCATCGCTGCCGATTTCTTGAGACAGAACGGCAGGAAAGCCTTAGTCAGTGAGACAGGAGCTGGTAGTACAGACTCTGTAAGTTGTCATGGTTTTCTCTGACAATGAAACTTGCTCATTCAGCAGTGCTTCACAGACTTCTGCGCGCAGAACAAATATCTGAATGATAATTCCGATGTCTTCCTGGGCTACATCGCATGGGCAGCTGGATCTTTCTCGACTTCTTACGTGCTGAGTCTGACTCCATCAAAGCAAAATGGGAAGTATGTTGACAATCAGCTGGCATCTCAGTGCGTTGTTGCGCCATGGGTGAACGCCGGACCAGCGACATTCGTCTCCTCAGCCGTCGCAATTGCAACGACAACGTCCGCAGCACAAAGCATAACCACAGTCCCTAGCCCCGCCATGACTGCAGCTTCTAGTGCTTCCCAGATAAGCTCTGCAGGTGCAGCAGGCACGTTGATATCTTCAGGTATGAAGACAACTGCCACTCCAAGTACTAGCACTGTCGTGGCCAGAGCAAGTGGAGGAATATTTGCTTCTGTTGGAGCTAATCAGACGGTGTCTGGTGTCACAGGTGCCAGAACGAGCACTTCCACTCCGGCTATCGCTACTGGTGGTGCTGGACCCGAGATGAGGAGGTTTGCTGGCGGGTTGTTAGCGGGCAGTTTATTGGTTGCGATGATCCTGTAAAGAAACTATGGCACTGTTTTGACTTTGGTGCCTTCTTTTAGCAGTTTCCACTGTGACCATAGCAGCCGTGACAATGGCTTTTGAATCTGCCCGAGTTATATTCAGTGGTCCCTAAGTGTACGAATTTACGTCTGATTCACTCAGAATGGCCCCAGTATGTGCATGCAGCTTCCTGACTATGTTCTTGCAGTTGCTCGTTTTCCGTCATGTCCCTTTCGTCTATAAATATACGACCTATAGTCAGCCTGGCTGATCTCTCAGGTTGCCCACATCCAGTTTCCACAGAGCGCACAACATCTGAACAAAGAAAGCATTCCAAACGAGAACCTTTCACCACACTAACTCTAACAAGCGATCCAAATGTGCTACCCATACATGCAATACTACAACTGCGGCCACAACCGTCTCGACCGAGACGGAAAGTGGTACACCGAATATGTGAAATGTGAGAAAGTTCGGCGACGATTGATTGGCCATTCACAAGACTGTCCGGATCTCCCTCGAGATTCTCATGGAAGGCGAATGACGCCGGGAGGATCGTATGATATCATGAACTGTGGAAGGCTGGAGTATAGGCGGGAGCCGTTTAGGAATGATAGACAGGTTGAGTATATGGTGAGGAGGAAGTGACGAAGAGGCAGAGCTGGATGCGCGAAATAGCGCTGGGACTCTGGAGCGATCCGCGACTGTGTGTAGTGCGCTTCGATTGGAATGTACCATTCCCTTCTGCCGTTTTTGATGTGTAGTAAGCAATCTGAGTTCCTAATAGAGCCCAGAAAGATATGGTGATTCGACACAGTGGGAGTCTCTGTCTTACGTGTATCCCACGCTTCCCAGGTGATGCTCCAGGTGAGGCCTTCCAGATAATCCATCTGATTCAATGGTGACGTCGTATCGCTGACTCTGATATATATAGCGATCCCTAAGTCGCGTAATCGTCTTCTTTCATTTTCAATCACAAACTAAAATTAGACTCTCCCACACCTAAATGTAAGAAGGTCCTTTTAATAAATTTCTACATCCATTTTTCACTTCGTCTCTATGTCCTCGTGTGAATTAACACATTTCTGGAAGAAAAGGAAACGAGTATATAGCCATCCAGTCTCTCCAATATTCTGTCTTCTTCCTCTTCATATCTCATGCACACGCACCTATGAACGTATCTTTTTTTAAAGCTAGCGACATCGCTTTTTGTTCATCGATAGCTCAGTCGACACCAACATTCGAAACAATGTGTCTTCCATGGGCATACCAGTGCAGGTGCGGCTACGAAATGATCGTGCTCCCTCAACGATTTGACTTCTGTCCCAAGGCCACAGTCATTATTTTCGCAACATTGCCTTGTAACGCTGTTCCAAGAGATGTTTATGGTACCATTCCGCCAGAACAGATTGAAAGAAGGGTGGAAAGTGTTTCTTGTGAAACTTGTAAACAGAGGGCGAATCCAAGGATAACTCCAAGACGTGGAGGTGGTAGTGGACGAGCATAGGAAGCTTTGAGCGAATTAGATACCGTGGGAAGGCGTGGCATTGTGGTTGTTTGGGCTCTCCTGCGGGTTTTCTTTGGTTGTCCAGCCTTTACTAATCTTGCCGTTAGGTGGTGCTGTTAATGCTAGTCGCTGATTTAGTATGATATTTTGAGATAAATACAAGTTATCCTGCCTTTGGGGAGCATTTTTGCCGGCCACGGCAGGCCATACGTGAACAAAGACACCAGAAAAGGAGGGATGCATAATGAAGATATGAAAAGCTCTGAGCTTCGAATGTTCATTATTGTTGTCTACATCTATTCTGGAAACTTTTTAAAGTAAGCGAGTATATATGTAAAGGAAAATTAGTTTTCCACTGCCTGTTGTAGTAGAACTTGAAATTGCTCTGGAGCCTTGCTACATAACAAACGGATACGGGCCAAATGTGGCACATTCATGGAGATAAGCAATATTCCGAAGTCCGAGAATTGGCTCTTTATCGCCAGAGGAGCGTTGTTCTGTTGTCGGGAACCTTGAAATATTGATATCTAGTCACTCGAATAGAACTTAGTGTACTAGTGTAAATTTTGGCGTCATCAAGGAGGCAAGCATTGATCAGAACAGCTTTCCCAGATCTTTTCACAATCTGCAACTGATTCTGCAGCAGCATGTGTGACTTGAGCTTTTCGACACTAGTATGTGCTACGTCAAGACCAAAGTTGATCAGAAAAGACCATATCCGAAAATATTGTTTCTGCTGTATTATGCCTTGCCAGTTGTTCCTTGAGAGCCCATAAAAGAGAGAGAAAACAAAAAGAAAAAACCAATACGGCCAACACAACAAGAGTAGGTTGCCATTTTACAGCGATACTGCCCGAGTTTACATTTGTGGGCTTTGGTCGCGAGGAATTTTCTTTCACATGCGTTATGCGTTCTTGCAAGGATCCGCACTTATGACATGTCACAAGAACAGATGGATCAAAAGACACATGCCGAATTTTCATTTGCTCCTGCCTCAAAGACGCAGAACTGTTATTCCCGGAGGACTTGCCCGCGTGGAAAACTTTTCGCTCTTTAGCCTTTTAGCCTTTCGCTAAGCTCCTAATCCATACAGACTGGCATATATCTGGAGTCGCATCTTCAATCAGGAGACTAATAGAATCCATAAATATTGCCACACAAAGCCCATGGTCTTCGCTCAAGCCAATGTTGTCGTTGCCCTCATTCACCTTTTTGTAGTTTTCGGGATTTGAGGCGGGGCTTGACGCAATTATAGTTTTTGCTACAAATTGAATCACACAATGAGCTTCTACTTCGAGTAGCGAACCCGGCCGGATCATGATTCACGATACTTTCCAGGCTACAAGAGTCAATATAAATACCTTCAGCTTTTCCGGAGATCCTCCCTTTTCCAACACACCCACAATCTTCCACACCCTCTCACGCGCATAACTATCTTTAGAAGACTTGCCCGAGACTACAGGCCCAAGTCCCTTCAAAACACCTTCGCGACACTCAACCCTAAGCGGAGATGTGCAAACTCAAGAGACTGATATGCCCAAGATGCGGAAAGAATGAGCCGCCCGCACCATATAATCGTTTCTGGGCTACCAAGTGCAATGATTTGTGGACGAGCCAACAAGCCGATCAATGTCCCATAGGTCCTAAGAAAGATTCCCATGATGAGATCCCAGAAGCAAACATAGAAACCGAACATGGGTTCCAATGTCACGCCTCCGATATCATCTTGGCAGAGTTAGCACATGGTGGTCGAACTCCAAGACGTGGAGGTGGCGGGCGAGCTTAGAGGGTATTGTTGTTTGTGGAGTTTGGAAATGGGAAAATGAAAGAAAGTGGCTGATAGATGGCATGGAGATTCCTTGTGTTCGAGCTTGCTTTTGGGCATTTGGTTTTGGTCAATCCATGCGTTGATTTGGAATATGAATTGTATTGAACAAGTACACCATATTCTCCATAAAGATTTCGGCGTGATCGTTGAAGGGTAGTGAGCTGACAACATTACAAAACTACCTCTGTACGAGTGTATTCCCAGCAGAGATGGGAGAACCTCAAGCGCAAAGACTCTTTGTCGAGGTGAGACAGTGATTCCTTGGGCCCCAAAGTCAGCCTCTTATCGACTGTAACAAATGGATTGTTTATGGCATTGACCGTGACGAAGAAGGAACATAAGTCTTTCTCCATTGTGTAAGCCCCAGTTGAGAGATTACTAGGCGCAATTCGAGAACAGTAAACACATCCACGCATAAATGGCACCATTAACACAATATCAGACTGCAGTCGCCATCTTCTTCCTGCCAGTCACCTATCACCGCACACCCACTTACACTCCACCATCCGGTTATCAATACAGAAGATCACTCACCTACTTCGCCCGACCTCCCCTCAAAATGTGCTGCGAAACCCTCAGAGTCTACCACTGCAGGGACGACATGTCACCCCGCTTCAGCTACTCTCCCTGCCACTTATTCAACGGCATCGACGAAACAATGTGTCCCAACTGCAGCAGATGAGATGATGCGAGTCCAAAGAGAAGTTATATCGCGTCTAGAGATTGCCCTGAGTGTAGGGAGTATGATGCGAGGCAGAGGGGTTATACTATTTCAAGGGGGAGGGAACCGAGGGGTGTTTAGATCGGGTGGGAGAGAATGGGTGGGGAGACGGCGAGGTGAGATAGTGACATTTGTTGAATAGAATATAAATTTCTTCACTGCTAAAGATAAAACTGTTTGCTTGGTGCTGTGAAGTTAAGTGCTGTGAAGTGAAGTGAAAGTAAAATTTCTGCCCGGGCAGCTTCGCTAATTGTGGAGACAAGTAAGCCAGAAGATCGTCGAAGTAAATACACACACACGAATCTCACGCATCCTCACCACGACGATATCATTGAATCGAGAATGTTATCACAAAGTCAACCTCGCATTTGAGCATCGTCTCGTACATATTAACAGCAATCAAAAATCATATCTACACATCTCTACCAAATCCCCTGCAAGCCTCAACCTCGCTCTCCACCCCTGCACCCAGAACCAAGCTAATTTAGCATCGTCACCAACAACCCTCTCACCCTTCTCTACTTCAGTCTTCCGTTCTGAACTCCTCTTCTTGACAATCCTCAGATTCACAACTCTTCTCAACGACTTCCTCTCACCCGAGCGTACTCAATGTTCCTCTCCACGCTTCAGTAATGGTTCACGCGCAGGATTATGCATGCTGTCATCTAATCCTCCCGATTGAATGCCGCCGACGAACCGCGATAGACCGCCGAGGAAGGGGTTGCTGGATCTTTTCTTGATGGAGAGGTCGTCGTCTTCTTTGCGGAGCGAGGAGATAGAGCCGGATCGGGAGGGGATGAAAACTGGTGAGGGGGGTTTGTTGTTGCCGTCTAGGCTGCGGGGCATGAATGCTTCCTCTTCCAAGTCCTCTTGTTGCTCTTGTCCGTTCGCTTGTTCGCGTTCCTTTTCCGCTGGTGGGGAGTACTGGACTGGCTCAGAGATGTACAGAGATGACGGGCGAGACCCGACAGAGCGGCGGGGTGGAGGTGGCAAAGGTGGAGAATTGTGCCTGATTGCGGAAAGCGCAGTGATGGGACTTGGTGTCAGAGCGGGAGATCCTTGAGGTGATGCTGATTCAAAGACCGAGCGCGTTTTGGCAAAGAGGCTTCCAGGGCTGCCAGTTGGGACCGGTGGTGGAGGCCGCTTGGAGAGGCCAGGTGATGGTGATGAAGACCCATTTATTCCAGCAGGGGGTGCTGACGACTGGGGACTGATGGACAGACGAGGAGGTGTTCTTGGCAAGCTTCTTGTCGTTCGGAAGGAATTCTCGGCTGTGGGAGTTCGATTGTAAACAGACCCCGGACTGTTTAGGTTCACCGGTGATGACTTGAATGGATTGTTGCTAGCCATCTTTGCGGCTTGGAGGGTGTCAACTCCATTGGTGAATGGGTTTCTGTCGGCATTTCTGATCGGTGATAGCTCAGCTCTATGAGCCTCTAGTCCCGTCTGTGCTCCGAAAGAGCCATACCCAGCATTCATCCGTTCAATTTCAGCTGCATCTTGGTGATTGTCGCGCAAATTTGCATAGCTAGGCTTGGGAGATATGAAAGACGGGTATGCAGTGGTCAGGCTGGGGTCAAAAGCGGCTGCCTTGGGCGTCTCCAAAGCCAAGTCCTGTGCTGTTTGGGAAGTTTCAGTCATCCCTCGTTCTCTTCCAGAGTCGCGAATCACCGGCTCATCGTGTATATGGTCCATAAAAGGGCTGGATGAGGTCTCAGAAGGAGTGGTTGGAAGCGAGTCCGAATGAGCATAAGAGTCGAACGATGGGACAGTGTCTGCAGTATGTGTTCGGACATGTAGTGATGGCTCGTATGTTGATGCGGAAGCTTGAGCATATTCGGGCTCATCGTCCTCGAAGGACACTGCGCGGGGTCGAGTAGCATTACCGAGCTGGTATTCAACTGCTGGGTGATGATTGTCCAGCTGCACCTCACGCACAGCGGGAATATCTGAACGGACAGCGTCAACAATGTTTGCGAAAAGACCAGATGATCGATGAGCGGCATAAGTGTCATTGAACTCTGTCAGAGGCGCGTGTTCTGGGACAACCTCCAGAGGAGTGTCTGCCCGTTGGAAGTACTGGTCAGCTAGATCCTCCGGATACGTGTCTCGTTGGCTGTGTTCCACAAGATCGTCCTCCGAGTCATCATCGAATAAATGGTCCACATCTGGGCCCGTGTGAGGTGAGTCTGAGTCATTGTCTATCTTTGACAACGATCTGATTGCGCTCGTCGGCCTGGGAACGCCATACTTCTCTTCAAAGCTCAAGTCCTCTTCGCTGTCGATGGCTGCAACGGTTTTCGCCGATCTCGGCAAGTACTCGTCGTCGTTGGTCATGCGGTGGACATGATGAGGTCTCAGGCTTCCAAAGCGTTGCTCGGGCTCGGATCCTTCGTCCTCGTCGCTTTCGGACCAATTATCGCTATCATCTGACAGTTCATCACTTGCGTCGTGATGATCTTGATCATGAAACAAGCCATTGCTCGACGACTCGTGGGGATTTGCACCCCGTAGTGGCCATGGTTCACCGTCATGGTGTCGGGTGGGAGGACATTGACGCTCTTCCACGTTCTGGACCGAGCCATGAGGATTTAGGTGATCAGATGCAGCGAACGGTAAGGGGAGATGACGAATTTCATTATCAGCCAGCTGAGAGGGCGTCGCTTGGCCCACGATCGACTGGATCTCCTCAGCGCTTGTCATCGACAGGTTGTCCTCACTATGGTCAATAATGAGGTCTCCTCCGGTGGCGAGTGGCCAGGATCCAGTGAGAGGTGATATGACTTGGGGATTTCTTGCCACATCTTCAGTTGTTGATTCTGCAAAGCCGCCTACTTGAGTTCGTCCAAGTTCTGTCGCCTCTCTTGTGGTCCTTTCACCTTGAACGTTTGCTGGCTCTAAGGATGTGTTATCTCGACCCCACAGGACATCGAACATAGGATCACGGCTGAGATCTGTGACTGGTATCCGTTGATGCTCCAAGATTTTTGATGTCAGGTCTGCGTTCGTGTATGATGGGGAATTTTCGACATCCCGGTCCTCATAGACAGATGGTTGTGAAGCTGGACTTCGACCCCAAAGTACATCTGACATCGGGTCATAGACCTGATTGACAGCGCCGGGTGTTTCTTGATCTTGCGGAGCTGCTAGATATCTGGATTGCGACACCTCACTTCGTTCCCACAAGATATCGAACATTGCATCTGGCCTTACACTCTTAGCCACAGGTGCTTGTTGCTTTCTTGCGACATCTGGCAAGACAGATCGCGATACCTCACTTCGTTCCCACAAGATATCGAACATTGGATCTGGACGGATACTCCTGGCGACTGATGGTTGTTGCTTTTTTGGGACATCCGGTAAAACAGACTGTGACGCTTGACTTCGGCCCCATAACAGATCAGCCATTGGATCATGACGTTGCTCCATGGTGATTGGCTTTTGCTGGTTCATTGGCAGCTCTAATGGACTAGGTTGTGACGTCTGACTGCGTCCCCATAGTATATCGGCCATTGGGTCATGACTGAATATCTTGGAGGTTGGAGTTTGTTGGATTTCTGTAGGTTGTTGTAGATTTGATAAAGACTTCTGGTTCCGTCCCCATAAGAAATCGGACATAGGGTCAGAGATGACCTCCGATTGATCTGGACCTTGTGCATGGTTACTCTTTCGAGCTTCTGGTGCATGCGAAATTTCTTTTCGTCCCCACAAGTAATCAGACATAGGATCATAGATGACCTTCGCAGATAGCTCCTGGACTGGTGTCTGCTCAACTTGTACCCTCGATACTGCGTTCGATTGTGATGCTTGAATTCGACCCCACAATACATCGAACATAGGATCGTGGATTATCTCTCTGGAAATCTCTTTAGATGACATCGATTTTCCTTTCACGGACTGCATTGTATGAGATCGTGGAATTTGGCGTCGACCCCATAGATAATCGGACATCGGGTCAGCGAAGTCCTCAGGAAGAGCTGTAACTGCAGCTTGCCGATGCTTTGCAGCTATTGGCGCATCAGATGCTGGCGTTCGGACACGCTCCCACAGGATATCGCCCATAGGATCATAGATGGCATTCTGGGTGAAATTTTGATTGGATGGTTGGGCATTTTCCACAGATCTTGGTGCATCAATCGAACTTGAGCTTCGACCCCAAAGGATATCCGCCATCGGGTCGTCTAGATGTTCAATCAAAAGTTCGGTAGATGACGATCGTTGGATCATTGGAGCTTCTGGGGCATGTGATACTCGTCCCCACAATAGATCGGCCATGGGATCATGGACGACTCCATTGATGGAGATTTGGCTGAGTGCTTGTGTATCTGTCTGATCGTCCGAGGCATTATTGTCAGGTAGCATCATTCGCTGCGATTCAAGCTCGTGCTTGATCAGATTATCAGACGATGCAATCGGCGTCGTTTGTGTCGATTGGAAGGCAGAACCAGATTCTGGCGTGTCTTCTGGCGAAAGTTCATGGGCATCATGGTTCAGATCGATACCAGAATCCGCGAAAGCACTCCCGTGAGGAGTATGCCCCAGGTCCTCGGCCAAGACGTGCCCTGAATCATCAGTTTCGTCTTGCTTCTCGCCGAGAGAACTTCCTTGAGAATGATGGTGGTCCTCTGACTTCTGTTTGTGCACTTCGGATACACGCATCTCACGCTCGGCTTCCGGTGCAGGCGCATCGATGTCTTTGATCTGTAACTCGGGATACACGTCCGCTTCCTTGAATCCAATATCTTTCCCGAGCCATGCTCCAGGTTCCGGTGTCTGGATCTCCTTGTTCGCAGCAGAATGGATGGGTTCCATAATTTGCATTGGTGGTGATCTAGGCTGCTCCATTGTTCCGGCCCTGCTCAAAGTTCTCGTGCGACTTCGATACGGAATTTTTGGGATGACAGTCGGCATGTTGAGCGCTTTGTCGATTTCTGCATTGATGGCCTGCGCGCACGTCAGCTATCAAAATACCTTTCCAGGAGCTTGAATTGAGAGATCCATCAATAACACTGCAGACACAAAGGAAGTCAATGTCGTGTGCAGGAAAGAGTACCGACCTTGCGCTTCTCGTCCAATTCTCTCAACGCTTTTTTCCCTTCTTCGACCTTGGTTTCGATCTCATCCTCAACCCTCTCGAGCTCTTTCTCAATATCCTCTGCAAGCTTCAACTCACGCTCCTCTCGTTGAGCCTCTCGACACTCGTCCTCTTCTCGCTTCAGTTTCTCCCTCTCCAGCTCCTCCTCTCGAATCCTCTCTTTTCTCTCCTCGTCTTCCTTCGCCCGTCTTTTCAAAACCTCTTCCCACTCCTTTTTTCGCTGTTCTTCTAGCTCCTCCGCCTCTCTCTGTCTCTGTGCTTCCAGTTCAGCTTGTTCTTTCAAGCGCTGATTGGCGAGCACTTGGAGAGCTTGCGCATGAGCGGTACGAAGGTCGAAGATCTTTGCCTCGCGTTCAGAAGCGAGACGTTGAAGTTCTGCTTCGTGTGTTGGATGCGACGAGAGGGATTGGAGAGTCGCGTGGATGCTGTCGATATTCGAGTGAAGAGCCGTAACGAGGGTTGTTACGACCTCGTGGGACGCCATGATTTCGTACTGAGCTCAATATGATATGTCAAAAATGTAGCGGCCAGCGGAAGAAGATATTTGCAAGTGACCAGACGAGCAGACGAAATGTAAAATAAAAAGAGACAAGAACAGAATCGATCAATTACACATCAGACGGCAGCAGCAATACCAGGAGCCAGCCAGTTCCGCGTACAACGCGTCGATAATGCGAGAACGAAAAATAATTAAAAAATACAGGACAGCAAAGGAAAATGACGAAACCAATCTGTCCTCCAGCTGGTGAGAAAGGGAGCTTGAGGAAGGGTACCCATGATACAAGCGCTAGCTCGATCATGACCTCGGCTTTCCAGCCTGAATTGAGGCTCTGGCTTTGGGCATCAAACGAATCATGAAGCTGGAGCTGAGCGTCGCATGATGCTGTAAACGTGAGATGTTTCAGAGGTGGGGATGGCGTTCATGATGGCCCCTGTGTCAGTCTACTCCACTCCTTCGAGAAACTTCTCGATGCGATGCAAGCGGTGGTATTGTCGATCCGGAGGCATGATATTCATGCTTTTGTTGGTGAAGATCACGTTCATTGAAGCATTTGCTCGTAAGGGCTGTTCTGAGGAAGTCAAGTGAAAATAAAGTTCGAATTGCATCACGGGTGCGGCTGTGTCAGCTCGGGCACGTTCGGCCGGCTGAGACCGCCGAACATCAAACATGCAGGGGCTGGTGGGCTGCCTCATGGTGCCCCTTAACTGGTTTCTCCGACTTCAACGCGGGAAGTATATCTTCATTCAGCGACTTCAATCACACCTCCATTTATCTTGCCAAAGGTTATACGATCGAGTTCTCAACTTATTGATTTCACAATGGAGATCACTACAATCTTTGGAGGGGCGCAGCCGCGACCTCATTCAATCGAGTTTGCAGCACGGTACACAGGAACTCGAGCTGACAAACCGGACTATCTGTATAGTGCACAGCAAAGACAGCATGTATACATGCAAGAAATTGTGTATTTCAAACGCTAGATTCAAGAGGTGGAAGGGTATATCGAGCTAACAAAGAAACGACCTTGACATCCAGTAAAAGCGCATCATTACCAACGAAAAGCTGCGACCAGCCAAGGAGCTCTCACCCTAACCAACAACGAAAGTTGCACCAGCAACCAAGTCACGACTAAACCGGCCCAAACTCCCACAATGACTCCTAATCCGCCAGCAATTCGCGCATCGACAATGAACGAAGCCAGCCACCCCCTCAGTCCGGGAACGAGCAGCAACCAACTATAAATTGGAATCGAGAAACTCGAGGCTTCTTGCGCTGGGCCTTGATCCAAAGCTTCAGTCAGTTTCCAAGCGACGGTATTGTTGATCTTCTCCCACGTTGCTTCTTCGGCTATTCTCCTCGCTTCGAGGCCCATTTCCGTTCGCAATTCGTTATCCTTTCCAAGCTTCACAACTTTCTCTACGAAGCTTTCCAAGTCATTTGGAAGGGTCAGATATCCAGACCTTCCATCCTCAACAATCTCACTTGGCCCTCCTTCATCTCTCGCAATGACCGGGACACCACTTGCCATAGACTCCAGGACTACGAGTCCAAAGGTCTCGGTGATGGAGCAATGAAGAAACAGATCTCCAGCAGCATATGCTCTGGCGAGATCTTCTCCCTTCAGGAATCCGGTGAACACAACTTTTCCCTCATCATTCAGATGCCCAAACAGATCTCTGATCTCCTGCTCCACCTGTGGATTCCGATTCCCGCCAACAATCAACAATTTGAACTTCAGACCCCACTCATCCAGCTTTTTTGCCGCCTCAGCCAAGAACTCGAAACCTTTCTCAGGAGCAAGTCTCGAGACACAAACGAGAATGAGTTCACCATTTGGTGCCAACCTCTTCCTCATTTCCTGGTCCCGTTTCCTCGGGTTGAACATAACACCATCAACCCCTCTCCTCAGATTCGTCATCTTTCCACTTTGCACACCAGCTTTCTCCAAATACCGTCTCACGAAGCCGGAAGGATAGAAGACTGTTTTGACAGAGGCATGACGAAACAGATATCCCTGCACGGATCTGAAGACCCAAACAGCCCAATCATCCAGTGGAGAGGGGAATAAGATCTCGCAATAGCCTGAGAGATCAGTCTGGAAATTCAAGAGGACAGGGACAGGTCTCTGCTGTTGGCGAAGTTGGAGCAAGATCTGGAATCCCAGACTTGCTGGGCTGGCGAGATAGATGAGGTCTGGCTGTGAGCCGAAGGTACGATTGTATAGTGCTGAGAGTCGGACAGGATATACGACTGAGAGTTCTGGATTGTAGGGGAGCGGGTAGCCTTGTAGGCGCACTTCGATCTCGTTGTTGGCTGTAGTATTTGTTGAGATGGGTGGCGAGGATGTGCTTGTGCTTATCTCTGGGGCTACTACTGCGACGTTGACGCCTTGGGAACGAAGGTATGTGACGAGATTGAGAGTTGTTCTGCTCACGCCGTTGACAGGACCGAAAGATTCCGTTGCGAGAAGGACTTTCTTTCCTCGTAAAGTTTCTGGGAAGGGGAGGCTCGCTCCGGCTTGGACAGGCCCTGCCATATTGATGAAGTTCGATAATTCACACTTTGCTTTCTTATTTTCTCCCTCGATACTTTCTATGAAGGGATAGACATTTATCGGAACGACTCGCGTGCATCGTCATGACTCCGGACGTGCCCACCTGACACCCGAAGCACACGGCACTCTCATGAGTCTCAGTACCCCACCAAGATCACCAAGATTTTTCTGCCATCCAACATCCATCTTCACATCTCGTTTTCCAAGATTGTTTTTGATTGGATGGGATTGTTTTCGAGTTTTAGGGGTCCAATTGGGTGGGCAAGTGACAGCCGAAGACTAGCCCCACGTGGGCCAATCTATGGATGCAAGGCTGATAAACTTCCGACGACCCCTCCACCCCTCCTTTTGTCACCATTGAAGTGTGGTGCTCTGCGTTTACGATGTACACCACAGCCTCGAGGAACGTGTGTGCTTCTATTGGTCGTCGAGCGATAATCATTGAAGGTGAAGGTTTGACCTCGGGATGCTCAGTAGAGAGACTGTCAACCTTGTGATGGGATTCCTGATGATTCGGATAGGGTAGGTAATATGAAGTAGGTCGCGACTGCCGCATGTAGAGCTTTGCATGTGCGCTTTTCTCTGTTTATATCTTTCGCGCTGTGTGACCCCTTCTTGTTACAGTGCGTCTCTTATTGTCACCAGAAAGTCACGGACGCAACTCGTTGACCTCTTCATTTCACGTATCTGTGAGTCAGGCCATAATTAAGCTTCTTACCAGGTATGTAAACTGCAAGAGGCTGCTTCTGATATGTGCGGCTGATGAGTAGAGTATAGGCTTTGGCCGGGCCCAGGAAAGCAGCAATGGACGTACGAGCGTCCAGCATGATGTCTGAGGAGGACTCCGAGCAGTATTGCAACTACCCTTCCACCGCACCAACAACTCCGGATGGCAGCTTGACCTTCAGCCCAGCTTTACAGCCTACGAGACTCCACGACGCACTAGAAATTGCAAGTTTCCATGCCGCGTCGTCGACCATGGCAAAGTTATTCATACACGGGAGTGCATCAAAGGCGAGGCCAACACTCAACATATGCTGCATTGGAGCCGGCTATGTCGGTATGCAAAGATTCCCATATTCAGATCAGATCTAGCAGCTTATAATGTATAGGTGGTCCGACTGCAGCCATGATTGCCTTCCAGAACCCGCACATCAAAGTAACCGTTGTGGATCGAGATCCTAGGCGGATCGCACAGTGGAACTCTAAACACTTGCCTATCCACGAACCCGGGCTGGAGTACATCCTTCGAATCGGCCGTGACGGTTCTCGATCCTGCAAAACTGCACAGCAGTCCCAAGTTTTATCATTGTCGGCCGGGTCATCATCTAGCTCTTCAACATCGGAATGTGAAAGCCAGTGTGCGGACTTCAGCGAGTTGAGCATCCCAGCTCGAGAACCGAATTTACATTTCTCTACCGAGGTTTCGAAATATATTGGTGAAGCCGATATTATACTAATTGCAGTAAACACCCCAACGAAAACGAGGGGACTAGGTGCAGGGCGGGCAACTGACGTTACGGCATTGGAAGCAGTGACGCGAGAAATCGCTTTGCATGCCAAGACTGGAGCGGTTCTGGTTGAGAAAAGCACAGTTCCATGCCGGACTTCTGAATTGATTCGCGATACGGTATACATCTATCGTGCACTGTCATTATGAGAAAGCTAACAAAGGAATGTAGTTGCAAGTTCATCGTCCAAACGAGCCATTCGAAATACTGTCCAATCCAGAATTTCTCGCAGAGGGGACAGCGATCAATGACCTCCTGAATCCACCCCGAATCATAATAGGCAGCGCATCCACCCCTTCTGGACGTGCTGCTGCAACAACACTAGCATCAATCTACTCCTGGGTCCCTCCTTCTCGAATAATTACAACCAACACTTGGTCCTCCGAACTCTCCAAACTTGTTGCCAACGCCATGTTAGCGCAGCGCATTTCATCAATCAATTCCATCTCCGCGATCTGCGAGAAGACAGGAGCCGACATCGCCGAAATATCTGAGTCAGTGGGCTCAGATCCACGTATCGGATCAAAATTTCTTCAAGCTGGTATTGGATTCGGAGGTTCTTGTTTTCGCAAAGATATCTCAAGTCTGGTCTACCTTGCCGAGACATTGGGGCTTGATGAAGTCGCGGAATACTGGTCTCAGGTCCTCACTATCAACTCTTGGCAGCGGACACGCTTTATACGACGTGTAATTAGGTGTCTCAATGGGACGCTTGTGGGTAAGAAACTCACGATTCTGGGATATGCATTCAAGAAAGGCACGAGCGACACGCGGGAGTCACCAGCATTGGAGTGCATCAAAATTCTGTTTGAAGAGGCGCCCATGGAGATCGCAATCTATGATCCATATTGCACTCCAGCCCAAGTCACAAGCGAGATTGAGACTCTGCTTGGGAAGGAGGCTATGAAACAAGATGGTGGATGTGTTGAAGTATACTCGAATGTGTATGCTGCTTGTGAGAGCAGCTCTGGGCTACTGATTCTGACGGACTGCGATGAGTTCAAGACTTCGTCGGGCTCCTCAGAGAAGCCATTCCGAGAAAGCCGCAAATGCACAAGTATGGATCCACGCCCATTCACGTCGCTCGAACCAACAGAATCAGAGCTTCTTGCGCTCAACAAATATCTCGCTTCAATCTCGATACCATCAACATCAACGCCAGATCCTCTGCAACGGCTACATCCTGAGCCTGACTGCCCAGTTGGATGTGTCGAATGCTGCGAAGCTGCTCAGATGATTGATAGTGACTCAAGCGCAAACAAGAACGGAGCAGGTCGAGCTCTGGACTGGAACAGAATCGCATATCGATTACAGAAACCGAAGTGGATCTTTGATGGGAGAGGTGTGCTTGATCCAAAAGTTATGGATGGACTAGGTGTGAGGCTGGAGATCGTGGGCAAAGTTGGATGGGGTGTGAGGAGGGTGTGAGGAGCCGACAGAGAGGGGAGAGAAACTGCTTTTAGGTTGTTCACTTTGCGTATTGATGATACCCGCATAAGATTTCTTGAATCAAGTCTCGACATTCGAGAGTATACACTTTTAGGAAACTGGCCGCCAGAGCCTGCATCGAACTTGGTCAATGATCCAATTGGAGATAGCGGCTCTTGCTGTTGTTCACTGTGACTTGGGACCGTCGCGATCGACTTCAGGGGAGTCCACTACACAAAGTGAGACCCCCAGTCGGCTCCGCTTGGCTTGGCGGACAGTACCTTGAGTCTCGAGCTCGCTTTCTTCGTATTCCCTTGAATGTCAGATGGTAGGAGAGCTCAAGCTTGGATATCTATGTTCCCAGAAGAGATCTGATAAGATTAGGTCCAGCCTGGTCTGGACCCTGATACACCAAGGACAGTTTGAAATGCACCGCGCCAGCCACAAAAGAGAAGCTCCGAGGTTCAAAGAAAGGCGATGTACGTTCCATGAACACTCGAATTGTCTATTTGCATATTTACCAGTGGATTACTTACGAGCGTGACTGGTTTGTCCATTCCTAGGATACTATATTTCACTCTTCGGCACGGCTTCATATGTTGCTCGATGAGTATGTATTTTTCAGCAGTTTCAATCTTTGATGTTTTATCCCGCGCTCTTATCAGGAGCTCGAATCAAGAAGAAAGGTCTGCACCAGAAAAGGTAAAGGTTCAAGCCCGTATCCTACAAGAATCTGAGCTTGGTGGGTGACGATGTAACGGGACACTCGGCTACCTTCACCACTAACGGATTGACACTGGCGCTTAGACAGTTGTATGGCAGGTACTTCACACTTGGACCCTTCTCGAACAACTCGGCTACTCCCCTGGCAACTGACGTCTACAACCCTATCGCGGCAACATATCTCAACGCGACCGATGAAGCGTTCGTCAATATCAGCAAACCTGCGCCGTACAATTCTCCGACCCTACAGCAGATATCATCCGGGCTCTCAACGAGATCACATTCCGGATTGGACTGAGTGCAACCAACGCAAGCACAGCTGTATTAGACTACACCGTCACACAAACAAAGCCAGTGAATAGGTACAAAGCAACAGCCGCATACTGGGCAGCCTCTCTAGCCATAACACTCCTCAGCATCGCAATGATCATCCCCTCTCTCTACGGATGGTGGCAGCTTGGCCGAAAGGTCAGTCTCAATCCTATCGAGATGGCGGAAGCGTTCAATGCTCCTGTGCTGCAGCACGAGGATGCTATCCACAAAGATGCGGATCACCTGCTTGAGCTTGTTGGAGAGAAGAAAGTCAAGTATGTGCCTGTGGAACATGAGGTGGGTGAGGGTGGGGTGGTGAAGAAGATGGAGATTGTGGATGTGGCGAGTCCGAATGCTCCACCGGTTGCGAGTGAGGATAAGAGAGCGAAGTGGGTTGGTGGGTGGTATGCTTGAATGAAGAGGGTGGAGATTGGGACATGGCGCAGGCGTATGATGATTCGACATGAAAGCAACGAAGTAATGATGTGACATGTAAACAGTAGCTGTTTTGAATGAGCAGTGGGTATTATTAAGATTGTACTCACACTAAATCAATTGTAATGCAATCGCCAACGCGATCGACATCGTAATCGACCCGAACATTTCAAAGCTAGAGAATCTCCACGCCACTGCACCAGAATCCTGTGTACTATCTGTCGCCGCCGTGGGTGACGAAGTCTTTATAGCAGCTGCATCCTTCACCGTTGCCCCACCCAGATACCAACTTCCAATATTGGTCAACTCCCCAATCCCATCTAGCATTGTCGCATTCCACCCTACTCCGCTATCCGACGACCTGAATGAGCCAAAATACGCATATCTCTCGATTGCCGTATCATTATCAAACATCTCAATAGTTTCGTTGAAAGCCGCTTCTGTCTCAAGAACCGGAGAATAATCTAATGCGAACTCCGAAATCCAGAGTGGTATACCAGGGTATCTAGCGGAATCCATCAGCTAATTGCCAACCCAGGCAGTTGCGCGTGCCCTGATTAGACTCACTTCTTCTTATACACCGTCAAATATGCATCGATTTCCGACGCATTCCCAAAAACATGAATATTCATGAAATCCGCCGCACAATTCGACTTCCTCTTCTTACACGCCGCATAGAACTTATCCAGCCACGCAAAGCCCGTCTCATTCGCATGCACGCACGGCGCCCCGACTTTGACCCCCATCTTCCTGAGGGGATCGAAATTCAGGATCCAGCTTGCCGCCGCCGCATCGGGAGAGACCTGGCTTCCTTTCGAGGTGAAGTTTACATCTGGCTCGTTGAAGCTTAGGACGTGTGAGATGTTGCGGCCCTTGTCGATCAGAGTCGTGATGTTCTTGAGGAAAGTGCTGCCGGTGACGTTGCTTACACCCCAGAGCATAGGCACGAATTCGATGTCAGATTGGGTGAGGTTGATGTAGGCTGGGGTTGGCGAGATGCCGTAGTTGTAGTACCAGGTGAGGCCATTGTTAGGTTTGACGAAGAGGGGTTCGTCTTGGGGGTTGTTGGTTGAGACGGATACGAGGCCGCGTTTTGGGGATTTCGGGTATTGAGCGAGGATGGGAGATGCGAGAAATAGGGTAAAAACAGACGAGATTAAAAGAGTGGCGCGCATGGTGAGGATGTCCGGGAAGGCAAATCCAGATGTTGGGAGAATGAAATCGCGACCTGGTAAAAGATGAACAGAAGATGATCGACGCGATTTGCATGAAGCGAATAACGTGAAGAGAAATTGACTTAGCTTACCAGAATCAATAATTCGCTCCTTACTTTTCCAAGCCCCAATACATGAAGCGCTGCAGTTTTTGACGCCATGAGGCTGAAATGGCTCCTTGGTAACCCAAATCCGGTTGAGAATCTTCGCTAGTGGCTCTGTTGGCGGAGACGTGGCGCTCGCTTAAAAAGGGGGGAGATGAAAGTGGGCCACTATGGGTCTTGGGAAGCGAGTAAATAGACCGGCGAAACTGGATGCTTGCCATGGGCGATGTGTGCAGGCAGAATTTGATGAAAAAGTAAACTTTACATCGAAGGGTCGAGTGAATAAAGCAGGCACAGGATCTGTTTCCTCAACCAACCTAGTAATCGAATTTTGGGCGACAATTAACCAGTAATGCTTCAATGGTACATTCCGAGTCGTAATATGCTGGCTCCGGCGATGGCGATATTTCAGAACAAAGAGCAACATACTTAAGACATTTCTGAACGCATTTCTGGAGGCTCTTCTCGAGAGCCATTCGTACCTGATTTGAACATGATTCTAACCTCTTTGGCTGCCAAGATTATCACTTGATCATCGAATAGCAATGAAAAGCTTGCCCGCTCTCCGTATCATTCTGTCAAGTTTCGTGTGGGATAAGTGTCAGCTCTCGCATTCACGATGATAGTATTACTGAAATGTTGTCCGGAATGAATATACAATATTCTTTCTCTTGAATAATCAATGGCGATGCTTGGCCGCGCTCTCTCCTCGGCAATGACAAGTACATCTCAGAATCATTAGTTCATAACAGTCTTAAGTGTGGAACATATTCACTGTGATACACGTATACAGAGTGTTCTCTGTCACGATGTACTTGCTTCTACAAATGTCAGCTTCTTCTAACAAGACAGGAGAATGCTGCTTTACTCATCTTATTACAGTGAATAGGACAAGGACAGTAAGTGATAATGTACATGTAAATCAAGATTTGCAAAGGTGAAAAGACAACTTCAGATTATTATATTTTAGTAGTTCATACATCTTTCTGACTGTTAGATACTTCTGAGAACTACAATTCAAAAAGAACTGACAGAGACAACCCTCAAAAAGGAAAAATAGTGCTCTTATTAGTAATGGATAATGAATGTTGTACTGATTCCCCAACTTCTCCTCCATCCACCTCTCCCCGAATTGGATGTATCCCTCTCAGCCAAAGCTCAAATCACAGAGATTTCATCTCTTGAGAGCCTTACAGTCTCATTCTCTTCGATGTCACGAAGAATACTGATCACTCCTGGCATGGAGACTGTATACACATCTGACTTAAGTCCTGCTCCCGAGCCCTGGCCTAGAAGGCATTTCTGGTCTATCCTGGCTGCGAAGCTGCAAATCTGCAAAGTCTAACCAGAGTGATGATAATAATCAATATGATCTGATCGCTGAGGTCTTAGCAGCCATCGCGTGTTATTGGATGTCAACTTACACATAGCTTTCGACCCCGCGACGTGTCCGTAGTCACGCCCCGAATGCCTAAAAATAGATCGTAGACACGGAGTAAAAATCACCAGTCTCTGCAGCTCAGAGGGATGTCTAGGAATTATTCTCGCTGGACAGTTCACGTGTTGCCACTCACCACGTGAGGCACGGTCACGCGCACAACCTCAACGACCATGTCTCAAAGCTCAAATGCCTACTGCGTTCAAATAATCTCGCAACCGCTTTGCTCTCCTGTTCTATCCATATTACAGTCAACTATACGTCTCTTGTTCTGCTGTTGCGCAAGTAACATTCAAGTGACGACTCCATCCACCGCTCGGTTGCATCCACAATACCTTCGACCTCCGTATACTTCTACCCACATACCGCAGAACGATGAAAAACATCAAATCGCGAAGAAACAGTTCGAATTCCTCATCCAGCTCCGATGCAAAGTACACACGCATGAAACAAGCCACCAGAACAGCAATCAAGAAATTCGGGCCTTTCTTGTTGACGGGCCTGGCGGCCGTTGCGGAACACCACTGGTTGAAGAAGGATGACTCCGACGAAGAGTATTCGAGACGAGGACATTCGAAAGAAGGGAGGAAAGAAGTGAGGAGCGACTTTCCGGGAGAAGAAGAAGAAGCGGAAGTCAGGCAACTGAGGGAGGAAGTCACGAAACTGCGAGACGATTTGAAGCGAAGCGACCAGCACGCAGAAAGAAATCGGGATATCGCAAGCGGGAAAAGAAAGTCCCAGACAGTACCGAATTCACCGAGACCGCCGTCTTTGGTGCGAGATCCGCGAGCTTTGCATACTGAGGATTTTCGAAATCATGGGGAAGAAGGATTCGTGAGGATGCCATTTGCTCCGACACCGCCATTGTCGTTTCCTGCTCCTTTCGAACAGGGTAGATTTGGTGATAGGGAAGGGGAGAAGGAGATAAATGTCCCTAGACCGCAGCAGCGTTATGATCCGCCGAGATGGAGAGGCTCTTCTTCCTCTCCCTCTTCTTCTTCGTCATCAGGAAGCTCGAATTCGCTCTCCAGGACTCGAGACGGAGAAAGAGAGCGAGGGTTCGTTCGCGCACGATCATATTCGCGGCATCATCCACACCGGAGACATTTCTCGATCCCTCGAAGGATTCCGCAGCATCCGCAACTTGATGTTAAAAAGGAGGAGAGTGTGATACATGCGGGAAAAGTAGCTGCTGTTGCAGGCCTGGTGGAGGCGTTGCACGTTGATGATGGGGAGGGGCAGTGGATTGGGAGGAAGGGGTTGAGGGTTGGGACTACGGCTGCGGCAAGTTTTGGAGCGACGTTGGGGAGGGATAGGGAGAGGGAGATAGAGGGGGGATTGGGCAGGAGGATGGATGGAATGAGGATGAGAGAGATGGTTGTGGATGTGGGGACTGGGGTGTTAGTTAGTAGGTTGGTGTATGGGAGGGTTAGGGGTGGGGAGGAGCATGAGAGAGGGAGGAGGCCGGAAGGGGAGAGGAGGAGGTGGAGTTACTGTTTATGATTTCTTTGCTAGGTTCGCGGGAGTTGGGAACTCGACGGATGATGGTAATAGTTTTGGAGGTTTCCTTTTCATTGGGTTAGATGGGATTGTGAGGTCCTAGGGAGGTGTATTTGGGTCGATCTTGTCATAAGGTGTTCTGTTGTAGCTTAGATCAGTAGCTAACATTACGAATTAATGATCAACACATCCTACTAAGATAGCCAGCATTCCTTTTTGATATCGGCTGGTTGCAGACTTAGGAACTGTGACACAAGTCTTCCCCCCCCTCCTCGATCCTCATCAAGACCTCTCCAGCTAGAGATGTTCTCCTTGCCAAATTAGACTTCCAGGGGCATAGATTTCGGGGGGGGGGGGGGGCATAGATTTCCATTCAAATCCCAAACATTAGAGCCTCTAGGTAATCATACTCACTCACCATCGATCATCAAAAACAGTTGCACTGCGTGAATCTTTTGTTGCACGTCGCATTCCACGCTAAAGATAGAGTTTCCAGATCTCCCCGCCTCCAGATGTAAGACCCGCCCACTTTCCGGCCATGAGTATTATCATTCCTGTTGGCAAATGATATTCTGACCAATCGCTGGCAGTGTTGATGAGTTGCAGCGTGCTTACGACCCCGGGCTTAGTCCAGGGGGAAAGCGGTGGCCAACGAGAAGAACAGGTCAGGGGAGCATGTAAGTGAGTTGATGCGCGGTCGCAGTAAGGAGGGATGTGCTATGGTTTACCGAGGCCGTGGAGCTGGGAAGATGTGTTGGAGGCGGTGAGTTGTGTTGTTGGAAACAGAATTCGATGTAAGGAGGGGGGGCGCCAAGCGAGGCGGTTAAGGGAAGCATCGGATTGGATGTTTGCTTGTAGGCCTACATATAGATGTGAGAAAGGAACATAAGAAGCATACCTTCGAACCTACATAACGATTAGATTCGAATCGTTTGGATATTCGATCTTAAGAAGAAGAAATAAATGGTGACAAGAATGCAGAATGAATCCTGCGGGCAGCTCTTTGTATTTCAGGTGACCATGCAAGGCTGAGATACAATGCCGGCATCAGTTTTGATCTGATGATAGGCAAGCTTCCTGCTTACTATCTCTACAATCCGTATGGATTGATAAGTAGTCTTCCTGGAATTTGATTTGAAAGACCGCATCATTTGTTTCGGGGGGACTTTCCTCCTCAAAGTGCAAGCTCCAAAATCGTGCATTGCCCGCATCTCAACTGCCTGGAGAACCAGGGGCTTAACTTCGTAAGCGATCCAACCATTGACCCTTCAGTGCGCAAACCATCTCCACAGCGGTATTTTGGTCCTAGCTCGGGTTTACTTGTGAAAGTTCTCACAATTGCCCATTTCCTGTAGGACCTCCGCGTTGACTATGGGCTCCTTCATTGAAGGATTAGTGCTGGGACTTGAAACCTTTCTTTGAAGTTTCTGGTCGACTTGATGCAACAATCTCATCCCCTTTCACGGCGTGACTCAAGCATTCTCGAAGTCCCCCACCGCGTAACCGAAGTAGGCACCCGCGCCTCAAACTAGCCCTCGCAGTGCCCAGAAACGCTTCGCCACCACAGCGCTTTAGCAGCTCTTTCGAGACCACAAACGAGCCAACATTCCACGGCATACAACAAAGTGACTCAAACTCAAAGCAAGCCTCCGATGCATGATTTCGGGACGATGCCTGGTTCTTTGATAGCTGGGAGCTCGTTTGGGAGTGAGCCAGGTACGAAGCCTCCACAATTGGTTGGAGGATCATGATATGCAGGCTGTTGCAGGCGAAGTGCGGGGCAGGGCTGACTGTAAGGCTGGTTCGATGGATGGAATGATGACTGCCTGATGGACGATGATGAGGATGAGAAGGTATAAGTAGACGACCTACTTCTTTCCAAAATCCAATCTCTCTCGTCCATCGATCCTTCCTTGCTGTCACCAATAGCCAACCAATAGCTAGCTTGCACCGCACCATCATCAAAAGCGTCGTATGTCAATACACCCAGCCAAAGCAGCATTTATAGCACGCCACTGGCCACAACCCGCAGCAAACAAAATCATGGCGACCGATATTCCTCATAAACAAGAATTTCGCATCCGAGATCTATCGACTCGGAGCGTCCTTCTCTTCCCTTCCCGAGCCCAAGTCATTCGAGACATCAAGAACATCACCCTCCAGCCAGGTGCCAACCAAATTGTGATCGACGGTCTCACACCCCTCGTCGACGAGCACTCCATCAAAGTCGAAGGCACCGGCTCAGCAACCATCACAGACGTGACAGTCGATCTTCTGCCCAATCGTGAAGTCTACGAGGACGTCTATCCTTCCGACTCCGAAGATGAAGATGGTTCCGAGTCAGAGGACTCAGATGCCGAGGTTGATGAGATGAAGAGTATCAATGATCGAATTAAGAGATTGAACGTTCGTCTTCTGGACGAACAGGAAAAGATCAACAATGCTGCAAACCGCTTGAAGATCTGTGATAATTTCGGCAAGAGCGTCGAGAAGGAACGTCCTGCCCCCGCGGATCTTGATAAACTGATTGAGGCGTACAACACTGAGCGGAAGAAGATCTATCGAGATCACGAGGTTGCGACTGGTGCTGTGGAGGATCTTCGAGAAGATATTCGCAAGACGGAAAAGGAGAAGATGAAGTTAGCGAAGGCGCTGGTGAAGGCTAACGAGAAGGCGGAGAAGGAAAAGGCGAAGGAGAGGGAGAAGAAATTGCGGAAGAAGGCGGAAATTGCAAAAGAGAAGAAGAGGGTCAGAGCAGAAAGAGAGTCGTTCTGGCCTAAAAAGGTGTACTGCATCACTATCAACTTGGAGCCTTCCAGCCTTACTCCTGGCTCATCTCGAAGAAGCTCGATCGATGGAGATACTGTTGTCAATCTCGCCACTACCGATTTCCACGAACCATCCAGTACCCCGCTCAAGAGTGGCGAGATCTCTTTGTCGCTGTCGTACATCACTCATGGTGCTTCCTGGAGTCCACGATATGATCTGAGTCTGAATACAGTCAAGTGCACTGGTCTCCTGGAGTACGGTGCAGAGCTGAAGAACACGACATCCGAGACTTGGCGTGATGCCAAAGTCATTCTCTCAACTTCTCAAACGACATTCAGTGGACTCAGTGAGACTATTCCAATTCTTCTACCTTGGCATGTCCGTTTGGAGAAGGGAGCTCGAAATGCAGATAGCTCTCTGTTCAGTCAACACGAGCTTCAGGCTAAGCAAAGGGAATGGAGCCAAACCAAGGGTGACCAGAACCAGAAGCCTCGATGGGAACTGTTTGGACGGGACGACTCTTCAAGGAATGCCTTGATCGCCCAACAGAACCAACAAGTGATGGCGAAGAAATCTGCCCGCCTCAACCAAGCACAGAACATGCTCAGCCGAAACACCAACAGCATGCCACAAATGTTTGGTTCAGTACAAGCAGCAGCAGCCCCCCCTCCTCCTGCCGGTGGTTTGTTTGGTGCTGTGTCCCGAGCTCGTCGTGCTGATGCTGAGGAACGATATGAAGCAACTGCTTGCTACAGTCGCGAAGAGAAGGAGGAGTCAGAGGACGACGAGGAAGCCATGGGCTTTGGTCTATTTGATGACGGAACACCTGCTCCTAAATCGTTGACATTCGAAGAGGGTGCATGGGAAGAGACCGGTATGACCACAACCTACGATGTCCCCGGAACCAAGACGCTTTCGCCCAACAACTCGACCATCAAGCACAAGATCGCCAAGATCGACTTCAAGAATGTTGTCTTCTCTCACATCGTCGTTGGTAAGCTCAGACAAGTTGCTTTCCTCAAGGCTCGCCTTCGAAACACATCCAAGATCACGCTCTTGAAGGGCCCACTAGGATTGACTCTCGACGGATCATTCCTCGGCCAAGCATCATTCCCTCGCTGCTCTGCCGGCGAGTCTTTCTCCCTTCCTCTCGGCGTCGACCCCGCAATCAATATCGCCTACCCCAAGCCCACCGTCCGCCGCAGCCAAACCGGTATCTTCACCAAGGAAGACAGCAACGTCTTCACCCGGACTGTCATCATCACCAATACCAAGCACAACGCGCCCATCGATTTGACCGTCATTGACCAAGTCCCCGTCTCCGAAGATGAACGCCTCAAGATCGAGATCGCCAACCCAAGAGGCTTGAAAGTCGGCGGCGATCCTGTTCGCGCAGGACAAAGCGCTTTCACAACTCCTGCTGTGACAAGCTCGTCTGGTAGTGTGAGAGGTACTGCGAAGGATGTAAGAGCGAGCGTGTATGGTACTGATGGAAAGGAGGTTGCTGCGCAGAATGGAAAGTGGGGAAGTGCTGTGGCCACAACGAAGAAGGGCGGAGAGGTTATTTGGAATGTCAAGTTGAATCCGGGACAAGGCGTTAGGTTGGCGTTGGAGTATGAGGCTACGTTTCCTGGTGGAGAGAGGGTCGTTGGTGTGCCGGTTTCGAGGAATCAGAATGGGTTGTTTGATTAGGTGGACATGGATATCTGGATTAGTTGTCGGTTGATTCAATCAGATTGCTTGGAAAGGATAACCGGGCGTGAAAGCGTGCTTGCAGTGGTCTGTAGGAAGTAGGATTAGCATATTTCAATCAAACAGTGATTCCTCAGCCCTTTCCTTTGTCTTGTTTGAAATTTAATTGAAGCTATGCGAGTGTGAAGAGAGAGACTGAAGGCACAAGTTGGCGATATACATATACCATTGTATCAAGTTTGAGACGCATGGCGGCCCATGAATCGGCATTGTGTGTAAGGCGTTGATCTATCCAGTGTTAGAATGGGCCTTACCTCAGAGGCTCGGAGTGATGCCCCTACCAGGATGTTGAGTACTGTAGAGATTGAGATGTTCACAATGAAACTAGCGAGAGGAGCTGGATACCAATCAGCCAATGTCGAGTTATGGACGGAGTTGTGCCAATGTGTTCAGTGCTGCTCAGGACATGCGTACTGCGTAGCAGGAATCAGCAAGCGGAGGGTTGTATATCACTACTCCTGAAAGCCTTGTGCAGTTTTGGTGACATTGGTCGAGTCTAATGTCCTCCTGTCTATGCTTGCTCGTTGTTTGCTGTCATCAAGAAGTTAGGAAGTAGCAGTTGAGACAAAGAGCAATGGAGGCCTGCAGGTTCGGTTGTCAGGCTACCACATCCGGCGTCTCCCAATGTTCTGAGATCCTGGTGACATATCTTCTGATTTGGAGGTAAATAGTCCTCTATTCGGGTCTGTATATGGAGATAGAGCCACCTGATAAGCGATGGATAAAAGTTTCGCCGCTTGAGGAGGAGCTAGCGCTCCACCAACGCCAAGGCTAGGTATTCTTTCCACAACCGCGTCTTCCTTATCTTGAGACACGAACAACACATTGATTCGGTTGAGATCTTTCCCATCGTTGTTGAGACACTCTTGATTGCCAGCTTATCATCTGTCATGATTCAGATGCGATCTGTCAACAGCTTTGTGGCATTTGTTTACTTTCATTCCAAAGGGGTAAAGCGGCTGCATGTCACCTTCGACCGAGACCTCACCTTCGAATTTTGTACTCAACACGCGTCTATCTCCACTACCATCACCTCAGAACTTGATCAAGGCAAACAGCAGGGTAAGTCTAGGCTAGATCTATACAAATGACCTCGCACTGATTCCACGAGACAGACCACATCCTAGGCCTCCTCCAAGTCTTCCAAGATGACCAAGTATTACTGTTGGGATTGCGATAGCTGATTTTCCAGCACAGAAGCTATCGAATCACACTGTAAAGCCAAGAAACATAAACAGGCTGTGGGTCAAGCACATGAACAAATGCAATGTCTGCCGTACCGACTTCAGCTCAATCGACGCCTTGGTAGCACACAATCGAGTCCGCCACAACATTTACTGCTCCATGTGCAAGCTCGGTTTTCAGAACGAGAAGCACTTCGTCGACCACAATCAAGCCAAACACAAGAAGCCGTGCGAGCTTTGTTTGGCAATTTGCTCTACGGACAAGGAACTGCAGACTCACGTGGCTGAGAAGCATACATTTCATTGCAAGGAGTGCAACAACAGGATCTTCAAGTCCAAGGATGCTTTGAATGCACACCAAAATTCGGATGCCCATCCCTTCAAATGCAACTTCTGCCCGGCTCGTTTCAAGTCTGATGCTGGTCGTACCGAACACTTCACAGCTGCACACTTCCAATGCGACAAATGTCCTCTGATCTTCGGAACATGGGCACTTCGAGGTCAGCACATCCTAGATACACACACCTTTACGTGCCAATGGTGCGAGAAGAAATACGATACCGACAAGGGTTTGAAAGCACACAAGGCCCATCGTTATTTATGCAAGACTTGCCAGAAAGTGCTTCCTGGCGAGGAAGATCTCAAAAGTCATGTACTCAAGAGACATTGCTTTGAATGCTCAGAGTGCTCCATCAGATTCAAGTCTACAGATGAGCTATCCAGCCACATATTCTCCAGCCATGTCAGCCGGTGCGAGATCTGCGTCGTCCCGCTCCCAATCATCGATAAGGCTTCGAAGAGACATGAGTTTCATTGTGTCAAATGCAATAAATGCTTCCCAGATAGCTATGCTCGAGATAAGCACAGAGCAAAAGAGCACGCCTTCACTTGCGTCGAGTGTGGCCAGGACTTCAAGACTATTGCTATGCTTGATCAACACAAGGTCGCAGCTCACGGCTTGAAATGCACCAGCTGCTCACAGAGCTTCGAGACCGAGTCGGCACTTTCTGAGCACCACGAGAAGGTCCACAAAATCTCGTGCCCAAAGTGCCAAGATCAGCTCAACGGTCCAAACGACCCCATTCCACAAACGAAGCAACATCATCTCCATCGCTGCTATTCCTGCAAGGCAACTTTTAAGGATTTTAAGGACTTGACTGACCATGGCACAATCTGTCACATGCAGAAGCCTGCTTTCATATGCATTCGCTGCCCTATTCCGTTCTTCGAGAGCCAAGCCAAGCTTGATGAGCACCTTGCCACTTTCCAGCACAACGTTCCCAAGCAAGCTGGCTTGAAGTGTGGTGCCTGTCCCGACAAGCTCTTCCTCACCCAGGCTGCTCTAAAAGCCCATGTCATAGCTGTGCACGAGAAGGGGCAGACGACTGCTTGCTATCACTGCAAGGATATCGTGTTTCTTTCCGAGGCTGCGCTCGACCAACATACCGCCTCACTCCACGATCGACGCTTTAGCTGTTGTCTCTGTGATGGCTTGTCATTCCTCACTCAAAAGCCCTTCGATGAGCACTTGAGGACTATGCATGAAAAGAAGCCACTCTTGACCTGCGACTCTTGTATCGGCACAGTATTCCTCAGCGAAGGAGCCAAAGCTCGACACTCAGCTATAATCCACGGTAACGCTTCAGCCGTAGCATGTGGTCTCTGCGGCGAGCTTGCATATCCACCCGAGTCCTCCTCAAACAGTCTCCACACCATCCACGAGGAGCCAGAAACCGAGCCAGAACCTGAACTTACATTGTCAGACGACTGGCTCTGCCACCTCTGTCCCCGCGGCCCCAACAACCCCTATACCACGGAACTCGGCCTCCTCGAGCACGTCCTCACTAAACACCCCGAGCAAGTCCATCAATCGTGCGAAGCCTGCCCTGGTGTCTATTTCACTACCATCGAAGCTTACGACACGCACTTCAGAGTATTTCATCCAGAAGCACAGCCACAACCACAGACGAATACTACTGCCATCAATGGCAACGAGAATGGCAATTTCATTCACGCCAGTTCTGGTGCTTCGTTCCCATGCCCTCACTGCACAATCCTATTATTCCCCACACCAGCAGACCTCACAACCCACCTGTCCTCCTACCACGGCTATAAGTGTCCATTCTGCTTCGTGCAATTCGAGCATCAGTTTGGGTTGGTGCAGCATATTGATGCTGTGCATTTGCTGAAATGCTCGTTTCATGATTGTGAGGGGGCGGGGTTTAAGACGAATGAGGCGTTGAAGAGGCATGTTGGGAGGTTTCATACCAGCTTTTTGCCAGCTGGAGAGCGTGGTGGGGTGGGTGGAGGAAACGGGGCATTGGGCGGAAGTGGAAGTGAGAGTGAAAGTGAGGACGTGGGTGCTAGTCCGTCGGCGGATTCGGTGGCTGAGGATGAGGATTTGTTACTTTGATGTTGGATTGATACCCTGCTTTGCTGGATGCATGATTAGATGAATGGATCGATGGATAGTTCAATGTTCTGGGGAGTTTGAGGGACGTTTGAGAATGGGGCAATTGTTAAAGTCAGATGTCAGGAGGGTGGAAGCTTTGCATGTAGAGTAATATTCATCCATAACAAGATATATCCAGCAACTTTGATGGCATCATCACTTCGGCGAGAGCTGACATATGGAGGCTGTCCTTACTTAATTCTAAGTTGCTATAAATGACCGGTTTTGTTGACTGACGGCTTGGCGGTATCGCTTAATTAACCGTTCCAGCAGCTCCACCGTCACACCTGCATTCCGCCGTCCCGTGGAACAGGTTCGTATCATGGGACTTCAGTTCGTGCCATCCATCTGATCAACGATCTAACACTATAGCAGATATGATCTCGCTTAATCCTACCACGTCCCATCTTAGACCATCAACACACAGACAAAACGCCTGCCTCAAAGAACGTCCTACAACTACCCCCCAAACGTCAATTTGGTTTACGCATAGGACAATATGCCCGAAATTTATCGCTCCATTTCCAGTTTATGCTTTTTCAATGTCCCAAATCCCATCAATTGAGACCCGAAATCGTGAACAAGATCGCAGACGCAGTATCGAGCTCAAGCTCCTCATAGCATTCACATCACATCATACCTGCCTCCTCCACTGCGTACACCCCGTACATTTATCATGTTGGCATCTCTGGCATACCATCGAATCATGTGTATTCATCATTCCGCACTATCCACTCTACGTATTAGCAGTCGCCTTTCCGCAGCCGCAAAATAGCCAGTAATGGGAAGATCGATAAGATCATGCTAGGAACTACAAGATATTCGCCAATCTGTATGTCAAGCTAGGTAGGAGCGTAGCGACGAGATATTTATGGGTGAAAGGATGACGATGGACGTACGGATAGTTGCTGCCCCGGCATATACGAACAGCAGCAGATCCAGAATTCATTCGGGACTCCCACTCCCACTCCCATCCGCTTCCTGGTCCTCGATTTACATTCCAGCTGCTGGCTCGTAGTCGTAGTCGGGCTAGCTGGTGTGTAGATTGTCAGCTCGATTGGCGATTTCATGCTGGACATATTTGTTGATTGATGGGTTCTGGATGTGGTGAGTTGATGGGAGGGAGATGTGGCGTTTAGGAAGATGAGGAGATGTTGTTCACTCCGTGAGTGCTGCTATATTGCTTTTATACTGTTTTGCTTTGAGGAGGAGTGTTGAGAGGTGGTCGGACTTTTGGTTGGATGTGGATGGATGATGAGCGGGGAGGAGGAAAGAAAGAGGAGGAGGAGGGAGACAGGAGGAGCAAGAGAAGGGAGGAATAGAAGAGCGAAAGAGTGGGAGAAGGGGGAAAAGAAAGCGAATCGATGTTCGAGTAACAGGATTGTAGAAGCAGGAGCAACAGGTAAGCTTGACATGCGCATAGTACAGAGTTGATGGATGGATGTCACGAGTACCAACACCACAGACGTGGAGGCTGGTGATAGGCGCGAGAGAAACGACAAAGAGCTGCGCTGCTTGGCTGTGAATCCATTGTATTTCCTCTCGTGACCGACTTGCATCGTGATTCTTCTGAAGACAGTCCCACTGCTACCACATTGCCTTCTTGCATGTGGAGTGGTTACAAGTCGGGGGATTCGGTGGCATCCAATCATATTACCGACACAGCAGACCCGCGATCAGGAAACTGGCCATCATCGATCCAGTTCTCCCAGAACTTCAAACCCTCAATTCCTTCTTCCCTACACAGCGCCCCCTTCTCCTCAGCCATCTCCAATTCTTCCTCTGCAACACCAATACTCCACCCAAACCGCTCAGCAGCATCTTGAGCCGTGACTCCACGGCCGAAAACCTGCCAGTCCCAGGGAAGATCTTTGTCTGGCGGGAAGACGTGAAGGTCGTTCAGCCAAGCTAGAAGAGTTCTGATGGTCTTCTCATCAGTTCGATCGGATGATTGTACGACCAAGACGCCACTCTTGAATTGTCGGAGACGGACTGGCAGGCGGAGCTTCTCCCAGAGACGAGCAGCCTTTTCGAAGTCGAGGGGACTGACTAGTTCGACGCCTCCGCGGGCTCTATTGAATACTGCCCAGAGGTCTACTAAGCTGATGATACCGCCTGCTTTGCGGAGAACACCGCGAGCATCGTCGGTGAGGAATTCTGCAAGGTTGCGAGATAGTTCGGAAATGTAAAGTGATTCGGAATTGCTGCCCCCTCCTAGCATGTCTTTCGTTGTGACAAGACCGAGAGCATTGGCGACTGCGTTTGTTTCTGCTCCGCCTCCGTTTGACGAAAACGATTCGGCTAGGGCAACAATCTCTTTCGCTGAAGCCATTAGTGCTTCTAGATCTTCAAAGGCATTCCCAATGACAAGCTCATTGTTTTTCCGCATATCAAGCCGCCGCTGTTCCAATCCAGCAATTCCAACAGTTTTGACAACACGCTCCCCAGTTGGCGTGGATGTACCAGATCCAGATGTAGTTTGCTCCGCAGCTGTTGGAATAGGCGGGGCACCCTGTAGAAGCCATTTCCTCTGCTGCATGGAGCCTTTTAATCGTTCATAGAATATTGGCCCTCCACCAGCACGGAACGATAATTTAATGTTCTCTCCATTCTCAGCTGTGGGAAGAGGAAGTGTTTGCAGAATCGGGCCAGGAGATTCTGACCGTACTGGGGCTTGGTCAAGTCCCGTCGGGACATCTTGTGAGATTAGTGGAGCACCACAGAGCTCACAAGATAATAATGATGGATGATTGAGGAATGTGCATCTAGGACATTGAAACGACGCCCCGGCTCCGGGCTGAGAGACCGCACCCTGCCCAGAAGCTGCTGGGCTATCTGGCCAGGTATCTGATTGCGGTCGAGGAGCGTCTGTCCTGCCACGAAGAGGTATTGTAGCTCTCACTGGCACAGGAGAAGCAACAGGTCTACTTGTCGCGTTTGATATAGCAGCCTTCATCACCAGCGCAAAGGCTGGCTTGATCCCACACGCCAAACAAGGTGCCAGTGGTGTCCGTTCATTTGCAGTATGTGGATCGAAGTTTGATGGGACTGGATTCGAGAATGAGCATATTGTACAGATCCAAGTCGCAGTGCTCGCAGGTGACGGCTCGGGAGTAGGCAGATGGAAGGGACTGTCGATCCGAGATGGTGAAGCAGTTGCGCTTCTAGATGGGCCATTGAGGCTTGAGATTGCTCGATTTTGGATTGAGGACCGTTTGATAGGTTTAGGAACAAGCGTAATCTTTGGGGATGATTTCAAGAAGCCACCCTGCATTGCATTAGCAGATGGAAGAGCCAGAACCTTGTCTGTCAGTAGGTCGTACATAGAACTCATATCGTTCCACATCCTTCAGATCAATAGCCGTAGAGTTCTTTCGAGGATCTCCATTGTCCACATAGCATATCCGATGTGAGGTCAAATACACTTGTCCATTCTGGTGATCCGGGATCTTGAACTTCCTGCAGGTAGCCAGGTTAGCTTTATTGTTCAAAGAAATCTCTGCAGCATCCCGTATGCAACTGCATTTGTATCTGGAACATGTTGGCGTACCCCTCATAAAGCCCGACATTGTCCTGGACAAAGAGCAAGACCTCATCTGGCAGATATGACGGCCTCAACGCAGTAGTGAGGTCTATGTGTTTAAGAAACATCCGGCCCAGCCAGTACTGTGCCAGTGGCTGTTGGGAGTGGTCGCGTGAGGATATAAATTGTAGACATTGGCGTAGAAGACAACTAAGGGAAGAGGGGCAGAAGTGATGCCTGCAGGATGCTGATCTGGCTGCACTGCTGAGCTTGGTTATCGTGATGCAGGTGCTTATCTGGAATCAATTGGTGATAGAAATTACGCGGGGCATAATGGAAGTGGCATCTTTCCGCACGCTAGTATCTTAGGCGAGTCTCGAATTCACCACTGCACGTGCTGAAGTGACCGACCGACCCAAACCCGCCTCTTCCACCTGTTCGGTTCTTCCTTTCTTCCATCCAAACTTCTCGACGACATCCCATCTCCATCCTCCTTTCTCCTTTCTCCCTCCAGAAAAGATACCCAACCTACCCACATAAAAGAAGCCACCGCTCCCACGTCGCGATTATTGAATCGCACCACTAACACAGCTACATTCCTCGCCTTCGCGATTCTTTGTGCCCTCCTGGATGTTCACCACAATGAATTCACCTTGGGCGCCTATCCCGCCACCTCCAGGAACGCAAAGCCAGTATGGCTACCCGCAAGGTAAGATCCTGTCGCTTTCCGCACCCCTTGTCGTTGCATCGTCGACTGCTTCTCCATCCCCATCACCATCACCAGCATCACCATCCTCAACTCCTCGAAACATGGCTTCTAACAAGAAAACAGCACCGCCAGCCTTCCATCCCGTCCAAGTCCGACAAAGCTTCGCGTCAGCTCCCCTTCACTTCGTGCCCGCTGTCCAACATCCTCCTCCTCCACCCGCGCCCATGCCTGCTCCTCCACCTGCGGAGAAGAAGAAGATCGACTGGCCCGCACCAGTTCGACTTTATGTACAGAGATCTTTCCAAATCGATAACCTTCTTCCCGATGTGACTAGAAAAGAGATGGAAGAACAGCTAAGAAACACCATCGCAGCCGCGACCGATAGTAATTCTCTGGATACAATCGACTGGGATCATCTACCCCTTCCCCAACAAATGATACACAAGGCGCGAGCAGACGCAAAGGCAGCGGCATGGCAACAGGAGTCTCTAGATCTGCGGATAGGTGCGAATGGCAATGCCAATGGCAACCACGCTGCATCCAAGAAGAGAAAATCCCAAGACATCGGTGGAGATGACAATTCCATGCCTCCTTGGCGAACTAACAACCGTTTCGAAGATCGCATCACCGATAAACGCCAGCAGCCATTTCAGGAGGAGAAATTAAGTAAGTCCCAGAAGAATCTGGAGAAGCGTCTTCGTCGCTTCGATGGCGGTTACAAACCAACCTACGCTCGATCCCCATCTCCAGTGCCATCATCTGGCCCAGTAGTCGGAACATGTCAAGTCCTTGAGAAGCAATACTTCCGCCTCACATCAGCTCCAGTCCCATCACAAGTCCGACCTGAACCCATTTTGAGACAAACTCTTGATCTATTGAAGAAGAAGTGGAAGAAGGAGGGCAACTATTCTTACATCTGCGACCAGTTCAAGTCCATGCGACAAGACCTTACCGTGCAACGCATTAAGAACGAATTCACTGTCACAGTGTACGAGATCCATGCCCGGATCGCCCTGGAGAAGGGGGATCTTGGTGAGTATAATCAGTGCCAAACCCAGCTTCGTGCGCTTTATACGCAGAATCTGGGAGGCAACCCGGTGGAATTCAAGGCGTATCGTATCTTGTATTTCATTCACACATCTAACCGCACGGCGTTGAATGACGTCCTGGCGGATCTAACCACAGCAGAGAAGGAAGAAAAAGCCATCAAGCATGCTCTTGGTGTGCGGTCGGCTTTAGCATTGGGCAACTACCACAGATTTTTCAGGCTCTATCTCGACACGCCAAACATGGGTGCCTATCTCATGGACATGTTCGTCGTTCGTGAACGTCTGGTTGCTCTGTCAAATATTTGCAAAGCGTATGTTCCATCATTCCTCCTTATCGGATCTCCGCTAACAACCCACAGATACAAGCCAGATATCAAGTTGAGATTCATCACCGAGGAACTTGGATTTGAGTCCGATGGCGATGCCGCACAGTTCATTTGCGATTATAACGGTCAGCATCTGCTTGAAGAAAAGAACGATGAACTTCGATTCCTCACTGGCAAGGCTGGCGCACTGTTTGAGGCCGCTAAGAGTGCAGCCTTTGCTAAAGTCGACATCAAAGGCCAAATCTAACCTTCACTTCGGCTTCCACCCCTTGCCATCTATCTGTAGCTCCGCTTTCGGATCTCTTTCCTGTTTCCTTCACACCTTCCACTGGTATTGTGTGGCACGATCCCTGGTCCCTTTGCCTCGATGTGAAAGAGATGAGGGATTTGATCACACCAATCATCGTTGTACCTTGGGTTCACGGGTTGAAATACGGATCCTTCATCTCTTCCTATCTTTCACTATGTGATGGCATCGAAACGACATGGAGTGTATGGTTGCCATGGCTCACTTTCCAATTTTCTCTTTTCGACTTGACGACCGCTTGATACGCTTTGTTATACCCTTTCCCGCATTTGTTCATGACGACCTTCTGGCTTTGAGCGTTGGTGCTGGCGTGAGTGCATTGCGGGGTCCGGAGGGCTTTTGACCCTTGGGCATGGGATAGACGATGATATTTTGCATGGAGGATCAGCATTTGCTCTACCTTGTATATACGCGCTGGTCCTCAGGACTTCATGATGGAGCGAGGATAATACAAAAGAACATCTGACCTTTGAAAGTTTTGTGCTGGCAGTCATGACGTTTAAGTGCAACTTAAGAACCGTATGCCGTAGACAGAGGCTGTAAGTTTCGAGCAAGCGCTCTTCTGTACTTGAACAACCTCATCCTCGGCACGTTCCAGCGATTTCGCCTATCTTGCATTTTACTGTCGTGGGCGCTTTCACGGCTAGTCAGACTGCCATGTAGGACTAGTGGGGATTCCTTCGTTTTTTTTAAACAGTAGATGAAAGCATGATATTCTATCAGGTTGTAGTTGCCAGCTTCATATCTAGCGCGGAGCAATAATCGACCTTCTTCATCAAGCAGCACAGTTTCACATGGCAGTCCAAACAGCTGATGTGAACCTTATTGGTTTTTCACTTGCGTTTGTCAGCAAAATCAGCTACACTGAATCAATCTTTCCTTCGATGGAAAGGTATCACTGGTGACTTGGCAAATCAAGCGAGTAAATCAGACCCGTATTCACATGGTCACGTCACATATTTCAAACCGCAGCCTCGAGAACAGAATCTCCCTTGCAGCAAATAATCCTTGACTCACGATATGGCCAGTCCATTCGAGCAGACGCCGGCTCCTAGGGTGGGGGTTCACATTCGGAAGCCGAGCGCAACAGCATTGTCCTCTCCTAGCAACTTGGGAGCCATCCACGTGAATCTTCCCGAGCCACCTCATAGTAATCATCCAGCGCTCGCCAGCTTCCTACTCGACTACCTTGCTCTGCGCTCCTCACTGAAGTGACGGCCCTGAAAAATAGGTCAAGGCAATGTCTGACCCTGCGCCGGTACTGTAAGAAGGTAGTGAGCGAGATCTGGTGTGGTGTAAGTGAAGCGTTCGTGGAAGGTCTGCGTGTGATGGCCGACTAGTCGAGGAAGCATCAGAAGCGAAGCCAAATCCAATTGAAAAAGAAACAAAAAAGAAAGTGGAGATTTGTACAGCAAGCTACTTTCCTCAACGCCCTTGCTGAACACTACGCTGGCCTTTGTCATAGATTGCTTTCCGAATCCCCTCCTGATCAAGCCCAACAGGCGACTTAACAGTCCCATCAAAGATCTTTCTCCAGCCAATCGCATCCAGCAACCACACCAACGAAGCATTCGTGCCTTTCCACACAAACTCGCCCTTCCCAATCGCCGGCTCCTTAAGCACCGCACCGACAACCCTTCTCGCAAACGCCTCCGGTGATATGCTCTTCAGCGCGTGCTGTCGACTCCTCTCCCTCACATTCGCCTCGACATCACTGTACAGACTCTCCTGCCCGAAAGAGATGTTATCAGCAGACATCAAGCCAGTCGAGACTTCGCCCATGAACACTGTCACGACTTTGATACCGAGGGGCGCGACCTCGAGCCGGAGGGTATCGGAGTAGGAAATCACGGCCGCTTTCGTGGCGTTGTAAGCAGCGCTGAACGCAAATGGTAGCCGGCCGAGGATCGAAGCAGTGTTGATGATTGTTGGCGGTGGTCTCGATCCATTCTCATCAGTAGCGGAGGCTAAGAGTAAGGGAATGAAAGCGTTGATCATATCGAAGACGCCGAAGACATTGGTGTCGAACATTTTCCGCACGCGCGTCGAGTCGGCTTCGATTGCTGGGATTTCATACACTATGAGTAATTAGGTACCTGTACTAGTAAATGCAGCTTCAAAAAAGGGGCAAAAAAGGGAAACTTCAAATTTATTAAAGTAATAAGAGGAAGGGATTCTGTTCTGGGGGCGCGCGCTTACTAGTCCCAGCGTTGTTGAACAACATATCCAGCTTCCCACCCGTCCGCTTCGCAACCTCCGCCTTGAGGGACGAAATGCTCTCGGCACTGGTCACTTCGAGCGGGAGGACTTCGATGCCCTTGGCTTCTAGGTGCGCGAGGGACTTGGTTGATCGGGCGGTTGCGAAGACGCGCATGCCTTGGGCGGCGAACTCGAGGGCGAGAGAGTGGCCTGCTCCCCCGGCGGAGCAGCTATATTATTGGATGAGGAGTTAGCTTCTCGTCGCGAAATTTGACGGTAGAGGTGGAGGAGAATGAGGGAGATTCGCTGACCCGGTTATGAGAATTGTACGTTGGGCTGATGTGGGAGGCTGAGGCATGGTTGTACTGGACGATGGAATGGAATCGAGTCAAAGTGGAGGTCGAAATTGAAGTCGAAAGATTCTCTACTAGATTCGGCGATAGTTGGACTATTTAGTGGCGACGAACAATGATATCGTGGCTCGATCGATGAGAGTGAAAACTGATACTGCAGATTCCTCTGAGGAAGAACAGCTTGAGAAATGGAAGAGGCGGGCTATGATTCTATTTTATATATCACTTGGATACACCATGGACAATCAGTCAATCACGAGCTCCATCGGATATTGATAAAGTACTCGCTAGCACGGCATATCTCAAAGACCGGCCGGCCATTTGTTTGCTTATAAGCTATGTATAGCAATTTGTAAGTATTCCTACTGTACCAGGACTGCGGAATGCGAATGGCTAGCTGGTTCGCAGATGCGGGTGTTCCTTTTTGATGACATCTCCTGGCGGAGCTTGAGTGGAGCTACAAGTAAAGGCATATTGTTTAGCGAGTACTCTTATTGTCCAAGAGATTTCAAAATAAACAGCTGATTGGCTGTAGGGGGGTCGAACCGTCTAAGCGAGGTGTAGTGTCGCATTCTTGGGCCTCAGCTTCACTAACCGTACGGCCGATAGCGCACTTTTGTGCGTGTCCGATTACCGTCGGCATTCAGATAAGAAGCTATCAAGATAGCCGCATCCAGCTTGGTCCGAAACCTGGATCATGGGCACTTTTAGATAGACGTTGGTGATCTTGTTTGAGTGAGAAGTGGATGGCCGAGACAATCTGTGGGGTGATCAGAGAACTGCATCTAGAGGTTGGAAAACAATATCTGCAGTAGTTTCCTCAAGTAAATCGATTAGCTCCCAATGCCTGAAGAAGTAATTTCGGTAAGTATACCTGATACTGAGTTCAATACCCAATATCCAATAAATTTCCAACTTTCTCGTACTCAGAACACCAGTAAGCCACATGACGCTTCTACCTTGTTACTTGGACATCTTCGTGGGGATGAGGCTCAATTGATCGCAACTTATATGGTAAGAGTGCACCAGTGATACAACAACGAGAAAGAGACAGAGTGCAGACGACTAGATCTCTGCAGGGTTGCCGGAAAATTGGTCACTCGTTAGGATTCTCACGGCTTCCTTGAACTTTCCTTGGTTCGTAAGATCGCGAAACCCTCAAAGACTCCTTGGGGGAATACCTTACTTCAGCTTCTAGTATGACGTTTCTTTCTCATCTGATCAATTCTGTATACCAATTTTCAACGATCTCATACCAACCTTTTGACAGCTCGATTTGCTGAGGGAGTTGAAACTGTCAGGATCAAGCCGAGGGAGAACATAGTGTTTAGTAATCATAGGAAGAACTAAGAGAAACGGAATCCGTTAGCCTCGTAGGCGCCGGAACAGGTACTCAGCTTATTAAACAAAACTTCAATTTGTCCTATTGCTTGTCCCACAATCAGCCTGCGTGCCTCGGAAATACTTGGGTGTCGCCGCAGCTTCTGGTACAAATCACGTGCTAGCATCTGACCTTTCCAAATGGCCATCGTGGTCAACGATCCCCTCCCACGATCCATAAACAGAATGTGGGAGCCGGTATTTTACGTGCGCTATCCTGCATCATCTTACGAATTCTTAGCAAAGGTAGTCTTCGCACGACTCGTCGATGCCTTTCCCCTCTCGGACATCGAAGGTTTTGAAAAGTACAGCGTATATCAGATCTACTACTTAAGAAGGGCCCTGATCTACCTGTTTCTTATACTTCTTCAAGCATCTGGTATTGTTGCCCAATAATCTCCAACATTTCCCGCCACTTCGATTGTCAAACAAACTTAAAAATGGACGGTTTCGAGAGGAAGACACTCAAGACCTCCCGAGGTTATACTTACACATACTACACATCTGAAGGCGACAGGTCTCTTCCAACCCTGTTCTTCCAGCATGGTTGGCCCGACCACGCCGAGATGTGGAAGGGTATCGCGGATCGTCTTATGGATACCAAGTTCCCAGTTATTATTCCAGATATGCTTGGCTACGATGGCACCGACAAGCCAACTGATCCAGTCGAGTACAAGTGGGATGTGATGACCCAGGATCTCATCGACATCATCGACACAGAAAAGGTCGACAAAGTTATCTCAATCGGCCATGACTGGGGAGCCATATGTGCCGCCCGTCTCTACCATTACCACCCCGATCGTGTCGTCGGCTGCGTCTTTCTTAACGTCGCTTACACCCCTCTAAGTCGTGAGCCTTTCGATATCGCAAAATGGAACGAGATGGCCGAGCAAGCTTTTGGCTACGGAACCTTGCATTACTGGTAAGCAAATACGTCGGGTTTGGCCTAGACACGAACTAATTCTGATCCTGTTAGGTACCTTTTCGCCGACCCAAATGGTGGTCAAGTCCTCACGGACAACGTTGAGCGTCTCTATCCTTGCCTCCACGGCACAGGCGACACATCCAAGCGCTTCTTCTGCGTCCCAGATGCTTTTCGTCAGCACCTCGCCAATGATAACAGCGATCCAGACCCAGAGCTCCGTCCTTATGCTCAGGACGCAAAGTTCCGCCAGGATTTTGTCGACAGGATGCGTCGTGACGGGTTCGACGCGCCGCAGTGCTGGTACCGCGCTTTTGTCGAGCACCAGTACTCGTGCGATAAAGAGCTTCCTGAGGGTAGAGACAAGGTTGATGTTCCGGTTTTGTATGTTGGAGGGAAGGACGATGCGCCGTGTCGTGTTGAAGTCATGTATCCGGCTGTTGAGAAGGGATGGTTGCCGATGTTGGATGAGAGGCCTTTGTTGGATGCGGCGCATTGGACACCTTATGAGAGACCAGAAGAGGTCGCTGGACTTGTTAGGGAGTGGTTGGGCAAGAATTACGTGAAGTGAAGGATGCGGGGAGGTGGTCACCAGAGAGTTGGAGGGAAAATCACTGTAGCATGTTCCAGTGGAAATCGAAAACTGAATTAGTTCAGATCGGCGATGGCAAGAACTGGTCTACCAAAGATACGCTCTGATGTTTCATGAAATCCAATTTTACTTTACCTACCCTTTCGCGTGTGTGGTGAGGATACCTTTCAAGTCCAGGGGCGCGGCTAGTTGGATCGAGAAAGGTAGGCGGGGCTGTTAAGCGAGGAGTAAACAGACAAAATGCTGGATATTAGAGCACCAAATCTGTGATGGAGTGCACTTCATATCGATTATAGAAATGGAAAATACCTCTCTATTGCACAAACTATCAAATAATAAAGTGATACAAGAAACCATTCCTGGTTTATGCTTGTGTGACTTGAATTTAATCGCTAGTCAACCCACAATTGAAGTGTCAATCTAGCATCAGCCTTCATAAATGGGGGCAGTAAGCTCCTTTTAGCTGGGAATTGTCTAGCTGGGGTTTTCGACCCTGGTGAGATTCTGCTTTTGTTCATCAGACTTGTGACTGGCCCCATCTGACTTCACTCGCCTCCCGCTGCCTCGCGAAGCCTCAAGGTCTCTCAATATTTCCTTTCGTCTTTTTCTATAGTCTTACAATAGCCATCTCAAATTACCACCAATGATTGAATGTTCATTCAGTGTACTTCAGCTCTCTCGGAACTTGTGCAGTATCACAATTTTGAGCCCTGGGGGACAAAAGAATTAAAGCCCTCCACAGTCTCTCATTCTCGAAAGAACTGATATCTTACCTATTGGTTACCAATTCATAGCGATCTTCTGGACAATCCCCGCGCTATTTTGAGCACAAATTAAACAAGTCAACTGGTTTTTCACCAATAGGCAACCCTAAAGCGACAAACCGCCACCCCCAACATCACCTCAAAAGCAAAAATGAATCAACAAGTCGTTGCCACTTATACAGTAACAACACCAATCAATACTCGCTCCATAAAAAGTCTTCAATTAACAACTCAAACCCTCTCTGTGGCACACTGACCTTCTTGGCATCACAGCACCACCACACCACGTGACCCGGGACTCTCCCCAAAAGCAGCTCCAGGCCCAGGGTCCCTCCAGACGAAGTCGCAAATGACAGCTCCAAACGATATCCAGACCAAAGGACATGACTCCACCATTGGCATCCATCCACAATAAAATTCCATCTTTCAATGCCTATTGGCAATTCTCAGACTCTGTTTGGCTAACATTCCCTCTGATTGGTCCCACACGAGAACGATTGAGCGGGTTTTTACATGCAGCTACTACTGCCAAGGGACGAGCCGGGAATCCATGCACTGTTGTGGGGGACGGCACCCATGAGTGAGCACGTTTTTATCCGCTGGGTAGATAAGAGGACCTTTTATAAGACTCTAGGCATTCTTGCTCTTCTGTCTCGATGACCTCTTTACTCCACTTCGATATTCCGTTTGTGTTGACATTCGTATGTTCTGGTGAGATTTGCAGAGTCGCAAGGTATTCTTGATACGGATTTGGATTCCAGAGCGACGTCTTATTGCAGCTGGCGAACACTTCGCCATTTTCAGCCATGCATTTCACTATACAGCTTCTCCTGCTCGCACAGCTGTCTTCGGGCGCTGTAGCTGTCAAACATGGCGTGATCGGCATGGGAATTTCCATGTACAAACCTGTCTGCGCATATGCGTGCCACGACTCCCTCGCCTCCCTCTGGCTCAATTGTACGACATTCTCCACCGGAAGCGACGACATGGCGGGTATGGATATGAAGCTGCTCAAACGGATGGATATGGACGAAGAAGCCGAGGCTACAACATCAATGGAGTGTGTTGCGAGCAACATGCCCTGGTTGCAGACACTGGCGTATTGTTTGAAAGACCGTTGTGGAATCGATGGTGTGGGAGAGAAGAAGATCGCCAAAGCGTATAGCACGCTCTCGATGTCTGATACCGCTGTGTACAGCGACATGTTACCTGCTACGGCGCCGACAACCGAATTGGAGGCTGATGCTATGTGGCTGAATGAGACGAGTTTGGTGAACTATGACTTGTACTTCTCGAATAGGCAGACTTTGCAAGAGTTTGAGTATCAAGAAGATACGCATGCTCAGCTTTCGTTAGTTTGATCCCTCTGATATGAAGTTCGCAATTACTGACAGGTTTCAGTGTCGCAATCATGGCTATCACTGTTGGATTTACTCTGCTTGCTGGAAAATACATGAAGTTCAGCGCCACTAGCTTGGGAAACATGATTCCAATCAAGCTTTCCAAGGTCCTTCTACTCCCGGCCCTTTTCAACGGAAAACATCAGACTCCCCTAGCAGGCAGTAAGTGTCCATCTTCCTCAGTTATGGTATTCTTCCTAACAGCTTTCAGACATCGGCTACGCACCCTCACGGATACTCTCGCTTGTGATCTTCATCTACGTCTGCCTTAATCTGGTCTTCTCCTGCGTCCCATACAAATCCGTCTTTCCCCAAACCACCAGCGCTTGGTTCGCAGACTCGAAATCAGAAATATCAACCTACGTGACCAACCGCACCGGTGTCCTCTCATTCGCCAACATTGCACTGTCAATCCTCTTTGCAGGCCGCAACAACCCTCTCATCTGGCTGACTGGCCTCAGTCAGACCACATGTCTGACTTTTCATCGCTGGGCAGCTCGCGTGGCGACTGTCCAAGCAGTCGTTCACTCCATCATCTACACGTACCTCGACTTCTGGGGTGGTGGTTCAGCCAAGTACTACGCTAATGTCAAGCTCCCTTACTACTACTGGGGTATCATCGGAACCATTTTCCTCTGCCTCGCCATCACTTTCTCCATCCTACCCATCCGCCGCTTCCAGTACGAGATCTTCCTCGTCTTACACATCATTATGGTCATCATTGCTCTCGTTGGCTGCTGGTACCACGTCGTTCTCCGCTTCACCTACAACTGGGGCTATGAAGTTTGGCTCTACATCGCTTTCGCATTCTGGGGATTCGAACGCCTCAGCAGAATGGCCATCGTCGTGTACAGAAACATGGTTGGCAGCACAACCACTCAAGCAGTAGCCGAACTCACCCCCGGCGGTACATTCATGAAACTCACCGTCTACCCCTCCAAGAACTGGACGTTCAAGCCCGGCCAACATGCATTCCTATATTTCCCCTCCACAGGACGATTCTGGGAGAACCATCCTTTCTCCATTGCAGGGTGGGACACCGGATCCATGACAAAACTCACACATACTGGCGGCAATGGCACACAGCAAGAGTCCGGAACAGTAGAGCATCACAAAGACATTGAAAAAGACCTCCAAATCACCACCGCCCCCCTCCCAGACTCCAATTCCACCTCCTCGCAACCAGTATCCCACGCCTCATCCTCGCACATCACACACTCCCAGTCTCCGAACCCCAACTACACACACAACCACCCTGCCCTCGCCTCCCGGCCAAGCATAACATTCCTCCTCCGCCCTATGTCTGGTCTCACATCCTCCCTCCACAGAGATATCTCTCTCACCCCCACGAAACCAACGTACCTCCCACTCACACTCGAAGGTCCTTACGGACACGCTATCGATCTCTCGTATGCTGATTCTATCTTGTGTATCGGTGGCGGAATAGGCATTACCGCACTCCTATCCTACGTCCAATATTTCGTCGAAGCGAGACGCACGAATTCGCCGGCTGTAAAAGCTAGCAGGTTGGTTCTTGCATGGAGTTATCGCGAGAGGGAATTTGCCGATATCGTCCGTGAGATGTTACCTGTTGATGCGAGGGCATTGGGTGTAGAGTGTTTGTGGACTTGTACGGGTGCTGAAGCTAGAGTGAAAGGAGAGGGAGAAGAGGGTATTGGGGTGGGGAGATTGGATGTTGGACAAGTGTTGATGGAGGAGGTGGGCAGTGTGAAGAGGTTGGCGGTTTTGGTTTGTGCGCCGGGGGGGTTGGCGGATGGGGTGAGGAGGGAGGTGGTTAGGTTTCATGGGGAACGGGGGACGAGGATTGATTTGCATGAGGATAGTTTTGCTTGGTAGATACCTTGTCTGTACCTCGTAAGGTTCGAAAGGATCAGTTATATGTAGTCTTTTGTAATGGTGTTGGGTGTCAATGATATCCTGTTTGAGTATACCTTATGATATGAAATGATGTGGCTTGGATCATGCTGATGTGATGGGACTCATACTCTCGCTTAGGCTCTCTTTGGTGTAAACATTACTTCTTTGTATGATGACACCAAGTATCCCGTCCATCTCAACATCAGGACTTACGACACTGACGCCCTCTCCATAATAGAAGCATACTCCTCATCCTATCCCATCCAGCCTAAGTCTTAATAATCTCACTCGCCCTCTCAATCCCCCTCGCCGTCCTCCCCACCCAATCCCTCGCAACATCAAAATCACCCGCCTCCACAGCCTCCGTAATCCCCGCATAAGTCACAGCCGCATACCCTGTATCCAGTCCTGGCGCCGTAACAACATGTCTATAAAACTCCCTCGTCGGCAATCCACCTTGCGACACAAAGCCCCTCTGGAAATCCCTATATTTATGATTTACCACTTCGATCAGCTCCGCATCGTTGGTCATCAGTGCCATCTGTTCTAGACCTTTGACTTCTTTTGTGCGGGCTTGGAAGGTTTGGATGGCGGCTGAGAGGGGGGATGTGTCGAGTGAGGCGTTGGAACCAGAGGAGATGACGTCCTGGAGATCCTCATAGTAAGCTTGAAGCTCGACGCCGTAATTGGGGAGGTCTAATGGGAGTAGTTCGTCCGATGAGAGGTGATAGGCGAGGAGAGTGAGGAATTGGCCCATTGTCGAGTGGATGTGGAAGCCAGGGTCGCCGAAGTTGGACATCCAGTGGTAAGTGTCGTAGTTGGAGTGGTAGTGCCAGACTGGGTCTGTAGGGCCGCCGCCTGAACCAACGTCGAGCTGTTGGTGGGTATATTAGGAATGGAGTTCAACGAGAAACGTTGGGAAATGAGATCGCTTTGGGGGAGGTTGACTTACAGAACTAATTCCCTTGTGTAAGAATGCAGTGTAATCGCTACCACTGCCGAGAACACCAACATTACCTTCTGAGACCTCGTTCCATGCATCATAGAGTGAAATGTTGAAAGCTCCATCGTTGGGATGAATCACTTTCTCGAATAGCTCTAATGCGATTGTATGGAGTTCTGGGGTAGCAGATAAATCTGGACGGGGTCCGGAGACAGCGACATCGATGTTCAGGTAAGCGACGGCCGTCTCGGTGAGCCAGTTGATGTACTCCTCGACCCACTCGGTAGACCCAATCAGACCATATTCCTCGGCATCCCAAGATGCGAGTACACTTGAACGCGTGAGTAAATTCACATCAAACCTAGCAGTCCTACTCACATGTTTCGTTTTGGCTTCCATCCTGACCCGAGCAATTTCCCAAGAGCTTTCGACATCTCAACCATAATCGCTGATCCAGAATTGGGATCCCCAGCTCCACCAATCATCCACGTGTCTCTATGATTACCGACCACAATAGTCTCGTCGCTGTTTGTACCATTGATCCAACCGATTGCATTCCAAATCGTCGTGATATTACTCTCCATCAAGTTGTACAGGGAAAGAGTAACGCCAGGCGCCGGGCCAGTGCTGTATGTTGCATTCAGAGCTCCTACCCAAGCTGTTCTGTTGACTTCTTCGCCGGTCGTTCCATGTCCGTCAAGAGCTTGGAGGAGTGGTTGGGCAGCGGAGTAGGAGATGGGGATGGATGGGATTTGAGGCATCACGTCTTCTGTTCCCGTGCGTGGAACACCAGGCTTAGACGGGTAGCCTGGCGTTGTAGGATCGCCAGGGTTGGTGGAGAGGAAGAGAACGGAGCCTTTCTGGACGGCGTTTGGGTGTCTTGCTGGACCATCTGGATGTCGTTTTAGCACATGTGACTTTGTAGAATAATGAAGTACAAACCTGGATATGCTGCGTATCCATTCTCGACAGTAATCTCACCATCTCCATCAGTATCGGAGAATATGACCGTGCCGATCATTCCATGATCTTGAGCGTTTTTGACTTTGAGACCTCTGAAAGGGCCTCCATATTTCGCGAGAGCGATTTTGCCTTCAAGCTCAACGCCTAGCTCGATCAGGCGCTCGAAGTCAACTTGCTGACCACGTCTAGCATCATTCAGTATAGGTTTCAAATTTTGGAATGAAGATTATCCTTACCCAACATAAACATACTCCGCTTCAACATCTCCACTTGCTGAGAACCCATGAAAAGTCGGCTGATTATCCGGCCTACCCGTAACATCATCCTCGGGCAGGACATCCTCCTTCAGATTCACTTCCTGCTTCGTCCCGTTCGGATAAGTAACATGAAGCGAAGCAGATACGGGATAATTCAAATACACCTCATACTCGTCTAGTCGCGACTGGAATCCGTATTCGGCCCATTTGTCAGCTGTCCATTGAGCAGCTGCACGGCCGAGTCCGGCTAGTTTGTTCTCATGGGTATAGTAGTAGGCCCATTGATCGATGGTGTTGTTGTCGAAGGAGTTGACGAGGATGGTTTCTTGGTCTGTGAGGACTGGTGGGAAGTCTGCTTGGCGTCTGATATTTCTCTTGCGGTGGGTATGCTTGGGTGCTTGGTTAAACTCTCGTAGGCAGGCGAAGGCGAGAGTTGCAAGGGAGAGGGATAACAGGAAGCGAAGCATGATGCCAGATGTTCAGGCTGAATATCACGTTCGTGAATGAGACAGAACGACGTGCTTTCGCTTTCCAGGCCTTAGAAGCTGCCATCCCCGCCCATATATAACCTCCTCGAAATACCATCTCGAAGTCCCAAGCTGCAAGCTCCCATGCAGCCGGACTTGGTTTTCCAACGCGAAAGCGAAATCCCTCATCGGTATGCCGTCATCCTCCTGCCCAGAGTCTTGAGATCACAGTTCGGATGGCCAGGTTAAGCCGATTGTACCACCAGATCATGGATGCGGGTAAGACGGTGTTACTTCGACCTTCCTCTATTGTTTTAGATGCCAAGCAGACGCGGCTGTGATGGATGAGGGGAACTGGGAAGCTCGGGAGAGATGGTGATAGTGGGGGCGGGGTAAGGACGTCATGTAACGAAATGCTGGAAGTCCAAGGCGCTATGTTCTTGAGATGTAGAATTTGCAGGGTAATTTCTGACCTTGATTTGGCTTTTTTGGGGGGGGGGCATGCTTTCAGAATTCTGGTTGCTCAACATTCGGGTTGCTCAAAATTCGAGAGGGGATGTGCACAATGCGGATTCACTTCTGCCTCTCGAGGCGAGGGCTGGTTCAAGTGAATCGATTCCATAAGACGAGAAAGATCGTGCTGAGCCTTGAAATGTTATGGAAACCTTCCTTCAACTTTGAAGAAAGTTGTTGAGAAGACCAAGTTCAACAGCTTCATCTCAAACAACTGTTATCGACTTCTGTGAAGATGCCAACCCCCCTCCTCCCCCCCCCCCCTCCCCAAAAAGTGTGGACCATTGAGGTCACGAGTCTGACACAGCCTTCTCAGGGTATCATAGTGAATTACTGACGGGCGTATTTCTATTCTGGCTCTCCTTTTATCTGTGTGGCACTTTATTGTCAATTTGTCACTTGCTGTCGCTTTTTCAAGGTTTTCGCATGATACTCGAGGAGCCTTACAAAGCCAGATCAAGTCTCCATCACTGGACAGGCGTATTTCTTAGCAGCCTCTTACAAGGAATATCCTATATTTCGGAGGAGCCCTGATTCTCTGAACGCCTGAGAGGACTTGTATGATCTGACTCCAGAAGTGACAATGCTGCGTCTAGCTCTGGTGTCGCTTCTGTGGTCTCCACAGTCTCAGGAGCATGATTTATACTTCAAACTTCTCAACATCGAGACGTGAACTATGGCGCGACTAGACATCAAGCAACTAGAATGTACTCTAAATCCAGAAGGCTGCATGAAGAAGAGATCAGAAGCTTGTATCTCGGTAATGGTTCGTTTCCGCCATACAGCCCCTCGTACTTCCACTTTCGTTGAAGTTGAAGAGAAATACAGAATTGACCGCGCAAGAGGTTATGAAGCGGCAGATTCGGCGTCTTCGTGTCTGAACCTCCAAATCGTTATTTAAGTTGTGAGATTTCTTAAAATTAATCTCAACAAGAATATTCTCAGCTTCTACCAAACCTCTTCACAAGAAAACACTCCGTCAACCCACCAGGCATAACAAGTGTCCCTTCAGTCTTAAACCCAAACTTTTGATAGAAACTCTCGGCAAACTCATTCGCCTGTACAAAAACATCCAACCCCTCTTCATCCGCAATCTCACACGCTCTTCCTAAAAGAATACTCCCCAACCCCTTCCCCTGCACCCCGCTATCAACGCCAAAATGGTCAACACAGAAATGCTCTTTTCCAAACATGTACCTCTCGCGATACTCGATCATGGCATCAATCATAGCCTTGTATATATCAGAGTCGACTTCCGGTGGTGGCGGAGTCGAACTCCATCGTCCGACACCACGTTCGTCCGCAGTGTACTTGCGAAGAGAGAGAAGCCCAGTTACGGTGTGTGGAGAATCTGGTGAAGATATTTTGAGGAGACGAGTTGTTGGGTCAGGGATGTCGAGGGCATACTTGGATTCCCACCATGGCGCTATGGAGAGAGGGAAGACCTTGCGGTGCCAGTCGCTCTTCTTGTGGAAGGCACGGGCGTGGAGAGTGCCAATTGAAGGAAGGTCTTCCGGCGTCACGAGGGTGACTTTAAATTCTGGTGTTTCGGACATGTTCATCCCGCACTATTGAGATCTAGTTTCTGTAAGTTTCGGACCGTTCGAATGACCTTGGTCGTTGGTCTCGGGAAATATTTAGCTGGTGTTATTGGAGAGTGGGATGAAGACGATGATGATGACCTCCGGCGTAGCGCTTACAGCATCGCTTGCTAGACTTGTTTTGATTCGTGTGTGCACATTGAGATTTCTCCCAAACACATTCCATACGTGGAACATAGTCCCATTGACATACTCCAACAAACTCCCCACGGTTTGATTGAGAAAGACACAGGAAGTATGCTTAGCCCGATTGACAAGTCTATACAATCTTAATTTCTTCCAAACCCTCGATTCCATTCTCTGGCCAGGCCTCACCATGCATGACTCCTGGAAGAAGTACTGGCATCCCAAGCGTGTATCTGTCTTTTTCTTGCACAGGTCTGAGTGCGAAAGGAACATCGCACTCGGAAATTAAAGCAATATCATCGCCATGTTGAATGTTCTTGCCCAACGCCATCCTACCTTGCGATGTAACAACCAGGCGCCGGCCACTGAGCGCTGGTGAATGAACCATGGGCTGGCAGTAAGATTCAGAGCGAGCACTACTCAGAATCTCCTCGTTATCCAAGCGATAGTTAATGTCCGGGTCCTCTATCCACTCACGCAGCGCCAAGGTTCGTGCCCTATTCTTCTTTTAACGTTCGGCAAGTTGAAGGTTCCGATCCGGGGGATCCTCTACGCGGCAAGGCTTGTACACAGAATTTGTGAGAAGCTTTTTTTCTTCTTCGTCATAGACCAAAACCTGAGAGATGTCGCATTAGCTCAGAACGACACTGTTTCACAACTTTATGGAAAAGGGCAGATAGACCTTTTCGAAGCGAAGAGTCTGACTAATCTCATCAGACATTTCTTCATTAGCGATTGGTGTTGCAAACAGTATTCTAGTGAGAGATTCTTCAAATTCGACAGTAAGGGCCTTCTGGATACGATTCCGCCACTCGATCAGTATATCGCGGACCCTTTCGTGCCATGTTGTCTGATTTACCAATAAGTAATTCGGAAATTCGTCACTGACCAAAACAACACGGTCGACTATACTACCTTTGACGTGTAAAGTTTCCATATCTAAGGAGACACGATGCGTCATCGTCCCCTTTGTATTCCTAGATCCGGGATCATCCACAATGCTTGAGGCACGCCATACGCCGAAATAATGTGAAGCATTCCAGACGTGTCCGCTGCCAACGATATTCAAGGTCCAGGAAGGTGCGCCAGGAATGTCAGGACAATGGCTTACAGTCTCCAGGAGATCGCCGACCTTCTTCAGTTGCGGTAGAATGCGAAAAGTAAATTCCTTAAGTACGTCGATAAGATTCCTTTTGTAGTCCACTTCAATCAGGCCGATGGAGCCAGGAAACAATGCCCTATAGGCAAAGATGACATCGAAAGGATCTTTAGCTTTCTTTGCCATCAAGTGTCTAAGCGTGTGTCTGTCTATCTGATCCAGGGCGGAAGGCTGTGGTTCGAAGAAGCGATGGAGCACCATTGGGTGGTGTGGGCTTACCCGTTTGAAGTCCACAGGATACAAAAATGCTGGGTCTGGCTGTGCAATTTCCTCTGATCTCTGGTTCATATAACCCTCTACATCATAGAGCATTACTCCGAATACCGACATTCCTAAAGGTTTCAGTTGACCTAGGTAGATCCAACAGTTCTCGTTTAATGCAACTTCCTGCACAGTCCAAACCCTGGTCCAGTAGGGATGAGACGATAATTGTATAAGGCCGTCCCTCAGAAAAGCTACCTGTTCTACAAAATTTATAAGCCGATGTATTTAGTCAACAGAATTCTTGCAGATGAGTGGGCATACCATTTGATACGTAGTCGAAGCACAACTTCGGGCTGGTGGAAAGTCTTATGTATTCAAACATTCCTCTCATCGCCTCGGTGGAATGGCCCAACCAGATATTTACCCTTTCAGCACTGGCATAGATACTTCCCATCATTGACACCTGTGAGGTTTTCTCTTCTTGGTCATTTTGATTGATACAGATTGAATCAATCCAGAGGATGCGTTTTCGGGGTTCCCTGCTTATTCTCAGCTGTCGGAGAGCCTGAAATACATTCTCTGTGACCTGTAGCCTCGCTTCGTTGCAGGTGATATCTCTTGTCGGCTTCTGGTCATCCCATGTGTACGATAAGGCTTCATATTGAATGGGAGACTCAGAGGAAGACTCTCGAATATTGATGATGATGGGTTTGTTCCTGTCGATTGCGGGGAGAAGCTCGATGACCCGTATGTTGTTGCTGTCGTGGAGCGCCTAGTATTCGAACAAGCGTCTCGTACGAACCATGGTTCCGAGTTTTCTTTTTTGCAGCCTAGAGCTAATTGTGTGGGACAGAGACTATAGGTTTTAAGCCTCTTCGTTGTCAAAATTCAGGTGCTTGGAATGTAGGAATGAATTTGTCAAACATGAGCACTAGGATTGTGGACAAAATGATGCTCAAGGCTGAATGCCTCAGCGACGGACCGATTATCACGACAGATTGCCTTGGCCAATCAGGTTTCGAGAGATTCTTACGGTGACCTGCATGAAGTCCGTTGGCATGCGAAGCCTTATTTTCCCCTTCTATTGGTTGAGATTCCGAATCTCTCACCGAGTACCGCCTGAAAAGCGATCCCGTCGAGGGCCGCATCATCGACAGATTGAAACACGCTGTATTGGCAAGGTTGATTGTCACACTGTGTCGACGGCGCCCTTGTTGCTCTTTAATTGAAATTGGCAATCACTACAACTTGTACTGTATTACATGTATAGAACAAGGCTCTAGTTGGGTTACAAGAACCCACGTTCCAGTAAATAGAGAACCTTAGAGTGTCGAAACCTCCCGACGTACTCATCGTTTTTGCAAGATGATTGATATCTCTCATGCATCCGACATGAAATCCGGTGTGAAGCGACCACATTCACAGCAGCAAGAGAGGCGACAAAACGAAGGAACCCTAAGACAAAAAGGAAATCGATTGCATTGAAAGAACGCCAACGAAGCTACGCTCAAGGGAAGTAACATTCTGGAGGCCGCGGAAATGTCAACAGTTCCGACTGCCAGATATTTAAGCACAAAGATGATTACGGCTTTCGAAGTAATTATGCGTTCGGCACTCCATACGCGGTACTTGTTGCAGCTTGTGCGAGAGGCTTGCAGACGAAACTCGATTGACTAGAGTGTACTGGGACAACCATTGCAACACATGTGATCCATTATCATCTAAAAAGCGGTTCTCAATGAAGTTGCTACCATTCCATAAGTGATGCAATGAATAAAGGGCAGGCTTGGCTAACATTATACTGTATTTTGCTAAGTCAACGAGTGAGAGAGAATCTTGATTGACACTCGTCTCTCTTCTTTCATTTTCAACATAGGTCTGAAGGGCAGAGCATGGTTCATAAGCAGGGAGCTTATGCTGCTCTAATAGGTTAGTCAGTATCCTCTGTCGTTTGTATAATCAAAAGGGCGAAACAATAGAGAAGGAGGGTTGACAGCAGAGTACAAGTAGACAGTGATGAGTGGGAAAGACCTGACACGGGCAGCAAGGCAGCGCCGCTGGAACAGATTCTTTGCGAGGGCAAAGAGGAGCTAGCCCCATAGCAGAATATTCTAGTACGAGAATAATTTCAAAGCAGGAGTGGTTTGTACAGATATAGCTCAGCTGGCCTGAGACGTTGTCATGCCAGAAAGAACTTGGCAAAGATCTTATAAAGACTTAGAACCAGGTACTTGATTACACCTCGATTAATAAATGTTTTTCTTTGCAGGCGAAGCAGGTAAGTCTCTGACGTACGCACCCCGCACTGAAAGGCTATCAAAGCAGTTCTCGTCGGATTCTGGAGGAGAAGGTGATGTTGAGAATTCGCATATATCAATGCATCTCCTCCTTCAATTAAAGCCCCGTAATAAGCTGAGTGGAGAAAGAAGATTACCAGGGACTAGTCTGTCCTATTCATGCTTCATTCAAGTGCCTGACTCTCTCATTTATCAAACGAAAGTTTGGACTCTCGACGAGGGTATCACTCTGAGCTTTCGGGCGATAGGTGCCATTAAGCAGAGGTCCAGCTCCAAACAGACCCGGATCAGAAATGACAGTACAAAGTGAAATAACGGCAAGTAGAGGTGTTTTCATACAGTCTTGGTAATTGTAAGTGTAAGGGCTATGTGTGGAAAGTTGATTACAGCAAAGAGAGAGACGCTAGATCATCAACTGCAAGAGTGCTCTCACTCAACAAAAGGCTATTATGCAAAGCGCTAAGTGAAGTTTCCATCCTGCGTTCTCGTGATTTGGAATTGTTGTCATCTGGACAAGCGAGGAACTTAGGTGACAGGATCGTATTATATTCTTGAGATTCAAATAGTGGGATCACTGGCATGTGGATTAGCAGACATGACGGAAACGAGCATTCACTGACTACATACAAGTTCTGCATTGCTCTTTCCGGTAGGAAGAGAGACACGCTAGAGAACTTCCTGTTTACTTTCTGATCATCGATGAACGAGCCAGGCTATAGAATTGATGCTAGACATCGCGCATGGGCTTGGTCTGTACTCGTGGAGACTTTCATCAGAGGATCGATCATGGGAATGAGTACGCGGAACTCTGGAAGTGTGATTTTAAACGGAGAGTTTCAGGAATTATATAAAGAATGTGTATTTGATTGTAAGTGGCACGAACGCTTTGCCGCAAGAAAGGTAGGAGAACAGGTCCCATTCGCAATACAGATCGACAGCAGTCCAAGAGTCGACAGCAGAGAAAGAGATATCTTGTTAGCAGATATGAGGCGAAAAAATGGAATGATGAGATTGGACAGCGCAGTATATAGCGGTTCTCTAGATTTCGAAATTTGGAAACTGCGGAGCCGTGACTTGCATTCATCACGTGTTTCCATTCCAGTAGTTCTCTCTCATGCAGTCACATAAAAGTCAGGAAGCTACTCTATTGAGAGCCTTGGCAGATTGAAATGAGATTTTGTTTGTCAAGAACATATTCATACGGCGCTGCGCCCAGTAGGCCGTGGCTGGAAAGACAATCAGTCATCACTTGCTGGGGGTAATTCTGTTCTCTTTACTTCAGATATGAGACTTACTAGAGGAGGAATACTGTTCAAGAACAGCCTCTTTTCAAGTTACGTCAAGACGCAACAAATGCCTCATGCTAGCACCGAGTCATAGCAGCTGGCAGGTGACACTCGCCCTGACAGACACTAACGAATGCATGTCACCTGGCAGCTGCCAGCGAGTGAGAGAAAGGTATGCAGAAACGCACCTTCCTCCCTCCCTTCCATGATGCGAAGAGGCAAAAGAAATATCGGAATCACAGGGTGGCGTGCCATGCAGCAAGGCAAAATAGGAACGGAAAGGAATGGGCCAAAAAAAAAGGCTCGTCCCGCATTCTGTAACAGCCTGTCTTCAAATCGAGACAAAGTCAACAACCCAATCGGTGACCAGGACAACCACACCATTATTCAAGCAAGCGAAGTCCACGAGAACAATCAGCTCGAGAACAAGAAAAGCTGGGAGAAGATAGGAAAAGAAAAGAAGCATCGATCATGCGATAAGATATGTTATGCGGCTTCATTCATTTTGACCTGCTTTAATCTTACGTTACTTTACTTTACCTATCTATAGCCAGTGGTTTTCGAAGCAGCTTCAAGTGTTCCCATCTTAATCAGCGACTCCTTTCTTCACAACATACGGAATCAGAACCAGAAGTAAAAGCCTCGGGATCTCGAAGTAGATACGGTACCTTGATAGCGGGAATGACGACGTTGATACCAACTTAGGTATGGCCGGCCTGTGTGTGTTATCGTACCGTATCTCGCGAGCGTTTCATCCTCACGCTCTCCCCTCCACACCAGACCCCGCCTCACCTACGAAGATTACTAAGGGAGTTAACGCTTTATGCATGAATTATCTGCCCTCCCTCCGCTCGTTCCCGAAGCCAGGACCCGGTCTAAGTCTGGTATCGTGGAGGGTTGATTTGATGATGGGGCTTGATAGGGGAGGTGAAGTGCGTCATCTGTATTGCATTTGTCGGATCGTGAGGCTGCCGGTAGTTTTCGCTGAGGAGGGAGGGGTGACAGGGAGGGGTGTCGGTACTTAATTTGATCTGAGAGGGAGGGGACTTACTGGGCTTGGCGATTGAAGGATAGAAGGATGGAAGGGTTCTGGAAGGATTAGATTTTTGATATTCGGTGAGTTATGCTATGGGGACACAGCAGGAGGAATTGGAAGAACGTGGTGGAGAAGAGAAGAGAAGAGAAGAGAAGAAGGTCGGGGATATTAATTACAGAAGGAACTGTTATTTGGTTGATGGGTTGATGGGTGGATACATATGTATGTGATTGATTAAAATCCTGTATAAGAAGTATGCAAGCTGCAGGTACAGATGCTGGAGACTGGAGCAGTGGGTCAGAAATGGTGTGTTGTACAAAAGAAATGAATGAGGTCGTCGACGATGATGTAAAAACCAGACAAGCAAGAAAAATACCAGTAGATTATAATTCCTACTGTAGACAGGGACGGGATGAATTTTGATCATAGTCAAGAAGATCAGCAGGCCTCGACCATTCTAGAGCTTCTTTAGATCCGGAATATAAATTGAAGAGGCTGAAAATCTTCAAAAGAACCACTCATGACATAACTTCACTTCATCACCGCGGTCAAATCTCCGTTCCCATCCTTCGACTCCATCCTCCAGAAGTTTCAAGTGCCCCCGGTCTCCATCTTTCAGCCCCTCAGCTCATCACGGAAGCATCCGCGGCTCCAGCTCGTTGGCTTGTCTTGCCTGGTCATGCCTGGTCTTTGCTTATCGATAGGAAAGTTTCATGGTCTCCACAGGGAAGTGGGAAGTCTCAGTCCCAAGTATCATCCCGGCATGGGAGATGCGCATGTCAGGGGTTGGCTGGGATGTGGATGTGCCTTTTTCGGGTTGTGGATCGCGACGGGCGACGGGCATTGCGCCTGTAACCGTAACGCGTGGGCTGGGAGGGAGGGCCCACGAGGTTGTACAGCAGTAGTGGTGAGTGAGTGAGAGATGCAGGTGTAGGTACCTACCGTACCGAACCGTACTGTACTGTAAAGTTCTTCTTCCGAAGGCACGGAACGGTCGTGCTGAAGGGTACAGTAGGAGATTTGCTTTGATTTGATTTGACGTGGTTCCTGCTGCATGCTAGCTGGAAGTCTAATTGATTTATGGCGGCTGGAGGGGTTATGGCAGCTGCTTGTTTGTACTTGTACCTGTTCAGCGTCTGGTGGTGTTCCTGCCAGAAAACTCAGCGGAGGTCCCAGTGAAATGCCAGGACCAGGTATACCTAGGTAAGTGTCAATCATCCATTGAAGCCCAGAAGTAGATCTTGTGATGATCATTATGTGCTGGCGAGTGGCGAGGCTGTTAATATGTTCATGCCGGTCGCTGAGCCCAGCCCGAACCTGACGAGTCGAGTCCCAATCCCAAGCTCAAAATTCAAGTACAGGTACGGGTACAGGTACGGGTACATAGCTGGGCTGAGTACATACCGTATGCGCTCTTCAGCCCTGGTGGCGACCTCACGAGCCTATCTCGACGCCAGCACTGCCGCCCGTTGGGGCTGAGAGCGCTTGCGAGGCCTGAAGCGGGATGTGATTGGGTATGAAGAGGTTGATGGGTGGGGTGTAAGCGAGGAGGCGAGTGTAGGAAAGACCACAGAGAGGGAAGATGGACCTGCAGAGGAGGGGAGCTATCGATGCAAGTTTCGTCCAGTGTGTGCTATTGGAATGCATATGCTCGGGATTTGGTGTTGTGTAAGCTTGGTTTTGCTGTGATGGGATTCTATTGGGAAGAGAACAAGGGAAGCGAGCTGGATGCTGTGACTTCGGGAGGAGCTGGTTGAGGGATTTGTGATCTGGTGATGCATTTTATTTGTGATTATAATTAGCTGAAAGGTCATTAGAGAGTAAGAACATAGTCTTTGAATTGTTTACAAGTTCCTTTATACCTAGCTATAGAACTCGCAATATCAAGTTTAATATATCTCGCACCATTCGGGTACCCCTCCTTCCAGAACATGCAACCTTCACACGCACACCCATCACTTCTGAGACGCAGACAGAACGTTGTCATGGATGTAGAATAAAAAAGACACAACTTTACATACAGTAGAAGCTGGAAAGAAGTACAAAGAAAAAGTCTATCTTGGCATCTAGATATCCTCCTTATCGTCGTGTCGCCGAGTACCTAGGTACTCTTCTGTACTTCCTACCAGCATTGTGGTAGTCGCCAGAGTGGATTCTCCTTGCATCAAGTCCAACGTCTAGGCATCTCTACCCAACCCGCCCAGGCCAGCCCAGTGCTGCACTGCACTCCGTTGGCTGAGGACTTGCAGCTCGGGACCACCAGCACTCACGAATATTTACGAAGTACCTGAAGGATTGGCGAACAAATCTTTGCGCTTGAATCTGTGGCAACCATTCATTTGGATAGCTTCATCTATCTATCAGCTGTCCATATTTGCTTCCAATCCAATCCCTCAAAATTCCATACATACCTCATCCAATCGCATATACCAACCCCTCTTTATATTTCTTCTCGCTCCCTCCCTCGCTCGCCGTCTGTGCTGAACTGGCTGGGACTTGGACTTCCGTTCTTTGAGGGGCTGACGCTAGAACCCTTTTGGCACCTCTCCTCCCAGGCCTTCCCACCTTCACAGGATTCCATCCTTCTCTCATTCCAACACCACCAGAACAATCGCGACCAAGGGATTGCAGAGACTTGACAAACAAATCGCGAATCACTGCATCTGCATTTCGACCCTCAACTCCGTCGTCGTCCATCTCTGCGGATCGATTCTGCTGTCGTCGCCATCGCTCTCAGATCGCCGGAAGAAGGAGTTGCGCAGAAGCAGAACAAACAAATCAGCCGGCCTGTGGACGAATATTGACCAACCGACAGACGCACCCCGAGTGACCGTGGACACAAGCCAGAGCGAGAGGAGGACTAAGAATCACACGAGCGACTTGCTTTTGGTGGTGTGCGACGGGACTATAGCGACGTAAAGCAAACACAAACAAATATGAAGGCATGTCACCCCAATCTCCAATCTCCTATCGATACACGGACCACCCGCCGCGAGGAATGCGCTGCGCTGCGATCCCCTCGCTTTCCCCTCACAACACTGGCTAACAATGCTCTTCCTCCAGGCTCTCAGGAGGAGTTTGAAGAATGACAAGGACAAAGTCAACCATATATCCATCACGCCCAAGTCTGCGATCGCGATAGTGCCGCCCAAAAAGGTTTGTGCTCCGAGTTCGCGACACAAGGGAGGGGTACATATACTAACGGCGAGTGTTCTTCGACCAGGTAATCCGCGCACTATATGACTATGAGGCTCAAACCAGCCAGGAGCTCTCGTTCACAAAAGGTGACTTCTTTCACGTTATTGGTCGGGAGAATGATACGGATTGGTACGAGGCCTGCAACCCGGCGCTTCCTGACGCGCGAGGACTGGTCCCCGTGGCCTTCTTCCAAGCTCTAGGAAAGACTGAGAGGGATAGCGGACAGTCCGAGAAATCACCACAAGCTGTACGAGCACCCGATCACGACTCTGGATATTCGGATACTTCTGGTTCAGGAACTCTGGTTGGAACGGATACTGCACGATCGTCGAAGACCATGGGAAAAGGCTCGGGAGCGATGGTGTACGGCATCGTCATGTATGACTTTGCGGCGGAGCGTCCAGACGAATTAGATGCGAAGGCCGGAGAGGCAATTATTGTGATCGCTCAATCGAACCCGGAATGGTTTGTTGCGAAGCCGATCGGGAGACTAGGAGGTCCGGGATTGATCCCAGTGTCCTTCATCGAAATAAGAGACATGAGCTCTGGCCAAGCAGTACCGGATGCATCAGAAGCGGTCCAAAGAGCAGGTGTACCAAAGGTGGAGGAGTGGAAGAAGATGGCTGCGGATTACAAGAACTCGAGCATCACTCTAGGGAAGTTTGAAGTTCCCAATTCACAGCAAGCACAGCAGCAGGGATTGGAACAGAGTATGGATAGGATGAGTCTGCAGCAAGGCCAACAGCAGAATGGCTATGTAAGTTTTTTGGAGTTCTTACTCACGGGCGAGGCTAATGTCAATAGCAACAACAGCAGATGAGACAGTCACAACAAGCCAGAGCTTTCCAGCAGCAACAGAATCCCCAACAGAACGCTTATGCCTCGAAGTCCACATCTCAGCTGTACGCCCCTATATCCGCGAAAATCCCGAGATATTGTTTTGCGGAGGACAAATACTGGTTTGTCATTGAGGCAGCGCTGGAAGATGGACGGCACTGGGAGTTATCCAGATATTATGAAGACTTTTACGACTTTCAGATTGCTCTGTTGACAGAGTTCCCCGCGGAGGCAGGCAACACCGGACAACAGAAGAGAACTCTGCCATATATGCCGGGACCTGTCAATTACGTTACAGATGCAATTACGGAAGGAAGGCAGCACAACCTGGATGCATATGTCAAGAACCTGCTTACACAGCCACCATACATCTCAAGGTGCACTCTGGTAAAGCAGTTTTTCGCACCAAGAGAGGGAGACTTCGAAATGGACCCCAATGCTGTGAACGAGGAGTACCGTTTGTCTGGAGGCTCTCAGCAGTCTTCTAATGACTCGCCAACGAATGGCGCCTCGAGACAATCATCGCGAGGCAATCTTAATGGCGGTGGATACGGAGGGCTTTCAGCTGCTCCAGCTCACCAACGAGGACAAGCATCACTTTCCCAAAACGGCGGGCTTCAACCTCGGCAATTGTCAACCATGTCTCAACCTTCAAATCAGTCTCTGTCCCCAGGCCTCAACGGTCAACAGCCCTCCGCAATGAAAGTCAAGATCTACTTTGGCGATGACCTCATTGCTATTCGCGTACCGACCGATATCCAATACCAGCAGCTGTATGAGAAGATCCGCGAGAGACTAAAGATTCCACAAGGCGAGGAAATTGCTCTGTTCTACAAGGACGAGGCAAGTGGGGAGCGACCTGGCTTGTTGAGCAATAACGATCTGGATTTCGCACTCCAAAGGAACGACAAGCTTATCATCTATGTCGAGTACAATTGAGCTGAAACTACCCGGCCTTGAGGCACCTTGATACAGTCGCTCGCGTCGAACAGTTCGAGCCACGCGCATCTTTAGCCCATCACGTTGAACGAATATACCCTTAACATCTAATCTGCTTCCCATGTACAGACCCAAATATTCTCTGAGGTGGTAATAGCTGCTCAAACTGGAAAAGCGGCGAACTCCACACTCTCTTGCCGGAGACGCAAAACATTATCAATTATCAAAAACTACATCTTTCGAGCAGAAACTTCTTTTACTACTTCTTTTGGACCTTTTACCTCTTCTTCATTTCTTCTTCCACCAGATTGGTACGACATCTTTTTTATAGGGGAGGAGACTAACGAAATATGACATTGTTGCTATCGTTTGCTGGGTTGGGATATCAGTAGGCTAGGCTATGCTGGACTGGGCTGGCTGGCTGGATGGGATAGGCGTTATGAGGTGTTCTTTTTCTTGTTTGGAGGTCTATTGATCCGTCGATGTTGGACTGGACGTGGCTCTGTTTGTCTGTTGACTGTGCGCGGTGTGTGCCTTTTGCTTCGCGGTGTGCTTGGATGAGTTGTGAGCATGCCAGGCCCGGGACCGCAAGCGATACGTGCCGAGATGCGAGGTGGGAAACGGACAAGGGAGAGAGTACCATACTCTATTCAATCTATACACCTCTCTACGCGGATTGGCTGCCATGGCCAAGAGAGGTATCATTACATTTAGTGTTGGGACTTACTTGAGGTATGCCGCTTGGGTAGATGGATGGGCTGGGTCAAGGTGGTGGAATTGTCGGGGTCAGGTTCGGGGACATGGATGACGGTAGACTTGATTGGAAGGGGATATGGAGTGGATGGGAGAAGCATACGGCATGTTAGGTTAGGACAAAAAGATGCATGGCAGGCGAGCGAGCAAGCATAGTATGGATAGCGATGAATGAGACCAGCTACGAACAATATGACCTTGCCTTGGCTTTGATATTGCATCACTCGACACCATAACAAGACAGATCTTGTGCACCAAGCTCTTCTTCGAACAACATCTAGGAGATGCCATTAAGCAGATTGCAACCTCAGTATCTGCACTGCCAGGTGGGGTGAGGTTACAGCCGGACTGGATGGATCGCTAGACTAGCGCAGAAGTCACAGCAATTGATCTTCATCCAGTGTTTGAAAGGTTCACTCTACCGGCTACTTCTTCAGATACTTGCTTGGTTGCAAGAAGCGGTTTGTCTTCATGCAGCCCGATTCTTACTCCCAGTGGTCTAGTCTAGACCGTACAAACAATTCTCTGCTTCCAATCGCTTATGAGAGACAGAGACGAAGACAACACTTCTTAGACGCCCCCCGTCTCATCCCTATCACATCACTCGCATCCATTTTAGTTCATGCCATGCCATTCCATCCCGAAACCCATCAGCTCGCTCGCTCGCCCACTCGATCAAGTAAGCATAACCCAAACCCCCATCTCCCTCATAACCCTCCTCCAATCCACGTCCCCCAGCTCCCCCCTCAACCCCTGCACCCCCTCCCTCTCCCCAACCACATACCTCTCCCTATCTTGCCTCCTCCAAACCTCCATAACCAACTTCTTCGCCTCATCGATATTGCCTATGCCATGTCTCTTCGCGCGTATAAACCACGCTAGGGCCCGGTGACGCAGGGAGGTGTCGATGGCTTCGGTGGCGGCGATGAAGCCCGGCCAGAGAGTGTTGGAGATGGGGAGGGAGGGGGTGAGGGTGTCGATATTTTCGAGGTGCGTTAGGGTGTGCGATATTAGGGTTTGTGAGGGGATGTGCTCGGTTTTTGGGTTGGATGAGTTGAAGGAGGAGAGAGGTAGGGTGTGAGAGAGAGCCCGCCGGAAGAAGAGGATTACGCTGTAGTGGAATGCCCAAACGTGGTTCTCCTTGATCTCATCGGTCACCATCTGCGAGATCCCGGTTCCGTGGCCGTATTCCCATTTCCCTCCGACTCCTGGATTCGAGCTTGAGTTTGGGTTGGAATTGGAGTTGGAGCTAGATATACTGGCTGTGAAAGCTTCGGGGTTCTTGAGTGGGAAATCGAGTTCGTTTTGCAGTTCGCGGATTTCGAGGAGTTGGGTGGGGGACCAGGTTTTTCCGGGTGGGAAGGTGGAGTACAAGGTTGAGAGGGAGACGATCTTATTGAGGCACCAGAGGGTTTTGATGGCTATGCCGAAGGTAATGTCAAGGGTGTATTGGGTAGCATTGGGATGATTGAGGGGGTGGTGGGTATCGAGAGGCGAAGGGGTTGTGTTGTCGTGATAGCGTTGGCTGTCGTGGTCGGGTGAAGTCGTTGATTCAGATTCCTGGTCTGAGTTTGGTGAGCAAGAAGAAGTGGTCTCGTCGCCTTTTCTGATCATAGCAGGGGGGGTGCTGGCTTGATCTTCATCATCATTCGCCTCAAGTAAAAATCGGTCTTTATCTTGATCTGGGTCCTGAGGACTTGGCCAGCTCGTCGTCGATGCAATGATATTGTAGCAGCGGAAGATCTGGAAGATAGTCATGGTTGGCGGTGCTGATGATAGCCACCAGGAGATGCCGCCAGTCATGTGGATAACCTCTTTAGCCATGCGAAGGTACGTGTAACCTGTTCCTTTATTGGCACCACTCCAGACCTACGGTTGTGAGTAAATGTAATTTAGATTTCTTAAAGATAGACTGGATAGAATGGAATGTGTGTTGAACGTGAGACAACTTACATCAATCGTGCTAATTGTCAGAGCAGCAGCCAAAAGCGCCTGCTTATCGACTGGATCCATCTCCTCCTTCTCCTTGCCAGATTTAGATCCATTTCTCTTCCCATAGTCGATCGCTTCCCTCAACCTCTTCACCGCTTCCTCCCCATGCTGGATACCTTGCGCCCTGTACTTCTCTCCTTCGCCACTCGCTAGGGCCGCAAGACTGAAGGCCGAGACAGCCAGTATAGCGTGAAGAAGTACCTGTTTCGGCTCAGTGCGCGGCTCCTGAAGTGCGAGAGGGAGGTAGAGTTGTAGCCAGGGATTCTGTGAAGGCGCAGAGGTCGGCATCATTTGTTGGGAAACAAGTGTACGGTAGTGGTGGAGGAGTTCGGAGAAGGGGGCAGGGATGTTGATCGAGTTTGGTAGAGAGGAGGGTATGGAAGATGAGTGTAGATTGTGGAGGGAGGACAATGGGGAGGCAACGCGTGAGAGAGGCGGGAGATGGATGAGGTCGCGGATTTGCTGGGAGTCTTGCTGTGTGGTGTCGTTGGAGTCGAGGAGTTGATCCCAGAATGAAACGTCGTCAAGGAATGATGGGATTTCGGATGGTGCTAGAGGAGCCTCAAGCTGATTTCCATACGCGGCTCGAGATGGCTGTGGTTGCTGTTGTGACGCTTGAGCGAGGAATGGTGAGTTGAAGCCAAGGCTGATATCATCCTGGAAGAAGAACGGAGAGAAATTGTTCATCTCTGTAGGGAAGTTCAGTGATCCATCCTGAAGTCCACTAGCGGGTGGTTTCGGTTGACGAATATCCTTTGGATGAGGTCGAGTGCGAGGTGGAGGACAAGGAGCATCGGGTGATGCTCTAGGAATGGAATCATCCTCATAACCTCGACAGACATACAGTCGAGATCTGGCACAGTTCGAGCAAACAGGACGTTTTTGATCGCACTACTGAATTTAGCATGCTGCCATGATCTACTTCCAAGCCAGACGATACGAGGGGGAAACAGCGACTGACCTTCATTTTCCGCTGTCGACATGTCGAACATCCCTAAAAAGCATCAGTCTTCTGTTCTATCTTGTCTATAGGGGATACTAAAGTAAACAAACGAACCGAGAATATCTTCCCCCCTTTCCGTCGCTTCCGAGGCGGCGACGACGGTGTCCCATGATCCGGGTCATCTTTTTGGGGATCGTTCAATGTCGGAGCACCAGTGTTTCTTGCATCGATCGGAGGACGAGATACCACTGTAGGATTATGAGTGGAGCCATTGACGTTGGCTTGTAGTGGAGTTTCTGGGAGCGTGATGTATGGCGAGAAGAGATCTGATGTTGCGTGCATGTCGGGTGGCGTGGCGAAGGGTAGAGCCCCTGACATTGTGGACATTGATCGCTGCGAATGAAAGGATAATTATATCGTCGTCTCCAGTGCCTTAAGTGACACTTCCCAGTATCGAGAAGATGTGTTTATCACGCTCAGGGGCTACTCGCTAATCGTGGAGGAAAGATGCGGGCTCGTGGGGGTGCTGGGAGACCCAAAATCATACGAGGAGAGACTTTTCACGAAGATGCCGGGTAAGATATTCGGCCTCGCTTTGTCGAGATCCTTTGGGAATGGAGATACAGGTACAGAAGCTGAAGGGGCGTCCCACACCTCTGTCAGGTCACGTATCGATGGAGGAGAGTCATGTTATGAATCAGATTCGCGGGTTATCAGTCAACCCCACTTTTGTTCGGGGCGAAGATTTTTAAGGTTTCGTTGAAGATCAAAAATGGGGAACATACCCCGCGATGTTTTCAACGTCTTCTGTCCAAGACTCTACCTTACTCGATATGGGAAGATTATTGTGTGAAGATAGCCCGACTGGATGTTCAATCGAGTAAGTCTGGTGCGAAGGTGGTGTGCTTGATCGTTCACTCTTCGTCCGACGAGGGCCATGCAGATTATCTATCGGTACCAGGCCCAGCTCATCAGGGGGAGCTTTATACACGATATACGCCTTGGCTCTCTCTTCAACTTGTTTCTGTAACTCGGTCCGACGGTGACTTGTATAATGAACCCATGTTTCTTATTCACGATTATCAGCCGGCACCTCCTCAACCTCAAAACATCCCTAATTTGCCAGTGGATTTTCAGACTCCCAGAACGGATCCTCGAACAGCACAATATCTCCGCCTTCAAGAGGATGCCGAAAGTTTTTTTCATCCGGGTAGAGATGATCCAAAGCAAATTGAGGAGTCGCAGGAAGATGCATCTCCACGTTGTATTGCGCCTTGTCGTTGTGATCCAGCTTTGGATTCTCTCGGAAATCTCGAAAGTCTTCTGCAGGACAGAGACCAGTTCGGCATTTTCGAAGGTAATACCATTTGAGCTTCTTCAGATTGTGACGTTATGGACATTTCGAAACGGAGTGCGAGAGCTTGTTGCAGTGAAAGCAGCCCCGCAGGTCTCCTTGTGGTGTGTTTGGATTGGGGTGGTGCTTCAGCTGGTGGAATTGAGATCCGCATTGACAGTATGGCTTGCTAGGATCTGGCTGCCATAATTCTTTGTTCTGAACATGTTTTTGTATGCTTGCTCGCCCTTGACAAGTAGGGCGCCGCACCATTATCTCGTGACAGTTCAGCATTTGGCACATTCCTTCGTCCACGAGGTACTGTGTGTGCGTCTTGATGAAATAGTTCTTCTTGCTGAGTGTCTCCACGCCGCCGAAGTAACAATTGGTCGCCTCGAGATAGGGGTGCGCTATGTATGCCTCTTCGCCCGTGTAGTACCATGGGAGATTTTTGGATAGATGGCATTGCGTTCTTTATATATCCCGGAGTCGATCCTTGCACGCTATTCTGCCACTGGAGCCGTCTGCCACCTCTCGATACACGTGATTGTGGCCTCGTAAAGCCATGGAAGACACCAGGTCCTAGATGGGTGCCATAGTACTGTCCAAGGATACTTGGGAACATCTGTTGTGAATTTAATGGTCCTAATGGCTGAAGTGGAGCCCACGGATAAGGAAGAAATTGCCCAAGTCCTAGCATTCCCAGGTATGCAGAGCCCTGGTTCATCATATGCATAAGCATAGGCATGTATGGCGGACCCCCAAAGTTCCACGGCCTTTGCATCTGCAGAGATCCAAGCTGCTGATTGCTGTAGACAAAGTGAGATGGTCATATTGGGCCTGATTATTTAGACGCCTGGCTACACTGACCCTCGTGGTTGGTGGCGTCATTTTGCGGTTTGTCCATCAACTGCAATCTCTGCATATCTACGAGCTGCTGGTTCTGCATGGCTGTACGATCGAGCAATTCGCCGAAGTCGTGCTCTCCTGAGGCCGATTGATACTGTTCAATTTCAGAAGGCGAGTTGACGTTGCCATCGTCGTGCTCGATCTTGATTTCCTCATCGGCGGACGCTTGAGAAGGTGATCGAGGGCAAGGAGATGGGTGTGACCGTTGAGGAGGATTTGCCATCTTGTATGCCACTATTTCGTGGCGTGGACTGACTTTCGATTGAGGTCGTATCTGCGTTCCACACGTCGTTAATGAGACGGCAGTCTCAAAACGCGCTCAAACTTAGGTACCCTTTGTTGACTTTCGCTACCCCAAACGTCACGTGAGGCACACCGAAGAGCCTTGGGGTCTTTAGAGAAAGAGAAAATTCCTCCCAGGTGCCTGATTGGAATATGAATTTGAGATCTCGGCCCTAGAAACTTCCACGATTCCTGCATTCAAAAGCTTGCTTCTATTCTGCACTTTGAAGCTGGGTACTTGCAGGACCCTGATCTCTTTTGCAGCATAACTCAAGCATCCCTGCGTTAGGCAACGAGCTTCGCAATGTCCTCCGTACCACTCTTCCTGACTGGAATAATGTATGCGCTGTTCATCGACGAGCTACTTCCAATTAAGATCGGAGCCTAAGGTACTGATAAATTCATGACTCAGCCGTGCTTAATGGAGCGTACGTAGCCATGGCCTCAAGCTGCGTTGGCCACTCTCCATATCTTAGAGTACATCCTTTTGTTTTCACTATGGCTTATTTGTGTCCAAGTGTGTTCTGTGCCATCCAACGGAGGCTGTTACCACTCCGCCGCGATACGGAGAAGGCTTCTTCTGTGCACATATTCGAGTGCCTCTCGAGGCACGTTTGTTGACACTGGAAGGGATAAAGTAATATTGATTGCCATAGTATATACTTGTATCGACCGTAATGACTATTTTCAATGACTCAGACCGTATCTACTACAGCGTCGTGAAACTCCAATCTCCGGTCTTGCCGACTCTGAATCTTTCGTTTTGTGTATCCGCCTTCAAAGAGACCAATCCATCTCAGTACATCAATTTCACTCAAATCTAGTAATTGATTGAACGTCAAACCACTGATTTGAAGTTTGTATTGTTCTTCTCTATCCGAAGTAGCTGCCATCAGGGGATCCGACCACAGATCGCGACCTTGGTCAGCGACAAGCTCATTCGTTCCAGTCCACCCACAGTCCACTAATATTCGACATTGCTCCATTTCAATCTACCTTAGACATCCCCTCAAGCGCTACATTAACAAGAATACATTTTTCGTCCAGACGTCCAAGTCATACTAAGCTTTTGCGCAAGCGCATTCTCCGTACCATCTAGGCTCTGACCAGCGCGAGCTTTGCGATGGATGATAGATCCTCCACTATTTTACAATAAACAGAACAATTGCCTTTCCCAGACACATATAAGTACATGACTGGTGTAGGCTTGGACTAGCTCCAGTTCCTCTTCTCGGTTCTCTTTCCCTTTCTGGCCCGTTTGCCCTTTAGCATCTTTAGACCACAATCTCTGATATGGTGTTTACCGGCACAGTTATAACAGATGGGTCCTCTGTAAACAGTCTTCTTTTTTCGACCATGTCTATACTTTGCAGGTAGCTTGGATGGTGGAATAGGGGTGTCATCACTCTTGCCATTGCTTCCTTGGCTGGTCGATAAACTGAATCCCCTGCCGCTGCCTGCTTGTACTCCGTCCTGAATATTCTCGACTCGTCCGGTGCTCAAATGAGTAAGAGAGGACACTTTGATCCAAGCCTGGTGTTTCCTGTGTCCAGTGGGATGCTCACGCCGAATGTATCGGCTGCGTCGGGGTTCGACCAGAGTCGAGTTGTTGGACGAATCACAAGATGAGGTCTCGGATGATGCATCAGATCTGCAGAGAGAAAACATAGGTCAGAACTCAATCAATCAAAATTGAGGTTTCGACCTACTGAATTGATTCATCTTCTCGCAAGGTATTGCTATCATCTTCGCCGGCGAGGCTGTCCAGAGGGAGCACCGAACCGGTCGATCTGTAACCCGTGAATGTCAGCTTGGTTTCACTGTGCTCAGAAATGAATGTGGCTGCCCAGCAAATGACTGTCTCAGTTGGTATTTGGCTGATTAGGAACTCACTCCGTCTTGTGGCTTGGGGAATCTTCGAGTTCATCTTCTGGCTCTAACCCCCATCTTTCCACGACCTCAGCGATTTGGACAGCAAGTCGTCTTGGCCTTGACTGGTCAATCATGAATGAGAACAAGAAATGATATTGCTTACAATGGTAGCTTTGAAGTGTCGTCGTCATCGCTCGTGGCAGTCGATATGTCAGATAATGCCGAATCTGAATCAAACCAGCCCTCAATCGTGTCAGCAAGATTGCCCTGTAAGGTTGGGCGAAGGTGAGAGGATCACGAGAGAACATACCCCACTAAAGCCCTCAGTCATAGAATCGACACCTCGTTCACCAGATAGATCGAATACAGCAGGTTCCGTCTGCGAGGTGTAGCCATCGTCTAAAGTAGATGACTGGGCTGGTAAGGAGGTCGCCATTTCGTCTCTCATCAATCAGTAAATGGCAATGATGGCTGACGTGATGCGGCTACTGTAGGAAAACTGTGCAGTCGAAGAGATAGACCTGAGAAGCAGATCGTGGAGATGTTGTGTTGTGGAAAACTGCAAATCAACAATGGCGCGGCTTCAAAAGTCAACAATCAAATTAAGCGAGCCACATGGCTGTGCCCCACTTGGCGCGACTTTAAGGTGACATCTCACATGGTCTGGGGGAAAAAGGACGCAGCATACTGTTGACCAAGATTTGGAGATCAATAAGCATATATGAAGATAGTAAATCTTCCTATTCTCTTGTGATCAAAGAGTATGATGGAATACAGTGGCAATTATCCTCTTCACGATTGGCCCGCCTTTAGAAACCTTCATATGCGCAACGTATTTGATCTACCACAGATGTTTCTCCTTGCATGAGGTCTTCTGGGTAGACAGATCTGGAGTAATTGGCTCATATATCTACACAAGTCGGCTCAAAGATCAATTTGACAGTCACTAGGTCATGTTTCTATTCTCTCTATCAAACTTCTCGAATTGACTGCGCACTTTCAAATCCACCCAAGAAATCGACTCTGCAACGCCACGTACCCAGGCTGCATCACTCAAGGCTCCAATCTCAATGTCCCAAACTCCAATATACACTTTCCAGCCGAGTACCCGCATGCGCAAGGTTGTTGAGATCAGTTGGCGTTTGTGCCGTTGCCATTGGCACGGCTGCCGTTGGCGTGGACGTCGGCCATCGTGCCAGTTCGTGCCCGCTGGCGTGGAGGCTCGGAGAATGGGGATCGTGTTCGGGAGAGGTCCGAGGCATCATCATCATCTTCCTGGCCGCGTTGTCTTCGTCTTTGTGCTGCCCATAGCTCGCGGCCGGTGCTCATGTTGATCTCGCCGGTGCGTGGATCTCTTCCATGGAATACCTCGTCTGGGACTGTTTCAAAGTCAGTCGAATGGAATCGAGTGGTCAGCAGAGCAGGATACATACATAGATTGCACCAGTAGTTCATCTCAGCATTGTACTGGATGTACGCCCGACCCTTGTCTCTGAATTCTCTCCTGGATTGCGCAAGGCAGCTCTGCCATCCGTTATCACAGTCTTCTCTGCTCCAGCCATCCTTCAGAGCCTTGTCCGTGATGAAGGACAACATGGTAGGGTACTGATTGTAGGTGTGGGTGCCGGTGAGGATGATGGACTTATCCGCCGAGTCGTTGCCGACCAGGCTTGGGGATCGCGAAACAGGTTGGACAGAGTACGAGGTACGAGAACGGGAACCTTCCTCTTCGCGCGGTGCCGGAGTTGAGTTGTCCGTCATATTGTCGAGCTTCTTGTCCTTTTTGGTGGCTTTGAGGTTGATGCTGTTGGGTCGCGAACCTCTTGGAGTTGGGGTCGTAAGGAGGTAAGAAAAAGAGCGCTGATGGAGTGCATTGGGCGTGAAGTGGGACCACTCCGAGTTAGGCGACCTGCTGTTCTCAGGCAAATTTTCTTTCTCCTTTCGGATATGATCACTTCGTTCGGTGCTTTCAGGTAAGGTGGAGCCGAGTCTGCTTCTTTTCGCTCCGGTCTGACCAATACCCGAAGAGACTACGTTTTCCATCTCATCCTCGTTGTCCCGGGGTTCGGTTTTGATGACGATTTTCGATGAATATTGGCCCTCTGAGGGATGACCAATTGTGGATTGCGGTTCCGTGTGGAGAATCTGTCCAGTTCTGCTTGGATCTGGATCCCACCAGACCCATTGGACCTTCTTCGTCTTTCGGTTCCACCTGTAAAGAAACAGATCAACGCTGGTCCCCGAAGAACGTGATGTCTTCAGCAGTGAGGTTCATGAGGAGTGATGGAAAGAAAGCTTAGGTACTGACCAGAAGGTGCCCTTGGCTTGAGATGGCACGACCACTGCGTCTCCATACCGAGGCGGTCGCTTGAGGTGCACATCTTCGCTCAAGAACTCGGGCGTACCCTCTTCTGGAACTAGAATAATTTGAGCGAAGGGAAACGCGGTACGGGGTATATGGGTGACATACTGAGACTATGGCACCAAGATCGCATGGCCTTGGGTATGGCTTCATCTTCATCAAGGTTCGGTTCGTCTTTGAGGACTTGCTCCAAAGCAGACTCAAACAAGGCCAGAAGCTATTGATCAGCATGCCGATTCTTCTGCTGAGCAAACTTAAAGAGAATGCAGAATCTTTGGTCGTGAGGTGCAGGCATGATCAAAGGATTGTCCTTGTGCAAGGCACTTTGCCGTAGATCGACGAGGGCGGCCAGATATGTTCTTCGAAAAGACTTTGGGAATGGAGGGATTCGAGGGACGAGGTTAAGCCTGTGGGGGCGTGTTCGTGCTAGTGCTGGAGCTAACTCGAGCTGTCTTGCTGCCTGAGAGTTTGAGGCAGTATACCTTACGGTCATGAATGTGATGATTCACTTTTATAAACAGATGAATGTAGGCCTAAACTCCAAAGCTACAACTTGCACGGCCTATATCAAGGACCAAATCCAGGATTCGCAGAACTTTCAAGCCATCTTGTATGCATATAGAAGCATTTCTACTAGGAAGAACTCAAATAGAAAGATCTTATTTGTACTGCAGTTGACAGAACAATTATGAATGTTCTTCGACAAGCGAGCATTAGTCAGCGGGCTTCCTTTGACAATCGTGGAAACCATGTCTCATCAGTAATACTGCCTTCCCACTGATGGGGTTCATTTATATTCAACAGAGCCTAAGTTTTCGTACAGAATCTCAGCTGTTATGTATCAATACTTTTGGAAGGCTTTTCGCCAAAGCATTTGGTCCCAATTTCCGTGCGGACGACTTTGTACACAAGGCGAGTACTTGAGTGAGACAAGTGCAATGCCAAAGGCGCAATATCTAATGGTATCTTCACATTGAAGCTACTAGAGGTCTTTCTGTTTGTAGATATAGAGTTTCTGAGCGTGATTCCTCATTTTGTGTGCGCCATTATGTACTGATGTACGCTACCTTTCTCCACCCTCAGAACCACAGCAGTGCAGCGCGAAATACAGACGTAGAAGTTTGTAACACCTCAGCTATCCACTGATCTTCCAAGCCTTAAATTTTTGATCTCGACAGTACACCAATACTCTCCTTCAATGCTAGGTCACTCAGATCGAACCCGCTTCTGATCTTGACCCTCCCTGTCATCTTCATAAGGCCGCTTATTGATTCTCCATGCAGGATGCTTTGGGGCAGCAAATTGATGATCTGTCTTTTGGTTGTGTTGCTGAGTATTACGAATGGCGGAATCCAGGAAAAGAACCGACCACTCATCTGCCGAGATTCCCTGATGCTCCCAAGGCGCTGTGTTGACACGTTCGGTATCGCCAGGCCCGTTGTGAGAGGAGTCCAGGGATTGAAGTACAGGATGGAGGGGCTCGTCTGGGTTGCCCTGTGCAGAACGTGTACTATGAGTTTGTTTGCACGAGTTATTACCAGAGGTGAGATTTGGGCGGTTCTGAGCTTCGTGATCCTGGGATTCAGCTTGCAATGTGATGGATGATGGGGCAGAGCTCATCCTGGATGCTTGACGAGGGCCACTTTCAGACGAAAGGACGATATTTGAAGGTGATAGGACTGGTGAACCCGCACCAACAGGTAGACGCCGAAGCCAGAGCTGTATAGTCGTTGCACTTAGGAGCTTTTGTTCTTCATCTTTCCGCTTGCGAGCTGCAGATTCGATGGCGAATTTGAACTCGAGCCATTCTCTTGGGGGCGTGCCTGGGAATGCTTCACGGGGAACTGCAAACGGATGTCAGCTTGTCACGCCAAGCAACATTGACGTTGAACTCACAGAGGAGCTTGAACCATAACATTTCCGATTTGTATGCGAAGACAACAGTCTGCTGTAGGTGGTGGAAATCAGGATGCGATGCCAGCTTGATATGAACCTTGCACCAAGATTCACAGAGTGACGCAACCCTATGGCCGGATAGAAGAGCCTTCCTGACAATATTCCGCCATTGACGGGCATGTGTGGGGAGACTCTGGAAATGAGATAAATTGGCAGCCACCAACGCGTCGATCTCCTCCGGAGTTTGTGGGCAGCGGCGGTCATCAACTGGCAGCATTCTTGTCAGACTTTTTGTTTTGTAATCAGAGGCTGTTGAACTTACACAGAGTGTCCCACCATGCCACCTCTGCTGCTGCTCTTCGTTCCTCATGAGTATCCTGAGGTCGTCGTTGGATTTGACCCATGATCAAGTCGACCCAGCATTGGAGAATCTTGCGATGGGAGCTTGTAGAGACTCTATTGATGACAAGTTCTGGCTTGCGCAAGGCTCGATCGAGGATCGCCAGCCATCTATTGCTTACCATCTTGGCAGTGACCTTTCGATGGTCTATGCAGCAACGAAGTCGTGTGTTCCGGTGTTGAGAGTTCGCGAACTTGAGGGTGATGAGACTGCTTGAGGCGGCGACGAGTGGCAGAGAAGCTAGTGGCTCGCCTAGTCTGAAAGTATAACAATGAAACCTCACATAACTGGGAGTGAGGAGTTGACGACGTGGAAGAAGTTTTATGTACCAATGGTGACGTCTTCTTTTTGTTGTTCACTCAAGTTTACATGCAGCTTTATCAAACTACCCCCAAACATCCTCTTGCCACCTCTTCCCCTTCCTCATGGCCTCACTCCAAAGCCTCAGTTTGTCCTCATTCCAACCCAAAATATTCCTCACACATTCACCAAGCCGGTCAGCAACATCTCTCGCCATGCTCGCACTACCACAAATGAAGAAGTATGCATTCTCTTCCATCAGCAACCTGACCACTTCCTCACATCTTTCCTCAAGGCGATCCTGCACGTACATCTTCCCGCCTCGCATGCTCTTCTCGGTTCGTGAGAACGCGGTCACGAACTCCATACTCTTATTGCTATTCTGCAATTCACGCAGTTCGTCACCATACAAGAGGTCCTCAGGCGAACGGCAACCAAAAAAGAGAGTCGACCGGCCAACCTCGCGTCCGATGCTAGACAAACGTGCACGCTCGGCGAGAAACCCGCGGAAGGGAGCGATGCCACTTCCGGATGCAATCATAATGATGGGCGTCTTGGATTGTGTTGGAAGACGGAACTTTGATTTCCGAATATGCGCATAAAGCTTATTTCCTTGGTCGAGGAGCGAATTGGGGCCGGCGACATTGAAGTCACTATTTGCCGATGAGGCCTGATTGCTATGTTTGGACTCAATGGCTCCAAGGTACCCCGTTGTGAGGCCTGGAATAGCAACAGAAGACGAAACTGAAGCCTCAGAAGTTGTGGCCACAGTGATAGAGATCTGCTTTGGTGAGACGACAGATGACGAGGATATCGAATAATACCGTGGTGAAAGCGGTGGGATAGTTTCCAGAACGAAGGATAAAGGGAGTTGAGACCAAGATTCTCCAGATAGAGAAACGTTTCCGAGAAGTCTACCGAGAGTGACGTGGTTCTGCGAGCAGTAGGCGTGGTATACATCTTTGTCTTTCCCTATTTCTTCTAGTTGACATTTTGCTGAAGCGGAGGGTGCGAATTGTGCCAGTGCCAGAACAGTCTCTCGAGACACAGGTGCGCAGATTTCGAGGTAGTGCTGGAAGAGGGCAGTCCAGGTTGTGGGTGACGGATGTCTGATCTGGACCGAAGGGTCCAATGAGGAAATAAGAAGTGGAGTCTGCAAGTGCTCTTGAAGGCCAAGAATGTCGACAAGACGGCGCATCTCGCTTGTGGGATTAGAAGGCCACACGGCCAGATGGTCCCCTGTCTTGTACTTCAACTCTGGGAACTCGCTGGTATCAAGGTCAATATGGAGACAATTGCGTTCAGCTGTCGAGAGAAGCTTCTGCGCCGATCTCACTAACAAAGTCTGGATTGACGATATCGCTGGGATGTTCTTCTTGCCCCGTGGCGGAATCGGCTCGCCAACGTGAAGATCGATAACATCAAGTGAAGTGTCTTCAACGATGCGATAGACCGGCTCATACTGCTCTGGTCGTTCTTCAACTCTCATTTCCTCTCTCAGAAGAGCAAAGAATACTTCTTTCCATTCTGCGAAGTCCTCGTCCGTGGTACCATTCGCATCATCCGCCTTTCCTGTAGGCATCAAAGCAGTTGCTCCGAGTTTATCCAGTCCGTCGACCACAACATCCACAACACGATTGTAGAACTTATATTTGCTATTGCCAAGTCCAAAGGCAACATATCGTAAAGCTGGAAGCTGGGTGTCTTTGTCCGATCCGATCCAGGAAACAAAGGGTGTGGCATTATCGCTAGGATCTCCTTCCCCGTACGTGGAGATGATGAAGACCGCGAATTTTAGCTCATCGATTCTAGAGATCGACTGAGGGTCATAATCTGAGAGGTCTGCTACCAAGGCGTCCAGGCCATATCTTCTTCTGCAATCTCGTGCCAGTCTGCCTGCAAGTCCCTCGGCAGTACCAGATTGGGATCCCCAGAATATCACGAAATCTTTGTTCTGTTAAATATTCAGTAAGGGAGTATACAGCTTGATAAGGATGCTTTCTGGTGAGCTGATACTCACTGTTTGCTCAAGCTTTTGTGCAATGTCTCTCGTCTCTGGGCTGTGACCATTGGAGGTCGATGTCTGTGGCTTCTCAAACCAAAGATGGTGATGAGGGTCCGGCTTGTCCCGAATCTTGATTGTGTAAAAGAGGCAGCAAACTAGCAGAACTGCAACGAACGCGACATCATCATTTTGGTGGTACTGGAAAATGCTTTTCACATTGAGGAGGGAAACATCTTGCAGCTGCAATGTTGACATCGTCGTTATGGTGTGTCAAAGTGAAATGTTCTGCAAGGAAGCATGAGTTGACACCAGGACTTACTTTTCAGTCAGTTCATATATGGGAGAGTACTGGAAATGGACACTTCGTACACTTGGCTCTCGTCTGACAAGACAGACCAGAAAAAAGGTTTTACGCCACCTCCGCCTCTCGAACAAGTAAACCCGGGGTAAGCATCATTTACTTGCTCGCGATGCGGAGATTCCCTCTAGGGTCGCCATGCGGGGTAATTCCAATTCGAGGGAATTTCTCATGCTTCTGTTCTATGTGTGGGGCATGGGGTGAAAATTTCCTTTTGCGATCCCACAATGGAAATTATCGGCACAGCATTAAGAATTTCCCTCCTTGAAGCTCCTCGCTTACAGCGTGCTCAGCCTACACCTCGAGTATCTGAATATGCCTAACCTGCATTCGACAGGATCTGGAGCAGTCGTTAAGAATTACTTTGTGCTGGCCGATCCAGGTCATTGCCGGACGTAACATGGTGAAGCTGTTTGGGGCCGTGAGAAATCCCCGCATGTAGACAGAGCTTGACAAAACGTGGAGATGCAGAACCGGCAACCTTCCTCGCTCGCTGCAGTGATATTAGATACTCGGAACAATTTATTGATTCTGTATTTCTAGGAGACAACCAAAGATAAACAGGCATCTATATTCCTGTGTTCATCTTGGACTCAATTTGAATAACCCTTCTCGCATCCTGTATTTTTCCAAGGCCACTTTCGCACACAGGAGTGTCGACCTATTTCAAAACTTCATCTTCTGAACATCATTTGCTTACAAAAACGCCGCAATGTATGGAATTCTCTTGTTCGGAGCGACCACGCTCCTTTTGACTGTATACTTTATCATCTGGCCTATTGTCGAATACTTCCGCGATCCCAAAGGTCTCCGCAGATACCCAAATTTGAATATTCTCTCCGGTATCACAGATCTGAGTTTCTGTTATGAGGCACACAAAGGATTTCGGTCAGAAGCACTTCTCAAAGCACATCAGACATCGCCTGTGGTTCGCATCGGACCGAACTCATTGTCGTACTCGGACATTTCAGCTATCAAGGTATGATATATTGCTGGACCCCGTCGTGTACAACAGCATTCTCATGAAGACGCAGGATATCTACGGGCACAATACAAAATGCGTCAAGGACGTATTCTACGACACACTCGCAGGTACCCATCATCATCTCGCGGACGCCAGAGACAAACTCGACCACCAGCGTAAACGCCGCATTCTCTCCAGCGCGTACGCACTCAAGAATCTCGAGGGCTGGGAACACAAAGTAGCAGATAAGACGGATCGCTTCATCAAAGCCGCAGACGCAGCATGTACTCAACCCTTGAAGAAGGGCATGAAGCCAGCGACAGAAGACTTGCGATTCGACTACCGAGCCTACTCAAACTTCTTCACTCTCGACGCCATAGCCGACATTGGCCTTTCAGAGCGTCTGAATTTCCTCGATCAGGGGCACGATCTCTGCACAGCCGAGACAATGGGCGGAAAGTTGTACAAAGCCAATTATCGAGAATGCCTACACGCCACAGCTCGTGCTCAGAGTGGGCTAGTGTGGAGCTACAACTGGTTCCCTGTGCTTTGGAAACTGTCAAAATTCGTCTCGAAGGATTATCGGAAGATGATCGAGTTGAACGAGGGATGGAATGATATCGTCTGGCACCGTGCCACACAGCGTCTAGCTCGGTATCGCGCAGGAGAGAAGCTCGATGACTTCTTCAGTGCGCTAATGGAAGACAAGAATGGGAATCCGAATAGCATGGAGTGGGGCGAAATTGTCGCCGAGATATCAATCATGATGAATGCCGGCTCGGATACCACTGCCATCGCCATGAACAACGCGATGTATTTACTGCTCGCCAATCCGCAGTGTTTGGCAAAGCTGAGAGAAGAGCTAGATGCTGTGATCGAGCCGTCTGAAGTCACTATTCCGTACGACAAGGTCAGGCATCTACCGTATCTGCGAGCGTGTCTCGATGAGGCGCTGCGAATGTACCCACCCTCTACATTCGGACTTCCTCGTCGGACGCCACCAGAAGGTGCACCCATTCTGGGAGACTTCGTTCCTGGCGAAACTTCGGTATCGATATCAGCTTATGTTGCGCACCGAGACCCGAAGGTATTTTCTGAGCCTGAGGAGTTTCGTCCTGAGAGGTGGCTCGGGGACGATGCAAAGGACTTGCAGGCTGCATTCATTTCATTCAGTACCGGCGCGAGAGGATGTATTGGGCGGAACATCTCTTACTTGGAGCAGACCGTTTTGTTGGCGAGTGTGGTGCATCGCTTCGAGTTTGCGCTGCCTTGTGAGGGCTGGGTTCCGGATAGGTATGAGAGTTTCAACTTGGCGCCTGGGCCTATGCCGCTGAAAGTATGGAGGAGGTTTCAAGATGAGATTGAATGATTCTCAGTTTTTGTCTTTGGAGTCTGGGCGAAGGACTTGTCATACTTCTCAATCCGAGGCTTTTTCATGATACATTGAATCCTCATTTAGACAGCGTCACATGTGACAGGTTCCCATGTCTACAATGAATGGGTGAGTGCACTAGGTTATTGTAGTTTCACAATAATACTCCTTGCACGATAGTTTCAATCCTCAGACTCCGTCCAACCCCAAGCTTTTTTCAACCGACTCTGCATATCATTCGTAGGCCACGCATTTTTCGTGTCGTTATAAATCAAAATGTCAAGCAAACTCTTCTGTTCTTCTAAGTCTGTGAACTGATCTCCACAAACGGCAATAGCCATACATGCTGTGATCAAATTCGGGGGAGCACGCCTGTTGGACATTGCGACACCACAAACGCGCTTTACTATGGTACTGACCTCCTCCTGGTATCGTCAATAATCAGCTTAAGGGAACCTTGCGTAAGATTAAAACTCACTTCAATTCGCTTGAGCGCTGTGCGTTGTGCAGGACCCAGTCGGGGAATCCTGGTGTCGTAAACAGTGAGCAAGATCTTCGCGAGGTCGAAATGCTGTACCGCAGTAACTACATGATCGTCAGTCAATCGCTATCACGACAAAATTCGGTGCAGCTCACCATGGCAGTCCGATAAGTAGTATATCTCAGGATACGTCCCCCCTTTTGGCGTATCCGGCGGTTGAGTAAATATTGGATCAAAGGAACTGGGTCTCAACATATCCCATCCGCGATGATACTCCATCAGTTGGTCATAATCGGCGTTCTTCGCATGCGGCTCTCCATAGCAGTAGCTGAGGACATCCGCTGTATGGATGACAGCGCGATGGGCCCATGTAGCATCGTCAGTTGGCCCAAGGGACCGATACTCATCACAATTGAGAGGTGATTGAAATGGTCGCTGTTTGACAAAGCTCATGTAAACTTCTTGTCGGCATGCTACGCGGAAACAGGCTCGTCGGAGCTCGCTTTCGGTACCGAGAGGTGCTTGCGCTTCGATGAACACCTGGGTGCCTTGGAGGGCCGTCTCCCAATCGCCGCCGTTTAGTGAGGCTATTGATGTCAGCTTGATCACTCGGCTGCGGTTGTCTAAATTTACCGTCCAGTTCTTCGTAAAAGCGTAAAATGATAGAGGCAGCAAGAAGGTTCTCATCGTAAACTGCGTCAGGATCATCGGAGACGGAAACGAGGTATTGGATGCACCGGCTATGATATTCCACAGCCGTATCGATGTGAAGATCAGTGAGACATTTGTCGAGATAATTCACCGTGTTTTGGTCCTTGTATCGGTCAAGTCGGCACAGGTGCCTTGCCGACGCAGTATAGATGGCGTTCAGAAGTGCTGGACAATCCCTGGCTCTTTTCGGAACAGTGAGTGCAAAATGTCGCTGCGGATCACATAGATCAAGCTTTGAGTGTAAGCATCAGCAAATGTTGAAGTACTAGGAGTACTCACCCAGCAGGCAAGCTCGTCAATGAAGTACCTCATTAGACAGGCTTCTTGAACACTTCCCAGTGACCAAGCTCGTGGTGCATCATTAGCTACTCTGGACTGTGTCCTGATCTGACTCTGAGGGGAGGTGAATGCTACTTCTTCATTGACCGCTTGCTCTGAGAAGTCTGCGGCACGGAGGAGCGAGTCAATGGCATCCTCGTGTCCAAATTGCGCTTCCTCGAAACTGGTAGCTCTTTCATGAAAGGATGAAGGCAAGTAGAGAGAAGACTCCTCATGAGCATTTGCTGGTGGCCAGCCGCTGTCACTGCTCGTTTCGTTGGTTCGCCTCCGTTTTGTGGGTGACCTGACCTGTGTTACCGAAAACAAAGATCTAGGAGTCCACAATGAAGAAGAAGCTAGGTATGAATTATCTTGATTTGTTGATACTGGAGTTGCTGAGCCTGTAGGGGTTGACTGGGTTGGAGGGGTTGCGGTTGTGGATGTTGCTATCGGAGTCTTTGGTTTTGGCACTACCGAATATTGTTCTTCGAGTTCTGGAAGTTCGTCTACAAACTCAGAGCATACTATTCTTTAATTTCAGTATAGGCATCAGATGCGAAGCTCTTTCTTCGGGGTTCAGTCATACATTTGCCTGATACTCTGACCCATGTCTGGTCTTTTGCAAAGTCGGTATCGTATCTGGCAGAACTCCCATGCCGAAACTTGAGTTTACCGAAAGTCGATCTTACTGTGACATCCGTGATGTCCTTGGCTGAGGACATATGTTAGCCAATTTCCAGTCAGTATCTAAGTCGTGGCCAGAAGGCTACCAGCACACGTGTATGTCACGAGACTTGGGAACAATTCAGCGTACCATCGCTATTCTGCTTGTGCGCAGCTAACCTTGACGCATCTGTCAGTATTGGATTCGGTGACGTAAATTCCGAAGGTCATTCATTACCTTGGGCTAGATGTTGCCATCTAGGAATTTCCCTACATCGGCGTGGCCTCCTCCGTTGCCTCCACAATTTGATTAAGAACAACTGCAAACCGTGTAGAGGAAATGTCTGAAGCGTAATAATCTGGATGCAAAGTAGAAATTTCCAAACGCGGGGAAATGGGAGTAGTAATACTCGATTTGGATCGAGTCAGGCTAGTTCAAATGCATGCAGACCCCTCACCAAGCAAGGATCCAGTCGACCGGGGCTGATGTCTGCCGACACTTACCGCTTCACATCAAGTGGAACAGTGCAAGTCCCAATTATCAATTGATCATGCATACTGGTACAACTTAACATCTGATCTAAAGTTGCTATGGAATGCCTTGCAATGGCAATTGGCGGGGAGTCAATGGTCGTGTCGGGCAGTCTGGGTCAGTCTGGGGTTTCCCCACTTCCCCGCGATTCCCCCTCTGGTGGCAGCTTAGTGGACGCCTCCACCGTTCCAGTCCTCCTGCCACCTTGATCAAGTTTTTTTCCGTAAACTTGATCGCTAGCCTAGTAATAATTTCCAGATTGTCGCGCATGGAGATTTCTTGGGACCATGAAGTCAGATAACATCGATTTGAAAAGCAAGCGTGGTTCCCATCGTTATTTGATGTTATAAGTTATCCGATCCTCCCTCCTCCATCTGACTCTACATCATCTCAATCATCAACTCCGTTTCCATAATACTGCCCAGCAACACTTTCAAGACACAAGTGCTTCAGCTTCGGACTACACATTTCGCCATTCATCATGATGGGTCACTACTCAGGATCTGATGACAAAGAGGACTCTCAACATGTTGAGATCGCCTCCTCGACCTCCAAAGCTCTACAATCAGAACACCTCGAAGACCTAGACAGTATCGAGCAGACTCAGTCTGGCAAATATGCATGGCTTGTAGCTATTACAGCAGGTGTTGGAGGTTTGCTATTTGGTAGGCATATCTGGTCCACACAGCCGAAGCACTTCATCTAACTTTCGAGACAGGCTATGACACTGGAATTATCTCAGCAGTCCTTGTATACCTCAACGATGATCTCGGAAAGGTCTTAGACTCGAGTGAGAAGGAGTTGATCACTTCAATAACATCCGGTGGAGCTTTTATTGGGGCAATTGCTGCTGGTCTCACAGCTGATCGCTTTGGTCGCAAAGGTGCGATCTACATGGGATGCTTCCTCTTCATCGTGGGGGCTGTGTTGCAAGCAGCAGCCTATTCTATCGCTCAAATGACCGTTGGCCGACTTGTCGTTGGTTTCGGTGTCGGTTCAGCAGCGATGATAGTACCTGTAAGTTTACCACCATCTTCTCCGAGTGTTGAGTGTCAGCTGAACGTTTCGCAGCTTTACATCGCCGAGATCGCACCCGCCAAATATCGAGGACGGATGATCGGTCTTGATAACATGTCCATTACAGGAGGTCAACTTATCTCTTACGGAATTGGCGCAGCACTTGCACATGTTGCTCACGGCTGGAGAGCAATGGTCGGTCTGGGAGCAGTCCCCGCAATCGTTCTCTGCTGCCTTCTTCCATTTTGTCCCGAGTCACCCCGCCAGCTCATCTACCACGACAAACATGACGAAGCTGCCAATGTCATCCGAAAGATCTTCCCCCAGGGAACAGAATTACAGGTTCAACAAAAGGTTCAACACATTGCAGGACATGTCGCGGAAGCCAAGGCTTTGAAAGAAGGGAAGGGGCAACTCTGGCTGATCAAGCAACTCTACGTTGTGCCTGGTAATCTCCGAGCTTTGATTGCGGCTTGTGGTCTCATGGCTATCAGTCAACTCGGCGGCTTCAATGCTCTTATGTACTACTCATCCACTCTGTTCGCACTCGTCGGATTTTCGAATCCCGTGGCTGTTGGGACGATCATTGCAGCCACCAACTTCTTCTTCACCTGGGTCAATTTGATGGTCGTCGACCGATTTGGCCGAAGACGAATTTTGCTAAGCACGATGTGGGGAATGGTAAGTTTAACAGGACAAGAGCTGGGTGTAGGCTTCGCTAACGATATCTCCAGGCACTATTCCTGGCTTTGGCAGCTGTTGCATTCCACTGGATCCCAATCAATCATGATCTGACTCTTAAGAGCACTGAGATTGGCTGGCCTGCCTATGTTGTCCTCGCATGTATGATCATCTACGTCGGCTTCTACTCTTCTGGTATGGGCAACACAGCTTGGCTTTCATCCGAGTTTTTCCCGATGGAAGTACGATCGTACGGCACCATGATGTTGACTTGCTCGTAAGCCATAAACCTTTCATTCCTTTTTTGACTATGAAGTCTTCTCAAAGTACGCAGCTAACATGGAATTCAGCTGCTGGGGATCCAACATCATCGTCGCGTCCACCTTTCTCACACAAATGGAGAATACCACACCGTCAGGCGCGTTCGGTTTCTATGCCGCTATTTGCTTCTTCGGTTGGATCGCCGTTTACTTCTGCTACCCAGAAGTCAAAGGCATGACTCTGGAGGATATTCGAGAAATCTTCAAGCATGGGTTTGGTGTCAAATACGCTAGACAGCTACAGAAGGATATGAAGTTGAGCGCCAAGGCTGAAGACAACGCTTCGGCATGATTGTATTGGGATGACCCTGTATTGGAACAAATGCGTGTGTTTGGTGATAGTCTAAAGAGCAAGCGAGTTTATTGGAGCGGCCATGCTGTCTTTAACTAGAAATGGAACATGTTTGACAATCAAAGTCCCCAAAGAGCTGTGGTCATCTCTGCTACCTCTCCACTGAAAACCATGCTTGCGCTTCTTTCCTTGAACGCGGGAATGTATACCAAATCCAGTCACCAACATAATCGAATTGATAAGTATTCTAGTCCATATCTTTACGCGTGCAGATACATGGACAGCAGCATCGAGGAAGAAAGGAAAGAAGTCCTAGGGTTCACACTCAATCCACAGCGCCAGCTCCGCGGAGCACCTACTTCTTCGCCGAAGTTCAAACCACAAAGCTAAGCATACAATTTGAGCTCTTACATGCTGGATTTCATCGCATCTATTCCATTTGACAGGACAAGCAGCTAGCTCAAACCATGGACGACACCTGATATCTCCGAACAACGCATCACGTGACCGTGCTTCACCTCAGTACTCAAACGATATCGTAGACCGAGAAGCCTTCAATGCGTTACTCCACAACTCCACAACTCCACACACCGATCACCCTCGAAGTTTGCGACAAGATTCCATTGCGGCTCCACGAACCCAGACGATGCAATCCCACAGGAAGGAGAACGTTGCAACCAGGCATACCCAGAAATTGCCGTTCCTGACAAGCGAGCCAAGACAACCATAAATGGCAATTCTTGAAGTCCCCACACTGGCAGTTTCCTCTCAAAATGGCAATTTCCAAGAGAGCTTCGAGTGCGGCTTTCTATCAGGTACTGATTCCAGGAAATTTTCAAAGGCCGATATGCAGGAACATGGAGAAAGTATGAACATGTTATACAGTCTAATTCGTAACAGTGTGCTTACCGCTGATATGTCGGTGTTGGGACGTCCTCTGGCTTTCATGGTATATATCAGTTCCTCGATATTTTGACCTTCCCAGAACCCACCAAGAATCACCAGCATCCCAATCCACCTCCCTTCCCTCACTACTCTCCTCTCACCACACCTCACAATCAACATGGCGCCTCAAAAACTCCAAATCGCCTGCGCAGGCCTCGGCCGCATGGGCAAGCGTCACGCCCTGCACTTCCTCAACCGCACACCCCGCGCCCAACTCGTCGCAGCCAGCACACCAGACGAGAGCGAAATCCAATGGGCGAAACAAAACCTCGAGCCATGGGGTGTCCGAATCTACACCTCGTACGAAGAGATGATCAAGCAGGAGGGGCTGCAAGCAGTCGTCATTGCCAGCGTGACAACTGTGCATGCTGAGCAAGCGATCAAAGCCATCGAGGCGAATCTGCATGTATTGTGTGAGAAGCCGCTGTCGACTTCGGTGGAGATTGTAAGGCCTTTTCCTGGATAGAATTGGGTGTTTTGATTACTGACTGAAATGACAGTCACAATCCGTCGTCGACGCCGCATCCAAGAAGCCTAGTCTCAAAGTGATGTGTGGATTTTCTCGCCGCTTCGACACTTCCTACCGTGACGCTTTCACCAAGATGGACAATGGACTCATTGGGCGCCCGTCCATCTTCCGTTCGCAAACCTGCGATAAGCTCGATCCATCCGGGTTCTTCGTTGCCTACGCTGAGTTCTCGGGCGGTATATTCGTCGATTGCTCGATCCACGATATCGATCTTGCGTTGTGGTTCTTCGGGCAGGACAGTAGAGTGAAGAGTGTTGTGAGCAGTGGCATTACAGCTGTGCAACCAGAGTTGAGGAAACACAAGGATGTTGATAATGCTGTTGGGATTGTGGAGTTCTGGGGTGGGCAGATTGCATATCTGTTTTGTTCAAGGATGATGGCTGCTGGGCAGGACGACGCCACGGAAATTATTGGTACGGATGGGAAACTGCAGGTTAATGCTCAGCCGATGAGCAATCTGGTTAATATCTATGAGGCTGGGGGCGTGAAGAGGGAGATCCCAGGGGATTATTATGGGAGGTTCGAGCAGGCCTTTGTGACTGAGGCTAACGAGTTCACGGCGTGTTGTTTGGATAACACGAAGCTGCCAATGAAGTTGAGCGGTGCGGTGCAGGCGGTCAAGATCGGGTGTGCGTTGCAGGAGAGTTTGAATTCTGGGAAGAAGATTAACTTTGATGAGACGGGGAGAAGGTTGGAACTTGCTGTGCTTTGAAAGGACTTGGGAGGCCGAACTGATCAAGAAAAGGTTGATCTGCGACATTCCAGATACTCACATCATGTATGGATCGTGGGCAATCCAATACGATCCGCTGCATATTAAGCTGCCGATTCTGCAAGCATTGGGATGGTGAGGCTTGAGCATCGAACAAGTAGAGAGTCAGCATGTGTCCTCGCCCGAATTTCAGACGAACGACAACAATACAAAAGCGGGCGGAAGGGAACATTTCAAGTGATTTCATTTCGTATCTCATGTTGTCCTTCTGGACGAACGCAACGCGGTCATCTCATCCACTGCGGTAGAACTACTCTAACATTTTGTTCCTGTCTCTAGTCCAACAAGTCACAACATTTCCTGCGCATCATGCCAAGTGATACCCTCCTCCGGGCTCGAGACAATCGCTCCGATACTACAGCTCCGCTTGATGCTATCGCTGCTCGGCGTTGCCGCCGTCTCGTCCACCATGATGGTGTCATCTCTCTCGTCCGTACTCGTGCCCGCCTCTCCGCTCTGCAGAACCGTCCCAACCTCGCCGCTGTCTACGATGATTGTGTCTGCTGCGCTGAATCGTTTCGAGGCTCTGGTGCCGTACGAGTGTACGATCTTCCGCTCTTCGACCTTCTTCTCATCAGCTTTCTTCTGCTCGGCTTTCTGCTCCGCCGCCTTTTTCTCCTTGGCTTTTTGCTCTGCTACCTTCCTTTCTTCTGGCTTTGGTGTGTGGATTGGGATCGAGGCTCCAGAAGGAGGGTGCGAGACGAGGTTCATCTTGGAGAGGGGCCAGTTGCTGTAGTTGGGGAGGTGATTGGAAGAGGAGTTGAAAGCGAAAGGTTTGAGGAAGTCGGGTTTGTCGTTGCCGGAGAATGGTGCGAGGGGGGCTCGTAGGTATTGTGGTGCTGCACCGAGTCCAGGTGCCAGTTCTTGAAGCTTCTCCCAGTACTTTGCGACCATAGCGACTTGGTTATCTTGAGGGTATGTATCTTCCTCAATTCTCGCCGGTGCTGATTTTCTCTTCGTCGACTTTGTAGGTTTCGTCACCAAGCCTTTAGGCACTTGCGTGAACTTGATGCTATGTTTTGTCCCTGTCTTTGCAGGTTGTTTCTTCACCGGTTCTCTCTTGATTAGCAGTGGTGCTCGTCCAGTCCAGTAAGATGATCGCTTGGCTGTCTGTCCTTTCTCGTCCTTGAAGGTGCCCAATTGATCCAGAATCTTGAATGTGACATACACGCCGTTAATCTTGTCGTCCCTCTTGCACTGTGGTCGCTTGGGAACATAGGTAGAGCCACCAGCTGACTTTCTTCTCTCCTCCGTCGCTGGGCCAGGTGGCAGCCACAGATCTTCTCTTCGATCCTTCAGATCAAGGACCCATTGGTCGCAGTCCCACGACACCCAATAATCGATGACATCGCCCCAGGTACTCTCTGAAGGCTTTGTCTGGTTCACGAACACGACCTTTCCACCCCTCGAGTGGACTGCCTTGGCAAACTCTCTCACCATTATCTTCAGCCCGTGTACCCGAAGACTCGTCCCCATGATGAGGAGCACATCGGGGCCTAAGGCCAGATCATGTGTGACGAGAGGAGCAATGAGGTTGGCGTTGGGATGCTCCTCTCCGTACAACACAATGTCTGGCCTTAGGCGCCCAATGGCAAGTCCTCGTCGACCGTTTCCAGTACGCTTCTCAGAATAGGTTTGGCATGTCGGACAGTCTGGGGCGCTACCAGCAAGTGTTGTTGTAATTCGGTCCTCTTCATCCCAGCTGGCTTTTGCATTGCATATCGAGCATCGCAATGACTCCAGTGTTCCGTGAAGACTAACAGATTCGCAGCCTCCAGATCCACTTCCTCCTCCCGGTCGTCGGCTGAACCTTGCTTTGGACCCCGTCCCTTGAGAAAGGTCCGTACAAAGTCCTTCCCTTTCTTCAAGTAGGTCAATGTTTTGCGAGTAATTTCTGACAAGGCGGCCACCATCTCGAAGAATGCGGAGGAACTTGTGGCTGTGGGTAGTGGAAGCGACATCTTGTACTTTTTGTCGGAGGCTCGAAATGAACATGTAAAAGATGCTTGTAGTAAAAGCGTCCTGCCAGACCATAGAATCGAAGAGATCTCGCCCTTTGAGGTTGGGTAGACTTTGTCGATTGCCGCCAGACGAGCTTTGAGATTGCGATGATTGAAGATTGGGAGATGATTCTTTGGAGGATTCTTGTGAGGATTCTGGTGAGGTCTCTTGAGAGGACTGAGGAGAAGAGAGTGGAGATGAGGTGTCTGTGTGATTTCGAGCGCTGACGGTTGCGTTTCGCAAAGCAAGTGGATTGATAGAACGATCGGGAGCGATAGGTGATGAGCTGTTGACAGCGATCTGCGAGAAAGAAAGCGGCACCTCAGGAGTGACCGAGGAGCAGCTCGATAAAGAACTCTCTACCGAGGACTTGATTGATGGTGTAGAAGTACGAGAATTGGAGGTTGTGGTATTTGATGAGCGAGATCGAGAAGAACGCCTGGGAGTGTGTGGTTGTTGAGATTCAGGAAGCGGGTCTGGCTGAGAAGTGTGTGGGAGGGGGAGTTCCTCGTCTATCACGTCCACAACTTTGCCGTCAGGAGCCACAACCTCGTAGTACCACTGCTTGCGCTTCTTCTTTGGCCTGTCGTCAATATCAAAGATATTGGACTGTTCCCATGGAGGATTCTTGATAGCTGCGTCGTACTGAGCTTGGATCAGAGAATACAGACCATTCTCCGAACGAAAATCCTATGCACATGTGAGTTGACCGACTTAAAACAGCTAGCGTGTTTTGTTCCGAGATACACAACTTACCGGGATACCACAATTAGTACTAATGCCTGCCCCAGTAACCACCACCACTTTCTTTGAGTTCCCCATGATATCCGCTACCTCCTGAAGCTCCAGGTCTGAGCCTGGGCCCACTTGAATGGTAGGCATGGTTATGATATTGTATAGACACAATATTTCAAACAGATCTGGTGCTGAAAGTCCAGCCTTTCAACAGTTCTTTCCTTCCAATCAATGAATTCCAGTGTCTTTCCTTCACCGTGTAGTGTCCAGCTTTGACGCGTCCTTGTTCCACTTGCAGACCCAATTGTCAAGGCCTCATGGGAGCAAAAGAAAGATACCTAGGTACCAAATGCTTCGACGGTATCAAGTCCTAGGTGCCGCCTCTTGACGCGTGGTTCTGTCGTTCCCAATAACGCGACTTGTCATCCGATCACCTTCACAAAACTTTTCAGATCATCGCAGTATCTCCCACAAGGTCCAATGTCCACATGCAATGCTCTCAATAACGACGGATCAGGCTGCAGGGTAGTGCCTCAGTCTGCTGCTGTCCCAATGCTTAAGTGTACCTGTACTGAATTCGATCTGGACAAGGGAGCCAGATTGCGGGGACGGACTCCTGCAGCAAAGTACAATTCCTTCTGGCCAATCTCCAGTTGGTCTTCTTCGTCGTTCGGATACACAGCTGAAGCCTCTGCTGGCAGCTTATACTGAAAGGCTGGTGAGGGAGGGAAGTATTGTCGTTGTCGGTCGCACGAAGGTAGATCGAAGACGCGCCGGACCTCTGCAGCCTCGAGTAACTGCGTACAGATCCAGATTACGGTCGTTCTGGTCGTCTTACAAGATATCCTAGATAGTCTGCCACCAAGGTGCACAACTGTGTCGTCGTTGGATCGAAGAATGGAGGAGGAGATTCAGATTGAAGAAGCTGACGAGGTTGCGATAGATTCTCAGAGGTCGCGTTCCTTCGAATGTTTTGGCAGTTCGAATCCCTGTCAGTTCCCCAGACCAAACCCAATCCTTCGAGCGGTGAGAAGGTGGTGGATCTTAGCTCATTCGCTTCGAGAGCCACTCAGCGCGCTGGCTATTCCCCCCCTGGTGACAACAAATCAAGCGATCTCACAAGCGAGGACCTCTTTTTGATTTTTGAGATTTGCCTCGTTGCTCCTTTTCATGGTCAAACTGTCCAGCATCATTGGCCACATCCTCACATCCGGCGATACTGTTGTTGGTATGGAATGAGGTGATGTGTTGATCATCAGGCTCCGTTTTCCTTCCCGGATTGCTTCATTGAAAGCGTTTGCTCAAAAGCGTAGGAGTCTCATGCCTACGTGCACTGGAATCAGAGACAGCAAAGATTGACAAGCGATGGTCTGTTCAATCGCTAGCTGGCCAAACATCTGGAAAAAGATATAAGAGCCATGGAACTGGCATTGTCGGCTCTACCATTTGACATTTCTTTTCTTCTTCTTCATCAATCACTTTCCTCAACCACTCACGCCATCAGGTTCGCCATCACAACATCAAGATTCACTCGGTCTCAATGGTCAGGAATTCAAACTTGCAGTTCGTGTGGCCCAAAGACGGACCCAAGGGTCGAGGGCATAGAGGATTCTGGGGCCGATTGAACAACATCAAGAGTGGGAAAGGACCAGACATCTTCCTCCAACGCAGAGGGTCAAGGGAGCCCATCAAGCCAGACCAGTGGCAGAATTGGTAATAGGCATCATCACCGATCTTCAGAAGTCCTTCTAATACTTGTACAGGGATTCTTACCGATTCTTCGATGCTCATATTGAAGAAATGACCTACCCAGCATACAGGAAATACGAAAGATACGATCCTCACGACCGGACCTACAAGAAATGGTCGATACCTGAAGACTGGAATGGTCTCGGAGCTAGTGGCTTGGGAATTCGCGCCCACGCTGATGGCTTGCCACGTTTCACTCAAGATGAATGGGTGGAAATGCAGAAACTCAGACGTCGAGGTCGTCAGATCAACCCTGCTGAGATGGGCGATGAGTGGACAAATCATGGCCCAAAGGTTTACATTTCCCTACTTTGTTTGTGTTCTTGGCTAACCCCGAACAGAGATGGGACGTTGAGCATAACGATTTCTGGCGCAACGCCCACCGTCAAGCAGAGAACGTTCGCCAAGGCTTGCCTCGATGGGGTGGAGCAAACCCAATGATGCGGGCGAACCTCCCATATAGAGATTACCTGGTTCCTTGGATGAATTGGGAAGGTATCTATTGAGTTTGGGAACTTTGTTCACGAAAGATTGGGGGTGAATGCTTGTTCCATTGCTTGTGTTTTACTTTAAAGTAGGCTGTTAGCTGTTCTACTATCGAGTGGCTCTAGGTACGAAATTGGCATTGAGTCATGTCATCAGAGGCGTTTAGGTGATCGGGAAAGGGCACTCATCATTCAGCGTACCAAACATGTTCCTTTTGTACTGGTGACAGCCTTCACGTGACCTCCCCATGACTTTTTCTGAAATTTGCTACTCCGCAGTCCTGACGGGATCATTAACCTTCCATATTTTATTCACTTGTCGTCTTGTGTTCCCCTTTTGAGATTCTTCACCTGTTATCTATGTGCCCGATCATCTAGTGCCAATCACTCGGGTAAGAATGCAGCGAAGGAAGGTATGCCGACGCTAAGCTTTCAACCCCGCGATCCCCTCCATCTTCTCCGTGCAATACATATGCAAGAAATACAAGGATCACAAGGGGGTATCCTGTCAAACGAGGAACCTCAAGCCACCAGTATGTGAGTGATCACGAGCAGCTGTCGGGAAAGTTTCCCCACTGTCAAGAGTGGATCGATGTTTGCTGTTTAAATATCTGGCTTTTCTACGTTGCTGTTCATGACTGTCCGTCAAATCTTTTCTAATTCCCACTGAGCCATCCTTCATTGATTAGCAAAAATGGGAAGCATTGCAGTCCAACCTCCAATCCTTGTGCCATCATCAGACCGATGCGAACCTGGCTCATTCCCTCTCAATACGGCACAATTCCCCGCTGCATCCGAGCCTAAAGCCGTCGATGCAAACGATATCGCTGCAACATGGGTCTCGACCTTGAACAAAGCAATCTCAAATCCTTCAATTGAAAAACTCTCGACATCGTTCCTTACGGAATCCTACTGGCGTGATCAGCTCTGCCTGACATGGGATTTCCACACGCTGTCTGGCCCGGCCAAAATCTACTCTCTGCTGAGCGATAACCCATGCCGCATTACTTCACTCTCCCTTGATACGAGATCTGCCTACCGCTCTCCCAAGCCCGCGTCTCTCGACGGTGAGAAAGTGCAAGTCGTGCAAGCATTCCTGAAAGTCGAAACCGATGTTGGCAGCGGTGAAGGCTTCGTGCGCTTGGTGGAAGACGCAGGAGTGTGGAAAGTATTCACATTATTCACATTCTTGAAGAGCTTAAATGGATTTGAAGAAAGTGTTGGGAAGAAGAGGCCGAATGGTGTGGAACACGGTCAACATAGGGCAAGAGAGAACTGGGCGGATCGGAGGAGAATTGAGGAAGGGTTTGAGGATGGGGAGGAGCCAACCGTGTTGATTCTCGGTAGGATATCTTCTCTCCTTGTACAAACATGAGCTGATTTTTCCAAGGCGCTGGACAAGGAGGCCTGACAGTCGCAGCCAGACTGAAAATGCTCGGCATCAAATCCCTGATCGTCGACCGCGAAAAGAGAATCGGCGATAACTGGCGGTCCCGGTACCATCAACTAGTCTTGCATGACTGCGTCTGGTTCGATCATCTACCATACATGCCATTCCCTGAATACTGGCCGATCTTCACTCCAAAGGACAAGTTGGGTGATTGGTTCGAGAGCTACGTCAAGCTGTTGGAGTTGAATGCCTGGACGAGCACAAGCATCACGAGGTCCTCGTGGGATGACAGCACTTTGAAATGGACAGTCGATCTTGAGCGAGTGGTCGACGGGAAGACTCAGACTCGGACTCTACACCCCAAGGTAAACCCTGCACCTCCCCGTGTGAGTCCCGGCTAATGCCCTCAGCACATAATCCAAGCCACAGGCGCCAGTGGTCTACCCAACATGCCCAGTATCCCCGGAATGTCAACCTTCACCGGCACCCGCCTCGTTCACTCCTCTTCTTTCACCGGCGCCTCTCCATCCCACGGACAATCTAAACGCGCCGTCATTATCGGCTGCTGCAACTCCGCACACGATATAGCACAAGATTACTACGAAAACGGGTACGCCGTAACCATGGTCCAGCGCTCTACAACCCTAGTCCTCAACGCGGACACGAACCTGCGACACATGGCCGAGCTATGGAGCGATGATGGCCCTGCGACGGACGATGCAGATGTGGTGTTTATGAGTAATCCGAATGCGGTTGTTAAGAGGATGAATGTTGATATGACGAATGTGCAGGCCAAGGAGGATAGCGAGATATTGAACGGGTTGGAGAAAGCTGGGTTCAGGCTGGATAAGGGACCGGATGGGAGCGGATTGTGGATTAAGTACTTGCAGAGGGGAGGTGGGTACTACATTGATGTGGGATGTAGCCAGCTCATTGCTTCTGGGAAGATCAAAGTCAAGTCTGGTGTTGAGATTGCGGAGATCACGCCTGCGGGATTGATATTCAAGGATGGAGAGAGTATGGAGGCGGATGAAATCATTTTTGCCACGGGATATTTGAATATGCGGACGCAGTGTAGAGAGATCTTTGGTGATGAGGTGGCGAATAGGGTGAAGGATGTGTGGGGTTTTGATGAGGAGGGAGAGATCAGGACGATGTGGAGGGCAAGTGGACATCCAGGGTTTTGGTTCATGGGCGGGAATCTAGCGCTCTGTAGATGGTATAGTAGACTATTGGCGTTGCAGATCAAGGGCGTTGAGGAAGGCTTAGTGAAGTGAGAGGTGCTTGAGAAAAAATTGAAGCTTGATGTGTTGCAATACTCAGTATCTGGACACCCATTATAGTCCTAACCTATAAGTAAAGAGTCAAAAGCAGTATTTTAAAGATGTTTTCATTGCTTGACTGTGTACATTGAAAGAGTGGAGTCGATGCTGCGAGACAACGGGAAAAGTATCTACTGTACAATCAAAACGCTAGAACTCACACAGCCGCTATGCCAAAGAGTTAATCACCAACTCCGCCGCTAAACAAAATGAATAGAGTCAAAAGTCAGCACTTCGTAATTTTTAAACATTAATCACTCTTCCATCTCCGACCTTGATCCTGAGTTTGATTCAATATCCGACTAGGTGTCAAGGTCCATAGCATCTGTCTCCTCTCTCTCATTCTCTTTGCTAATTCCCTTATTTTTGAGGACTAGGATCATGGCTGTAGATGTTTGTTTGATCTCTGGCTTGACCTCTAGCCTGGGTCCGAGTTCTTCCAGCTTGGCCATTGGTCTTGCGCAGCTTCATGGACGTATGGAGGACTTCGCGCCGACACTTGCAAATCCGCAATAATCCAAGCGCCTTCCCCCGTGTTAACATGTTCGTTCATATAGTCGAATTTGTAATCCTCGTTCCTCAGCTTCGCTGTTGATACCCTTTCTTCCACTCACTGACTGCAAACTTTGCATCGACACCCAACGCAACATCCAACCAAAGTCGACAGGTTGTGTCCCGCCTCCAGGGTACAGGCATGCGCTTAAGTAAAATATTTCGTGCCCGGCTACCGATGGCCCACTTCTCATCCAATTTGACACGACGACCTCCTATGAAAGGATTCAAAGTGTATGTGCAGGCGACGAGCATGACTGAGAGGATGCTGTCGCGGCTGAGGCCTGTGACAGAGACAAGTAAGTTTTCCAATCTCAGTGCATCGCGCAGCATCATTTACAGTGGCTATCATGTATGATTGAAGGCCGGAAGGGGCTGGTTCGAGGAACCAGTTTCGGATGTTGACTTGTGTGAGCATGTTGTTTAATGATGCCGCTGCTTGACCGGCACGTGCTGGGAACTGCAAATCTGAAGTGTGGTTGCTGTAAAAAGTGCGAGGATCTTTGAAAATAATTGCTAGCTGAGGCCTGAATGGATATGGGGATAGATAGTCAGGACTGGAGTAGCCATTGCCGTTACTACCTTGTGTACCATTCAAGGAGCCAGAATAAGGTGTTTGACCACCGTTTGAAGCTGTGCTAATATTAAGATAGCTGTTCATAGCAAGCGAATTGCCATAGCCCGGATAGATTTGCGAACTTCGAACCTGTGTGTAGCTCGAAGTTGTACTGACAGGGAATGGGTGGAGTCTAGTAGACTAGCTGCTATAAGCCGGATACGAAGTTTGAACCTGCGAGTAGCTTGAGGCTGTGCCGAAAGCGAGTTGACTGTGCCCAACCGTCGAGAGATCATATCCTGGGGAGGCTTGCGAACTTTGACCCTGTATATTGCTCTGAGCACCTTGGGGAACAGCGGAGTCGTCCAAGAACTGCATAAGGCGGCCCATGCTGCCAGCGGTAAGTGCGATGATATCCGTGTTTTTGAGGAAATCCGGAATCCAGGGCCATCGGTCTTCCCGATACGTGTACTCCTCGATGATAGTTGCGGGGTGTAGGCTGACGATGGGGGCAACTCCATGTTCGTACTCACTAATCGTGAGGATGTTGTCCTAATCGTGGTCAGACAAGTCTGGAACCATCTATGGGAAAGTTTAATGGTTGATTGAACATACCTCTATCATTTTTGCCAACACGAGCACATACAACAAGTTCTTCCTCCAGCAATAGTCATCCTCCCCCATGGCCTGGTATCTCTCATCTGACAGCTTGAGGGTAATGACGGGTTGTTGAGGGCTTGCGCTACGTACGATATATGCTGCAAGCTCGTCGTACTCCTTACAACCCAACTTCGAGGTATCCATCTTGGCTTGTGGGACTGCTTGGTAAGGGAGAAAGACCGAAAGTTTTGATAGTTGAGTGCAAAGGGAGACAATGATATGACACGCGAAGGAGAGTGTAGGGTAGGAGAGATTCAGTGGAAGTTCTGAAGGGTGCGACTTGGTATTTGAGCAGGCGGTAGCTGGAGATCTGGGACTGGAGCTCCAGATTCTTTGCAAATAAACAACTCGAAGAGAGCCTTCAAATGCTTCCGGTATCTCGACTGAGGCCAAACAAACGGAAAAAGGTAAGACTTGCAAAGGCAGCACCTGCTGTACAGTAGTTGTGGTGCAAACTTGGAAATATGGAGTTCAAACTTGAAAGTGATTGAAGGGAGGTGCTCGAGCCACATTCGAGCTTGGCGCTAGTGCCAGTCGTATTGTTGTTGACTCTGATAACGTGGGAGGGGAGGCTACTAGGCTAGCACGATTTCTTGAGCAATCGGCTATGCCTATGCGAGAGAATTCTCGCTTTTGTATTACCTAGGCTGTCCCAGAATTGAATTCGAGGTCAAAATTTGCTCCATGCGAAAGAGAATCTTTAATTTCTTGGCTCTAGAAATGGCATGTGTTCAAGCATGTACTGGCTCATAACCTCCAGCACTGGCAACTGTGCTTCTGTCTTCCTTTTTCTTCTTCAAGGGATTCTTCAGTTTCTCGGCATCAGTTGCATCAGCCATGACAGCGGCGAGCAGGAATCCAAGCCTATGGGATATAATCAGCATCAATCTCATGAACCTTGACCCGGATTGTGCTCTAATTCAAAACTTCAAATTGGAACAAAGGAAGCAACAACAAAGGCAGAACCAGTAAAGGTAGAGACACTGAAGCAAGAAGTGTCAAGCAAGAAGCACCAATGCAAGAAGCACCCAAGCAAGTAGCATCAAAGTAAGAAGCAACAAAGGAAATGGAAGACCAAGACAGGGACATCTACTTACACATTCAACACAGAAACCGCAACAACAGCACCCCAAACTCCACAGCCACTCGATCCATCATCACTATCATTCCTCTTCCTCTTACTGCTCCCACCACCACCACAAGAATTCTCATCCATCGCCAAGACAATCGTGTTTGCACCCCAACCCAAGAAGAACAGTATATCCAGAAAATACTTCATAGCATCCACGATATCGCCTCCAGAAGGAACAAAGCAGATCACCAATGTGGTGATAGTCGTATACACAGCGCAGCATATTGCTATGGCGAGGACGACTCCATGTGCGGTCGTTAATGTTGAGCCTAGGGCGATGAGATACGCGATAAAGAGGATCAGGCCGGAAATGGAGGTGATGAAGCTGTAGATTCGGAGGCAGCGGAGGAATTTCTGGTACCAGGATTTTTGGGATATGGATTTGGGAACGAGCTTGAATATCATGGAGACCATCTTGATGATCTCGCGGGGGAATGCTCTTCCGGATGATTTCAACAAAGTACCAACAAAAGCGAGCAGAAGACTGAATTCCGACGCAAAGGGGTACCAACTTTCTCCGACAAAAGAACGCACAGGAAGAGAACAATGGACAAATCACGGGCACCCAGCCCTTCATATACTTTCAGGCGGACTCAGCCTTGTTGAAGTCCGATGTCTAGCCGTGATACATGGATCTCGCTTGAGTCGATCAGGAGTCTCTTGGCCCCTGCTGCATGGAGGGTGAAACCCGGCTTCGCCGATATCTGCAATCCAGAAAGCTTAAATCTGTATTTGGTACTCTGTGGAGCTGCATATCTCGCAAAGAAATGTTGCGTGCACCAGGGGAAGAGTCAAAAGACCAAGGACGAGCCGGAAATACTTGCCTGCATCGAGAGCAGAGAGCACCATGTTGATTCCTATGATAAGGCAAAGTTGCTGCTGAAGTTGAAGTTAGAATTGGCGAACGAAAAGTCCGGGACGACCCTTGATGCTAGACTGGTGCAGCTTCCACATCAACCAGGTCCATCCAAGGTTTCCTTGTATCTCGGTGAAAGGACGAGGGAACACCGAAGAGAGGAAACAATATGCCCAGCTCGGAACAAAGTTGACATTGTGCTTAGACACTTATTCCATATTCAAGAAAGCACATCCTTCAGTAAAGCCGCCAACTTCTCATCCAGCTTCTCAGCAGCGCTGACCAACTCGGGATCTTTGTTTAAGCCAGTAATCATCCCACTAGGCAAGTTATAGTTGATCTCCGTACCCTCTCTCTTCTCAAGCACAAATATTTCAACTGGAACAAACAATCCAGCATTGATATCATGCTTGATCATCGTGATCGCAATCAGTGGGTTGCCAAGAATGATTCTTTTCGATTTCAGGCCATCGCCTACGCCACAGAGAGGGATCCAAGCACCGTGGTTAAATTCCTATATTAAAATTGGTGAGATTGATGCGTCTGGACATGGGAGAGGAAGGAGAATACCTGCATGATCATGAAGCCATGGGGTCCAACAGTCTTGTTGACAGTGCTCACAAATTGCTCTTGCGGGTTTGGTGCTTCGAAAACTCCTTTCATGATCTTGGGAAATTCGCTGACTGCCTCGGGGGATCCAATGGAAGTGTAGAGGGCTTTCAAAACATCGTCATAGGACTTGGGGGACTTTATGGTGATCCGAGATGCTTCGAACTTCTGGGTCTGGGAGGCAGGACTGAAAGACATGATTATGAGTCTTCTTGATGTATCTCTTTACTTTTAGGACTGGACACCAGTGCAGGGGTTTTGTTGTTTTGATATGGGGGATATATGGTTGAGTGCGGAGAAGGAGCTCATTGCCGTTCTTGCCTACCGACCTATTTCGTGATCATCCTCGGCATCAGACCAATATGTATCAGTAATCACAAGGCACCTCTAATGCGATCAGCGGCTACAAGCGCAAAAATCCAAATCGTCGTGATCGTTGCGATGATCACAAGGATTAGAGTATGACTTGATCGATTACGCTTCAAAGTAAAGTTGGGAGAGGATGACGATAGATGTGAGATCCATAATCAGCGTGCACCCAAAAATTTAAGCGAGTGGCAGAAACACGACCAACTTCAACCTCCATTTCTACTTGCCAACCACCACAGAAACTCTGGACTACACTTGAATGTGTACTACGCGCAGTCAATATCACTCACCGAGTCGGACTGATATTTTCATTTCTAAAAGCCGCGTCTGTCGCGTAAATAACGCGTCGAAAAGTGCCCTGCGCAGGACAGTCCCTCCATCCTAACCCCGCCATCGAGGCTCTTCGAATTCCAAGAGAACCACGCCCTCTGTGTCGCAACGCTTCTCTACGATACCCAAAGCTTCAATCGCGTATCTGCAGAGACGGCTGCTCACGTCATGGCACCCGAAGACCCCAGCCAGGTCTATCCCCTCTACAATACAACGTTCTCGCTCCACCGAGTTACTCCTCTGCACACTGGTAGCAATGAGCCCCTCAGCAACTCCAGACTTCGAGCATTTGCTAGACAGTTCCGCGATATATTAGCTGGAGAAGTGCTTCGTGGCGTACGCGTTGGTCTGGGACAAGACGACGATGCACTGGCACGCGTTGGAGCTTTGCAGAGCGTGACATGGCGGCTGCTCCCCGAGGAAGAGACATGGAGCGCAGAAGACGAGACACAAATGGCGAACGATGATACGACGATAAGCTTGGCTGTCTGTAGAGGAATGATTGTCACGGTCACATACGAGAAGATGGCATACAAGGCAATACTGCTTCGCGACGAGAGGGGCGATTATCCGGATGCTTCAATGGTTACTGTTCGGGAAGAAACAGATGGATTCCAGCACTTCCCGCTGCTGTTAGCCAGGATGCCTGGATCTCTGCGAGAGACTTTTTCCAACTTCCTGATGGAGACGTTCGATACTAGAGTTTCGGCGCTACAATTCTCCAGTACGTACCTTACAGATGCATTCGAGAGATACGTTGCGAATATATCAATGGGTGAGGACGGGGAGCCTCTGGATATGATTGAGAGGAGTCGAGCATTGAGGAACACAATCAAGGAGGTACTGGTGGTTGTTGGCTTTGACATCCCTGGTGTATCTGCATGTTTGAAGACGATCGACATCAACATTGCTAGAGAAGATCTTCCGCGAATGGTCGCGAGAGGCAAGAAGATTGGGCGAGAAGGAAACGCCGATTCTCCATTCTTCGATGCGTTGGCAACTTACATCAAAGGTCATATGGCATTGGACTTACGGAACGAGAAAGTCAAGATCGTGAGGGTGGCTTGCGGAGCTTTTGTCCTTGGTGCGGAGGGCAAAATCAAGTTGACTTATCTGCCCGGAGGTGGTGATACAGAGTCTTCTCGAGGTGCAGCCACTCGGCGGCTTGTCAATGGATTGATTGGACAGGGAGCTGGTGGGTCGTTGTCGGCTGGTTGAAGACAGAGGACCGAGGAGGGCAACACAATTTTAGGGCTTATCGAAGCGCCAACACCAGGTCCAAACAAAGAGATATAGAGGATGTCCGGGAGTGCAAGCTCCTGGTTCCAGAGGCCAGGATGGCAGACCTTGGGGGGCTCCTCCCAACCAACTCGCTCAATGAGGATATTCTATTCGAGATAGACTGCCTAGAAGAGATGCAGTGTCTCAGTGGTTGGCACAGTGCACCTCAGAAGTAAGTTCTATTGCTTCATCAAGCTTTTATGGATGGTGTATATAAACGATGGGGTCGCAGCACAAGACATCATTCTCAGGCGATTTCAACTCTCCTAGATGCCCTCCAATTCCAACCTCAAGAACATACCAACATGTCTCATCCCGCCCTCGAACCAACTACCCATTACCTCATCAACCACAAATCCACACTTCTTCCACGTCCCAATAGCATTCACATTAGCATGAATACCCACCAAACCTTTCCACTCCCTCTCATCGCCCCCACAAGCAAATCCGGGATTCTCCTTCACCCACTGCAACATCCTCTGCACCAATAAAATCCCATAACCCCTTCCCCGAAACTCCTTCACTACACACAAACGCCCTAATTTCACGTACGCCTCCACTCCATCATGCAAGTCTGTCTTCCTATCAATCACGTACCCCGGTAATGGCGCAGAGAACAGCTCCTTGGCTGTCACACACGGTACATCATCACCCGGCGCTTCGAACCTCGCGCCTTCAGTCGGATGCGGATAATGCGGTGACGGTACCAAGCGAATAGTACCTACAGGCCGGCTCTCTGGCTCAGGAGAATACAAAACCATGCAACAGCATCGTGCATCGTCTCTGTCGATGTGGTGTTTTAGTGGGACGGCTTTTTGCTCGTCGACGAAGACGGCGGCGCGGATGTTGAGGGAGTCGAGGAAAGTCTGAGGGATAAGAGGGGATTGTGAGGAGGCGGGAAGGAGCAGGTTGTAGTTTTCTAGGATGCCGAGGGGAATCGGGGCCTGGAAGGCGATTTTGGGTGTCGGCGGGGAGGACATTCTGTTGTGGTTTGGATCTGGGATGAGCGGCTAGCTGGCCAATTCTTGGAAAATTTTGGCTTTGTCAACGGAATCAAGCGAGCAAGCAAACAGAATTTTGTACGTTGCAAGCCTTGTCGTTCTCTCCTGACATGTTTCGACCTTTATCGACTCACATCGACTCATGCATGCACGAGCAGCGAGTTGAACCGATTTCTATACCCACGTGACTAGCGACAACACGCTTCAATGATCACTGTCGGGATGCAGAATGGCATAATCCTATGCAGGGCTCTCAAGCGCGTGCGGCTCAAGAGAAGAGATCGCCGAGATGTCCAAAGTGGGAGATGGGGTGGATGGTGAATCTGAAAGTGGGGTCCACGCTAATTCAAACGGCCGTTTTGTCAACCATCCGAGGTTTATTGGGACTTCCCTCTCATCAATCGCATCTCCAATCTGGCACCTGAGTCTGAGTTCCTCTCTTGCATATCTCCGACTCCAAACTTCACTGTCCCCGTTCTCGTGTTATCGTATCGCCAGAATGCTTCAGATCCTCTGCACCGGCACACCCCACTCAATCGGCCTCCAACATGGCAAAACTGCCTCCTTGGAAATCAGCCGCTCAATAGAATTTTACGCATCACTCTTCCAAAAGCTCTCCAAGCTGGATTGGCCAGCCGTCACTCAACTTGCTCTGACATACCAACCATATCTCTCCTCAAACTGGCCACAGTATGTATCCGAAATGGAAGGCGTAGCCGAAGGTGCAGGAGTCAAGTATGAGGATATCCTTGCGCTGAATGTAAGGACGGAGATTGCCTTTGGGGCGTTCAGTGATGGGTGTACTGCTCTGTCGTGGAAAGGCGAAGGGGGGAGCGTGCTAGCGCAGAATTGGGATTGGAATAATGAGTGAGTGTCCACCTTCCTGCTTGATAATTTTGGCCTTGTATTGATCTTGAACCATAGCCAATTACCCAACATGATCTGTCTCAAGATTCAAAAGGAAGATGGACTTAACATCCAGATGATCACCGAAGCCGGCATCATCGGCAAAATCGGCTTGAATTCCAAAGGTGTTGGATGCACCCTGAACGCACTAAAGGCAAAGGGTGTATCGTTTACCAGTCTCCCATGTCATCTTGCGCTTAGAACAGTCATGGAATCGTCGTCTCGACAAGATGCTGTTTCAACGCTCGAGGCTTCCGGCGTAGCGAGCTCATGTCACATCCTCGTCGCGGATGCAACGGGCGGAACAGGTCTCGAGTGTACGAGCGAAGATATCGTGAGATTGGAGATGAATTCTGATGGGATTGTGACGCACACCAATCATATGGTAGTCAAGCACAAAGAAAGTGTTGTTGAAGCTGAAGATTGGTTGGCGGATACGAGATTCAGACTTGAGAGGATTGACGAGTTGTTGGATGGCGTCAAGGGGAAGGGAGTCAGTGCTGAGGCTGTGAAGAGCTTGTTGTTGGATGAGAAGATGGGGTGTGGTGCGTCGATCTGCAGGAAGGAGACTGAGGAAAAGGGAAGTTTGGCGACATTGTTTAGTATTGTGATGGATCTGGAGAAGACGACGGCGAAAGTATCGATGGGGAGACCGGTGGCGCCTGTGGAGAAGCTGGTATTGGATCCGTGAGTCATCGTCTCCGCCCTGGCAATACAAACGTTTTGATCCAATCAACAAGAGTTTGAAAACTCCAGAAAAGCCTATCACGTGATTCATCCGCTGCACCTCCACCCAAAGCGCCCAGCTGCTGAGGACGCAGCCGTATGCAATTGTTCCTGACAGCTTATCTTTCATACAGATGCCCGGGAAGGTTCTAAGTGAGGAGTCATCCTGCCAGAAAGCTTTTGTGGATGCTCTCCTTGAATCACAATCGGGAGCGTTTCCTGGCATCGAAGTCCCCAGGTCCTCAGCCGAGGTGGCAGCCTTCCACGATGTCCGGCCTCGAAGTCGTTGGCTCCATCGCTAGTGTCATACAACTAGCTGGAGCAGTCTATGCCATCTCCAAAACCCTCTATGAAGTCGGCGACGCCCTCTCAAATGCACCTTCAGATATCAAAGGCTTAGCACGTGACCTTGAGACGTTCTCCGAAGAACTTCATCTCCTTTCTAGCCTCCTCGATGGCAAACATCGCTATTCGGACCGAGTCTACAGCCTCACAGTCAAGATCATTGGGGACTGTGCGACGATATGTGTCAAGATTGATCGGATACTAAAGAAGCTGCGGAGTGGGATTGTGTGGGCGAGGGTCAAGTGGCTGTATAAGGAGAAAGAGATCATGAAGCTGTTGACGAGACTGAGGGATTTAAAGTTGAGCTTTATGGGTGTGCTGAGTATGTTAGGTGCCCTCAAGGCGGATCGCATGTTGGATGCTATGGGAGTGCCAAACAAGAGTTTGTTGCAGGGGCAGGTGGATGAAGGTATTGCTGAGCAGACGACAAGGACACGATGGAGACAAGAAGGAAGCTTGCGGGCATATATATGGACACTGTTGATCCATCGCTGTCGGACACATCGAGTCTGACGCTTCAAGGTAGTCGGGATCCTGACTCTCTTCAAGTATCAGCAACAAATAGCAACTTGTCGGAACGGGGAATACGAAGCGGTCCTGTAACAGCTACCAGTCCTCACGCTCTGTACGGAGATATTACCATATCAGCTGTAGCATTACCGGAGCCTAATGACATCATCCAGAACCCAGCAGCAACAGAATCGGTTCAGTCATTTCATAGTGCAGTCTCTCACCACAATGGCCCCGGAGAAATTGCTACAACACCACAATCGAACCTACCAATGGAAACAACTCACCGCCAACAGTACTTCACGGTAACGGAGATGACTCCCCAAAAAAAGTGGAGAGCAGGTACGAGTTGGCTATCTCCCATTTCCAAATCCCTCGGCAGCAGGCCGAAGCCTGGGCCTATTCGGTACCTCCTCCTAGTAGTTCCGTAACTGCCATACGTCCAGCTTATACCGATGATGGGTATCTTATAGGCCCATTAAACGAGTCTAGCCTGTACCCACAGAGCTCGAGCCGAACTGGCTTGGGCTCTTCCGACATGTGGGCCGAAAGCTTTCAATATTCCCTCCCGTCACCAGATCTGGGAGCAGAACCCTCGAACTACTCAACAGCATCCGGACCATCAGCCACATCCTCCGCAGTTGAGTCTGCCCTTTCAATTCATGGACATGTTGTCCCAGTGCCTGAGTGGGCCCCACAGGAACTTGGTTTCGAGCCCAGCATTGTCCAGTATGATAACATTTGTAGCAATGGCAGCAATGATTACGGCAGTCAGCAACCTACAGGTATGGACGACTACGTTTTTGATCTAATAGTATCATCAATGCCCAGTCCCATCGGTCGATACAAAAATGGCCCATGGTCAAAGACAAGCGATGACCATGGCTCCAAAACGACTGGGGATAGCGAAGCCAATACATCGGCGATGTCTTCATCTATTGCTTCTCCAGGACGCCCACTGAGTAAGATGGGATCACAGATACCTTATAGCTACCCCTCTCGAGGTCGTGGTCTTCCTTACGCCACGCACGGCATTGGAATCGGCCGCAGCGGGCTTACTCCGGGGGCGGGACTTCACATCACGTCTCTATCGCACGGAAATGATCTAGACTTGTTTCAACACATGCCATCAGAATTCAGCACTTTGAGAAAGCTGAAGCAGTCCCCAATTCGCTCTCGATCTGTTCACCATGTCGGCACACAATCACATAACGATGAACTTCGGGAAGTCCCCTCATACTCGATACCACCACCTAACCAAACAACATACCTTTGGTGGAGGGCCTTCCTTCAGCTTAGAGAGCATAGGTCTCATGCTACTTCAATAATTGCAAGAGTCTGGTTCTACTTCGAAAACGATGTGCTAAATGCGCAAGCTGGATGGTCTGCCGCAAAAGTGGCAGAACGCGCCGTAGCAGATTTGTTGATACATCTGCAAAATCTGCCTAAGCAAAGCTTCCCTGACACCTCGAACATAGAACACCTTTTGAAAGCAATGTCTCGAATTAGGGAGATATCGCAAGTGATAAAAGAGACACTGACATATAAATTTGGGGCATCGGCATGGCTTTGTCTGAGCGGGGCAATACAGGTATTTCTTACCTTTGACATCTGATGATAGTAGCTCATTAGAAGCATAGTTCTCGCCATTTGACACCAAGTCGGCCGATGGTCTGCAAGGCTACATAAGGTGTGTGAATGACTTGGCGGACATCGCTACACTCATCGCACGATACAACGTACTGGAAAGCATCTACCAGCAGTGGTCAAGCATCAGTCTCGACGAGGAATATGAGCGCTCCATAATTGCCTTGTGCAAACTAGTTCTCCAGTACCTGGCCGAAGTTCTGGACCTTGGTGCATCAGGGCAGTCCGGAGCATTTCTCCGAGATCTGTTGGACCAGATTACGGCTGCTGATGCAAGGTGTCGAGACTTCACGATCACTTTCGTGCCTGACCAGAAGGTTGAAGATCTGTCCTAGAACGATAGTGACATGGATGAAACCACCAACTTTAATAAATGGAAAAAGCGATCTTTCGAAAGCTTCTCTGACGACCTCGCGGAGCGGACTGGTGATCAGGCCTCGGGGCTTAATCACAGGACCTCATCCCCCAGAACTCCCAATTTACCCCTGTTCAAAGGCGTCAGAACTTCGAAAGCACCTACAATCTCGCGCAACTGAATGGATGGATTTAGTCGAAGTAGATGATTTCTCAACACTTGTTGAGATTGCCATGATCAAGGGTCGCGAAACGGTTGTTTGAATACTTGAAAGACTCGCTGATGTGGTCGGAAGCATTAGGCCGTTGAAGACAATTCGACCGACATGTATTGCTGTAATACTCCAGAGAATTATGATATGCAGGAACACCACTACCCGAAATTTTGTTGGTTTGGCAATATTGTTTAGATTGGTCTCGGCTAAGCTTGGACTGCCGGATCATCCCTGAGGTTCAGTGCTTCACAAGTGCCGAACCCCGCATCTTTCCCTGTTGATATTGAACCTCATCCATTAAGACTTCATGTACTCACACGGGCCTTTATAGCCCTTGAGCTGATCATGGCAATTTCTCAGAAGGGCTGGCGGCTAATCAGCGGCATACCAACATTACACGTTGACACGGATTAAGTCGTTTAAGTTCGCCCATCAAAATCTTGTTAATGGATGGAGTTTAGCCTTTGCCACGATACGCACCTTATATCGGTGGCAGAATGCAGATGATTTGGATGCTTCATGTTGCCGAAGCGAACAATTGATGGACTACATAGACCCGCCCTTTCCACCCCATCTGGCAAGCTTTTTCATTTTTGTTCCGAGACAAAAGCAGCCCTGACTTGGACGAATCCTTGGCCATCCTGGCCACACGTATTGACAGGCATCATACACAATGTATGCTCTTATCTTCACCATCTGCGCTTCGCTATTTACAGTAGCTTCAGCCGCACCTGCTGCACTTGACTGCACGCAAGCACTCCTCAAAGAAGCCACCGATACCTACCTCGCCGCACAGAGCAGCGGTAAGCCCCTCACTGGTGTCACCGAATATTTCGAAAACGATAAGACAGCCGCGATTGCATCTGGCATCCAGTCTCAAGTACTCAAGATCGACCACAACCGAAGCTACTACGACACCACAACATGCGCGACCTACACAGAAGTTGTCGTCGCAGACAAAGCCAAGCCATATGTGATCGGGACGCAGATGCATGTGACTGATGGAAAGATCTCCAATGTCAGGAGTCTGGTCACCACCACTGGGGATTGGCTTTTCAATGCCACTGGTACCCTATACTATACCTCTAGAGAGAATTGGGGCGTCATTCCAATTGCGGACAGAGATACCCGTGCTGTCATTCAAGCTGCTGGAGACGCGTATCTTGATCTTTTTCTCGACAAGAACACAGTTGTTCCGTGGGGTGCGCCCTGTGCTCGCCTTGAGGGTGGAATATATACGGGCAAGGGATTACAAACCGATTCTTGCAATGTGGGCGTTCCGAGTGGCCTTGATCTCACGAATCGACGATATGTCATTGATGAGACTGTGGGTGCTGTGGATGTCTTTCTCAATTTTGGAGGCAAGACGGGGTTGCCTGACAGTCATGAGTTTAGGATTGAGAAGGGAAAGATTCGGTTTGTGCATACTATCACTGTGCAAAGGAAGTGAGACTTTTGAAGGCGTGCGAGGGTACTCAACTAAGGGTAGATTGATAAGAGTTATCGTATTGCAGGGATTGAACAATTATAAACACGAGTATATCATTCATTATGAAGCATATAGCTGCGTAGCTACAAGTTTAAAAGTGTATTCATAATTTTGCAACGTGTAAGTCATTATGAAAATATTCCAAGAATGTTGAGAACGTTAACGTCCCACCCCACCATTCCGGCCACCCCCCCATTCCGGCCACCTCGCTTAACCTCACCGCCACTTACACCTACCAACTTAAATAATTATTAACTCCTTTAATTCTTTATCGATTCTTTTGAAATTCAAAATATGAGTTCTTCTTATCATGAAGCTTGAATACACTGAGTTTGACGTTCAGTGTGCTTTAACGGAAATCGCAAATGGCAAGTCCTTGCGAAAGGCCGCGCTTGAGTGGGGTGTTCCAAGGTCGACACTTCAAGATCGCAACAAAACAACTTTACCACACGTAAAGGCTACTAATCACTTGCAAAGACTACCTACGGTAATAGAGAATCGATTGACTAATTGGGTGCTTACTCAAGAGGCTCTTGGCCGTGGAGTTACGCATGCCCAAATCAGGGTTTTTGGCCAAAGGCTCCTGGCCCTTCAAGGAGACCATCTACCACTCGGAAAACACTGGATGTCACGGTTTTTGGCTCGTAATCCTATTCTAAAGACCAAGAGGCAAATATACGTCGATTCTGTACGTGTTAATAATGCTTGTTCCGAAGTTATTAGGCCTTGGTTCCAAAAATTGGAGATTCCGGCAATCAGAGCTATTCCAGCTAGCCAACGATGGAATATGAACGAGACAGGTATTATGGAAGGCTACGATCTTAATGAACTTGTTGTAGGGCACGCTGAAAAGCGTAAGGTTCAAGGAAAACAGCCAGGTTCACGTACCTGGACGACAATTATTGAGTGTATCTCTGCAACTGGAGCCTCTACACTACCGACGGTAATTTACAAAGGAAAAGACGTTCAGCAACAGTGGTTTCCGTCTAAACTAGACATATTCGACAATTGGGAGTTTACAGCTACTGAAAACGGGTGGACCAACGATAAGGTAGCTCTGGAGTGGCTGGAGAAGGTGTTTATCCCTCAGACAAAACCACGTGACCGTTCAGCAAGACTCCTTATTCTAGATGGCCATGGGAGTCATGAGACTACGGATTTTCTTTGGAAGTGCCTTGAGCATGATATATATCTTTTGTTTTTACCTGCACATACGTCACACGTCTTACAACCTCTGGATTTGACAGTTTTCTCGTCTCTCAAGCGTCTATATCGGAAAGAACTGCAAAAATTGAGTTCCTTAATCGATTCTACACCAATTGGCAAGCGCAACTTCCTTGTTTGCTATCAGAAGGCACGTCAAGAAAGTATTACTTCATCAAATATCAAGTCTGGCTGGAGAACTACTGGATTATGGCCGGTATCTATGGCTAAGCCATTAATGAGCCCATTGCTACTAGAAAACAGCAATCGATCAACAACTACACCTCTCCAAAGCTCTCAAAATATACCAAGACATCATTTAGAGGTTTCTAGCACTTCAATTCAATTCTCTACTCCAAAGGCAAAGAAAGATATGTACTTACAGATACGCACTTTAGCAACTGTATCACATGACCAACTTCCAACGCAACGTTTGCTTTTCAGGAAGATTGTGAAAGGAATTGATGAAAAGGATTACGAATTAGGGAAGGCAAATATGAGGATTAAAGAGTTAGAAGAGAGGTTAGAGCAGTTGAGGCCAAAAAAAAGAAGGAAAGTCCGGACTAGTCCAAATTCCAAGTTTGTCACAACACGTGCTATTCGAGAAGCTCAAATCGCAGCTGAAGATCGTCAAATTGTACCGGTAGAATCAGAAGGAGAAGGAGATTCAGATTCTACAGTTTCATGTATAGAAGTTGACGCAATATAGAGTTATTAAGTCTTAAATAGGAAGTGTTGAGATTAAGCGAGGTGGCCGGAATGGGGGGGTGGCCGGAATGGTGGGGTGGGACGTTACCCATTGAACCTAATTCAATAGGCAGTCTGCCGATCTGAACTAGGACGATGACATTAATACTTCTTCCCTGAAGCAAAGCAATGTCGATAGCATGCAGCCTACAGACCCCAAAGTCATCCTTGCCCTTGCGCCATCCCCTCAGGAGCCCCTGAAACCAACCTTTTCCCCAAGTCTGTCTCGCTGAGCCTGACGTCCATTTGTTTGGCAACCTCCATCATATCAGCATAAGAATTGACATTCCCGGCTTTCACAGTATCCTGATATCCCAGACCATGAAACACGGTCGCAAGCTGAGACGTCTTCCATTTTGGCTCTTTCCTTGTGACGAACGCCGTGATCACGAAGAATAGCGCGCTCAGCACAACCAACAGGATCGGCACAACCATGTTACCCCACACAACATGATAATACGAGTCTGGTGCCCAATAAGTCGTACCATACTGCTTACCATACTCTGAGGAATCGTTGTTGAATATAGGTGCTCTTCGCATATAGCTCGTTATCATCCATGCGGTGTTGTAGGCTCGAAGCTCCAATGCAGCGCGGATGGAAGACGAGTTACCGTCGACTACATCAGATAACAGTGACTGCATGAACAGACTCGAATACCACCATGTCTGTTGATCGTCGTTTGTAGAAGTCTGATTTGTTGCTGCGCCAGGAAATCCGAAATCAGTCAGATTGAACCAGTTCTGTAGACTCAGGTGTGGTATCGGCCACACAACATTGTGACATTCCTCTTCATCACCCCAGGCCACGGATCCATCAATCCAACAGGTCGGGGGTGTCAAGTATATGATGTGAGATTCAAGATCCTTGTCGGTCGCGTTTGTCCAGCGATCGATAATAGTTTCCGTCACTTTGCCACCTATGCTTTCGACTTCGTAGGTGTATACGACCCAGTAGAAACTGCATTCTATTGCAAACGGATCTGCATATAGTGTGCTGGGATTGACTATAGCAAGCCAACGAGCAATCATCGGGCCGAGGCTTTGGAAGGCGCTCGAGTCCGGCGGCCCGGACACTGTGGTGGAATTGACCACACCATTGTCGTATTCGAGGTAGAAGCTCGGATCTGCAGAATGAACGAAAGCTGGACTGTCCTTGGAGACTTGACTTTCGACACATTGATAGTCAACGCCCAGTGACTGAAAACGAGGGAATGTGCAGTTTCCTGTATAGCAAGAGACAAGATCTTGCTGGAATAAACCAGCAGATGAGACATTGGAAGCCTGATTCATGGCGTAAGATAAATCAACCAGCATTGCCGAAGGAGGAATTTCCATTCCTACCCCACGATCAAAATACGAGGAGAAAGAGAATGAGTTGGTCCGGTACACATAGCTCCCGTCCGTAGTATCATTTTGGTACACCACCTTGACGGCATTCTGGACGAAGGTGTCAACAGACAAAGTCAGGACAGTGATGAGCGCTCCGAGGGAAGCCAGATACCTGTACGACGTGAGCAGGACGTGAGCAGCAACCCTACAGAGTTGTGTCTTCATACTGACCAGAATTTAAGTGACCAAAGAAGTCGGATTGAACCCAAAGTGCCTCGACTCGCTTCATCAAACAGCTCCAATCCCTTCAGGCTGCGCGATCTGCGAAACCAATGCCACTTTAGCTGTCCGAGAGAAGAGGCAACAGGGATCAATAGCGACGCTTTCATGATCGTCACTGCAAAAGCCAGCACGGAGTTCACGTTCCATGGCCATGCCCAATAGTATGTCGGGTTATCGTTCAGCATGAGAAGGTTGACGAAGATAAGCGCAAGAATAATGAGCGAGAGAAGACATGCAGCTGACTCCCATAACCATAGTCGAGCGGATAAATCGCGAAATTTGCGAATGATGCGCCTCCGAAATTTTATTTTCGCTGGTCGTGGTGGAATCGATGGAGAGTGATATTCCAGTAACGAGCCGGCTGAGCGCGGGGATGGTGTCCAGAGGCTTTCTGGTGTCTTTGGAAGATTCGGCGAATACTGGTTCGCATATTGGTGCTCGTAGTCTTCATATTGACTGGAATACTGCGGATACTGATCAGTTGATCGACCTAACTCAAAGTACCCCGACATCTTGCTATGACGACGTCGAATTGCAACAAGCTGGGACGATTTCTGTTTAATTAAAAAGCATATTTAAATTAAAGGATTTGCAGCGATACTGTGCATATATGTCCCAAGTTCCCAGCCTTGCATGTTGGTTCTCGGGCTAAGAGTGCCATGGTGATGGAAATGGATATGCTGCAGCCCAGCTGAAAATATACGAGAGAAAGGATTCGCTGTGGCTTTCTGTCGACAGCATCTTTGGGGGCCACACAATACGCCACCACAAATCTAGCGAATCGATGCGGTGTACGACCAGCCTGGACCAGAGACACGGCATCGACAGCTGATAAGAAGTGAGTCAATTTGGAGTAAAGTTCCTCTGACACTGCCGCCCAAGGTGTGCGAGCTATCCACGTCGCAAACCATTGCGCTTTTGCTTTTGCACTCGAACCAGACTTCGAACGTATAGTTCCCTTCCCGGTTTAATCGTCTAGCGAAATTTGAGCACATTATTGTTTTTTGTGTTTCGAACCCTATACGTTGCTATTACGCGTCCAATCAATAGATCAGATATTTGAAGGCACGCCTTCTGATTGGAATAATACCTTGTAAGTTTTGGAGATCTTATAAATGCAGCATTTTTTTCATCGACAGCGCTAGACAATTAAACCGGGAGGGGGGTCATACTTTGGAAGAGGACGTTGAGCCTCATAGACACCGCCAGATAAACATTCTCGTGACGCGTAGAGTGAACCCCCC
>Ga0207879_100093_pt1 | contig 172246 bp, 207 predicted proteins | sample LinPmetageLP24_FD_184045 | JGI IMG/M metagenome (GOLD analysis project Ga0207879, IMG submission 184045) | Marine viral communities from the Pacific Ocean - LP-24 (SPAdes) | ecosystem: Environmental > Aquatic > Marine > Oceanic | place: Pacific Ocean | collected 2009-08-30 | reverse complement strand
ACCCTAACCCTAACCCTAACCCTAACCCTAACCCTAACCCTAACCCTAACCCTAACCCTAACCCTAACCCTAACCCTAACCCTAACCCTGACCCTGACCCTAACCCTAACGCAGTGGTGAATCTAGGCAACGATGGTTACTTATTACGTATTTCACCACGAACTCCGCCTCGGTGACTTTGTCCAGAGGGCGGGAATCATGAAACGAAGGAACTTCCCAAGCCTCTCGAGTGCGCAAGGATGCATTCGAGATTTGAGTCAAGGCATGGGCGCCGGCTCCCTGAGAGACGATATTACTGGCATTCTGATTTCCAGTGCTTGCAAGATAGTCCTTTGAAAGAGAAAAGTCAGGGATGGACTGTAGACAAGTGCACTTGACCGTGTTCGGAGTATAGAGAGAGAAGTCCCCCTTTTAGATGACAAGAACCCGTTCAGTACTTACTACAATAGTACCAAGCTGTTCTTTGAGCCTCCCTTGTAAGCCAGGAAGTTCCCAGAATGAGAAGATATCAAGGTCTTCAAGGCGAGCAATATCCTCAATAGGCCAGTGGAGATTTTGATGATGGAGCTTTAGGTGGAAGAACAAGTGCACGCGCCAAAAATGCCGACTGCTTCGTTGACGCTCAATCCAAGAAAATTGACTTGAGCTTTCGGGCTTGAACGGCTTCCCAGCTGGTCTTCGTTGAGGTCCCCTACCACAGCTGGGCGCAGCGACATACCGGTATCGTAATCTTTCGCTGAGCTTAAGAGGATTCGATGCCAAGCTACTTTCGAGGGACGAATGTAAGAGCCCGTCCGTCAGGTTTTGAATCCGAGATGCCGTGTCCAAGACGGCTCGTAGAATAGAAGCTGGAGTGTCTTGAGGGATCAAAATCGAAGGAAACGCTGCTTTGCAATCTTCGCAAACTTTCAAACTATCTTCCGAGCTAGGGTGAACCCTTCCAATACAAACCGAATAACCGTCGTTAGGAGCCTTGACGAAATTTTCGCAGTAGTCATCACGTCGCAAATAGGCCGCGGTGAATACATTCAGTGATGGCGTAAGGATTTTGTCTGAATCGATGAGAACAATGATGCGGATAAGACTTTGAACTTGTGCTGGTAATTTGATTGATATTATGCTTTCAACTATTTCAGGGCCAAATTCGTTAAAAAGAAAGGTTATCGTAGGCGAAGCTCTGTCTAGACTTCGGACCGATGGCAGGCCAGGGAGTTGCTTCACAATTAGCAGAAGCACTTCTCTGGACATCCTTGAGAAGAGCGGATCGGTAGGATCCATCGTGAACTTCAGGTAGCAACTCTGTGAGATCAATTGTCGTTCTATGCCTGACCTTGGTGGACGAGCTCGGAGGGAGCTTTTGTGCCTTCGCCTCTGGGTACAATGAAATGGGTTGCCTGTGGTAACTCTGAATTAAAACACAAAGTGCAATTTCATGGTATGTTTGAGCCAAGTCTATTCGTACCTCGGAGGTGTATGCATGCGATGCAATAATCTTCTGTATCATCCACCGCTACTCTGCGCAGGAACACTCCTGTTGACTTTGGGAGACAAGCTATAAGGTACGACTCGGGCAGAACGCCAGGAAGGTTCTGCTTCGACCTCGGCCGGACTTTGTTCCACTTCGCTCAATCTGGCTTGAAGTCCGATCAAGTGAACACGGCACAGCGCAACAAATGCAATGTGAAATTCATGCAGGGTTTCCGCACTGCACCGCACTCTAAAGTTCTGTTTGCTTCTGTCCTGCGTCGATGAGTGTCGTCGAGTCTGAGTCCGTTAAGTCGATGTTGAGGCTGACAGCGTGACGAACATGAAGTCCGCATCAAACGCATGCCCCACTACCGGCAATGTGTCTGCAATAAGAAGTTCCTTCCGAAATGAGTCGGGCGAACCATACATGTCACTTGCCCTACCAGCTGATCTGTTCCGGCCCGTTCGAGGTGTAGATCCGAGAATTAAATAATGCAGTCGCTTGACATTCAAATGCAGGGTGCCAACACCTGCATATTGTATGCAGTTATACAGTTGTTGTGGACCTGGGCTAGCAGATGTCAGCGGCTATTACTAAACTCTGATGTTTCTGGCATCTGCTGTGAATGGGGCGAGTGTCAGCCATGCTCGGCATCTAAAAGCCACAAGGGTCAAAGGTCCTCTTTTTTTCTTTTCCTCCTACGGAACAGAAACGATGCGGCTCTCTTAAAGAAGAAGGTGGTGAGCGGCGGCGTATCTGCCAGGACCACGCAGTTTGTGTGCATTTGGCAGCATGCTTTTCTGTGTCTCAATCCAGCTAAGCTAGAGGCAATGAAGATAGGTTCTCATCATAGAAGATGAGAGCAGTTCCAAAATTCAATCCTTTCCAACTACTAAAAAAAGTTTGCCGCTTTCCGATCTCTCTATTTCGTCCTTGCACCTCTGGGGAGACAATCCATTTCGACCATTCCATTATGTTACGATGGCATTATCTAGTAGCAGTGGCCACCACGGCCACTGTGAGCTACTCTGTAGCAATGTCTGACGGGGGGGGGGGGGATTAGTAGTGTCATCTACCGGAAGCAAGCTTGCTGGGTAGCTTTTGTTCCTGTTGTTTTTCTTCTTGGAGACTGGTGGCTCGCTAGTTAGCTAGTGCACGCTGTCTACGACGCTCGCGAATGGCTTCCATGGTGTGAACTTGGAAGATTGCTCTGGAAATCAGATGAGTGGCAGTGGCAATGGCTGCTTGAGATGTCTTGATGGTGATGGTGATGGTGAAGAAAAATCTCAGGGATAACAACTTGATGATGGCAGTCATCCCTCGGGAAGAAAGATGTGGTGGTCGCGACCGTGAAAGGTCTGCTAGGGAAGGCGCAATGGTACTCCAGAGGCCGAGCATTATTGCCTTAGCGAACGGAGCATTTATTCAAGATATGACACATTTGGATCAAAGTTAACTCACGACAGTATAAGAGGCAGATATGGTTTGCAGCATTGAAGATTTATTCATTGCTACGGGATCTTGCGCTGTCTCCGAAACCTTGGATATGACGAGGTGGAAATTTCGATAACAGAAAGAGCAAAATACGGAGGTCTGTGATTGAGGATGTAGAGAGATATTTCGGGGCATGTGGGAGAAAGTGAGGGGTGTTTGAGGGTAGATGGTTCATAGATACAGAGTGTGACGTAAATATAAATGATAGAAGAGGGTAGCGATGCAGCTAAAACTTGGTGTCCGAGCTCAAAGAGGTTTGAATATCTGCCCAGCAGTCAACTTTGAGACAAGGCGTTGGTAGACGGTTGGTCGACGGTTGACAGCGAAGAAGGACTCAATCTCGGCTTGCATTCGATCGGGAATGACTTGTGGATGTGTCGGCTCTCGAAGCTTTTCGACCCTGTTGGCCAAGATGAGGTCGATTGATCGCCTCTTTTGGAGTCTTGAAACCTTGCCAGCGATGCTTGCAGCTTCAATGTAGAGTGAGGTTAACTGGTGTGCCCAGTTTGAGGTGCGAAGTCGGATGGAATTTGGGTAGGCTGTACCCTGAAAGAGAACGACCGTGTCCGGCTTGACAACCCCCGACCTCCCTCCACCAGCTAAACCTTTGAGACAGGCCTCGTCCCAAGTGTGCATGTCGGTTCGGCAACGATGGACTATCTTGGTGACGATGTTCTCACAGGCAGATTTGCCTCCAATATCATGCACAAGCTGAGGCCAATAGCGGTTGATCCATTCTGTGATTCCTGTTTGAAAATTTAGGTGAGATACGAGAGCCAATGCTTGGATAAGGCGCATCGCTTTTTGTTGACTACCGCTGTGACTCAGGATTCGCTTAGTACGGCCAGTTTGGCGTGGTGGCTTCGCCCTGGCTGGTTCCTCGCTTCCAAGGAGGTACTTTTGAGCCTACCCAGACCAGTATTTGACCCCGTCGGGGGTGTCTATGATGAGTTGAAGGGTGGTAAGAGACCAGGTGGTGGTATGTGGTTCGGGAGGGGGGGGATGAATGGTTTTTGGGATGAGCAGCCTCGTGCTTCAGGGGGTCTATGAGGATCGTGGTTGCATTTGGAGTCCTTCGTTTCAACACGTCCGGAACTAGGTTTCTCGGGGTGCTACAACTTGTCCAGTTCGTTCTCAGCACTTTCAGGCTCACAAGCAAGAATGGGATCCATGGTGCTCCGCGATTTTGCTTTGGAAGGTATGCCAGACTCCTGGCAGGCGAATGATTAGCTTCACCATAATCGTCAATCTGGGACCTAGCAAACTGTTCAACTTACAATTTCTAAGAATAGGAAGGCTTTGTTGAAGATGAATCTTGAGTATCGGTGATGTCGACACGAGAGTAGTTGAAGACTTGGTGAGGGGAGTTTCTGTTTTTGCCTGGTATGCTTTGCGCTGGACAATTCGATGTCTGGTGAGGTGCATCAGGTGAGGGTAAGAGGCAGGCGGTGAAACCTAATGCCGAGGAAGTTATAATGACCTGGAAGTATATAAGATTCAGTTTGCAAGAAGGTTGTTGTAGAACGAAGAAATTGGCAGGAGCTCGAGGTGGTTGAGAGGATTGTGTTTGAGAGACTCGGAGATTGCGAAACGTCACAAGTCGGAGGTGGCAGAAAATAAGAAAAGAAGTGGCTGGGGAAAATTGGGTTTGTCGGGAGCGAGGTGAATTCAACAATTCCTTTACCAAGGAGAGACTTGTCAGAGATCAGAGAGAGGAGGTTTGGTCATTGAATCTTGCTAAGTGTTTCAATCAAGTCCATGACATGTTCCAGCAATGTGACGGGGAGATTTCAGGACATTGGTGAACTTGGTTCAATTCGACTTCGACAGGTATAAAGAGACCCGTCTTGTGGCTATTCATATCAGAAATACTTTGAGCTGTGAGGAGTTGTTTCGTATCATGTGGTGTTTAAAAGGTGAGCCGCTGATGGAAGAGGCTTGGCTTATCACCCAGTTTAACGAATTCTCTGACATCATTCTCTAACAGCCGGAACAAAGATGGACGAAACGTGACTGTAAATGGCTTCTATTTCCGACAAGTCGTTTGGATCTGGTACAATGTCTGTCCAGGAATACAGTTTCTATTTTTGCATCGATTCTGATGCGCAAGTTTCAAACTGGCATCAAGTGCAGCTTGGTAGCTGAAGTTGAGAACCTGATAATGCTGCTTGCTTGCAGAAATTGTGTGGTTGAAAAAGTCCTGAAGGACCATTTGCAAAATCAGATCATGCACTGGAGAGGAGGCGAGACCATCAAAGAAGATTCGCTCGACGAAGGCGTTAATGAAAAGGGTTGCGGAGTGGGAACGGCTGTGGACGGAGGAGTGGCTCACACGCGATATTTGCGAGTGCACCTGTTCCTTGAGTCCGACAGTAATTGAGAAGACCAACAAGTGCTCTTGCAACTGTGATCGAAGGTCCACTTGGAAACGGATCAACGACAACGTGGACCTTTCCAGTCATGATCATCTGGATATGTTGCCGGAAGTTTACCCGACTATGGGGACTCATTCAAACGGTCCGACATCCACGGTGCGGAGGAGGCTTTGATACTGCGGACTGATTTCGAGAATTCCACGGGCAACGCGGATCAGAGGGGCCCCAGGATTAGGACCCGCCTGAACGTCGATTGGAGGGGTATCCAGCAGACGGTGAGCCCCTAGATACTCTTGAGTGATGAGTGACAGTTAGACATACGCGACAAATTTCCTGGAGTTTAGATTAAAAGCCATGTCGTAGGATTGGACTTTACGTAAGACGTAAAGTGATGAAAAAGGATTTGTGGATGTATGGGAGATTAGAGTGACGTAGAAGGAAGACAATTGATGGATTTGGACACTTGGTGGATGTGAATACAGAGTTGGGTGTGCTGCAAACTTGGCGTTCGATGAAAAATGATGATTGATGGAGGTAGCAGGAAGAAGTTTGGGCACGGCTGGCATTTATGGGAAATGTTCAAGGTGGGTGTTGGGATGATGACATGTTCACGAGGAGAGCGGAGGTTTCACGAACGGAAAGAAGCGAAATGATTCACCACAGGATTCCATAATCTCTGCCATTTGGTGAAGTACACCATACAAATCAATGCTGTATTGATCCGATATCAGTTGAGGTGAGATCATCCTGGAAGACGTCCAAGTAAAATCGACGGGTGGTTTCAAACAATAAATGGTGATTCGTCGTAGGGGTCGCGAAATAGCGTCCGATCCTGACCTCTAGGCTCGCCGGCTGCAAGGACAGGGGACATCATAACTGACAAGCCGGCCTCCAGATTGGGTTGGGCGGTCATAATCTGTTGGAAGGCCAAGGGTAGGACTGGCCAGCTTTGACACAGCGGGACGATCTGATAATGTAGGTTATGATTTAAGCCCGGAGGACTGGCATGACGTTCATGTCATGGCAAGGGAAGCTGATGCGACCGACACTGAAGGTAGTTTGAACAATATTCAGTGAAATGCTGTTGCGACATGCAGGCGATGCATCTTCCGAGGTATGCATCGCAAGTAGCGAGCGCGAGGTCCTCAATTCTATGTGTTCGTGAGAACACGAGGACATCCAAGGCGTCGTATAGTGCAAGCAGAGCAGGGCCTCCCTGGTTCGAGACATCTGGCCTGGGCCCGGCAACTGGATATAGGAGAGTACAGCTACTGAAGGTGAGTTTCCAATATGAAGCAGGCCCTGTGACGGGATCGTCACCAGTTCCTGCGAGAGACTCGGTGCCAGATGAAGAAGAGCCCCGGGAAATTGTAATGACGAAGCTGAAATGATAGCTCTTCCACGGCGTTTTGACACGGCAGGGGTAACCCTTGGCTGCCATTTTGGAGATTCCGATGTATGAGGGATGATTGCAGACAAAAGTTTCGATAGCATTTTGAGATATGAATGAGTTCTGACTTAGACCCATCGGACAAGTTGTGCTTTCTTCATCCTAAAACCACCTTCTTCCACTGTCGAGTCTTGATATTGCCCCATGCCTTTCTGTCAAAGTACGCCAAACCAATTCTATACGCAATTCCATGGTTCCATTGCACTATCAGGCATGTCACCGATGACGGTTTCAGCCAAGAGATGACCACAAAGTCTAAGACCGCCACATTGTACCTCTCCATATCCCCAATTGTGTGAGGTCTTCCTTCCGGGAGATCCGCCATAACATCACTTTCCTGAAACAGTACCGTCGAGGATGAGTCGAGCAATAGACTGTAATCTTCGGGTTTGAATGCCAGAATTGAATATAGATGCTGAGATGACCATCCATATTGCGACTCCACGAACTCGTTTTGTCGTACATAAAGCTCAGCAGTAGTACTCCAGAAATATAGATGTCCCGTATTCACCAATCCCGGATCATCGATATCTTGAACTTCTCGAGGATGCGTCGTCAGTTCGTCTTCTGCGTATGTAGATTCAGACAGGTTCACATTTGAGTTCACATGAGCTTCTGTGATCCTCTGCATGCGTCCATTTGTGTCGCAGACATATATGGTTACTGGGATATTCCTCGGTCTGCTCTCTTCTGCACTATCGCTCAACCAGCTAATCCAAGGGTGGCCAAGACTGCCATGCCAAGCAGCCCAACTCCAGCTTGGAAACCTCACAGGGGAAAGTTGTGGGCCATCATGGAGATAAGAAGCATGATTTGGTGAGCCACCACCTCGTATCCACCAGCAAAGTGACTCGTTGAAACGGGAGGTGGGTAGACCCCAGTGATACTGTTCGCCATCAACGGCCGACAGGGCTTGGCAAAGTCCAGAAAAGGCATTCAGTATATCTGCCTTGTAACTGAGCTTACGCTCTTGATATGCATTCACGAACTGTCGGTACAGGTCGCTGCAGTTCACGGGTTGCCTGTCACTGAATTGTATGCTGTTCGATTTCTCCTCATCATCTCCCAGTTCGGAAAAGCTTCCTCTCTCCGGGCCTACATTGAGAGGCTGGTGCTGGAAGTCTACCGAGTAGACATCTTCCAGAACAATCTCCTCCAGCCAAGTGGCATTCCAGCAGCTCCAGTAGACCTGTTGCTGAGTAAAGATTAGGAGCTTCTTCGACAAGAGTTTCTCTTGCAAAGTCCATGCTCTGGTTATCCAGTCGGAAGAATTGAGCCCACTGTAGTAATCATCACCAGTCACAACTTCGAGCAAAGTTTTGCTTTCTAGTGTCAAGACCTGCTGACTGATATGCCTAGAAGAGGCTCCAACTCCAGGCAGGCCCGACTCGGCATTTCCCCCGGATCCACCCACAATCGTGAAGGCAGCCAGAGCATATACGAGTCCCATCTGGGCCAACTGAGCTTTCTGAGATACGGGGTCATCTTGTATGATACACAAGGCATCCACCCACAGGTACCTCTCCCCAATGCCTTTCACGACTTCCATTGCATCTTTGATTGTTGCTGGTACTGGCAGACTCGACAGGGCTCCTATAGTCCGAAGCTGGCGGGAATTCTGCCGTAGGTGCTTGAGCACAGGCACTGTACCCCAGCAGTAGCTGAGGGTCACATATCGACACGGAGTCGGTGCATCTACTATGCACATTTCTGTAACATCTATCACCATGAGAGACTTCAGCGACTGTGAAAAGCTGGCCGGAAATATGGACGATTCGCAGGCGTGCTTCCTACTACAAATACAGAATATATCAGAACTATTACTTTCGGTGGGAGATGGACACAATGAAATCACCGGAGTACCTACTGGCCATCGTTGTGTCGGGTCTCGCACAGCTGGACCCATTTCGATACGAGGTGCAGATTAACCTTAGGTCCAACAAGCCGTCCACTCAGCCTGGTGCTCGTAGCATATAGGGTCTCAGATGTTTCATCGTCAGCCAGTGGAATGTCCGTACAGCATTCCTGTAGTTCCAATATATTACGCGACTTCTTTCTGGAACTCTCAATCTGATATGCATCAACAGGCCCAAAGAATGGAGCCACTGGCGGGGTTGCCAAGACATACAATCGAACCGTCTGGTGCCCTGCTCCGTTTTCGTCGAAGCTGTCACAGAATCTGGCTGTGTATAATTCAATTTGCTCGTCGTCTTCGACGGCGCATTTCGCCATGTGGTTCGTGATCATGGAGCAGAGGACACATGTGTCTTTCCGACTGGCAATGTCTTGCGGGCGGTACACCTCATATCGGGGCAGTGCGTCTCTAAGTTGATGCCCAATTGAGATATCTCCCCGAACTTCCGTAAGCTTGGATTCATGACCGCTGTCATCGTCTGTGTTCTGTTCGGGTCCGGTGAGATCTCGGTATCGATAGGGAGAATAATCCAGAGTGGAGCATTGCTCACACAACAAATTTTCCGTGCGGGGCTTTGACATGTCGCACCTAAGAACAGAACTTATCAGATAATTAAGACGCCGTAAGATCGTATAAGCTGGGCCATAACGTCCTCGGGTTTTGCAATAGGTCGGTGATTTGAGCCGAGCTCTGAACTTGAAGTGAGTTGACAGCTGCAGCCTAAGCGAAGTAGGCTAATCTACATTGGTATGGGTCCTGTAGGCTGGTCAGTAATGTGGGCATGCATCCAATTTTTCACAATTAGCTAATGGTAATGTGTCAAAAAGTCAAAAAACTCTCGATTCGGTATTTGCGGCTGGGGGATTACGCATGGTCTTGGCGAGTATTTATTTCTTGGGGGTCGTGATGAACCTGCGGGATTTGCAGTTAGGTCAGAATGGTCGGCAACCTCCCGATTGAATGATAGTTAGCAGGTCCAAAGTAATTCATAGCATAGCGTGTGTCTACAGGGTTTTGAGGTAGATACTGGAAAAAATGGTAAGAGGAGGAGCAGCCTCGAGGCTAGAAATGCGAGTCGCTCTCTGCAACCGTAGACATCGCCAAATCTGCACCTTTGATAGTGGCGTTTTCTTTCCGTCTCATTCTTGCCCGGATGGACGTCTTGGACCGCTTGTGGATCCTCTTGCTGGAAGCAGGATGTCTGACTATCTTCACCTCCATCGATTTAGGAAATCTAGCGGGATTGGTCTTCGATAGATTGTCTATCTCGCGGTGCAGTCTCATCTTTGATGCAATGAGTGATTCGGCGATGGATTGCGGACTTGGGTGGCGACTGCTTCCAGTATCCAGGTCGTCAACTTTGTTGCCCATTTGGACTTTTCGAGCTCCATAGAGGCTGCGAAGGAAAAGTCGAGAACAAAGCTGATGTGACTTTGTTTAATCTGGCCGGCGATTGTCGAGGACCAGTCAAATTCATCCAAGAGCTGTCTGATATTTTTGCTGATTTGGGTGCAGATTTCGTTGATAGTGGCATGAAAAAGCTCTCGGGCTTCGGTCGTGGTTCCAAAGTCAGCAATCAGCTCTGGGTAGTTCCTCTTGATCCAGAAGACCGAGCACCGCGAGTCAGAGAAGTAACATACTCGAATGACAGCCAAGAGGAGCTGTCTCGCCTTCTGTGCTCCGGTCTTGCTTGCGGAACTGTCTGGTACCCTGGGAACGTTTGGATTCCTCTCTCTTCTCCAACTTCCCTTCAGCCACCAGATAAGTGGCGGCATTGCCAACACAATACTGGCGTCCCTGCCTGGCGTCTTTGGAAAGACGGAGGCTTTATAGGGACCAGGACACAGTTTTTGATGGTAGGGGCAAGGGAGAGAGAGAAATGAACTGTGATAGGAGTGCTTCGCTCCGAGATGTGGTTTGTTCGTCTTGTATGAGATGAAGAGTTCCAAGAACACAGAGCTTGGCCTCTGGCTCGACGATCTGGGATTTGATATGATGGCTGGTATAGGAAGGAAGTCCATGATAATAAGTTACAAGAGCGTTTGTTAATCCTTTTTGCCAAGAAGCATCTGAGTTAGACGCTTCCGGGAGGTTTGCTGTCGAAGTGAATTCACACTTGCTGTAATCAATATGACTGGAAATGAGGCTGCGGGAGTTGAATGTGAGATACGAACCTGATTATTCAGTTTGAGACCTGAACCCTTTGGATGATGGCCTTGAAAGGTGAATTTTGATTTCTGACTCGTGTCTGAATCCTTTTATCGCCTTGTGAGTAATTGCTGTGTTCAAGGATTGGCGATTAGTGATGTGTTTTGGACTGGTGCAGAGAAATGGCATGAATTTAGGAAGACTTGTCCTTGGAAAGAGGGAGGTTTGAGACTAAAGGTGTTTATATAAAAGGAGAGATACTTGAGTCCTAGCAGAGCGAAGGTCCGAGTTTGACAGAGTTTGTGAATACAGATGCTGCAGGGTGAGAATCAAAGCGGCCCATTGATTGTGTCAGCTCGCTTCAGTGCATAGCTATCCGGCTTCTGTGTTCATCTTATGGGCCATTCATCATTCCATATAAGTCTAAAGTGCTGGATTTTATCGAGCACATTTATTCAGTGCGTGCGATCTTGGGCTACGACTCCTCACAACTCGTCCCGGTCTCTGTCGCCCCTACATTTCAATTGAGATAGGTTCTGCATTCTTATTACTGTACGGTCCTTCGACTTCTCAAGTATTATTCCCAGTATCTAGTCTCTTCTTCAGACTCTAGTCTTTGAACTGATTATACTTATCAGTTTCGAATTATCCCTCACTTTTTCATCGCTCGTGTTCTCTACACACTCCAAGTGTTGAGTGATGAACTTGTGATTACGATTGTGAGTCGTGGCCTTGGATATCCTTGCGATCAATGATGCCATAGATAATTCTATGTTGAGCTTGACCATGTAGGCAATAGGGTGGAACTGGACGTAGATCGTCTGACGAAGGAACGACTCCAGAATAATGAGCATGAGCTGGATCTCGTTAGAAGTGTACTTCCAGTATCTTTCTTGGCTGTAATCTGCTTACATCCATAGAAATTGAAAGGACCATCAACCTGGCGTTGAAGCAAACCAGTGGGGCATATTTCGTAAGCCGTGATAATCGACTAGTCGTCGCTGTACCGTTCGTAGAAAATAATAATTCAACCCTGCATCAACTACAAGGACGAGACATTTCGATGTGCGATTCCAATATCTGTTCATAATAACAAGTCTTGTGGATCAGTGCATGTGAGAAAGAGCCGGGAGATAGTGGCCTTACATTGGCAATGGAGGTGGGCTCAGATGTGCACGTATCCATATGATGAAGACTGATATATTGATCAACGTTCTAGGAGTCATTAGTTAATGGCATCCATGGGTCATATGGTTCTTTGATTGCATGAATATCGCTATCCCGTACTTTCAAATCGTCAGTAACGCTCCTTCTGAAGCCAGCTAGACTAAATCTAACTTGTCGCAGAAACCTGCGGTTATCGGCAACAACGTTGATCCGATTGATGACGATTTGTAGCAGAAGTTGAACTTCGAACACCCAAAAGAACAGAATGACGAATAACGCGGGAATACTGGAAAATTGGTCATACAACATTCCAACTTATCCAGAACGGGCTGAGACGTACCCCAACTTGATAGTGCCATTGAGAAATAGCCACCCTATCACAGCAATAGCGAGGTTGGAGATGATCTCTCCCCACACCATGTACATGTACCCGCTTCAAAGAGGCGATTGAATGCGTCGGGTCTGTTTGATCGCATTCCAGACGCACAGAAACCCGAAACCCAGCGTAAAGCCTGCCGCTGCTGAAGCGAGTTGAAATTCGGCGACGTTGTGTCCATGTTTTCAGCCCGTGTTTGTCCAGCGCTGGAATTGACAGATCTTGAAGGCCAGACTGCCATCCGATGCAACGAGTTCTGTGAGATCAACTTGAAAGCTATATATGCACCGCTGCTCAAAGTCTTGGTGAAACAATCTAGCTATCCGAGTAATGCCTTTACTTTGGGTTTGCGCAATGGTTGTCTGTGCACGGTTCCCTCTTGGTCATCGACAGAACGGTCCCCTCGTTTCCACCTGGGAGTTCCCTTAGAGCGAGCAACTTTAAATTCAAAGTTTGTGCCTAATCTTGGCTGTTATTACTAGTCGTCAATCTGACACAGAGTTATTGTTCCCACTGGTTAAATATTGGTGATCTTTCTTTCACTTAGGGACTTGATGTCGAAGAGCCACTAGCCGGCGCGGAGCTGCCCCTAGCAATTGTCGACACAACGAGTCTTGTGAGCTCGATCCAGATAGATCAGCAAGGCATGATGGCCCACGGGAAAGATCGTCTTGTTTTTAAGTTTACAGTTCAAGTTCACACGCGGCCAGGGTCTGCAAGCCGCAAGAAATTCGGGGGAACAACTCAAGTCGCATTGAATCTGGTCCCAAGCGGCTCTGTGTGGTGTGCAATCACTTGCAACGCATTATTAATAACCTACTTTTCGATCATGGGCACGGACAAGAACTATATCAAAACCATTTGACAGAAAGGCTTGAGTTGATTCGTCCCTAGATGAGAAATCAGCATATCGATCTAAATGCTGAACGTACATAAATACAATCAGTAGCGAGCTTGAGAAGAGATACTCGCTTGATGCTCCGTTGTGGTCCCCTTCTCATCTCCAGAGGAGGCAATGCCGGCATTGGCGCCAGAGAGAATGGGGATGGCAATTATAAAGATTGTACGGGCCATCTACCGATTTGAACATTACCTGTTCCACGAATTGGATAAAGGGTACCCAGTTGCCCAGTTCGGGGGTTGAATCCCTCGATGCGGACGCAAACATCAGTATCAATCAGAACTAGTTCGCACCGGTCGGTATGCAGCAACATCCAAACTTCTTGGAACGTGACTCACCTGTTTCGATCCCAGTTTGACATACTTTGGGTAAGTTATTATGCCATAGAACTATTCCCCACTCTCATCGTCGAAGATGAACCTAAAACCCCATGCTGCGGGTGCTATGTACGTGTATCCGCTTGCTGATTATCAACATGCCGAGATGTTTACCGAAAGCAACCAGGCACCGTCTCTCGGCAGCTCGGCGAGGTCTAGTGTCCGTTACTGGGAAGTCAAGGAGACCTGCGGGCCGTTCCATCAGTCTTGGAAATGCTTGTGGTGAGAACTTGGTATATCGGTGGATTGATGGTTGTCACTTGTTGTAATCTGTCGATCGCCTCCAGTACGGCGAAGAAGAAGAGGAGAGTTATCCCAGGATCTACAGAGCCACAATGGATAGCGACAAGTATATCATTCAATCATCACGCCATCTTGGATTAGCTATTCAGATGATCAGTCTTGGGGGCTTTTTTGCGGCGCACGTGAGAATTTCCCTCCCCCCAAAAATGATGCTTGCAATCGTGAATCATCTATTGTGTATATACAGAACGCATCATCTTACATATCTATGTACATTACTATCATTACTCCTTCCCCCATTGTACGACCACGGAGTCTATGACTTCCAGCAATATTGGTCAAAACACGCGGTACAAGCACTCGGCAATGTCGATGAAGTGTCCGACATTATAGCACATCCTAAACATGTCGCCCAGGCTTTGCTGTTATTCTGGCTCATCACAGCTGCGCCATTGGTAATCACCTGCTGGCTCGCTGCAGCATCATACTGCATCCGACTGGTATCCACGTTACCCCCAGCAGCGGTAGCGCTGTAGTTTGGCATCCAAACGACAGTCGCTTTGGACTTGTCTCCACAACCGAAGAAGATTGGGCCGGATGTCTTGTTCGCTGCAAGGAGAACAGATGCTTCAGGTACAAATGGCATCTTGGTGAGACCAGCCGCTTGGGCAGCGAGGTAGGTTGCGTGCATCTCTTTGCCCGATGGATAGTTGTTGTTGCCATCTGTGTTGTCGCTGACGATGATGACGCTGATATTTCGCTGAGGGAGAAGCATCGGAAAGATAGGGTTGATCTGTCCGGATTCGCCTCCGTCTACCATGGACAGTGTAGCTTGAGACTTAACGAGAGGTGCGGATGAGAGATTGTAAAATGGGTTGGGCCACGCGGCGAAGAGATCCGAGACTTGTGTGAACTGAATGGCTGGGATGACACCTGGGAGAGCTCCGACTGCTGCGTTTGTTGCTGCCGCAGTGTCAGATACGTTGACGCTCTCTGTCAGTTGACAGAAATTGGCGATGAGAGGTTCTGAAACGTTGAACCCAATTCCAGGGTCCTGGAAAAGAGACGACGATGTTCCGGCAATGAATCCGAGATTCTCATATGCGGTTGTGCAGCTGCCGGTTGGCTTGCCCCCGCTGAGTGAAGTACCGAGATACTTGGTGGGAGTGAAAGAAGCGATTCTGCTGTCCCATGATCCCGTTTCAAATGGAGTGAATTCCCAGAATGGCGCGTCCGAAGGTGGTAAGCAGGATGTACCACTCAAATCGACATGTTGAGCCAATATGATGGGGTAAGGGACCGAGAAGGATTTGAAATTCGACTTGGTAGTTACTTGTGAAAGCAAGTTGTCTACCCCACCATTCGCACCTGGTAAGATGACATACGAAATGAGCCGTGACCATGCATCTGCAATGGTACCGCGGAATCCTTGTGCTTCTTTTAATAGCAGGTCGTTGTTGATGGTGTTGTAGACAGCAGTTTGGCTTCCGAGAGGGTTGAAAAGTCCGTTGGCGAGGCCAGCCTTCCAGCTGGAATTGAAGAGACTGGTGATCGTAGCATAGTTGTTTGCGATGATGGAAGACAGCAACCAAGATCCTCCCGACAGACCAGAATGGTAGGAGATTGCTTGATATAGACCACTGGTGCTGACGGCTGTATCACGTCCATCGAGAGCCTGCACAGTGCCAGCCCCGGAAAGGGTAGCTCGGAACCCGCCACCACTGCTTGTCAAGGCAATGGTCGGCATTTCCCATTCTAATGCAGTTATGAATGATGGGTTGGTCTCCAAAAGCCAGAATGCTAGTGCAAGGTCTGCCTTTGCCTTCCGTACGACTCGGTAGGTCTCTTCACCATCTGAAAGTCCACTGGCAGTGGATCGCACAAGAGGCGTTGTTGGACAGGATGTCGACACAGGTGCATATGTTGAGTTACCGCCTGCAATCAAGGAGGCGACAGCCAGGAGGATGGAGATGGAGTAGCGCATGCTGGGCGAAATTACAATGGTAGCAGAGAAACAGCGAGATGGGTTTGACTGAACTTGAACCGATGAAGAGCAGCTGGTGAGAGGAAGGCGAAGTAAAGTCTGACCTACCTTCCTACTTGTACTAATTGTCCAACCCCAACTTCAATTTCGTTACCTCGGTGAGGGGTTCATGATAATGCATTCTGGGATTTCTAACGAGGGGTTGAATCTCAATTGAGCTTGACACCTCCCGGAAGTGGCTGTAGCTCCGGAAGCGACTGCCACTATCGCCACTCAACAGCATAAGTGGAGCAATTATTGGATTTTGTAATTGGTGCTTATTGGATTTGATTACATTATGAATGCGATGCCGCAAAGTGGCGAAGCAAATTGTTCGTACGTCACGCAGGTCCCTTTGTGAGTGCGCCCTCTAAAGCTTCTGGACGATCCAGGTGGACAGTGAAGGTATTCATTACCGGTATTCAATGACCGTTCACCTCAGGGAGCATTACTGTCTGTCCTGACTAGGAAGTTATGATTTGGATCAATCTTTGAGAGAAAAATAGTAGGCGTGGAAAAGAGCCTGCCAGCTGAGATGATCATCAATCAGCAAATCCTCCGCATAGGCGGAGCCCTGAACCCCTGATTCTAGGCATGAGCTTGAACCTTCTAGACGAGTCAAGGACCAGGTTATCAAGCCATACGTTGGGATGAGAGTGGAGATCGTCTAAAAGTCGTGCAATTGCTTTGAGACACTGCAGCCAAGCCTGATGGAGATAAGCGAAGCACAATAGACGTGATTCAGACTCCTTCCTCATTTGGTCATAAACGGGCAGCTCTATATCTCTTGTATTATTACTCGAATAGCCCTTGATATTGCATGTTAATACTGGAAAGCAGATCAAAGAGATGGTAGATGTGTATCTTCCCCTGTGCAAGCGCTGAGTTTCGTTTGTCGGAAAATGGATAGTTTGGGTTGTCACTGTCAAAGTATAAAATCCCAAACTATGCTGTCCCACTTCGACCAAAGCCATGCCGCTTCAATCACTAATATCCCTGTCACTAGCTAAAGATCGTGAAAAGTCTCGCAGACTCATCCCACCTTCAGCGTATCCGGATGCCGAAACACCGAAAGTGATTCCGCACCCCAGCCGTACCAAACACATCTTCGTAAAATTTACCTTTGCAATACCGTACTTATGGCATCTCCTAACTTTCAGTAGAGGGCTCATTGATATACCCAGTTCTACCAACAATCCGGTGCATCGAAAGATTCTTTCCGCAATCTCAGAATAATCTTGACTCAGGGAGGTGGATCTCATCTCACAAGCGTTGGTACCTGCATCGGATGCATCCGCTTTTCGATGACTTAGTCAAACATTTGGGATGGCGGATTTCACGCGAAGTGGGCCTCAAAGCCCTCATTGCAAGGATTCTTGATTCATGCGCGATAAAGAATCGTCCACTTCCACGTTTCTTGTCTCGGCACCAGCCAAATTCAGAATCTTCCTATCGAAATGCTTGTCTGCAAGCTTGATTTTGTGCCGCACTGCAGCAAAATCGGCCTTCTGGTCCCGAAAGTCTGGCCACGGATGGTTCTAGGCTGGGCACTAGATGTTTTCACCTGCGGCACATATTGGACAGATACCCACCTTCCCCTATCAAAAGGTCCTGCGCTGGTCGTCTCTCGAGGTTGAGCTTCGGGAAAGTATATAGTTTAGTTCACGACACAAAACTTCTCCATTCTGATTTCTGGATCTCCATAACTCTAATACATGGCCCCTCAATTCTCGTCGATCTAGGATCCAATGTCGACCATTTCTGAGGTGTGATCATCCTTATCCTTCATCGTGAACTAGTACCGAAGACAAGAATGGGTTACACAAGCCAGGGCAATGGCCCAGCCTTGTTGACCGCGAGCATTGTTGCTCTGGTCTTGACCTGGGTATTCTTCGCTGTGCGGATGTATACCAGGTTATACATGACCAAGATATGGAAGATTGAAGATTGGTGTTTTGTTGGGAGTCAGGTAAGTCGCTGGAGTGAGGAGTCGTTGTCGATAAGTGCCGGATGGACAGAAGGAAGAAGCAAAGAGATGCTGACCAGGAGGCTTACTCAGGTCTCCTTCACAGTCTATGTGATCGTTGCTCTGCAATCAATTCTCCATGGGAATGGGCAACGGAATGAGGACATCGCGCAGGGCGATCTCCCAATCGCCATGCATGTACGAGAAATCCCGATTACCCCTCCCTTTCGGCCGGTATGTACTAATGCTCAACAGTACTTTTTTGCCGGTGAAATCCTCTACATTATCACGTCATTCTTCATGCGCCTGTCCATCGGTATCTTCATCCTTCGTATCATGACACAAAAAGCATACATCTGGACAATCCGTGTTACGCTCTTCATAATCACACTCGCGACGGTGATGAACTTCTTCTACACAATCTTCCAGTGTGCTCCAATTAAGTTCTTCTGGCTGCAATTCTCCGGTCTCAAAGGAAAATGTCTGCCGGCACCACAGGTGCAGGCATTGAGTATCGCTTTTTCGGCGGTATCGGCCACGGCGGATATTGTGTTTGGAGTACTGCCGATCTGTGTGCTGTGGAATCTCCAAATGAACAGGAAGGCTAAGCTTATCGTTGGTGCGCTGCTTTGCGTGGGTATCGTGTAAGTAATACATCTTGCTTCTAGATGCAGAGGATGAAGAGGATGCTAACAGTTTGGAACAGTGCTGGACTTACCGTCATTGTTCGCATCAAATATATTGTCGATGTTTCTCTCACTGAGGACTTCATGTTCGCGACCGCTGTAAGTATCCACTTTCCAGAGTCACCCGCGCCCCATCCGATTGAGCCATCACTGACTCCCTTTCCTATAAAAGAACGTAACACTCTGGGCCATGATCGAACCCGCCATTGCCATCTGCTGCATGTCCGCATCAACCTGGCGTCCACTCTTTCGATCCCTCCGCGACAAGACCACGGTCCCATCAGCAGGCGGCTACATCCATGCCAGCAGCAACAATACCAACAAGCACACCAAATCAACAAGCAACTTCTTCAAATCTTCGAAATCGCAGACTGGCCAAGCCAACAATTTCCGAATGAGTAGGAGTCACAATGGATATATGCGGAGTATAGATGGGAATGACAAGGAGACGGGGAGTTATGATGATTCGATTGCGCTGAGGAGTTTGGGTGGGGAACATGGGAATGGGATAAGTACTGTGAGTGGAGGTGGGCGAGGATCAGACGACGATACATTTCACCATGGTAATGCAGATGGGGATCCGAAGGGAATATTGACGAGTACGACTGTGGAGATTACGAGGCAGTATAGAGGAGGGGATAGGAGGGGTGATGATAGTGTTTGAATATGGGAAAGCGAAAGGAGTTACGACTGCTATGTATAATGATTTTGAACATATCTTTCTTTGGAGGCTTGACGGTACAGCCAAGTATTGCAACAGGATGACACCGAATTATTCGTTTAACCGAAGTTACATATCTTGACTTATATCTGGAGCTTGATTCGATCAAATCACATTGGGTGAAGATCGAGACTGCATCTTTCTTCCTCGCTTGCCAGATGGAATTGAAGACTCGAGACGGCATTAAAGGAGTTGGAAGCGAGGCAACCTCAGCTTCGGCCGCACTGCACGGCACGGAGCGCGGAACAAAGAAAAGCCAGAGAAATCGGGTTAGCCCGATTTCCAAGTAAGAGTGCTAGGTACTGGAGGCGTACTAAGAGGTGAATGTCAGTTAGACCAAGCTCATCTTCCACCCCAGAGCGGAGCAAATTCACCGAGACTTCCGATGGAACTTCAAAACGAATTGTCTTTTTAAATCGAACAAAAAAAGGTCATTTCGTTCTTTTGCTTCACCACGGGAGTCCCGAACTTTCAGAAGTTCCGCCACCGGGAAGGTTCAATAGACTTCCCAGAACTTCTTAGCTGAGGGCGAAGTGGCGGACGCTTAAGCGAGTGTCAGCAGCTGTGTAAACAAAGCTTTCAAACCCGAGTCCGTCGAGGAGAATCAAATAGAAGGTGCTTGAAAACAATTAAATGAGTTGCTCAAGAATAAAGATCGAATATGTATAGAAGTCTGTTCTTGATCCTATCTGAACCCGAGTGAAGGGGAGTTGTGAAAAGGTTTATGGGGAGCTGACTGCCAGCGCGCCAAGCTCTCAATCATCGCAATACATACGCATTTATTGAGGCTTGAAAAGCGAAAAGGGTAAAATTTATTGGGTCGAAGAATTCTCAACTCGTCGTACCACCCATTTCACAACATCAAAAGTTTGCTTCAACGACCCTCAATGTCCACCAAACTCCAGCACAGCCGCACTCGAGTCCGCCACATCCACACTCACCACCCCTCTTTCTACTCTCGCCACCTCCCCAACCGTAACGTTGCTCAATCTAACCGGTCTCCCCTCATCCAACTCCCAGTTATAACTCCATCCATTCCAAGTGACACCCGAAATAGCGTCACTCCCATTTGCGCACAATCTCTTGACACCCACTTTCCCCTCACAATACATGGGAACCTTAAATCTATACGTCTCGCTCGGTCTCTCTTCCTCATTAAGCACCGAGCTAGTTCCATTGACAGTGTGGTTATACGCCCTCAAATTGATAACAGTAATCTTCTCCAACCTCCCCCCAACAAACGCCGCATACGCCGCCTCCATCTCCCCCTCTAACGGCAAATGCACAATCCTCACTTCCCCCCTGTTCTTTCCCACATTCCCAATAACCGCCGCCGCAGCAAGCTGGCCATAATACGGCGGCTTAGTCCCCAAACTCGTCTTATTCGTCTGCAAAGGCTGCCACGCCGCATACCTATAATCCGTACCCATATGCATATGCACGCGTCTGATACCGACGGCCGCGCAGTACAGGTTGAAGTCTAGGTTCCAGAGGGCGGCGCCGAAGGAGTTGGAGAGGCCGGGCTTGCCCTGGTTGTAGAGAGAGTTGGTTTCGCCTAGGATGAATGGGATGTCTTGTGCAAGGGAGAGGTTGGTGAGTGTGGAGAGTTGGGAGGAGATTGAGAGGCGGGTTTTGGTGTGGTTGAGGAGAGTGTTTTGGAGGGTTACGCCGGGTTGAGTGGCGCCGCCGATGTAGCTTTGGGTGGTGTGTTAGCTTTGTCTTCCATCACATAATCTTACGATCTATTCATGAGAGTGAGGGAACAGTGCAGACGTACTTATGCGACGAGAAAATCTTCACATCCCCATCAGCATTCAATCCATCCCTCCAAGAAGTCACAGGCTTCAGCCTATTATTCGTGCCCGCAAAACTCGGCGCCAAATACCCATACCTGTCCCCCTCCAACATCTCCGGACAATACTTCTCCAGCTGACTCTTAATTGCCCTCGTTCCATTGAGCCACTGCTCTATGTACTGACTTTCATTCCATTTTGACGGTCTGACCGGCCCTTGAGCAGAAGTGGAGTACAAATCCGGTTCATTACCGTATTCCCACCAGAGGAGCTTATCCCCGCCAAGAGCCTTGCAAGCCAGCGGTACGGTATCGAGGAGGGTTTGCCAGCCGGCGGAATTGTTACCTCCTAAGCCGAGGTTGAAACCATGGATGTATTTGGTGTCGGGGAATGTGTTATAGGAATCGAAGAAGGAGGGGCCTATGAAGATGGTTGTGGGATAGTCGGGAGAGCGGGAGTTGTCGTAAGTGCCGTTGACGGCGGTGCGGAGGGAGGCGTTGTAGAGGGCGTAGTCTTGGGTGTTGCCTCCGACGCGGATGTAAGGTTTGGTGCCTGTGAGGTTGCCGATGTTGTTGAGGAGGTTATTTGAGAATGTGTTTGGTGAGGTGGGGTTTCCTGCATATGTGAGTATGGGAATGTGGCGGAGGGATTAGTAGACGTACCTGCGAAGTCTGGGAAGAAGACAAACTCGATGGAGTAGCTGATGAAAGCTTCCATAATGGGCAGACTGGAATTTGAGGGCGGTGAGCTAGGAACAGCAATAGCTGATGTTGATCTCCCAGAAGCAAAAGCAAAATATTGACAGCAACTGGCCAAAGCCAGGAAGAAACTCATTATAACCATCGTGGAGCTTGTTTTCTGTCCCACAAGGTGAAATCGAGGGAGAAGAAAGTCCTCGGATGAAACGGGGGTTTATTAAGCTCTCATCTGTACCTTGCAGATCCCTCGTATAGAGAAAGACCGACGCTTAACTACTAAGTTAAGCTTTGTGTTGTAATGCTGCCATACTGATGGTGGGTAAATGAGAGAGGGCGTAACATTGCATCGCGGGGTATTTGGTGCGGGGTGCTGCTGATCGTCACTCGAGCGGCGATCCCGAACGTCAAAAGAAGATGATGGTATTGGTAGCACGTAGATCACAGAATGAAAATGTGGAAATGGAACTTCTGACACCGAAGACTTGAAGTCAACACATTGTCTGATCTCGATGAGGTTCAGATGGTTTGTCGATACTTGGTATTAAGTACTTGGTTCTGTAGCTTCTTCCTGAATACGACGACTGCCATAGACTTCGGATGTATCGATCCTCTGACGGTGAACCTGATGTGGTGAGCGTGAAAATTTCCAAGATTGTTAAAGACAAATCGCTGAGGGTGAACAGTAAGATCAATCGATTAACGCCAAGCAGAATAATAGCGATACTACTCTTGCTCGAATCGAAACCTTGTCCTACGATATCGCCGCCAGGCACAAGTTATTGGGTCAAATTCAAAGAAACCGCGACAAGGGGCTGTCAGGTACAATGTTATATTTCCTTCTACCACAGCCAGAAGGCCTGACACATCTGTCAGCTCGTTCTACACACCAAGCCAGATTCCCTATCCAGAGCTCTTCCAAGAGCTATTGAGGTACAAGCATAGCAGGTACCCCCAGTCCAAGCAACCAGACTCCATTGCTAATGCCGACCACATAATTATTTTCCCACCCAAAACTCCAGGGCAATCAAATCAAGCAGGCCCAGCCGTTGGTTTCTCCTCACTAACCGGCGTTGGGGCGATACGTCTTCTCTTCTTATCTTGACTTCCATCCTCTCTTTCACTCTCACTAGCATCTCGCTTGACTCCACTCACGCTCCCAGAAGTGCTGCCAGGTGTTTGTGGAGGAGTCGACATCGGGATACCGCTTACAAAGCCAACCCCGCCAGCAGTGACGCTGGGAATGCTGCTTCCAACGAGAGTTGGATTGCTGATTATTGATCCAGGAGCGTAAGATGACTGGGTAGCAATTGATGATGTAGAGTTGGATCGGGTTGGCGAAGACGGACGGATGGTAGGACCTGGGGGAGGAGAAGGAGCAGCCAGGCCAGTGGAAGATGTGCGGTGGTGGCTGTGTGGGAATGGTGATGGTGGAGCAATCGAGGTAGGTGTTGCCATTGGCGTATTTTGGGAAGATGAAACTGCTGTCATGGATGGATGTTTTGCCGTTGGCACATCGCCCACATATTTATCTCCAAGCTCACCAGGCGCAAAAGTAAGAGTGGAACAGAAACCATCAGAAGAGGTCATCAGGAGGGTCAAACCATCGTTGGACCTAGAACATGAGCTTGGCACGACAATAGCAAGGGTGGATGACTTACCAAGTCAGATCCGTGAATGTGGCACAGTGGAGGTTGCTCACTATACACAGCGGAGTTTGCTGTTGGGTGTCATACATCAGTACAGAGTCTTCCGTAGCCACAGCGTAGATCATCCTGTATGGAAGTGAGAATGCCATCGTTGGACCAGTAGTGGCACTCGAATTTGTGTCTACTTCCAAAGGCTTGGGCTTCGGCGAAGACGTTGGTCCAGAGGGGTCAGTTTGTGGCAGAAAAGGTGGAGGCTCCATGATGGATTGGACGGCGGGTTCTGGAAGAGCAGACATCGTATCTTCCGAGGAGGTATCGATTGTGATATGTTTGGTAGGCGGAGAGGCTTTGCGGCTTGTGTAGTATACTGGAGAGCACTTCACCACCACGGAAGGCTTCTTGTGACCTGGTAGATGTGCAATAGGCGGCTTGTTGATTCCCCCTCTCGTGTAGATGTACACCGTATTGATGACCTCGTACATGGTCTTGGCTGTCTCCTCTAAGCCCTTCAATTGAGATTGGTATTGTCCGGCAGGCGTAAAGAGAAGACTTCCATCCGGAGTGAAGGTCAATCTGCGAAAGAAAGACTTTAGAGTATCATTCGAATAGATGTGGGCATTCTTCACTCCCAGTCCCATGCTGTATGGTTTCGGTGAGGCTTCCATTGGCATGACGGCGGGGAGTGGTAACGAAGGAGCTGGTGAAGCAGATCTGCGCATGGACATTGCCGGGGAAGCAGCACCAAAAGAAGATCTTCGGCTGTGGCTGATTGTGCTTGGTGGGTTCATTGGCAGAGCCAGAGAAGTTGGAGTTCCTGGACAAGAAGGTACGGGAGATCCAATATTTCCAATCTCTGCAGCTAGTTGTGCTCGCAAATCCATGCTGGGAGGAGCCGGGCTATGTGACGAGATCCTTCGACCTGGCAAATCCATCTTCATGTTTGTTCCAATCTTCCTTGGCTCCTCATCCCGATTGTCCAGCGTATAGAGACCCTCCTTTGTCTTCAATGTGTAGATGTGTACGGATCGATCGGAGGATTGGGTTGCAATATATTCGTTGAGTGGATCCCAGGCTACGCCTTGAACGTAATGTTGATGTTCAGCTATCTGGCGTATCAGCTGTCCGGTTTGAGCATTGTATATCCTTGCAACGTTGTCCATGCTTCCCGTGATGAAGTAGATGCCATCTGGTGACCATGCCAAGTCGTATATCTCGTGTCCAGAAGACCGGCACATATGTTTCGTCCTCCAGGTCTCCTTGTCCTCAATTCCTTCCTCTCCAAATCTTGGCTTTGCATTTTTTGTATCCAGAACCCAAGTGATAACATTCCCATCGTCGCCTGCTGAAGCTAGAACATCCCCTGGTGGGTGTCAGTAGGTGGTAGCTGGCAGGTTCCTGGACGAATCGCCTACCTCGAGGAGCCCATCGTACAACATTGACTGTCTGCGAGTGCTTTGCCATTGTACAGAGATATTCCACCTTTCTATCCTCTCCTTCTGAGTCCAATCTCCAAAGCTATCTGCAGTCAGTAAAGGGAAGCTTATCCGCATCATCTTCCACCTACCCGAACATTATTGTCTCCTCCGCCGGTTGCCAATCGCCCTTTACCATGAGGCTGGAAGTCTGCAGAGTATATGGGGGCATTCTCGGCGTGCCAGTTGACGATTATTGGTGATGCCTTCATGCTTGTTGTGATTGGGAGCTCTGTGAGCTGCCGTCGAGGTTATCCGGCGGCAGCAAGGCTGTATCTCTCCAGGCAACGCGAGACCTTCTGTTGGTGCGATCGAAGGAAGTCTTTGTGTGTGAGGAACCTCGCCAGGTCTCGTAGATGTGGAAGGAGGTAGTCGCGTGCCGTGGGTTTGAAAGGGATGCCGAGTGGTCAGAGGGCCTGTTTGGAGCTTGGGGTAGCTGTGATATCGACAATCGAAGTCTAGCCTAGTGATCGTGTTTGTAGAATCGATTGACAGGCCGTAATACGCGTGAATGGAGACAGTGCAGTGTATATTGTTTGTCGTATCGGAGGAGGGATGAGTCGAGGGTAAGAGATTTCGGGAGGCAGGTTTGGAGTTGAGGTTGATTGAGAATTGAGGAGGTGTCGTGCCTCGTCTTGTCTTGGTGGAGGTGCAGCAACGGGCAGTTCCAGGCTCAGCTCAGCTCTGTCGCGTCCCACCAATAGCGTTCCTTTTTCGCGTCCTCAAACGCTTCCGGCGGGATGGAATCAGCATGCGAATGTCGGACAATGAATGAGCTTAGAGAATTTTCAAATATATTGATTCTCGTGTATCACTTGATTCTGAACCTTTATATTCGTATTTCTTTCAAACTTCTCTTCAATAGAATCCTTAGTAACGACTTCCACAATGGTCAGCAGTTACAGTTGAAGTCTCGAGACTTGGCTAGCATTGCGGGGACCTCTCATCGTGAAGAGAGTGAGCAGCTTCATTATCTTAATGACTTATTCTCCGAGCTTCGAACAAAATAACAAATGTTTAGCAAAGTCACTTTCACATGTTTTCCAGTTTCTTGCCCACACAACATGCCTTTTTCCCTGGCTTTTTTCTGGGCGCTCTGAAGGTTATCATCCACTATTTACATTCCCTGGTCCCAAGCGACTCTCAATTCAACGACTTTTGATTAGTATCAAATGCACTCCTGCTAAGGAAAAGACCTGTAAACAAGGCTTCCAATTCTTACCTTGATGTTTAACATTGGTATCCATCATCTTTGATCCCTTCAAATAATACTGGTCTTCTCAGACTAGATACATTCTCCCTGACCTCTCAAGTAATCCTACTCCGTATAACCCCTTCGCCGCCCAGAGGATGACCCCCATGCACAACCCTTACCGTCCCAAACCTTGATATCAAGCCAACGTCTCTCTCAAACACCGCTTCTTTATGTACTTATACAGCACCCTCCCCTAAAGATACACCTAGATTCTGCGGTGTGCAATCCCATCCACAGTCGGGTTTCGAGGAGTACTACTGCTCTAGCCCCTACCAACCCACCTGGTCCATGATATCCTTCCCAACGTCAGGAACTCATCACATTTCCAGCCATAGCATATCTAATCCCCGACAAGTATACCTACCAACATTCCAATCTTCTCAGCGGTGTCCGGTTCAGTTGTGGTGCTTCGTATGCACCGTATCCATGGTCCGTTGGCCGCGGTGATGCAGCTTTGAGAGCCAGACTGGCGGGTCTTCAACCTTTTGCATCCGTATGCAGAGCAGTGGGAACGCATAAGTCTTATCATTCATTCACGAACTAGGAACAACTACAGGACGACGGTCAAGCTAGGTCTTCCCGTTCGTAGGTCAGCAGGCTTGTGGTTGCATTGGGCTTTTGGTGATGATTTGAGGTTATTAATGTTCTTCGACAGCCAAGAGATTGAACTTACTGGGAGGGCTTTATGTCAGCTCTCGAGACACGAAGTATTTGCTTACTCTTATTCCCCATCACCGGTGCCATTTTACAAGAGTCTTCTGCTTATGCCGGGGGGCTGCCTGAAATACTGCTCGCTATGAGCAATACCTCAGTCTGCTCTGTAAGCAGTCCAACACACTGACTGATGCCAACCATGGTGGGGTTCCTTGCCATCACAACCACTCCAACGCTATCAATTCCTAGCTCCGTGTCCGTATATCCATGGTCCAGCACACCAAAACCCTCACCGCTCCAAAACCCAACAGTCAGTCCTGGATGCAGCTGGCATCACAAACATGCATCATTCTAACGAGGCATTCTGTGTTTGCCTGCGCATGCCCCTGGCTCTGTACAGGTACTTCTCGGACTATTTCCAACCAATTGGAAGTCCAGTCTCTCCATCAACTGCTGGTTAAGACCCCCATTCTTGACTTCACAGCCTTTTTGATATCTCGGTGGGATGGTGGGCCGCGTTCACACTTCATGCAGTGCGCACTGCTGCCCCAGATTCCACATCTCGGTGTGCAGCCACAGACCGACGGAGCAGCTTCCTGTTCGTCAGTTTTTCTCCTCACCTGTATCCACCATGAAAGAAATCCCGTTTTTCTCTCGCCCCCAGAGGACTTTTGTCAACTGATAGTGGACTCAGTGGAGTGCAGTTTACTGCCCGTCTAAGGCACTTCACCTTCTTCTTTCGCTTAGTCCATTTCCTCCTGTAGCCATTCAAAATGTCCCTCTCTCCCCACCACTTCATGAGTAGCGAAGCTCTTTAGGTTGTCTTGTTCCGCTGTCTCTTCCAAGATCTGTACGACGGCCACCTGCATATATCACCGAATTGTCCTAAAACAGCGCGGCTTTTCTTGTCGTTCGCTCGCCGGTGAGTCAACACCACTGCAGCGTATTCTCAAACTACACCATCTCCAACCGCACCCGGGGCTACACAAAACCAAACTAATTTCCGGCAAACCAAGAGAACGCAAGAAAGTTATACCGTCTGACAACAATCAAGTCATCATTTTCTGATTCATTATTCTGGGAACTCCAAACCTCGCCTCCCGCAGCAAAAGTCTGTTCCGTGACTTTTCTAGGGCCAGACCAACCATTAAAGCTTGAACTCTCTTCTAATCAAGCATGCTCGTCATTCCTTAAATTTTACCAACATCATAGGACAAATCAAGATGCTCGAGAACATATCGACATCACTTGCCGCCGGATCCACCAGTCTCGCTCTGGTCGCTCTGCTCACCGTACCCTCAATCCTGAACATCGCATCCCACTTACGAAGCCCGAAGTCGATATCAGAGATCTACTCGGACAAAGATGGAGTCGCCACCGAGAAATCCGTACAGGAGTATTCCGCGAAAATCCCCAAAACATTTCTTGGCATCTTCACGATTGCTGGATTAGGGTCATCGATTGCTCTTGCTGTTTTGGCGTCGATAAAAGGATGGGATTGGATATTCGTGGAGAATTGGCTGAATGTCGCGCAATGGGTAGAGCTACACGTGATTTCTTTATTTTTGCAAGTGCTGACGTCTGCTACTTTTAGTCTCTCATCGCGATTCAAGCAATCAGTATAATTCTTATTCGAGATTATCTGAAAAGTTACAGCTTAGGAGTCTATTCTGCAATTTCCTCGATTTTCCTGCTAGCTGTACTTTTGTTCCAAGATGGACTCATTGCACGCCAGACTCCATCTGGTGAGAGCTTCGGGACAACAGAGCAAATTGGTCTGCGAATCGCTCAACTTGGTCTCATCCTTCTAGTTGCAGTATTCAGCATTTCGTTACCACGACGACCAGAAGTTTTCCATGATGGAGTTCCGGTCGATGGCATGTATACGGTTTCTGCTCTCGGGAAGTACACCTTCTCATGGGTGGAACATCTGTTGGTTCTTTCGAGGAAGAAGAATCGGCTGGAGCTTGAGGATCTGCCCAAAATGGATCAGTACACTCGTTCACGGGATCTCAGTGAAGCATGGGCGGCTACATCTCACGAGAAAAAGCTGTGGGTTGAGATTTTCCTGGCGCACAAATGGTCGTTCGTCATCCAGTGGTTCTTGACCCTTCTCCAGGCATTTGGAAATTTCGCACCGCAGTTCGTGACATACCACATTCTAAAGATCTTAGAGAAGAGGTTGCCTGGAGATGCAGTCAGCTTTGAGGCATGGATTTGGGTAGTGACTTTAACAATCGCGACAATCGGAGCAGCATGGATCGAATCGTGGCTATTCTGGATTTCCTGGTCCGAAGTTGCCATTCCAATAAGAGCTCAGCTAGCAGCTCTGATTTTCCAGAAAGCTATGAGACGCAAGGATGTCAAAGGTGCTTCAAAATCCGCCAAGAAAGATGTTCCAGCTGGACCAGACATGGCAGATGCATCCGCAGACGCGATTGCAGGGGACAAGCCAGAGCTCGATGAAGAGGACGCCGATCCGAAGGGAAAGCAGAACACGGTCAATCTGATTGGTGTAGATGCCAAGCGTGTTTCTGATTTCTGCTCTTTCAACAATTACTTCCCAGGCAGTCTGTTCAAGCTGATTGTGTCTTTCGCGTTCCTGCTGAGCATCATCGGCTGGCAAGCTTTGCTGTGTGGGTTCCTCGCCATGTCACTCACGATTCCTCTCAATATCTTCTTCAGTAAACGATACGCGGCTGCTCAGGATCGACTCATGAAGGTCAGGGATACGAAGATGGGGGTTGTGACGGAAGCGCTGCAGGGAATCCGACAGATCAAGTTTTCTGCCTTGGAAGCCAACTGGCACGAGAAGATTGGAAAGGTGCGGAGGAAGGAGTTGGATGAGCAATGGAATGTTTTCGTATCCGATACCTTCTTGCTTTTCTGCTGGATATCTAGTCCAATTGCTCTTGCTGCAACTTCCCTCGCCGTTTATGCCTGGAAGTACGGAGAGCTGACTCCTTCGGTTGCTTTCACTGCCATCGGTGTATTTGCCAGTTTGGAGGTCACTCTTGCAGTCATCCCGGAGCTGACAACAGATCTGATCGATGCTTTCATCTCCGTCGAACGAATTGAGAAATACCTGGCAGCTCCAGAAATATCTAAGAACACCAATCATGCCCCAAACATCTCCTTCGAAGACGCCTCCATCGCATGGCCGTCAGATGAGGCTAAGGAAGACGACGATTTGCGATATGTGTTGCGAAATATCAACATCTCGTTCCCAGAAAAGGAACTCAGTGTTGTGAGTGGAAAGACTGGGACGGGGAAGTCTCTTCTTCTGGCCGCGATACTGGGAGAGGTCGATTTGCTTGGCGGCAAGATCAATGTCCCGCAACCACCTCAGACGAGAGATCGCCACGACCACTTGGCTAACAAGGACAACTGGATCATCCCATCTGCCGTCGCTTTTGTCGCACAGATCCCATGGATCGAAAATGCCAGCATCAAGGACAACATCCTGTTCGGCCTACCATACGATGAGTACAGATATAAGAAAGTCATCGAAGTGTGTGCTTTGAAGAAGGACCTGGAAATGTTGACCGATGGCGAAGCTACGGAGATTGGCGCAAACGGTATTAATTTGAGCGGAGGACAAAGATGGAGAGTTACTTTCGCGCGTGCACTGTATTCTCGAGCCGGAATACTGGTTCTAGACGACATTTTCAGTGCCGTCGATGCACATGTTGGCCGGTTCATATTCGAGAAGGGTCTGACAGGCGAGTTGGGAGTCGGTCGTACTAGAATTCTCGTCACTCATCACGTTGCACTCTGTGCATCGAAGACCAAGTATATCGTAGAACTTGGTGACGGCACGATCGCTCAAGCGGGGCTGGTGTCAGAACTCGAGAATGATGGGAAGCTGCAGGAAATCATCAGCCATGAGGAGACCGAGTCGGAGATCGTCGAGGATGAAGATCCAACTGCAGTCAACTCTGCAGAATCCTCGAATGGAGATGCTACTGATATTGGAGAGGCTTTGAAGAAGGTTGATTCGAAGGCAGCACCGAAGAAATTCGTTGAAGACGAGCTTCGAGAACAAGGTCGGGTTAAGACGAGGATCTACCTGGATTACATGAAGTTCAGCGGCGGACTGCCGTTCTGGTCCATCGCACTATTAGCATTTTCCCTCCTCCAGATCATCGTCACTGGACGTGCTTGGTGGATTCGATTGTGGACCGGGAGCAATGAAAAGAGGCATACCAGTATAGTTCACTCGTTCACGTACTCATACCAAGTCCACGATCTCTCTCCCCATCAACTCAACAGCACTCTCAGCACCACTGATGCACACTCCGCCAATTTGAAGTTCTACCTCGGCATCTATGTTGCTTTCTCCATCGCATCCATCATCGTCGGGCTCTTCAGGTATTATTTCATTTTCACAGGTTCCATCCGAGCATCTCGTCGCATGTTCGACAGTCTTAGCTTTACGATCCTACGAACCCCACTGCGATGGATGGATACAGTACCACTAGGAAGAATTTTGAACCGCTTCACTGCGGATTTCAATGTTGTCGACTCCCGCTTGGCCAATGATATTGGTTTCGGAGCAAACAATCTCTTCCGCTTGATCGGTGTCATCGTCGCTGGGTAAGTCTCCCGCTACCTCTTCTTTTTCTGTCTGACATTCTCAGAATATTTGTATCTCCCTACGTGATTCTGCTTTCCGTGACGCTTCTCGCAATCTGCATTCAAATCGCACGCATCTACCTGTCCGGAGCACGCGAAGTCAAACGATTGGAATCAAATGCCAAGTCCCCCGTCTTCGAACAATTCGGAAGTGCTCTCACAGGAGTAGGCACCATTCGAGCATTCGATAAATGTGATGTCTACATCGCTCGCATGTTCCGCAAGATCGATGACCACTCGACTTCCTTCTGGCATCTCTGGGCTTTCAACAGATGGATGGGGTGGAGAATGTCCGCTGTCGGAGGATTGTTCGCTACATTTGTGGCAATCATGATTCTGTTGATTGGAGGTATCGATGCTTCGCTTGCAGGATTCGCCCTCAGTTTTGCTCTCGAGTATGGACAGGTCGTTATCTGGACCATCAGACATTACACAAACCTCGAGCTCGACATGAACGCCGCAGAACGTATTATTGAATACAGCAATCTCCCCACAGAATCCCTTGACGGCGCCGACCCACCCGCTGCCTGGCCAAGTGAAGGTAGGCTCGAAGTCAACGATCTCGTCGTCGGGTACGCGCCAGATCTCCCTCCTGTCCTGAAAGGCCTCACATTCTCCGTCGAACGCAACGAGCGCATCGGCGTAGTCGGCCGCACAGGAGCAGGCAAATCCTCACTCACACTCGCACTGTTCCGGTTCCTCGAGGCGCGCGAAGGTTCAATTCACATTGACGGTCTCGACATCTCCAAAATCAAACTCCACGCTCTACGCTCCCGACTCGCCATCATCCCGCAAGATCCCGTATTATTCAGCGGCACCGTCCGCAGCAACCTCGATGCTTTCGACGAGCACGAAGATATCGAGCTACGCGACGCTCTACAAAGAGTCCACCTTGTGTCTGCCGAAGAAGCGGAATCGATTTCCCATTCTATCATCACGACCGGCACATCTACACCTCTCGCAACAGGCGCACAATCCCCGAATCCTAACATCAACCTCAACAAGAATCCCTTCACATCCCTCTCCTCTCCTATCTCCGAAGGCGGACTGAACCTCTCCCAAGGCCAGCGCCAACTCCTCTGCCTCGCTCGCGCCATCGTCTCCCGTCCCAAGATCATGGTACTCGATGAAGCAACGTCCGCGGTTGACATGGCGACCGATGCGTTGATCCAGCGGAGTATCCGGGAAGAGTTTGGGGATTCGACGTTGATTGTTATTGCGCATCGGCTGAGCACGATTGCGGATTTCGATAAGATTCTTGTTATGGGGGAGGGGAAGGTGGAGGAGTTTGGGAGTCCGAGGGAGCTGTTTGGACGGGAGGGGGGTGTGTTTAGGGGGATGGTGGGGGAGAGTGGAGAGAGGGAGAAGTTGGAGGCTTTGATTAGGGAGGGGAACTGAAGACGAGTTGGTAGAGTAGAGTGAACGAACGTCGGAACGAGAAGGATATTAAAATTGCATATACATAGAAGCTGGTTCGTCGCATTGTTGGTATACAGGGCATGGCGCAAGATATGGTCCTTTGGGAATGTACATAGAGACCTGTAGAAAACATAGCATTGAATTTTCTACCGGCTCGAAGGTCCCCCTTGGAGGGCTCGAGCATCATTGAGGGCTTATGCTAGACGGCGTGTGTGCACCACAGCTCTATCCTCATCCTGCATATCTCCAACCAGTAGGGCAGCAGGTAAAGCCAGGCAAGAAAACGTGCGAATGATCCCTCCCCTTATGTCCCATTTCCAAAACAAAGCTCAGACATTAAGTCCTTACATCCTGCGACCTGTCTTCAATCCTCCCATATTCTGCTCGTTTATACTTTAGAATCCACACTCGATCCTCGCGAAATCCCTTTGCTCCTCTACTGTCGGTCTACTCGTATCGATATCCCTCTGCCCAGAACATCTCTCCAGCTTAAAGACAGTCCAGAAATATCCACAACTCTCTTCTTCGACGCTTGCTTGAATCCCATCGTCCATGTTCCCGTCCTCCTGCTTGTTGGAATGTAATACGACCCTTTCCTCCTTACCAACAGCCTTGTATAATCCCTCGTAGCGATATCCTACACACGGCCTGTTTTCGAAGTCGCATGTCCACTTTCGGATTACGCGGATGGGATGGCCTGTTTCAATGGATTTGGTCAGTATTAGGGAGCCTTTGTTGGTTTTTGGTTTCTTGTTTGCCGGTGTGCTTGGAGACGAAGGATTTGAACGTGGGCCTGACTTGAGGGGCTTGACGGTACTGCTATAGTAGATTATGGAGCCGAGATCGATATCTGTAGCAGGGTATTTTGGAGTCTGAACATTGGACTTGCTGGATGAGAGGCTTGGACTAGACGATGGGATCGGAGGCTTCGTGGTGGGATTGGAGAGAACGACACTGTAGGCTCCAGCTGCTAATGAGCCGTAAATACCGCCCATAGGAAGATCTTGTAAATGTCATTAGCTATGCTAATCTGTGTTCTGAAGAAACATAGCGCGTGTAAACAGCGACGGATGAAATCTAGGAATGTGGAACGATTGCCCAACCTCGAAGGCATAGAGACAACTTACTATGCATGCCATCTCGGACCATGGCCAACTGCCTAGGGAACCAAGCTCCGACCTGAAACCCATTGTCTCCAATGACTGCCCCGCTGACAGAATTGTAGGCTGGATCGATCCTGTATGACTTCCTTGTGTTCTGTCGCACTAGAATATGGTGCATGATACCGTGGATGCCGAAGATAGGGTGGTCTGCGGGTGCTCTTCTCCATGGTGATCCTCCTTCTTTGTTCACAGTAGTAGCCAGAGTGCTCTGTTGAGCATCGACCAGACCTTCGTCGTCTGCACATCTATTTTGTGCTTCGTCGTCAGAGTCCGGCTCGGCTTTAACGCGTCCGTTGTCCGACTCTTCCTTTATGTCGGTCAGAGATTCAGTCCTTGTATTGAAGGTAGTTCCGATGATCAAGCTTTCCCCGTCCAAGCCGACTACTGGCTTTCCCTGCAATATAAGCAAGAAAATATCCTTCAAGCGTTTCGCGACTTCTGGGATGGGAAATGGAAGGCCGTTGATGGGATTGCTGAACATAGCCAGAATTCCAATGATTTGGTACTCCTGTCTGCATCTCAGAGTCAGCTATCTCTATGCTTTTCTCCAAGATTTTGGCTAGACTGATTAGGAGTAGGTCAGGAGGAAGAGGAAATAGCGTACATCGTCTCCGCCGTCGCCGTTCCATCCCTAGCAAACCGACAAAAAGTCACCAGTAGCACCTTCACATCTTGCCACTGCTTGTCTGTAACCGTACCTGTAGCGTCTAGCTTCGAGTGTTCTGTCTGCTTGAGCGATCGCATACAGGCTACTCCGACTGCCTTTGCGGTGTCCTTCAGGGCACGTAGGGTAGCTGGACTGGAGTCGATATTATGTGAGAGGACTTCTGCGCCGATAAAGGTGATGAAGGCATCGATAATGTCGGATGGGATCAGTGGTATAGTTCGATGTTCTATCGGGGGTGGTGAGGACATCGTGAGCTTTCTTTGAGAAGGTAGTGGTCTAAGTGTTTTAGGGTCGTAGACGATATACTGACACCCTTTTCGGAAAACAATGGCAATAAGAAAAGAACAGAATTGGAAGTATGACAGCTGTTGGTATAGCTTGCGGTAGCGAGGGGAACGGGAAGAAATGTGTCAGAGTCATGAAGGTCGAAGAAACGTTGGCCTTGCTAACAATGGTGCACAAAGGTGAGCGAGAACATTTTCCAGTGACTTGACAGCCAACGATCACATCCTTGATCATTTTTCATTGCAGTACAATACTTGTCAATCTAGCTTCGCTCTCATTAAAGTTCAGAAAGCGTTCTCCACGGGGCACTCCATAAGGACATCGGCTTTTGGTGTAAAAGACAAGTTGAGGATCAGTTCATCATGTGGTGTTTACATTCAGTTAGCTTGGATATCTTCGGTTGATGTACAGTACCACGATCGAATACGTATATCTCATCAAGGAATTTGGAATGACCATTATTTGATTTCTGTCAGCTAATCAGATAATGGAGGCATGCCCAAAAGGGGCAATTTTTATTGAAATGTTAACAATATGTGACAAGGGTCAACCAAAGCGAAAGAGTCGCAATTACTATTCAGGCACCAGCTAAATGTGACAATATCTGGAAGAAAAGTATAACCGCTTTGAGAATGCTCTCTATTTGGGAACCATCGATACTCAACGCACTTGAGTCAGACCAAACTATTGCTGCTTTATGTCACAGTATTAAAACTGTGACTGTCACACCTCGATGCTTCAGCTGCTTCCTACAAATTCACCCTTCTCTCTTCTCTGCAGCCTTCTTCACCGTCGCCACCTTCCTTATTTATCTACCCTCTCCATTTTCCCTCTTCTGATTTGTACAACAACCTGACAGATTCTCAGCCTTCTCCACAATATCCTCGTCAACCTCCACCTCTTCTTCTCCAAACATCAAACACCATTCTTCTCCACGACATTCAGAGACATAACACATCAATATTACCACTCACCACACAGCACCTCACAAGGAATCGCCATGGACCACCAGGACCTGACCCCTTCGCTCGCCATGAATACCTCAACAATCATCAAGGCTGAAAGCACTGAGGTCGAAATGGTCAACTTCGACGCTACGACTACCTCCAGTGCCACTTGTAATGACGCCGATCCTCTCTTCACGTCATTGATCCACTGGGTTGGACCCGAAATATCATCATCAACTTTCGGACCTCTTCAAGCCTCAGAGGCAGAGGTGATCAAGAATTTCTCGGACACAGCAAGGGCTGTTGGGGTCACATCCAAGAGACAACAATACATTGACGAGGACCAATGGGACGAAGTCAAGATGCTGCTTTGGAGATTATGGCAGATCACGGAGTTTGATCGAGAGCTGGGTCAAAAGTGAGTTTGTGTTCTGATCTTTCCTTATCTGATCTTTCGAAGATAGGGTGAGAACAATGAATTTGTGCTCAGATAGAGACTGACTGCAACAGGATGAATGTCAAGGGCATCCTGATCATGTTTGCTACGCCGGCTAACAACTTCATTTCACCTGTCCCCGAGGTTGCTGAGGACTTGAAAGTCAGATTCGAGGGCCAGAACTGGGGAGTCCCTCGACAAGACCCAGCTGTTCCTACCTCGCACAAGTCAAATTCTACAGCAGTCCAGAAGTCGAGAGCGCAGTCTATTGGAGATGATGAAGATACCGAAGGAAATTCAGCTACCCAGAAGGGCATTTGGACCGAGGCACCACCTAATCATTCCATCTTCGGAATTAATGGCTGTATGCATCACATTGCTCTTACCGATACAAATCACTACGAGATTTGCTGCCAGAAGGGCAATGCAGCAGTATTCGGTCATAATGGGTTCCGTGTCGGGCAGTGCTGGGCTAGACAGGTTGCTGCGGTTAGAGACGGTGTGCATGGTACGTCATTCACTTCTTTCATCTCCTTTCGGCTTTGCTTCAATTGATGCAAACATGCAACAAGAATTGACTAAGCTCACATTTTTTTTAAAAAAAAAAAAGGATCTCGTCAAGCCGGAATCTATGGCACTGCGTCCACCGGTGTATACTCAATCATAATTTCTGGTACCTACGCGTCATTAGACCATGATACCGGCTGTCTCGTTTACTATTCGGTCTCTGGTGCGTTGACTACTACGGATCGTGAGCCTGATACAATCAAATACACCACCCGCGCGATGATAAGATCCGTTAAGTCGGGTCTAGGAATTCGGGTCTTGCGAACTGCTGGTGGTGGCTGGAACGGCTGCCCGCGAGCGGGCATGCGATACGATGGACTGTACAGGGCAGTGGCCTATCAGGTCAAGGCGAATGACAAGGGAGGGAAGTTCTTACAGTTCGAACTTGTCAGGATGGACGGACAGCCAGATATTGATGAGGATAAGCCAACTTGGCAGGAGAAAGTGGCTTTCGAGCGAGTAAAGGATGGGTACTAGACCTGATCATAGCACGGATCTCGACGTGGAGAGTTGGGTCCCGGATTTGATCGTTTCCCTGGTTACATTGAGCATGGATTTCAGACTTTGCTATTCATTCAGCATGACGTCGGGAGCAAGGATGGGTCAACACCGAGCATCTCGCTCTTGCATTCGGATTATTTGCGAGAGATTGTGGTGGATTAGTCTTCTTAACGCGTTGTTTTCATTGCTTTCAATTCGACGTCTTCGTTGAAGTGCCCTGGTGTCATAAAAGACCTGTGCTGAAGATACACGGGCTTCTGCGACAGTGATTCTTGAATCTTCCATCTCTGATCTGCGGCTCTTCTCAGAACTTCACATCTACAACATTATTATGAATTGCAAAGCAACATACTTGTACGCGGCTTCACAATTGTGTGACTCGACATTTGAGGTTCGTGCCCCGCCTAGCAGTTTTAAGCGAATGTCAACAAGGCTAGAAATGTCCTTGCAACAATCCCCAAACTTCCAAGCCACGTCGAAAGAATTGTGATTTCGCAACCTTCTTCTTCAGGTCAGCTTGTTTGGGTATTATCAAAGGGCCCAGTGAACCAAAGTGGTGTTGATATTAGCCTTGCCCAAATTCACCCATCCGATTTTCACGTGTGCTATCAAACAATCTTGGTATCAGTGGCATGTTCTAGAATAGGAGAAGAAGACGAGAAAGGCAAAACCTAGTTTAAGCAATGAAAATAGCTCAACAGATTCAACATCCATGATACTGCAATATTCCGATAGACGTGGTGGACTAGCTCTAAGCTATGGACTGAGTACCAGAAGCAACTCGTCCACCCCTGTAGTCACATATGAGTCTCAGCCATTGGTAGGACCGCTGCCTGCTTTATGCTTTCAATGAACATTCGATGCTCACTTTTTATCCCCGCTCCGCTTGATCTGTAATTCCACCACATTATGCTCAGGTCCACCGTTGTCCCGCATATTCTCCTTCGTCTCCTCTTCCTTTGCACCTCGAGTTTTGCTCCTGCCCTTGCCCGCCATTGCTCTCGTATTCTGTCTCGATATCTTGCACAGCGCATGTTCCATATCGACCACAGTCAAAGATCTTCCTTGTACCGACTTGCAATCGGCAACGACCTGCTGTATCGTTGGTGTATGCTCTGTCGGATCCTCGAAGACGGCGAACACACGGGTGAGTACGTGCTCGAGCCCCTCTGTCGTCGCTGGCGCAGCTTGATCAGTCTCGTCGGCGACTATCTTGAGCGCAACCGTTGGTCCAGATGTGCCGCTCTTCATGATGTGTTCTGCGAGGTCACGAACTGAAGGTGGTTGACACAAACCGTACTCGAAAAAGTCGCTGGTAAGGAGCCAGGCAATCAGGCCGTGTGGGGGTATAGAGGGTATTCTTTTGTTGAGGACACGCTCGTGAAGGGCTGCGAAGGTAGGTGGCGTAGACTTCGATCTAGCTATTGAGGAGATCTCTTCAGAGAGGTCCCAGAGTGAGGAGAGCATGATTGGAATCTTGGCTTTGATGATTTGCAACTGTCCGTATGCTGGAACGGGAAGTTTCAAGGCGCCATTTCCCCAGTGCTGTATTGTGGATGCCAGCTGCTCGAGGCCGGGCTTGGTATTGCCTTCGAAAGTCCCCTGCAGCAAATGTTCCTTGTTCCCAAATGCAAACGTTCTCCAAACGCAAAGCTGAAATATTTGTAGCGCCGTAAGGTGACTCGCGTCGCCGGGTACTGGAAGGTGTGCTAAGACGAATCGCATTGAGGACCCTGTATGGCGAAGTGGGAATAGCCGGTCGAAGAGCATGTCAGAGGAGAAAGCTGATTTGATGTATGCTTCGCAGTCTGCGGCACCAGGATGGGTGATGTCGAGAGGGCCAGCCTTGTTGTTGAGCTTCTTATTCATATAGATACCCAGCCTAAGAGTTTGGATCAAGTGCGACGAGAGGTAAATTTCGTACTGAGAAAGACCCAGAGCTCTCAGCTCCGCTGGTTCCGGGCTAAAGTACAAGTTGGCCATTGCGCCGGACGTTCTCTGGTGGACGCAAGATCCGAGAGTTTCTGAGCTTCGTGTTGCGCAAAGAATCCCTATGAGCAAGAAAAACACACTGGTCGAGTAGTTGGCTGTAATAACTTAGAAGATAGATTTTGGAAGATGCGCCTGGATAGGCTAGTCTTCCTTCAGCTTCCGTAGATTGAAAGGATCTATTTCGGCTTTGCTAGATTCACCTTCAAGAATCTGTCAATAGATGAAACGTAAATCGTGAATTGGACTTCGCTTTCCTTCATGCCGTGCACGCTTTGGACAGTCTGAAGAGCTTGCGAGCTGATACGACCTTTGGCCAATTAGAGAGCCTCAAGGCATTATTTATCTCGCTTATGTTGTTCAAAGCACCATTAGAAAGGATTTTGCCCATCCACAAAGACCTCACCGGTAGTGTCACTTAAGCCGTAAAGAACAGAAAATAATCTGAATATCATAGGCCACCTTTTTGGGATGCATGATACACTTAGACATAATTACTTGCCAATTAGAAGCGATCTTCCACCTGCTGCCCTGGCCAGATAGTTTTCCCACTTTCCAAGGGAGGATCCTTTTCATATTCGGTCGTATCAGCCCGCGCAATCGTAACCACAGTGGTTTTCGTAATCTTTGTCGCATGATTTGATGTTTGTATCGGTAATATCATCTCCTCGCTAGCATTGTTCTCCAAGTCTCCAGCCTGTATTCTGCTGCGTCGTGGCCCAGTACTGACTACGCTATGTTGATTCCTGGAGTGCTGGTATCCTGATGGTATGATCTTCATCTGATGTGACCTGTTGTTCCTTCTTGCAGCATATCCGGTGCTGCGGTCCTTCGAAGTATACCAAGATGAGTTCTCGAGTATCTTTTTGAAGAGAGGTTTCAGGCAGGGAAGACAGGCAGCTATGATACCAACATTGACTTCGGTGCTGTGACAAGTTAGACAGAGCGCAATCTGGGAGCAAAGCACATACGTGATCCATATTGTTAGATCCGTCGAGTCCCAGAGGAAATCTCCCGTTTTGCCGTAGTCCTTAAGCGTGGTGGCTTTGATGATCGAAGCTGCTGAGGCACTGAAACAGTCAGCTCGGCGAAAAGCAAACCAAATTGTGATGCCTACAATAATCCCAAGCTCATGATCCCAAGGATTGATATCTTGACTCTGGCGTTGATTTGCACATTCCAGAGCATTGGAATCGGTATGAGAGCGAGAATGAAATCCGTAATGATAGTCAATGCTTGCAACAAATTAGCGTGATGGCAGATCCGTTGTTCATTATTGACTTACAAACGTTCGCATAGCTAAGACCCCGTAGCGTCTGAGGACTCCAACATGAGGTGACTATTGTTGAGTCCCACAAGACTGCCAAGTTGGAGCATTGAAGAAACACTGTCAGGACTGCGACGAAAGTATACAGAATCATGAATCCCAACAGACCCCAGAGAAATCTTTTCCAGCCTTTGTCTGACGCTATCCTGAGCAGAAATAAGGCAATTGAGACCTTTGAAGCCGTTGTGGCGATGAGATAGACAGGTTGGGTGACAAAGTTTAGCTTCAGTCCAATCTTGACTTCCTCTGGATCGAGGTGAGCTACGTGACGACCGCCGCCATGCATTACTTCAGGTATGACGATGAGCCATCCGACGACTGAGAGAAGCTAATAGAAATTAGCTTTCGGCAAGTTGAAGATCGAGTTGCCTTACAATGGCCCCAATGATAACGTAGTCCTAGCCGCGTGAGTCTTAAACCCTGTGCGTGAGGTTTGGAGAGGTTTCTTACATCTGATCCAACACTACGAACCATCGTCACACGCACCCATAGTCTTAAAAGAACAATCGCCAGCGCAAGAACAGTAGTGATTGTGACAGCAGCAATTATTGCCGGGCCTCGATTGTAATCTGGTTCGCCAGCGCCAGGAAGGAGAATCAGGCCTGTTGAGTTGATTGACATGGTGATGACCGAGAGTAGCCAGGCGACTGCAATGGACCTCCCCGCGACTCACCCTATTGAATTACAAAGAATGAACTGCAAGAGTTAGATGTGAATTTTGATCGTAAGGGGGAACAGGAAGTGACTGTCTTCTGCCAGCCCTCTGACTGGAAAATTTTCAGATCCTTGGGTACTTTCTAATCAATCCTATATGGATTTTTCTACCACAAAAGCAGCTCAAGAAAGCTCCAGCGACCTTGAAACAATGTGGACGGCAATATCTCACCGTTGTACTTGTTGCAGAAAGGTGGTCCTGATAGACCTTTTAGGTGCATCATCCGAACAGAAGCGAGCAGAAGTCCGTTTTGAGTTTGTTTGGCAGCCTCAAATTAGGACGGAAGTAAGGATAATACCTGGGGTTTTCTCGGTAGAGCTGCTAAATAATGAGGCTATCCTAGTTTAAGTTTTCGATTGTGGGGTCTGGCAACTAAACATTTTTGATAGGGATTGCGCGCATGAAGTCTAAAGCTTGTCATTATACCTAAACGGCGTTTCTTGCGTTGTGATGGAGTCTTGAATCAGGCACAGGAAGACAAATGGCCTTTACTTCGGATGACACAAGAACTAGCAAAATCCCTCCCAGAATTGCGCGTGATGTTTCACGTTCAGACGGAATCGCAACATTGGAGATAAGGGAATGGTTAAATGATAAGTTCTTGACTTCTGAATTGGTCAGAAAACGGTGCAAGAAGCTACCGGTGCCTCGAAAGGCGAGCAACCCAAGTTCTCTTTGGCCGTCGGACCGTTGGGCGACACTGCGGCAGTGCTAGGTAGTCAGAGCAGGAGCCACGAGTCGTGGCATCTCTTGGCGACATCGACTCTGATCGGTCATACAGATCAACCGAAACCTAATATGACATTTTTGAATCACTGATAAATGGGCTATCGGTACCTCGGACCCCTCTCGTGGTCGCCTCCGGACAAGACACCAATGCCCTCCGAGACTTCCATCCTTCAAGACTGACAGCCGACAAACAAAGAATTCTTGCCACTGGTACATTTCTGAGACGTATTTAAGGTTATCAGAATCGAATGTTCATCCAAACTACTCGGGCAACTCAATTTAAGCTCTATGTGGCTGATCATACTTGGTACTGCGGCAGTACTCCGAAGTAATCGGAAAGTATGATCTTGTGGCGATCTAATCCTCTCGCACAGAGCTTCCAAGCCGAGCTAGAAGGTATGGGGAAGCTTTCCGCCGCCGTCAAGCTAACTCCAATCCCGGACATGAAAGGTCTCCGGCTAAAGTCATGATTCGGCCCCGTGCAGCAAGCTGCATGCAGGACAAAACTTCATCTTGACTTGACCGCACTACCCTGTAATTAATACCAGAAGCTAAGGAGTCGGGATGACTCGAGACGGTGGTTTCGTCTGACGTTCCAACAGCCACGTTTTCTTCTTGGACTTTTCTGGGAAATTCTACAGAAGAGTCCTGGGCGACTAAATACCATTTGGTAGTGATCGCGCTTTCTATGGATAATATTGATCCAGAAAGGCTGTCGTTACTCTAAACTATTTGGTTTCTTTGTACACTCGAGGAATGGTAGTATCCTAGCGTATCCCGTTTTCGCTAGGTACTTATCCAGCGATATTATGGTTCGGTGATTGTGGATCTTCTATTGACTAATTTCGGAGCACGTATATGCACGAGGCTGGCCAACTTCCTGGGAACATTTCACCACGTGAAGCGGAACTTGTTATTAAGGACCATAAATGGCAGCACCATCCCTTCAATTGATTACCTTTTCACCAGCATAGTCTCCCAATCGCCAAGACGATATAAATCGTCTTCATTCACTTCATAGTCTCTGTTTGCATCAGTCAACATGCAGCTTCAATCACTACTCATGACGGTGCTCCTCTGTGGACAAGTACTGGCTCATCCTGTCCTAGATGCCAACTCAGCAGCGAAAGCAACACTTGATGTCCTTTCATCGATAGCAAAACGCAATCAACATAAAACCTTGGCACAGGCATACAAACATGTCCCTCGCTCAACAACATGCACGGCCTCGAACATGTCCGTCAGAAAAGAGTGGTATGCTGAGTCTAACCTTCCACTTTGACCGTATGCTAACACTTCTAGGGGAACGTTGTCGGCAAAGGAAAGGATAGCGTACACAGATGCTGTCTTGTGCTTCCAAGCAAAGTCTCCTTTGACTCCCATGGACCAGATCCCCGGCGTCCGTTCGCGATATGATGATTTTGTGGGAACCCACATCAATCAAACTCTGACAATCCACTACACCGTAAGTTCCCCAAGCCACGAAGCTGTTGCTGGAAGTTGATTCTATTGAATCAGGGAACGTTTCTCGCGTGGCATCGCTACTTCCTCTGGGTCTATGAAGAGTCTCTCCGCAACGAGTGCGGCTATAAGGGCGCTCATCCGTACTGGAACTGGGCTTTGTTCTCCGACAACACTGAAGCCGGGCCAGTCTTCGACGGCAGTGCCACAAGCATGTCAGGAAATGGTGCATACGTTGCAGACAAGGGCGATTTGGTCCTGGTCCTTCCACCTTACCCCGATGTCAGCCTTCCAGCTGGAAACGGCGGTGGATGCGTGACATCTGGTCCCTTCAAGAACATGACTGTCAACCTTGGACCAGTCTCTCTGCCCATTAACGGAGGTGGCTCCATCACTTCCAGTGGGCTAGAATACAATCCTCGCTGTCTTGTTCGAGACATTGGAACGGCTATCAACAACAAGTACTCCAACGCCACTGCCATTTCAGATTTGATCACTCAGAACGATGATGTCTACTGGTTCCAGACAGTCATGCAAGGTGTTCCAGGATCTGGCAGCATTGGTGTCCATGGAGGTGGTCACTACACGATTGCTGGAAACCCTGGAGCCGACACTTTCACTTCTCCTGGCGATCCCGCTTTCTACCTTCATCATGGAATGATCGATAGAGTTTGGTGGCTGTGGCAGAACCAAGATCCCGCCAACCGCATCAATGCCATTTCTGGTACTGGAACCTTTTTGAACTTTCCTACTTCGGGCAATACCACTTTGAATACTATCATCGATCTGGGCTTTGCTGGCAATACAGGATATGGACCTATAGCAATGAAGGATTTGATGAGCACAGTTGCTGGACCATTCTGCTATACATACGACTCGTTGTGATGGACTCGAGGTTTGCATGAAGATTTGTATGGGGATTTAGCCAGTAAGAGCAGCAGATACTACGGCCAAATTGGAACGGGTGGCTGGCTGGTTTGGGAGGAGAGTCGGAGGTAGTCACACAAAGTGATGTTTACGATGTGATGAGTTTCGAATGATTGATGATACGCTTAATTGATGGCCTAGATAATTAAGTAAATTAATTATTTTCAATAACATGCAGTTGCACCAAGTTCTGCTTTTGAATAACTTACCTCTGACATATTTCCCAGCTAATACCGCGCGTTGGTACCACCCCATTGTAAACAAAGACCAGCCAGCCACTAGCACCTGAGCACCTCGCTTCGATGCAGGCGCTATTAGCGCAAAGCCACAACCACAGCCTTACCACGAACCTTCAACATCCAATGCCAAGGGAATTATTGCACTTCTACACCTATGTCAGAGACGTACCTCGTACATTCAATTGACGCCGTGCTGCTCTGACTACACGTCTATCTTGCGCGCGTGTGCTCGACGGGATCTTATCAACACCAACATACTTCGGCATCCCATCGCTGAAGCAGAGCAACCAGAGCTGAAAATGAGGCTCCTCAAAACCTCAACTTACCTTCTACAGGAGTTCACATCAAGCGACACACCTAAGTATGCCATATTATCACATCGTTGGGAAGGGCAAGAGGTCACATTCCAAGAACTCCAAGCCATCAGTCTAGGTCCCGACCAGAAGCTCGAGACCAGTGAGGAGCATGGCCTTGCAGGGACGGGATGGTCGAAGATCAAAGGCTCTTGTACCCAAGCTCGGGACGATGGCTATGCATGGATATGGATCGATTCGTGCTGCATTGACAAGACAAGCAGCGCAGAACTATCGGAGGCGATTAATTCAATGTTTGTTTGGTATAAAAACGCGGAGGTCTGTTATGCTTATCTCTCCGACGTCCACTTCGCTCTCAACAAGAACTGGTTTCATAATTCGATCAATATCGAAGGATCATCAGATGAATTTCGAAACAGTAAATGGTTCACAAGAGGCTGGACTCTACAAGAGCTACTGGCGCCAAAGCAGCTCCGGTTCTTTTCGCACCGGTGGGTCGACCTGGGGAATCGGGAAACCCTCTGGCCGGCAGTTTCGGATACAACTGGGATTGAGGATTGGCGTAACATCAAGACTGCCACAGTTGCTCAAAAGATGTCATGGGCATCTCGAAGAGAAACAACAAGGACTGAAGACAGAGCCTATAGTCTGATGGGATTATTCGGGGTCAACATGCCACCATTATATGGGGAAGGGGAGAATGCTTTTATCCGACTTCAGCTAGAGATTCTACGGATATCGGACGACGAATCAATATTCGCATGGGAAGATCCTACGGATGACACTGGTGGCCTGCTTGCACGTTCGCCTGACGCATTTCGAAAATCTGGAGACGTCAAACGACTTGATAACATGCATTACGAAAAGCCTCCATATTCGATGACGAATAAAGGACTTCGTGTCGAGTTCCCGGTCTTGTCGCTTTCAACGGTACACGTGGAGTTTCTCGACGCCGATGATACTTTCTTGGCGTTTCTCCAATGTCGATCTGCTGAGAGTTACGGTATGCTAGCTATCTTGTTGCGAAGGATCAGAGGAAACCTGTACACCAAGGTGTCTTCGGGTGGCTTAATACTTCCTTCTTGGAACGACCTCATACAAGAACAAGTGGACAATGGATATAGAATGGTGCAGGTCAAGCAGGAGGATGATTCGGATCTCTCATTTGCGGGCATACTCCAGTATCGTTTCTCAATTGCTATCGATGCGCTGGAATTCGAAGGATTCAAAGAGACGAGTCGGTGGCTATCATGGAGACCGCCTGCTCAAGGTCAATGGGATTCGAAAGCTGTCCCAGGTGAAGAGACAATTTCTATTGATAGCCGCATCGCCGACCAAGGTATCACCATAGCGATGGAGTTCAAGGGTTTCAATGGGTTGGAGAATGATCAATCAGCTTTGGGACGCACAGAAGGCTTTAGTGAAAGCGACAGATTCATCATGATCTTCAACATGTACGTCGGCCGAGCACGTCTCGCCCTTTTAAAACGCTCCGTGGATCTGGACCTGAGCCTCGGGTTTATCTTGGGGCTTTTCGTTCAGCCGGGAGATTGGATGACTGCTGACCGGCTACTACGATCATCAGCAAGACTGGGATCCGGTACCATGGTCACGGCACAGTTGGCTCGAAAGCCTACTGATTTATGGCTTCGTAGTTACAAAGCGAACTTCTCCTTCGATAAACCAGTGGAAATGCACTCAGAAAATGATTCGGGAGACCTCACACCTGAACGATATCCCCCGTGGCCAGGCTACCCAGAATACCCACAAGGCCGAGTGATGACCCCAGAAGCGCCCATTGAGGCGATGCCGAATTTCTCCTTCTTCGAACCGAGGGGACGCACTGGCGAATTCTGAAGTCGATAGGCTTGTTGATATTGTGGAGCTCCCAAACAATGAGGTCGTATCTTTTGAGCGGCGGAACTTGTGAAACTCAATGTCAGGAAATCCAGACGAGAATCACTACGTTCGGAGCTACTTAGACTACGCAACGGGCAAAGCTGAGATGCTTGCATTGCTTGGTCCCCGCTTTACAGACATTGCAAACGCTGGTAGACCCTGATGGAGCCTCTCACGTTCAATTTTGCCCTTACGAACGCTCCATTCAGCTGCGATCGCTCATCAAAGATGATACCTGCAATTTGACATGAAAACTTAACATTCGCCGTGATCTGGCTTCCATCCTGTTTGGACGGGGTGCCTATGTCACCAAAGCATAACATTGTGAACAGGACCAAGATAGCTCGAGACACTTCGTATAGAAGGTCCCAACAAAGTCCCACCCAGGTCCCACAGATATGTAGTACAATAGCATATTGAGTCAAAGATACAGACTCTCTGCTTTGTCCAAGTCAGAAATCAAGCCGGGAAACCGATTCTCAACCACTAGCATGCACTCTCACATATTCCGTGGGACATTGATCGCACCGAAGATCTCCACAGTCAGAACATGCTACAGACCTCTCAACACTCATTCCACGGCAGTTACATTGGCACTGTGGATCAACGCATCAGACGCGTTCACAGGCTTGGAATGGAGAGTACATACACACGTCCAGAGCCATACGTACTTTGCTGCAGGCTTTGCTCTACTGGAGTCGTCTCGAGGCTGAAGAAAATCAGATGTGGAGTTCATGACTCGAAAACAATAGAAGATGACAAAAGCCGTATGACTAAACTTGCCATATTGACCGCTTTTGCAACAATCTACGAGCGGCGAGAATGATAGTTGATGGCGGCTCTAATAATTCTAGTCGGATAATAGAGGTCTCAAGGATTTGGAGATTGAAGTGTCGGGCAGTGTTCGTTTTCTGGTAGCCTGTGTAAAGAAGAGAGGGGTCGTGGGTCGATCAATACCCATCATTGCCAGATATATAGTCGCATGCGCTGTGACGAGAGCCAGTAGTAAGTAGCTGAGGGTATCACAAGACTAGCGTGCACATGGCATGGTCCGGCTATTGGGTAGCGGTGCTGCAGGTATGATGTGTCCCCTCAATGTGGTATGCCGCACAGATCTGCACTGCAGTCCGCAGCTCGTCTGTTAGAAATTGTAGGCATTAACACGGACAACCGGGGAACGCAACTTTCCAGCCAGGCGGATGCTGTGTCTTCCCTGTTGGCGCACGTATATCTCCACGGTCGTGGCGGCCACTAGGACTTCAGAACCCTTTGACTTCGACAATCTTTTTTCTGAGGCTCGTCCATCTCCAGGAGAAGTCATTGGTATTGAAGTACACCTTCTGCTCAACCGCATCCTCCGTCTTCGCATGGCGCATCACGTGGTGTTTTCATCGGAGTTCACTCGCCATAAGCCATTCGAGACCTACGCATTTCCATAACATCGAGATCGAACAGACACTCCACTCCTGTGTAACACTGCGAGCTTAATCCATGATATCCACACCGCTGAGTACAAATGCCTGACCGGGTCAACCTTCAAATAGCCTTACTCAAAATAACATATTCCGACTCCACCGCCGTCCCATTCCTCAGAATCCTCGGCGGGGGCGAATACTCATCTTTCATATACCCTAACTTTGCATAGAAAGCAACAGCACGTTCATTCCTCGTAAAGACAGTCAACATGACTTTGTCGATTGAAGGGATCGTTTTCCCAATCGTCACAAGATGCTGCATGAGCGTTTTCCCCAATCCAGTCCTGCTCCCCGGTTAGTATCTTTCATACACAACATCCGCGACCACAGTAGATGAACTGTGGGACTGGGGGGTAGGAGAGAATGCATACCCTCTCAACTCCTCCCCAAGATGAATTTCATAGCAATAGATCACTAGATACCCATCCTCATACGTCGGCATGAAAGACACGAATCCCTCGACTTTCCCGTCATCTCTCTTCACAAGTAAGTACTTTAGATCCAGAAGCTTCATCTCGCGTTTCTTTGCTTTAGGTTTCCACCCGTCTTTGGATTTGCGGTAGTCTTCAGAGCTGGTGGTCTCGATTAGGTTGAAGCATGCTGTGAAGTCGGTGGGTGGGAGGGCGGAGGCTGTTTGGAGAGAGAGGGTGTAGGTTGTTGAGGTCTTTGGATGGGTCCATGATTTCCAGGAAGGTCTGTTATATTGTTAGAAATATACAATGTGATATTCAGTCACCAAAAAAATTGTGTTTTGTCTTCATGTCAAACTTCTCTAGCCTGGTGGCGGGGCCGAACATACCCAGGGAAATACTTCTCCTCGAAGTCCTCCAGGCTCTTCTTATTCGCAACATCAATATGATCCACCTCAGCCATCTCCAGTCATTGGCCTAGATATAAGAAAATAAGTTGAAATTCCTCTCGTGATGTCGTGAAACCCTGATGATCCGACGCGTAGGGAGACGCGACTATTTTACCTGAGCCGAGCCGATCGTCGCCAAGACCTCATGCAGCAGCTCGATTCCGTCACTGTACTGCACCTCGCCCGCGATTTTCTGTCTCCATACAGGAATCTCCACCAGCACAGCAGCATAGGTATATCAAAGCAGATGCGATGCCCAATGCAATTGCAACGGCACCTGCAATTACTGCGTCCAATATGTCGCAGCTACGCATCGCAAGCTAGGAAAAGACCTACCAGACTTGAGAGTACGATTTCATTAGATCATGTATGTTGCCCCCTCGAGCCTCCACACTGATTGCAATTCCTCCGCCCGACGATACTCCTGTGCAATTAATTGGGTGTTCATGGCTGACTTTGCAAAATCAATCAGTTCCTTCAACGCAGTAAAGCCCTCTCCCTCTGGCGCAGCATCGTTCGAGGATGCAAGAAGATCTCTGATCCGAGCACGAAAGCCGAGACATTGCGGTTTGCGAAGGAGGAGTTTGTGAGGAATAAAGAGGTTAAGGATATTGTATGTTCCCTTTTTGGTCTGTGGAGGTCTTTGGCAGGCTGTGATTGCGACTGGGAATGGGAATATAATGTGGGAGGGGAAGAGTTGCAGAAGATGAGGCAGAAAGAACGTGCGTGGAGAGTTGGTGAGTAGAGGCTGACGAAAGACTGCAGACGCAGATACGTTACTTGATTTCGACAGGAAAGACGCAGTGGGAGACTATGGAGAGGTATATTGATGGATTATGAGGATGTCCTGGTTTAGTGCAGACATGCCCAGTGTGCACAATAGACCGTCTTGAAGATGTCAGGGCTGGCGAGCATATAGAATTCTCGAGCGACATGTAGAGGGGTATATTGATCCTTGCTGCAATACGATATACGACCTCAGCTGTTAGGTCGAGCTACAATGCCTTCCATTCTAAGAGCATATCTCTATCTTCTTTGTACAGTCATCCATCTTGTGATCTCTCAACATGAAGAATCCCAAACGCCAGTCCATGCAAACAGTGGTGTATTGTACATCCTCTCCTCCTTCCACCATACAGCCATCCCTGATTCAGCATCGTCCAGAATTCACTGCCTCCAAGCAGTGGCACATCCAAGCCCGGACCGCAGTACTTCCGCCAACAGGTCGAATCGCCCGATTTCAGATCCCTACTTCCCCTGCCTTTGCTTATGCTTCGGGTTCAGCGAGCAGATGATATACACATGGCCCTTCCCCGTTTTTCCACCTTTCCTGCGTACGCTCTGTGGGAATAGTTAGCCTCTGTGTACTTCTCGTTCTCCTTTTCCCTTCCAACCCCGCAAGCACATCTCCAACATTTTATCCCGAAACAACAGTATACGCAACTATCCCAAGTGCTTCCCAATTCCAGCCCATTGCCAACTTCCAGACAGACAGCTGAGTTGTAGCTCCGAAGCCTGCCTCGCGAAAATCTATACTGCGAACCCCAGAGCGCAATCCTACCCACTCTCTCTCCCTCTCTGGCAAATTTCCTCTTCCGATTCCAATCCCATCCGCATCCAATCCCAACTCCAACCCACATTTAAAGAAACGTCTCACGTACCTTGCACCCCTCACAAAGCTTCTTCACCGAACTCCTAACCTTCATCCCTCTCGTCTGTCCCATTGCTAATCCCATTGCCAATCCCTCTCCTCCCATCTTAACCCCATATCCCCCTTTCACCCCATATCCCCCTTTCGCACCATATCCTCCTTTCGCACCATATCCCCCTCTCGCAACAGCCGGTCTACTCGAACTCAAGCTCATCGCCGAAAAGGCTCTCGTGAAGGTTGGAGTGGATGTGGACGTTGTGGATGTGCATTGAGTCGTGCATTGTCGAATCGAGGGGAAAACTACGCGCGCTGTGCGGAGGAGGGATGTTGATGGGATCATGGTTGTTTCGTCGCGGGGGCGGGTGTTGGAAGGGAGCTATCGTGGTCGTGTTGGTGGTTTGGGAGAGCTTGAGGTTGAAGGTGGAGTGGATCTCGAAATTTGGAGGTTTGGCGTTCGGCCTGGATTTTCGGGCTCCATTCCGTCCTCGCCAAAATGGAAGGGGGAGAGAAAATAAACAACATGAAGAGTGAGAAAAAGGCAATGGTATCAAATCTTCGAATTTATTGTTGGATGATTCTATTCCAGCCATATTGAAGCGAAGCAAAGCCATCCTACTGTTTTATCTTCCACGCGCCTCTATACCAAACCCCCGAACGCCAAGCTAACCTCAAATCTTCTTTCCTTTCCAATGTAAGTTACACATTCCACCTTCACCACCCGATCCATTCTTCCCTCCAGTTTCACGACCTCAAGAACGTCTTAAAAACAGAACTATCCGTACAATCCTCCCACGGATACCCAATCCTCTTCAAAAAGCTCTCCAACTCCTTCAACTCATCATCCGGACACACAATTCCCGCCAGGATCTTGCCCACATCGCTCCCGGCATTACGATACTGGAACAGACTGATATTATACCTCGGCCTCAGCGTTGTCAGGAACTTCTCTAGTGCGCCGGGCCGTTCGGGGAAATTGAACATGTAGAGTCGTTCGTGAGGGACGCCGGAACGACCGCCTACCAGGTATCTGATGTGTGATTTAGCGAGCTCGTCACCTGACAGGTCGACGGGCGTCATTCCACCGGCTGAAATCCGAGATAATAAGGATGCGAGTTCGGCGTCTCGTTGAGAAGCGGGTGATGTGAGAGAGAGACCGATCAGAACGTTTGCTACGGCGTCTGTAGCGAAGCGATAGGAGAATTCGGTGACCATGTGTGGCATGATGGCTTTGATGAGTTCGGAGAAAGAGCCTGGTTTCTCGGGGATGCTGACGCTGATGAGCGCTTCTTTCTTTTCTCCTAAGGCTGCGCGTTCGGCAACGAAGCGGAGACGGTCAAAGTTCATGTTTGCTCCTGAGGCGATGGCTACGAGGTTGCGGGATGTGTCTTGCGAGGGGTTGGCGGCGACGTATTTTTTGAGACCTGCGAGAGCGAGGGCACCGGCTGGTTCGACGATAGAGCGGGTGTCTTCGAAGACGTCTTTGATTGCTGCACAGGTCTCGTCGGTGGTGACTTGGATGACATCGTCTACGACATCCATACAGACTCGGAATGTCTCTTCGCCTACGGTCTTGACTGCAGCTCCATCTGCGAACAGCCCAACTTCCTTCAACACGACCCTCTCCCTCTTCGCCAGTGACTGTACCATGGCATTGGCATCGTATGTTTCCACGCCAATGATCTTAACGTGCGGAGCAATACGCTTAACATAAACGCCAATACCGGCAATCAATCCCCCTCCACCCACACAACAGAAGATAGCTTCCAACTTCTGGATATTCGTCTGCCTCAACAACTCCATACCAATAGTTCCCTGCCCAGCAATGACATAAGGATCGTCAAATGGCGGGATATTCGTCAAGCCATGCAGCTTCTCCAACCTTCCACACTCCTCCTTCGCAGCATCAAAATCCGCACCATGCAACACCACGGATCCCCCCAGTCTCGACACGTTCAGATGCTTGATACTTGGCGTACCCTCCGGCATCACAATCGTCGCTGGGATCTTCAGCTTCCTAGCAGAGTACGCGACGCCCTGTGCGTGATTGCCCGCTGAACAAGCTACTACTCCCTTCCAGCTGACTTTGGGGTCGAGATGCGCCATCTTGTTGTATGCGCCGCGCAGCTTGAAGCTGAATACTGGCTGGAGGTCTTCGCGCTTCAGGAGGACTTTGCATTCGAGGCGGTTGCTGAGGTTTGTGGCGGGGGTGAGGGGCGTTTCTTCGACGACTTCGTAGACGCGGGAGGTGAGGATTAGGCGGAGGTACTGGGTTGGTTAGCAATTGGCCGATACAGATTGCAAGGGGTTGTATACATCTGGATATCCATTAGGCAGAATGAACTCCTCTGGAACTACGCCTCTTATCTTCGAGATAGGACTCTCGCTCGGCGGTGAGGGCATTGTTGTGTATTCTGTCAACGAGAATGAATTCAAGCTTGGTGTTCGTGGTCTGCTGTCGCCATTGGTCTCGCCGTTGACTTTGACGCCGTTCGACATTGTATATGTGGTGCAATTGGGTCAATTTCTTTGTGTATTGCGTGGTGATTTGGGGGGTATAACTGTTGAAAGAGTCACTCGATTGTGACGGGATGGGGAGCTCGAAATTGTTTTAGTGGACCCCGCGATCTCGGCCTTGGCGGAACAGCTTTGGTCAGGGGAGATATTCCGGTCGTATTCAGTTGCCTTCTCTTCTCACGGTCTTTTGGTTTGATATACTATGCATTTGGAAGTTATAAAATATATACATTCCATCCTTAACAGCGTAATTGAAGAGCTGGTAAGTATCAAATCTCTATTACTTTCGGCTCCAGCCTCACGAACGAAGCTAAATCTCAAATCCAAGCAATGAAGTTGTCAGTTGATTATCAACAACGCTTAGATGGATTCCAAAAATATCTTATTTCTTTGATTTATTACTATCGTATTATCATTTCTCTACCATGATAGCCAATCCGTATTCAACGCCCAACACCACAAAACCATCATCAATTCATACTCCCTCCACTTCTATTCCCCCCAATCAACCCCGCCATCTCCAACAACGCCCTATCAGCCTCAATATCCCCCGTCCCAAGATTAACCCTCCTCCTCGCCTCCGCCTCCCTCTCCTCCCAAGCCCACCTCTGCCTCTGCTGTTCCGCCTCTGCATCCCCTCCACATCCCCATACCTCCAGACTCTCCACCTCAAATCGATCCTGGAAATCGTATTTTCTCGTCTCACTATTGTGGAACGCACCGCCTCCGGAAGTATAATTGTGAGTGAAGACTCCGAACTCGAATGAGGAGTCTAGTAGGAGGGAAACAGCTCCTAGATTCACGTGCGTGCTAAGGCCGGCGGTTTTTTTAGCTTTTGGATGGGGACACCCGAATGCGATGCCGGAATGGGCGCTAGGAGGTTTGCTGAAGGAGATATAGTCTTTGTTCAGCATTGATGCATGGAAGACCTCATGGACGGGCTCGAGCTGGAACAGTAGAGTATCTGTGTCTCCAAAACATTCTTTATGCGTTTGACGCCAATGTTGAGCTGTGTAGATTCCGAATACTACGCGTGTGGATTTGCTGCTGTCGGGAAATCGCTTGGGTGGTAATGTGTCTGCGAATGCTCGTTCTTGACCTCCGTCTGGTGGGTCGGATATTCTGTTACCTGAAACTAAGAGTATGGTGGGCGCTCTCCAGTTGAAAACCTTAGTCTCAAAACTCCCCATAGAAAATCCGGCATCCCCACCAGAATACAGGAGTCGTAATTGTCTGAATAGCGAAGCACCAGGCAGGAAGAAAGATAGTTGTGACAACACATTCAGATCCAGGATTTCTCCCACCTGTGGCAAAAGTGGTTGGTCCATCACCAGTTCCGGCGGAGGTAGGGGCGCGGCAGACGAATCTTTCCGTTTCGTAAAATCGATATTCTTGGAGAAGAGGAAATGCTCAAAGAAAGGATTGAAGCCATTGAATAGAAAAGGCAAGGAAATGGGTATCACAGTATTGAATTGATGAATCTTGACGCCAGGGAACTTCTCCACATTGACAAATGCCGCCAAGATGTTGTCTGCTGTCTTTCGGAGGCCTTCCAATTGATCGCCGGATAGTCTTTCCGCGTGTCGTGCTAGACTCTCTTGTGTGGACAAGGGCGCTATCAGGAGGAGTAGCATTATGAGCTTTTTGAGGTTGTCGGAGGGTATAGATGCTTGGTTAATCGGTGCATCTCCGTGTCTGAAGACATCGATGGCATCCAGTGATTCCAGTGCAGCGAGAGCCAAATCATCGTCATCATCTTCCTCCTCATCGTTCGCAGCTTCGTCCACAGCAAATCCCTGGACATGACTTCTCGTAGGTTCCTCCGGCTCCGTATTCTCCTCTTTATCCTCACTCTGCGTCCCTCGATCGTAGACTGCAAGACTCCGGAACAGCAATTTCGTCCGGTCCTTATTGCCCTTCTTCAATACCCGTTGGTATCTCTCCGTCATAATTACCACTACCATAATCATCTGCTCGAACCCCAAAACAACCGGCGCATCCTGCCCGAATGGAAATGCGCCTAGATATGACACCATCTGGAAGATTATAGAGGATGCGCCGAGGATATCGGGTATCTCGAGGAAGCGTGCGATCGTGTCTTCCTTAAGGTAGGAGATGTGGTCTTGGTGATCTGCGAGGCTTTTGAAGACATCTTGAAAGGAGTAGAGTTCGAGGGGAGTGAAGCAGCGCTTTGCGAATTTGATGGCCTGGGAGGTGTTAGCTGTGGTGGAATGATGGAGGGGTAGTTGGCTCGACCAGTTCATGGCTCAACTGCTCGGTGGAGGCTTGTTGAGCGCCGCCGTTGGACTGTCCTTGTCCCATTGTGTCTGCTGGTATTGGAATTTCATGGGGATTTGATGCTCAAGTCCAGCTCGAGTTGTAGGTTCAAGTCATTGCGTGGCAAGTAGGTTGGTGATGGACTGAGGTTGAGGAATTGCCCCACCAAATACGGGCCAAGCCGCGGCAGAGGTCCAGCGGTTGACAAAGAAACATGCCAGAGCGCAGCCATCTTCCTCAAGTAACAGAGTAACAATCCAGGAATCGTCACTTCACACAAGTGGTGCCCGTGATTGGCATCTGCTTGAGAGTCTCTTTATTCGCGATTTGTTGCTTCTCATCTGACTTTACAGGCGCCTACTTACTCTACAAAGTTGTTGCTTCAGTCCTACAGTTGTTGTTCAGGCACAAATAATTTTCATGCATCAAGACCCAACCAAAATCACCTCAGGCCAAGCGTGATAGGGAGACCTGAAATATCTTCAATCCCCTACTTATACGGCGCTTCTTCTGTCTTTTGTCTCCATCTCCCTGCCCGGCCTCTTCAATCTCACACGGAAGTCGAAAGTGTCACAGTGTACGCCTCCGGCCAGGAATCTGACAACACCACCTATCAGCTGAACCTCGTCCTGCGGCATTTGCCTTGTGGCGTCTTCTCAGCTGCTTGTGACTAACAACGAAGTAAAGAGGCGACCGCGAACAAAGAACGAAAATTGTTACGACGAGTCTTTTATCCAACATCCAAACAGCATATTCCTTGCATTGAATGTCTTCACCTGTCTGGAAGACATACCACACTTGAAAATACTCTCTTACGGGACCTGCATCGATCCCTCAGGCTTGGGTGATCGCTCCCGTTGTCAAGATGGTCAGTTCTGCCGTTTTCCCCCTGCATCTTGTTATCTCATGCATGAGGTTCCGCGTGATGAGGCTCTAAGCGCTCATAAACAAGGCTGTCGATCATTCCAACATTCACATATCTACATATATCCTACGTTACTGACCTCTACCAGCCTGCACACGAAAAGCCCAAGTATGTGTGGGAGTGGTTCTGGTCGTGTGTATGTACCCCTAATTCACTTTTTTTGACTCTTATTAACTCACATTGTCCAGTGTAATTGCCAGCGTTCTGCTAGCATGAGTGTTGAAAAAACTCTAGCATGCATTGAATGCGGAGTCTACCGATGTTCAAATTGTCCCATGGAGAGTGTCAAAAGGCGTGTAAAGCATTGAATTCGTCCTCAATCAGCGAGGGTGCCGTTGCAAGAGGGTACATCAGCGGGCCGGTATAGCAATCTCTTTACATTGACCTGCTTTACGGAATTGACGCAGGTGGTTTGACCAGTCATTCATGTGCCATTGGACCGACCATTTCCCCCATGGATCCATCTCGCACAAGTCATGGCTTATTCAAGCAACAGGCCTTTGCTTGGCGATCAATATTTGGCAGTCGCCGCGCAGAACTCTACAGATATGAAGACCGGAGATATGTACACCTTCCGGACGAGGATCACCTGGCAACAGAAGATCTGATAGACCGTTTCGTTCATAATCAATGCCAACACGACGTGCACCGATATCTGTACCGCAAACGCCAGCTATCCGAATTCCTCGAAAAGGCCGAAATAAGAGACATCAGTACGCTAGCGACAGAGCCAGCGCCTCATTCTTGTAGGGTAATAGTCTTGATAGACGACCGTCACAATGGGAATGTTACAAGGGATCCAAGGACCCATGGTGGGAGCGCAAGAGCACCGCCAAGGCCCTTGAACGCGTATGACCTTTATGCTGAACTGCTCAGGCCCGTAAGAAAGCCCTGATTCTAGTTGGTCTTAGAGAATAAAGCGCGCCAGCTGACAGAAACCGCAGAGGACTGACCCGGCTAGGAATGACGATGCTGAGCGGCGCTTGATGTAAGCCAGATATAAAGTCGCCTGAGTTCGCGATGACTTTTGGGTGCAAGCAGACTGACGTCGTGCTCAGCTATATCACGGATCTCGACCCACTCTGTGCCCTGAGCCTTGCTGCCACCGCGTCTCCCTTCCAGGCCCAATTTCTTCGCGACTTCATGTACAAATACTTAGCTTGTCGCACTTTCATAGGCGTACAAATTCCGGTAAGCAAAATCATAGTACCTTATTCCATCTTGTAACTTTCTTGACATGCCCAAGACTACTGGCGGACCCACCTTTGCCCTCGAATTTCACTTCCCATATTACGCCTGGCGCAGAATGCTCCCTATCGAGGAAGACCCCCAATCACATGCCAGGAACAGTCGGCCACCTAGGCGGTCAGAACCGGTCATCCATCTCAGTTCTGGAACTGAATCGGCTGACGAAGACGATGACTTCATCCACGAAGCACAGGTGTCTGTGATGGTCACAGGCCTTGATAATTGGTTCTGGACAGCATGTTGCTTCTCTGACATTTACTTCAAAGATGAGGATCATAACGAACAGGTCAGTACGCTATCAACACCTGCGCACCCAATGGACCCGCACTCGTGCGGTAAATTTTCCTTGAACCTACCAATATGGGATCCAAGACACTATTTTCTAAGAACACTATCCTGTCGCATGGAACAAGTCAAGCAGGAATGGAACAACACAGTCTTTCAGCTGTTTGAAGACATCGAGCCATGTGTACGCCCCACGTTTCCCCTGCTTCTACCTTCAAGCTAAAGATTAGCAGATATATGCATTCACTCGTGGCGAGGCCGCCGAGGGGGAGTCGATCGACTTGGATATCACGCAACGGAAAGGTTTCCGGTGGACCATCCGAATTCTGCGTCAGTTCACTCACGTATTGTCCAAAACCATTGACTCATGGGAAACGTTCAAGGATGGCGAGATCCGATATTTCAATATGCCTGACTCGGAAATTTTGGCTGATGCCTCGTGGGGAAAGCTCTTGGCCGCCATCGACAAAGATGTCATCGAGCTACGGGATCTTCGTAGCTCCTTACTGCACAAGACCGAGTTGTTCGAAAACATGACGAACAGTGTAAGTCCCCTTGCTCATTGACTACTCACATCTCGGCCCGATGCCGGGACTTCCACGAACGCTGCGCTCTAATTCTTCCACTAGATTGTGACACATGCGGCTCATGCAGAAACCATTATCACCAGACTTCAGAGTCAATTTATTCAAGCTCTGACGGTCATCACAATTGTAAGCAGTCGTCTCTCCTCAGTCAGCCGCTGCCCGTTGGGGGCAGAGGCTACTAGAGAAACTGAAAACGTTAACAAAGTCCAGTTCTACTTACCGCCCACTCTCGCTTCATCAATATTCAGTATGCAAGATTCCATCTTCACCGATCCCAAATTCATGCACTGGTTGTTTACCTTACTCGGCCTGTTCATGGCAACAGCCTTACTGGTATTCGCTGTCCTGGCTTTCAACCACCCGCGCATAGCAACATGGCTGGCTCGAGTTTGGGCATCCGTCCTTCGGTTCCCGGGTCGCGTACCCCCAGCTCTACAAAGTATCAAGCGGAAGATCTTGGAAGATAGGCCACCCGAACCAGATCCATATCTGATTGAGATGGATGATCAGGACGACCAAAATGCTCCTGGTGCTGGACAGATCTGATAGGGCTTTATTGGTTTCTTCGCGTATCGGTGATTCCAATACCGAAGCACCCGCGCCAAGATATTTGTGCCTTGTATGAAAGCCGTGGGAATGGGTGCTTAGAACACGAAAAATTTAGCTCCTTCAATCCGCATAACCAAACTTTTACGCCGAGGAAGTCTTCCATCGAACAGAAGTCTTACAATTGGATGGCCAGAAGGTCTTCTCGCCTCTGGTTTCTGCGCCTCTGAGCTGCCCACAGTCACACAATCAGAAATTGCCTTCGTGGACTGACCCAGACACCTGAATTTGATTCAAACATGTGGCCATGGGATTGCGTCTATTATTCGGCCGTCGTTCTGGTAGGTAGCAAGTCAAAATAAGGTTCAATTTTGGGCCGACCCCGCGAACAGACGGTGCGATGTGTTACCCAAATGCCGAGATCGATTAGTATTCCATCGAAACAGGCCCCACTGTATCGGCCCCGTTGCACTGCGAACTGTCGCAGCAGATAGCAATAACAAGCTCATATAAGGTCCGTGGGACCACCCGAGAGTGACGGTCTCATGCAACTAATGTTGAACTCAACCTCCCCGCGGTTTCGCCCTTCCTTCCACGCAGACGATTAACCAGTCTCTTGGCGAAACACTAAAGATGGTCTTGTGCTTTGGCGATGCGCCTTTCGAGGTACCAGATCTGACCGGGAAGGTTGCCTTGGTCACGGGAGCAAAGTACGCATTCCCAACCAGTTTGTATTCCATGCTGATTTGATTCCTACAGTGCGGGAATGGGCTACGTTATCGCTGAGCACCTTGCACTCAATGGTGCGAAAGTCTGGATGGGAGCAAGGTCTGAAGAAAGAGCAAAGCAAGCAATTGAGAGGTTCAATACAGAACACAAGAAGATCGCCAGAAAAGGGGAGATTATCTGGCTGCCATTAGATCTTACATCGCCGACGGACGTTATGACTTCAGTCAAAACATTTCTATCGCAGGAAAAACGCTTGGACATACTTGGTACTTGGATCGCAACTTCCGTCTGCTTCATGTCTATTGACTGACGGAACGATAGTAAACAACGCGGCACGGATGGCATCGCCCTACGTGATTACCAAAGATGGACTTGAGACCTCGGTAGCTATCAAGTACAACACCCCTTTCTATCTGTGAACCCTGGCTGACCACATCGAAGTCATATCGGGCACTTCGCACTGACCCAAGCCCTCCTTCCTATCCTCCGCCAAACGGCGCAATTACCGGGCTCAGATATCCGCGTTGTGACAGTATCCTCGGACCTTCACAATTACCTCAAAGCCGTCAAGATCTCAACAAAAGAAGACTTCAACGCCACCTTCTCCTCAGACGCCTCTTCAGCAGACTCTCTAATGGCCCAAGCCAAACGCTACAACTTCACCAAACTCCTCAACGTGCTCTTCGCCACGGAGTTGCAGCGACGAGCAGACGCTGAAGGCCTGCCGCTGATTTCGATATCGCTTCATCCCGGTGTCGTCGCGACTGGAGGGGCTTTGGACCTGTTTCCGTCTGTGATGAGACCGATGTTGAAGGCTTTGGGGAAGACGCCTTTGCAGGGAGCGAAGTCGGCGTTGGTTGCTGCTGCGTCTCCTGAAGTGAAGGAGAAGAAGGAGAAGTATAAGGGTGCTTATCTTGGTCCAGGGGGGAAGCTGGCACGTGCGAGTGCAGCTGGGAGAGATGAGAAACTGGCGAAGGAGTTGTGGGAGTTGAGTGAGAAGACTGTGAGGGAGATATTGGAAAGTAAAGGTTTACAGTGAGCCTGTTGTGGTGTCCGGATGAACTGAATATTTACTCAGCTTGTACATGAGTTTCCTCATATAAACTAATGTAGTGTTTTGAGCCCAGCATGCCAGAGCGGGTGGTGTTTCTAGGTAACATCACGTGACAGAATCCTCAGTGAATGACCTCCCGCAGGGACGGCTGGAATGCGGATAAAGATCTCTTGATACCATTGTGCTTTGAAAATGATCTTGTGGTAGAGGTTGATATGAAGTGGCACGAGTCTTGAAGATAAATGAGTTTGAAGTAACGCCTGTGACAGCCTGCGAAGCATGTGAACATGACTGCAGAGACATCAAGATCATGCGGAACCGCCTAACGCTCAAATCGTTTCGATATGATTGCAAGTCGGTGGAAATTGCATAAGACGTGCCATGAAAGATATAAATTGCATCGCTCCTCAGTTAACGACACCGGTGGAGACCCATGATAATATTCTTACAGTAGAACGATCTATATTGAGGTCACGCATCGTTCTTTTGTACTTGAGTGAGAAAAATGTATGAGGATATCGCAGTCGATCGAGCGATTCTTCCCAAGGTAATACTGAGTCCGACACGAGGTGGTGAGCTCTCTGCCAAGAGCATCGCCTGATTTTGGCGCTTTCTGCAATGCAATATCACTGGCCAAGTTCCACGAAACTGAAGATGCAAAGATTCGGAAAGTCCTAGCTCGATCCTCATCTCACGACAAACGGTATTTACCGCCAAGGCATGCCCCCCTTACGAAGGTACTTACCAACGCGACGAGTAGGAAGCAAACACTAGTTTCATCGGCATGTTGGGCGCCGTTGAAAAGGGGTAAGGCTGACGCCACATTTTCAGCCGTACGACCCTCGTTCGGTACATCCCTGACAAGGCTACATTCCTCCCCCATGATATTGGGTTTTCCTCATCTCCCAGCCGCGAGAATCAAGCAATGTGTCGGGGCCGTGCTGCGGCTGTGATCCTGGTGCTGCGGCAGGCAGTGAGTGAAGGATGCAGTCTGGCAGTCCTTTCGTTTGGGTACTATGCTTGGCGAGGGTGCTATTCTGGTAGGTGGAGATGAAATGTTGGTGATGCTAGGCTGTTTATTGGGTGGCTTGGTGTCGATCGGGATGCTTTTGAGTTCGTGGGATGATTCGAGGGTTCAGCTGTGAGTCTGAGACTGTTTCTATAAGGCTGTGTTTCCGCACCTCTGGGGTTGCATTTTTGGTATACCCGTTGTCCTTCCTTTGAGCACTCCTACGATTCTATAACTTCAATACTTCATCCATTAATAATTTCACTTCAAGAGACAAAATGAACGATACCAAGGCACCCATCACACAGCAGCCGGCCGGTCATGCTCAGCCGCAACCCACTTACATGAAATACAAGGAGCAAACTGGAACCGAGGAATGGCAGAATGATATCTGGGACTGCTTCAAGGGCGCTGATAACCTCTGTATGCCTCCATATTCATGCTCATGAAACGATGTTGGGGATCGACTGCTGACTTTGTATGCGATCAGGCCTCAAGGCAACATTTTGCTCCTGCTTCGTGTATGGACGTACCCAAGCCCGGTTGAGAGATCCTACTCTCGCTGGCTATGAGAGAATCAACAATGATGTATGTTTTCCCCGCCAAAGCGAGGAGCTACTCTAATTGCATTCAAGTGTCTCATGTTTGCCGGTCTGAACTGCTGCGGTTTGGGATTCATGTACGTAAATGATCTCGTCCTCTTTCTCTTCCTCTGCTCTTTGCATGGTGTCCATCAACACCTTGTATAAGGAGAGCAAATGCTGATCTGGTTCCTTTACAGTCTCGAATTCCTCAAGCGTTCCGAGATTCGCGCCAAGTATGCCATCCGCGGCGATGCTCTGACCGATGGCCTCCTCTCTTTCTGCTGCGGCTGCTGCTCACTGATTCAAGGCGAGAAGGAGGTCATCGGTCGTCAGCATACTGCCGGTATGAACCAAGGATATGCCGCACCACAAGGAATGCATGCTGGACCTCAGTAGAGGTGAATAAAGGGGGGTACTGCGGGGTTACTGCGCGATGCTAGTCACGGAGGTTGGCACGGGTGTTGTTCCTTTTCGACTTTGAAGGAGATGATACCAATTTAATTTCGATGTCGTTTGTTTGTTGCTTCCTCCTGGGCCTTAGTAAAACCGTTTCGTCGCGTTGTGCTTCCCTCTGTTCTCTCTCAGCCTGCCCTCAGCTACCTACTCTTCGTCTATTCCAAGAAGCACGTATGTCTGCATAACTTCTCCCTGATCGCTCCCCACACACAGCCATTATGTCTCGAGGGCTTTCCCATGCCGTCAAGACTGCATGTCCTTTCAGGGGTTCACGTGACTGGCTCTCCTTTGTTGTTTTCACGTGTGTGAAGCGAGATTCCAAGACTCCTGCTCGGTGACGGACCAGAATAATTTCAAGATTCGAGATTTTGCTCAAGTCGGTTCCATGAAAGTCTGCCATCTCGAAGCCAATCTATCAACAATCTTCGAAGTTGCCACCGCCTCAAGTCGATGAGCTTATCAGTGCCGGGATGAAAGCCCCACAATTCAAGCTCCTCCCACTCTTAAAGCAACGACACTCTTCACGTCTTCAACCATACTACGCCACTAGACCGCTTCCTAAATCTTAGTTGAAATTTAGCTTCATGTCATCTCTGTATCTTTGATCGCCGCCGCGGTCAACAGCCGGCGGCTACAATGGGCGTCGGGGCGTCGGCAGCCATCAATCGTCTGCACTACTGGCGAAGTCAAGCCGGGAAGATCGCTTTTCATTCTTCATGAATTGGGAGGCCTCGAGTATATGCATTGATTCTTTTCACCGCGTACCAGATATTCTGAAAGCGTTGATTTGCCACTGCGATGGGCAAGTTTGCAGGCATGGAGACAGGGCCGCAAGAACTCCTCGGAAACTGGAGTTGCGGGTGTTCACGTCCGCTGGGTTGCATCCCCCATTTTTGTTCGATTAAGGTTATCAGTACCTATCACAACCCCAGCTACAGCTATCGGTATCTATCTTCATCAGAATAGAAGTCAGCTAAGATGGGGCAATTCGTCAAGCAGAATCTAATGATACAAGAACTACGATTTCCCCAGCCAAGACATGCTTTCGCCATGTTCAATTACCCCATTTTCTCACACAATGGCGTCCTACCTTTCGCAACGCAAAAGCGCTGTTACAGCGAAGCTCGCGTCACATACGAAATTGTCAGGCTGGGTCCTCGAAAAACAACCTACTTCTTTTGCAGAGGAAGGAGAATGGACAAATATCGATTCGGACGTGACGCCCGAAGAGCGACGAACATGGTCATCGATGACCATCGCTGGTTTTTGGTTTAGTGATGCATTGAATGCTCAAGGATGGGAGGCACCGAGTTCGATCATCTCGGCGGGGTTGACGTGGAAAGAGGCTTTTTACCTGAGTATGTTCCCTCCTCGATTTCTTCCGCGTGACAGCTCGACACTAATAAGGTGCAGCGGTCTGCGGTTCCCTCGTCGACACAGTCCCATTAGTGATGAACGGTCTCATGGGTGCTAGACTACACATCCCATTTCCAGTCGCCATTCGATCGTCGTTTGGATTCTACTTTTCTCGCTTTGCCATTGTGGTACGCATGGCTACTGCGTTGTTTTGGCATGCGATCCAGACTTGGACAGGAAGTACTGCTATGTTCCAGGTATGATCCTGCATCAAGCCACTCAACATCATAACCCCACCTGCTAATTTTGATCCCTCCAGATAATCCGGTCCATCTTCCCGTCCTTTCTCAACATCCCAAATCACCTCCCGGAAAGTGCTGGTATAACCACCCAGGAAATGATCGCTCACTTCGTCTTCTGGAGCGTACAGTTTCCATTCATGCTCACGCCACCTCACAAGCTGAAGTACTTCTTCTACTTCAAAGCAGTGATCGTCCCAATCATTTGCACGGCTGTAGTCATTGCCATGACGAAGAAAGCTCATGGTGTGGGAGAGATTTGGAAGCAGGGATATAGTGTTCCTGCTGGGAGTACGAGGAGCTGGATGATTCTGAACCAGTTCTCGAGTATCTGTGGCGGATGGTAAGATTTTCACCCTCTTGGTTTAAGGACTTGACAATGCTAACAAAGCCAGGGCAACAATGGCAACCAACGTCCCCGACTTCACGCGATATATGAAGCGCTCCCGCGGAGTCTGGTGGCAAGCCCTCCTTCTTCCATCGATCAGTCTTCTCATCGGCACATTCGGCATCATCTCAACTAGCTGCGCAAAAGTCGTCTACGGAGAATATATCTGGTCTCCTCTTGACCTCGCGTCTCACTGGCACGGACCCTGGGGACGGTGCGGCGCTTTCTTCGTGGGTGTCTGCTGGGTCGTGGCACAGATCGGGACGAATTTGTCGGCGAACGTTATTTCCTGCTCGAACGATATGGTGAACTTGTGTCCGAAGTATATCAATATTAGAAGAGGTGCAATCATCACGACTGTGACGGCTGGCTGGATCATGGTGCCGTGGAAGATTATCTCGAGTGCTCAAAGCTTGTTGACGTTCATGAGCGGGCTGTCGATTTTCCTGGCGCCGATTGCTGCGATCTTGGCTGCCGATTATTGGATTGTTAAGAATCAGAAAATTGATGTGCCAGGTTTGTACAGAAGGCATGGACGGTACAGGTACAACTCTGCTGGAACCAACTGGAGAGCTGCGATTGCGTTTGTGGTTTCCCTGGGACCGAACCTGCCAGGTATGGCCAAGGCTGTCAATTCTAGCATCAAGATCAATGCTGGCATTGAGCACATCTGGGATATGAACTACCTTTGGGGGTTCTCAAGCGCGTTCATGTTGTACGTGGGGCTCAGCAAGGCTTTCCCAGCTGGGGAGACACTGTTAGAGGGTATGATATGGGACGATAGTGCACAGGAGGGTATCGAAGTTGGAAGCAGTGGAGACGATAGGGAAGGAAACGGGAATGGCGATGGCAAACTAGCTGGGGAGAAGGTGAAAGCATTTTGAGCAGTGAAAGGAGAACAAAGCCGCTTGGTACACGACAAGAAGCGAGGAGGGTCACCATCTTGAAACGAATAATATTAGGGACTCTGCCATATTGAATTCTTTTAGTTGCGACGGATTGTTTATCAAACTCCATGACTTTCAACGATTGCAAGGTTATTCCCTGGATCATTTCGCAGAGCTTCCCTCCCAGTTCCCAGTCCACTACGAGTAAGCTGCTCTTGAAATATCTGCGAATGGCTGCTCCTCGGGCTCCCAATCATCAACCCATGCATCTGGTACTGTTGGTAGTATGTGTTTATCCGAGCTCTCTCCTGCTTCACAGTCTTTACGATGTCTCTCTGTATGCGGCATCTTTCGGCTCTCTGTACCATCGCTATCTCAGAGATTTGAAGCATTGCCTTTCGAGCTTGATTTCTCGGCAGCAGCAATCGACTCATGGATGTCGTACTCTGTTGGTCCACCAGCTTACTTCTTCGACGCCTGTTTGGGAGCTGAGACCTTGTTTGGTCTACTACTGTGTATGATAGGCTCGCTTGGGGGATAAAGGTTCCTGATGAGGGTGGAGGAGATTTCCCAGTGCGAACACGAGCACCACGACCTGTGTCACTATCACAACCAAGCTCGTTATCGTGAGCTGCCAGAACCTTGAGATGATGGTCTGGATTTCCTGGAGGGCATTAAGCGAAGTGATGTGCTAAGAGTGGCAGAAATGACTCTGGCGGCATGTTTCGAAGCTTAATGGCAAAGCTCTTAAAGCGCTTCAAGATCGAAAGTTTGGACCCTTTCAACGCTCCGAAGTTTTTAACGCAATCGATTTCCATGATGTCGATTGGCGCGTGAGTCGGTAACAATTATTGTTTGGCAATGTTCCAATAGAACGGTGTTCCATCTTTGACGACGTATAGCTCGAACGACTCCAAAGTTCGAGATTTTTTGTTGGACTTGACGAGATCTGCGGAGAGCAACTGGTTGTGAAAACTTGTTAAAGCAGAAGAGAAGTCTTTGATCGCAGTTCGAGTGTGATTCCGGTCGTGCCGGGCTCGCTTGGTTCTTCTTTCTCTCTACTGGTAGGAGGATCTACAGCCACTGCTTTGATTTCATCCTAATAATGGTCGAGGACATCTGCCGGATTGCAGGCCATTCTTGATTCCTCTCCTGCCGCCGTGCCAGGAGAAATTTCAAGCATAATGTCGGTACCAAGCTGGTGATTGTCGACGATGTGTAAGTATTTGCATGGTTTGATGAGCTCTTCAGAAACTCGACTCTCGGAAGGGCCCTGAGGCATTGCTGTCTCGGGAGTGTCGCGTTGTATATACTCGTCGTGGCTGCGCTTGTGAGCCATATTGAACTCTCTATATTGCATTTGGTGTCAGTCTGGTTACAGCAGCCAGAGGATGGGCATGTCTATGTGGCGTTGCGGGAATTGACTTACTAGGCCTCAAAGGTGGCACAATTTGAGATTTGGTCTTTGTTGAGACCTGACCGGCCTGATTCAGTTGTGCAGAGGCTCTAGCCAACGTGAACTGAATGACTTCGATCACCAACCTGTGTTCCTCAACGACGATTGGAAGAACCTTTTTTCGTACCTGACAAGACTAAAGTTTGTCGCTGATGCGTATTGAAGCCCTTGAAGGTGAGCGTCAACAACCAAGGTTGCTTGAAGGACTCCAAAAGGATGCGAATGAGTGGAATCCGGTTTATGACTGCATTAGAACTCGCAAGCGCAATGACATATTCGCGAAATACCCCTTAAGGGAAAGAGCGAGAAGATTCGCACCTAAGGTGGTAGGTTCCTTGGGATGAAAGGTGCAGAAGATGCAGTCGCCGATTTGTCGTGTCAAGTTCCGTGTCGCTTCGCCACGAGCAAGACAAGTGAATGCCTGCCTCGCAGCAACGAAGATACGTTTGGTGCGCATTGAATCATTCTGGACACCAAAGGTGACTCCATAGTCCCTCGGCATCCCGTGTATTAGGACGAACGTTTTTCATTCCTCAATGCTTGACCTAGGTGACACGGCAGAGAAGAGTGTGCTTGCACTGAAATTAATATCAGCACGAATAATCTGACCTTAACGAGGGGCATACTGAGAAGTATAGTTATAGAGGATGGTTTAAGACTATGGACAGCAATTAAAGTCAAAGTTGGAAGGCCCCACCTTCCCTGTACCCTGAGTTGAGGACAAGAAAAGTATCCAGGAAATTGGCCCTTCCGTGCATTCACCGAGGAGCTGTACCGAAGCACGGATCTCCCTCAAAAGAATCAAGATCTTTACAAGGGCTGGCACTCTGCCTTTGATATTTATTTGGTTTTCTAGTGGTGCCCAGCGGACAAAATAACTTCACCTCTGGCGCTGTTGACAACAACGACTTGACAAAGGAAGGAAGAAGAAGAAACACTCCCAGCTCTTCGTCTTCGAACAATTGAACACTGAAAGTGATGTCTGCAGACATTGAGCATAGAGAGGGCACTTCGCCAAGTTTTCCTTGTCATATTCTGCAAATTGACCTTGAAACGTAATCGCTAGAAAAGAAATGGCTCTTTCTACAGAATTTTAAGAAGTGATTCTGACGGGTAATCTTGATGAAGATCCCAAATGGCTGGAGTTCTTGGTCAAGCGAGGATCAAACGTCGTTGAATGGCTGCTCCGATACACGTGCTCACCGGTTCCAATCAGTGGTCACGAGTGACATTCTCCAAGGGCTCGGCAGTGAAACATCTCTTTTATCAAAATCGAACAGCAACCACAATTTTGAACCTCAACAACAAAACTTTTAGGGGAGTTGAGAGAGACATGGCGATCAGAAAGTGGCAACCCGGTCAGCTCGCGACGCAGCTCTGGGAGGTGGTGGAGCAAGGCTGGTATCTAGGTTTCACATCATTTGGTGGTCCGCCTGTTCACTTCAAGATCGTCAGTACTTGGACCCGAATTTCATCGATTCTATCTCAATGATCGATTTCTGATGGATAAAATCTAGTTCCACGATAAATATGTCGACAAGTTGGGATGGATAGATGAACAAATGGTGCGTTCCGATCTCATGAAGAGAAGCCGCCTCTACCCTGCTAACATCCTCTAGTATCAAGAGCTCTTCGCAGTTTGCCAGGCTTTCTCTGGACCGGGTAGCACAAAGATGCTGTACTGTTTGAACCTCATCCACGATGGATTCATCCCCGCCGTCCTCGCGCTGCTCATCTGGTCGTAAGTGCACTCTAATGAGCTCGAAATCATGCTCACCATCGCAGCCTCCCAGGTGCACTTGGAATGTATGGATTTTCCGTTGGGGTATCGAATATTGGCGAAACCCTGCCTCGACAAGTGTACGCATTACTGTCAGGTTTGAATGCAGCAGTCGTTGGAATTATTGCTCTTGCAGCTGTGCAACTTGCCCAGAAAGCCATCACCGATAAAATGACTAGGATTTTGGTCTTTCTCGGAGCAACGGCCGGTTTGATGTACAATGCACTGTGGTACTTCCCTCTACTGATGTTACTGGGTGGTGTTGCTTCTGTTATCTTTGACTACCGGCTACTTCACCCTGTTTTCAAATGGATCAAAGGGCTGAGGAAGCGAAATGCCCCAACCCAAGAAGAAAATGGAACGGAACTGCCATCTATCGTTTCCCAGCCTACAACACGAAAATCCGAGGACGAAATCCAGACGATGGCACAAGAACCAGCGACTCCAGGAGCAAAGAATGCCAGCCAGACACCATCTGGAGCAGCAGACGTCTCTGATGAAAGGGCAGAGCCCCGCATTATTCCTACAGCTCGCACGATCGACATCTCGTGGCAATTCGGCACATTGATTCTAGTTGCCTTCGCCATTGCGTTCATTATCATTATGGTCCTCCGAGGCACACTACCAAACAAGCCTCTGCTTTTCCAACTCTTCTCCAATATGTTCCTCGCCGGTACAATCATCTTTGGTGGAGGTCCTGTTGTCATTCCTCTGCTGAGAGAGTACGTGGTATCCGAAGGCTGGGTAGCACCTCGAGATTTCCTGCTCGGTCTTGCCATCATCCAAGCTTTCCCAGGGCCCAACTTCAACTTCGCCGTATACCTGGGTGGTCTGACAGCAGTATTCGGTGGCCATAATGCTGCTATAGGGGCTTTGTTGGGATTCCTTGGGATTTTCCTACCTGGAATTGTGACCGTTCATGGAACCATGGGTATATGGAGCGCAATTCGAGGGAAGAGGTGGGTAAAGAGTGCGTTAAGAGGTCTTAATGCAGCTGCTGTAGGACTCATCTATACAGCTGTATACAGGCTATGGCAGATCGGCTTCATCGATGAGGGATTCGAGGCTGGGAAGAGCTTGGGCGACGATCCTTGGTGGGTTGTGGTAGGCGTCACGAGCTACGTCGGTGGGATGTGGTTCAATGTTAGTGCTCCAGTAGCCATTGTACTAGGTGCAGTGATGGGGTTGATCCGATATGCTGTAGTCACTTCGTAATCTTCGGATTGATACAGAGTGTGTACGACTAGGAACGAGAACACGTCATATTGGCATCGAAGGTCTAAAAAGATAACATGTTGCTTTGCAGAATAACTGAGACACAGGAACGAAAGCTGCATCACTTGAGGGGCACTTGCCTTCCATCCTGCGTGCTCAGCCCCATAAGAACACTTACCCCCTCCTCCATCCCTAGGATACCGTATGTCTTTGTGCCACCTTACACGCAGATATGTCGGCAGATTGTCCGATTCCCAAGTCTGTACTTCTTGCAAGCTTTACATCCCATATGAAATTCTCGCATAGGCTGTTCCACAAGATCACCGAAAGTGATTCGAGAAGGAAGGAGCGTTGGGGCAAATCGTACACTTTGCATTACGGTACGCAGTTCGGGGGCAGGATACCGACAGGTCTTCGAGACTTCTGTTGTCCACAAATCATTAGTCGTGATAAAGCAAGGAACAGTCGAGGATTCACACCTCGATATCATTGCCACCAATTGATGCACGGCGCGGACATTCGTAGAGCACACAGTCAGTAAAGCCGGGAAGTAATACTAACCGCAGTATATCAGCGGCAAGACAGGTTGTATAGCAAATCAAGTGAGCGGTTGTTGTGTCCTAGCAGGCTGTTTGAATCAACATTTGTAGGAGCCGACGCGTCGAGGATCGGGACGCATCAAGCGGCGGGCACAAGGTTAATTTCACTTCCGCCCTTGCTCACAGCATCCTGGGAGTCGGTGGCAGATCATATCTTGACATCTTGCGCGAGGATAAAGGCAGCTTGTATAGCGTGATGGTCGCAGGAAGTTGAGGTGGGTACGCCAGGATCGTACTTACTTGAGGTTCGCGTTTTCGCGATGCGGGGACTTTTCCTCGTCTAAAATGCCCCGCTTTCGCCTCGGGAAAGAGGTACCTTAAAGGCAAACAAAACATTACTCCCGAAATCACATAGCAAGCCATTCGGGCTCTTTGTTGCAATTAGACCGCTTTCCCTGCATCGCGTCAAGCAAGTCGTATCTAATAATTACCACATGGCCAGCTATTTCAGAGACTGAAGTATAGTCAATCAATACTTGGTCTTTTGAGATCGTGGAAGACTGATTGACGAGTTCTGGTTGGGAAAAGGGCTCACAGTATCTGCGATATAGCTGGCAGGTTCGAAAAGCTGAGACTTTCCAATATGACGGATTTGGCGTTGTCAAGGCCCATGAAGATGTCACTACCTACACTGCTGTCAGACAGGACTGGTTGCGCGAAAGGAACATGCATCTCACACGTCAAGTATCTGTCTAAGCAAGAGGGGACAGACTAGTGAGTTGAACTATGCTTCGCAAGCCACCCACGGCGGGAAGATACTTCTGTCAAAATCCGCTTTGAAGTGAATTTTGCCAGTTTGACTGGATAGCTTTGGTTTAGTGAGCTGGGCTTCTGCAAGACTCGTTCTCTGCCCCAGTGTCAGCTTTTGGATCAAGGGCCGGAGTCAAGGAGATTTCCCCACCTCTCTAAAATTTTATCAATGAGCAGTAGTTTGATCGGCCCGTCATATCATGTCAATCTTTGAGCCTGTACGTGAGAAACTGATCCCAAGTGTCGCCCGAAACACCTCCCAATCGATAAATTGAGAAATTAGGCATTCTATGCCCGTAATATTGGGCATCAGCTTCAGACAAAGGATCAAGTTATTGATGATTATCTCAATTTGGGCAAAAGTAGCTATTTCTCGAATGACAGCGTTTACTGCCGGGTGTATCGCAGACTCCCAATCCAGTGAACCTCACTCCAGTAGGGTCGATATCTATACAATGTTGACTTTGAGGAGAAAATGAGGTATAATGTATGATTACTTGAATCTAAAAGTCTGAGCCAAAGTCAACCGCCAACCCAAACACCAGAGCTCCAGCCCGGTCCTGCCCATCCCAAACTCCGTAATCTATCTCATCTAAATGATCACAAAATAAGTTACAAATTCTCAGTTTTCGCTCTGATGGCTTCTATCCTCTCGCCATTCATCTTGAAGTCCTTCCCCAAACACGAGTTGTACTGCTTGATCTGCTCATCAAGAAAACTCATATCCTCGACCAGACCACCCAATCTCTCCGCTGACACCTTGGCAGTCAAGCCGACGAAGCACTTGAGAAGTTTCTCGTGCTTGCTCTGAAGATCGGCCAAAGCTTTTTCGAGATGTTCTAAGTCTCGATTCTTGCGTTGTCTGAAAGCTCGTTGCGATTCGCGATTTTGTTGTCTCCGACGCTGAATGCTGTCAGTCACGTGTATGTTGGATATGGAGCTCCGTCTAACGTACGTTGAGCTTTTGGATGTCTTTGGCGGATTGTGACGGCGGTGTGTTGGTTGGGCCAATGGGCCAATTTGAGGGAAAGCCGTTGTTCAGCATGGGCATTGCGTTGGTCGCTGGTGGTGAGTAATCAGGTGTTGAGTAGCTGGAAGGTGATGAGGCGGCACTCATCCAGTCGGAATCTCCATTTACTTGGTATGGGATCGGTGAAGGATAGTAGTTCTATGGTTGTGAGCTTTGCAGTCGATACTGAAGTGACGGATCTTACGTCGGCAAATCTGTCTTCGAGGAGGCTTGAATAGTTGCCTTGAAGTTGTGACGTTTCAAAGACGAGGTAGTCGTTATATGGAGCCATCGATTGAGCCATTTGGAGAAGATGCTGCGTTGGATGTACTTGTGTGTGATTGCTCTTAATGGAAGATAAAGCTTTGTTTATTGTCTTGATGAGGATGAGGAATATGGGGGTGGACAATTCGACATAGATATAAGAGCTCCTCAGCCAGCCAAGACGGAAGTATACGACCTTCATAATGGCTGGGAGTTGGAGAGCAACGTGGTCGACCAGGATCTCTCGAGCAGTGAGTGCATATGTGGATGGCTTTCTCACTAGGTGTGAGTCAAGGATTAGACGTCTGCAAGTTGGCCGTCGAACCAGTCACTCCGGAAGAAGCCATAATCTTACGCCGTGCTGGGGTATGCCACACAAGGTCCAGTTCGCACCACACCGACTGTGCCGTGCATCCCTCAACTCCACGTGGATCAAAGCCGGCACACAGGACTGCCAAGACCATCCTGCGTCTTGGCGGATCTATGCTTAATCTCTAAGGCTGTGTAGTTGGAGCGATTTCACTGGGGAAAAGAGTGGAAACTTGGATATGAGAGTCCCGAAAGAAGGAAATGAATACAATCTTAGGTCGAGTTCCTGCTCAACGCTCTTTCAACGAGCCATTCTTATTCCCGGACTTGTATTCCCGTGAGGTACTCGTCAGTCTTCCCCTTCGGAGCTCGCCATACGAGACAGGAAGGACGACTCTGACGTATTTTCTGCGGACTGATGCAGACTGGAAGATAAGGTAGGGAGACCACAGGGCGAGCAGGGATCGATAGTGGGTCAAAGATTGCATGCACAGAAGGCCGCTAGAATTCCACTAGAAGGCGTAGAAGGCTGACAGTGCATATCTCGAAAGTGCGTGCATGCCACTAACTCTTCATTGGTCTCCTCGGTCCCCCCGGTGGAGCATCAATTCTCACGCTTGGCGTTTAAATGCAAGTCTATCCAAGTTAGGAAGTACAAGAAATAGAATCGAATACTCCAGTCCGCTGCTATTCCTCTGCGGAGGTTCACGCTCTCAGGTGCGTCTCTTTACTGGCTTGTAACAGCTGTTTAAGAATTGTTTCTCTATATAGGTTTCGGCGGACGACACAGCTTCTCCTCTCGTATATTGCAAAGTATGGTCCTTCATATGCCACTTACATCATTGTGCATCTTCATCCCTCAAATCACTTTTTTACCCGTCCGAGATCGCACCACCTGTACCGAGCTCGGGGCCGGACCCTTTATTTCAAGGATCATCTTGTATTGATCCTAAATATGAAAGACAGGGATGGCACAAAACACGTCTTACCGGGCAGACGAATAGACATACGTTATTTTATGCCTCAAATTCTGATTCGTACGTCACACGGCACGGTAAGCCAGATGTTATGATTCCGAATAAAATGGCTCGCTTGCCGAACTCCCCGAAAGGGGACCGAGACACGTGATGTATATCCCGTTTTTATCTATTTTTGGATTACTCAATGAACGCCAAACTCCGTGCTTGACTCCGTACTCCATACGCAGCGTGATAGGTATCGAGACCACCCGAGAACCTTGGAGTCTCCATGAAGTTGATTATTGTACCTGACCCGACATGACGGCTTGATCGCCAACTCCGTTGGTTGTGTCTGTGCTCTTGTCTACACTTCGTGAATTGCCCGAGCTGTTCGATTGCTTAACTCGCATAGTTGCGACCTCTGTGATTGACACCGCTGGTGTCTCTAAATCGTCCATATGTTGTTGGACATGAGGTCCTGTCCGATTTACATTGCCGAAAGTGGTACTGGTTCTCCGCTGCATCAGATGGCGGAATGAATATAACTTCGGTGCATTCGCGACGAATGTTGCGGCAAGGAACTCTCCCGTAGTCCAGGTGATCCTGAATGTCTCTGACGACTTGGAGCCGACTGTGAATGGAATTCGTACAGCGGTTATGATAATGATCATGAACCCAATACTGAAGAGAAATCCGAGTTGCAGCTTCCTGGACGAAGATTAGGATGAATGAAGAATGAAGGAAGGGGACCTTACTTGAGAATACTCAGTCGAACCGTGATGAGAACGGGAATCGGCAGAAAGATAAGCATCAGGTCGGTGAACATATTGCTGACTCCTAGGGTGGAAGTCAATATAAGGTTGTGCCAGACTGTCGGATCGGTCACTTACCGACAATGTACAGCTGGGTGATCGCTTGACTGCAATTTCCTGCCGGGAATGTTCAGCGGCAATTGATGTATCGATTATGAGATGCCATACCTGGATCTGGAACCACCTGCCAGTACAAGTGGAAGGGGCGGCACTCGACAAATGTAGATATAATGCTAGCCACGAATGTGACTGCGAAAATTAAACCATACGCGATCAAAGTTGGCTTTCCCCATGGCATGTCTCTCACCAAATGGCGATAGAACATAAGTAAGACAGTCTTCTGTATCCATAAACTGTATTTCTCAAGTCAGCAAATGGGAATTCCCCAGAGGCGGATAGGATCAGATAAGATGAAGGCACTCCACCCCCCACATCTCAGGCAATCCGTGACTTACAGCGTGATATAGAAGCTCCTGGCTACCAACGTGAACTTGGATCCTATTTCCCGTTCGTATATTTCTCGTTGTGTGAAATCATGTGTCTCGCGGTAGTCATCGGGAATATTGTTCGTTTCCCAGATGATCAGGACATGCGTGAATGCAACCCGAATGAAGACACAAGCAATTGCGATTGCTGTCAAAGAATCTCCCGTGTCCCATTTGGTCTTACAATACCGTCCCATAACCAGTCGTGTCACCATGATTACGACGGCTAAAGAGCAGCAAACCCAGACACTGACAAGACCGTCCGACATCCTCGCCCATGTTCTAAACTAAGCTCAGTCGCCGAGAAATGAGCGCATCGAAGTTACAATTGAGCCTTGAGTTGATGAAGCTGCGACCTTGGAGATTGACGAACGGTTTTACGTGGAGATGGTGCCAGTCGCTGATGTCGCCGTCGCCTTGCTTAGTTGATCCTTCGAGTGTGATTTCCTTAGGTTTATGTCAGGTAGATCAGCATCACATGATGCATTGTCATGCCCGGGATATCCCCATGCTAACAGGCGGCAGAAAAGGGACTTTTGTTGAAGTGGCTGGAAAGTGGGATTCTCTTTGAGCCGTCGAACACGGGAGGTCGTGAGGTGATTAAGCATCATGCATATGCCAAGTTGTCAGCCAGGATCGCCAACTTTTGCCGACAGAACCTCCCAAACGTTTCGAGCGATGGAACCCCCAAAATCAGCAGCCACGGAAATGAAAAGAAGTTTCGATCTGGGGTTTGTGATTACACCGAAACCTTGTCAGTCTCGGTTCGAGAAGTCCTAAAAACTTCAGTAAATGTCTGTCTAGTTCATGGAAAGGATTCTGAGATTCTACTCGTCCCATCATGTTCACCGCCACGACCACGAACCTTGATCCTTTCTCGACTATTAAGCGTCCCTCGTCTAGCCAAGTACCTTGGCACCTCGGGACAAGCTCGAACCAGAGAACACAGGATACCTGACTCCCAGTAAGCCATGATGCAATTCGAGCCAAGGCGTTCTTGACTGGAGCCAAGAGCCAACAATCCAGAAGGCAGACACCGAACCAGAATTTCAGCAATTTGATAGCGAATACAACCAGGCATGATATCTTTGTTATCCATATATGGAAAGACAACCATTTGAAGTCTATCAGACGGGCAATTCTCGAATGTTCTGTTGCCCGGTGTCCTCTGCGAATGTCGCCCGCATGCATCAAGGGTCCAGGAGGGACGACCATCCCATTCTTCTCCGTTGTCAAACTTCCTGTTTGGGACACTTTGATAGTCACAGTACTCCGGCAAAAAAATTCGAGAGCAACCGGAGGAGCGTTTCGAGAGACGAGGGCAGTGACACTTTTTGAAAACAACCATTATTCCCAGGCTGCTTAGCTTACAAGCTGGAGCAGATACTCTCACAAATCATCGTATTCCGATATAACGAAAGGCCTGTGAGTAATTCCAAACAACGCAGAATCTTTATACCGAGCCGTTTCGAGACTCTGTTCTATTTTGCGAATTCTTTCGCATAGCCAGTTACTTGGTCGATGTGCCCAAGAGCGCTCACTCCCTCAGTGGGATGCTTTAGTTGGCAAAACACCAAATCATTATCAATCTGCGAAATCCCGCGACTTGTAAGTTGTTTCCCTTCTCTCGTGTGTTCACTATAAGGCCATGTTAGGGGCTGCCTTTTCTTCTCATACAGTATCAAAGGGGTCTGGTGGGCCTAAGCGAGACTATACGAAGAGGTGGAGTTCGACTTCATACCTCCGAAAATGCTTCAACACACGATGTCATAATGGTTCTCGAAAGACCCCGCCAGCATCAACTTGAGTTGGCGATTATATGCTACAATTATTTCCAGCTACGTCTCTGATTACATAACGTATGTTTGCATTGCCTGGGCTGTCTTTCGGAGAAATCCTGGCGCCGAGGCCGCCGAGAGCAATGGCTTTTGAGCATAGACTTGCGGCTACCATGGCATTTGATGGGATCTATGAGCTCGGGCCGCAGTTCTCGATGCTTTTCCTGCTGCTCTGAAAGTGATCTTCGAAGCTGGCAATCAGACTGCGTTCGATACCGCGATTGCTAAGTATCATGCTGCTGCTGAAGTAGCTAACACAGCAAGTCAGCTTCGCTGGTTCATTGATCGAGGGACTTGGTCATTCAACACGAAGTCGCCTTTCGAGTGGATGACTAGGCTGCAGGAATGCAAATTGGAGAAGATCGTCGATAAGATCCCGGCGATGGTTTTTGTGACGGATTTGGCGACAGGTACTCTCTTTCTGGTCAGGCTAAAATGACTTGACTGTAAAACGCACTTGCCTAGCAAGCTACAGAGAAGCTCCCTTGACTCTTTTATCTTTCTCTACTTCAGTCATTGCTTGGGTCATCAAACATAGTTCTCCACCAAGTTTATCTACCAAAGAACCTCTCAAGTGGCCCATCAGTCCAGCCTTTTCTATCTGCCTCACTGTCTACCGATTTCATGATTGTGGTGATTCTACGTATCCAGAAGCCATAGTACCAGCTCGGATGCTGCCATTCGAGTGATTTCTCCCACCAAAGAAACTCGTGTATCGACGGACGTCGGTTCAAAGTTATTCTACTCTTGCTCAACACGTACCGCATGATCGAGGTCGAAAGCAATTGATTTTTTGAGTGCCAGTGGCATACTGAGAGTGCAAAGAACCAGAAGCCAGTATGAAATGAAACATTGAGAAGTTTCAATGTGGCGACAGGTACATGCGGGGTTAACATCCGGCCGAAGAAAGGTGTCAACGTGATGCATATCAGAACAATCGCAGTGACGAAGAACATCCAAAGGCTAGGGTCTCCAGTACCGAATTGTGACATATTCATTCCGAAAAACGATGTGACGAAATTCAGCGGAATGAAAATGAATGCTAGTTTGGTAAGTCGTGCCACGCTTGTTGCCGTTTGCGTGAATTTTCTTGCTTCAGACAATTGAGCTGCTGACAACTCCTCTCGTTTGAATCCATCATAATAAGCAAGTGTGTTATTGATCTGTCTGGAGATATGATCAAGGTCTCTCATTGCATCGATCAAGGGCGATGGCTGCACTCTGCTCCCATTGCAATTCTTAATTGCCTGAGCACCTTTCGAGAATGGCTCCAAATCCATAACAGCAGAGCGCATTCTATCTATCGCCTCCAACCGCTCTAGAACTCTGTAAGGAACGTCTCCTCTCGTTGGCTCTTCAATCCGATGGAGCCGTGGGTCCCAGTTGTTGTTAAAACGATCGAGGTGACAGACATTTGAGGAACACAGATATCAGTGGTGCAGCGTACTGAGCAATATCACTATCTGCTAGGGCAATAAATCCGCGAGACCATTGTAAAATTATCAACTCATAGCCTGTGCCCATGTGGTTCCTTCTATCCGGTGGTTTCCTAGGTTCTCCCGAAAATCGCGGATGGATATCAGCGACTCCTGAGTAGTCCTCATCCTGACCTACAACCCGCGTCCATATGAGTACTGTGCAAGACTGAGCTAACATGTTGGCAGCAATGAGGGGTTTAGCCATACGCACTGGTTGATTCAACCGATCTGGTATCATCGAAGTTCCCACCCAACATCACACACGCCGACGTAAAGCTATGGAGGCTGAAATGAAGATTGAACCCAACACTTGTTCGGTATTGAGATGGCAAGTGTGCGCCGCGGATTTCAAAGATCGCATAGTCGATCTCGTTCGTAAATCCGTCATCAGCACTTAAGGCCTCATGAACAAAAATGTTCTTATAATACAAGAGAAGATCGATGTCACCAAAGTCAACACTTTTCTCTCAATCTATCGTAGAGTTAGGCATACCTGCATCCACCTAAGCTCAGGTCAATCTGCTGCATTCTCATCAAGATATTGCTTGTAGCTCGTACAACGAGGCGGAGAGCTGGCTGAGTCTCCACAACGAGAGGACGAAGCATCATATCCCGCATTTGACACTCTGGTGGGTTGAAGCGTCTGCTGGGCTTTCAACGGGCGTTGGAGATGTAGTCATGTCTTCGGGATGCTTCAAATCAAAATCCAGGAACTGTAATGAAGAAGATATTTGTCAGCAGGGAGATAGCGGTATTTCAATATGAAGTTGGAAGGTGCCCGCATTTTCAAGCTCTGGCAACGGGAACAGGCAGGCATAATTTGTTTCATTCTCAATAATGATAACAATCGCGTGGTTCACTATTCAAAGCTTTTCTTCCTTTCCTGTACTCCGATGTTTCCGCCCACACTAAAAATATAATCAAAACTATTCATCCAAACACCAGTGTCGAAAGTCCTGTTTTACCTCTTCATACACACACTCCTAAACAATATCACTCACTTGCCTATCAAGTCTTTCCCTAATAACAACCCTCGGCGCCACATCCTCCTTCGAAACATTATTCATATAATCCATCCTAATAAACCCACCACGCGCAACGACCGTCGATCCACTCCCCACACTCCCAAACACCCTTGACCCATCACTCTCTCCCAAATTTTCCAAACGCCGTCCAGTCCCTCCCCCCTCCTCCGATGGCCCAGAAATGAAATCCCCCAACGCCAAATTCTTATTCTTCACAATGCCCACCAGACGATTCAACACCGAGAACTCCACCTTTAATTTAACGCTGTACACCGCAGCCTTGAACGTCGTCTGGATCTGATAATATCCAGAAAAGCCAAAACCAAGCACCGTGACATCCAATGCAAGGACGAAAACATTGACGATAATTAGATGCGTGAGGAGATGTCGTAGTGGTCTACTGATCGGCTCTCCGGCTGGAGCAAGTAGTCGAACTGTCGTGTAGATGTAGATACCTGAGATGATACATTCCTGGGTGAAGAAGACCGTAAGTTGGATCTTATCGTAGATGAGGAAGACAGGTAGGAAACGCTCTGAATGCGGAGAGTCGACGCCGAAAGCCATGATCATGGTCGGGATGTGGAAGACGATTGCGTCGAAGATGATCATCGTCAGTACCCATCGAAGAATTCGCGAGTCGCGAACGATGAGATGAAGGCGTGAATAGAGGACGAGTGACTGTCCTGTGACGATACCGACTAGTCCTGTCCCGACGAGAGCGACGGGGATCCAGCGGATGGATGTCAGAGTGAAGAATTTGAGGAGGAATCCGATGCCGTAGGGGAGGATTCCGGCGGTGGCGGCGATGAAGGACCAGAAGTAGAGGCCGCAGCGGGATTTGAAGGTTGTGAGGATTATGACGATGAGCTCGAGCATGTTGTAGAAGGAGAGGGCGAGGAAGGCACACATTGTTATGAGGATTGGGAGACTTGAGTCTGCGCCGGCGACGACGCCTGCGTCTGACTCTTGCTCGGCCATTATGTCAATGAGGGATTGTATACACGAAGTTGAGAGATGGTGTGCCAATGCCAGTCGAATCACTGGGGATTGGGAAACGAGGACGCGACATAGAACCGCAGAAAGCAGGAGTCGGCAGCAGGAGCAACACGCATCTCTAATATGTGAGCGATATCTCGAGCTCGAGATGACACAAGCCCATTGAGAGGATTTGTTTTTCTTCGCGATGCAGAATGTTCTGTTTTCGAAAATGGCGACGTTCAGAAGGACATCCACAAAGTCCATGCACAGCGGCAGGGCTGCAGATATGCTTTTTCACTGGCCACACTGGGCAGACCTGCAGCCTTGGGAGACCGGGGATGATGTCTCTGTTTACTGGGGAATCGAGACCGGTCGCTTGTCGGATCCACCATCCGTTCCCCGGGACGGAGAATGAAATAGGGGTTGATGATCTATACTGAAATAGGGTGTGACTGCACTGGAAAACCTGGAGACGAAACCCGGTGGCTTGCAGCTGGGTAGCAAATTCTTGGGTGAGCCGCTGGAAGCGGATCAAAAACATATCATTCGACCACTAGGCGCAGAAGTCGTACCTTCGTGTTACAATTGCAGCGGCGAGATCCCATGTCCATCGGGTTAGTAGGAGAATTTCTGCACAATTGCGCACTTTCAACAGCGCCAATTTGACAAACAGGCCATTTGACGCAATCTTCAGATGAAGACTACGACGGAGAAAACACATGAGAAATGTATTCTTTCCCTGAAATGCTGTAGCGTACCATGCCAGTGCAGACGGTGCCCTGACTACTGCAAGGTTGATCGCCTAGGCCAAACCATTTCCGGCGGAGCCCGTCCAAATGTGGCTGATATTGAAAGTTTAAATGTCTCGACTGCCACACGGCCACAAGCTGGCATCAAACTTAAGGTGACGAGCCGAATCGCCGATCGAAAGTGAATCTGGATTATTAACTTTGGCCCCGCTGAAGGTCGCGGATGTAGGTCCGGGCTCGCAAAGGAGTTTGGAGGCGTTAAAATTGTGTTGCTTTCTGTATGCTGACGCCCCTGACTACCTGCAGTTCGCTTGCAGGATTGATAATTGATTGGTTACGAGCACTTCAATTCATGGTTACAAAACAAAACACATCATCACTTCCCCTCAAACTCATCCTTCTCAGGATCCGTGAACGGATTAGCAAGTGGCTTTGGCGGCCAATCCCCCGCATCGTGCCCTTCCACCACAAACTCATGTACCCCACTTCCCACCTTCTGCACTTCATCCGTCTCAGGCAACTTGACCTCGCCCGTACAATTTAACGGGACCTGAACCACAACCTGCAATCTACCTCCCTCCAATTTCCACTCACATTTGACCTCTCCATATGGACTCTCGTGTCTACACTTCGCCCACTTCACCGTCCCCCCAGGAATAGGCTCAAATCTGATAACCTTCCACCCAGGTTCCTTAGGACTAATGCCCCCAACAGTACCATGCAACCACGCCCCCACACTCCCAAGCGCATAATGATTGAAACTAGTCATGGACCCAGGATTGATGCTCCCATCAGGTAACATCGAGTCCCAACGCTCCCACATGGTAGTGGCGCCCATGGTGATGGGATACAGCCAGGAGGGGCACTTGGTGCCTAGCAGCATGCGGTAGGCGAGTTGAGACTGGGACGTTTGTGTTAGAGAGGGGAGGATGAGCGGAGTGCCGACGAAGCCAGTGCCGATTTTGAAGGTGGAGAAGCGGACAATTTTGGAAAGGCGGGTGGCGGCGGAGAGGAGTTGGGAGGGCGTGGAGTAGAGGTTGAAGGAGATGGCGAGGGAAATGGATGTCTAAGGAGATTCGAGTTAGTATCTAGAGAATAATCTGCAAGAAATTGAGACATTGAAATCAAAAGTGCACTCACCATTGTATCAGGAGCCAATCGCCCATTTGGCGTCACATACTCCTCCTGGAAGAGCTTCTTCAGCCTCGCCGCCTCACTCCCATAATGCTCCGCACCATCACCCAACCCAAGAATTTTACAGATCTTCGACATCAAATCAGTCACATGCACCAAATACGCATTCGCAACAAGATGCGGATCCGTCTTGGCCTTCCCCGCATCATCAGGCGGCGCATCTGGATCCAACCAATCACCCAGCTGAGTTCCATCAGGATCCCAAAGTCCATTCTCCTGTCTCGCAACGCCTTTCTCCAACCACTCTTTCATGCTCTCAAGCTGGTCTTTGAGGATTTGACGATCGCCGAATGCAGTATACAGATCCCAGGGTGTGATGATCGCTGCGTCGGACCATGCTGCTTGTGGCTTCGTGTATTGCCTGGGAAGGATATCTGGAACGACGACGCCGACGACTCCGTTCAGCTCCTTGATCTGCTCGACGGCAAGATCTTTCATCCAGCCTGAAAGCATGCCGAAGGTATCATACAGGAAGTTCGCTGTTGGGGAGAAGATCTGGATATCGCCTGTCCAGCCTAGACGCTCGTCACGCTGGGGACAATCGGTGGGGATGCTGACGAAATTTCCTTTCATTCCCCAGCAAATGTTTTGGTGGAGTTGGTTGACCATTGGTTCTGAGCATTCGAACCAGCCTGTTCTTTGCATGTCAGTGTGGATCACGATTGCTTCGAGATCGCTGAGTGTCGGGTCTTCCAATGGCCAGTTATCAATCTGAACATATCGGAAACCATGGAATGTGAACTTCGGTTCCCAGGTGATAGACTTTCCAGCAAGAGTAAGTGTGTCCTTCGCTTTACAGTCGCGGAGAGGGCGAGTTGCAATCTCGCCGTGCTCGAGGACTTCGGTGTGAGTGAAAGTGATTGTGTGACCCGAGGGTCCGGAGACATGGACTCGCAACCAACCGACGAGGTTCTGCCCAAAGTCCACGACAGTTTTGCCAGCGGGAGTCTTGAAGATAGACTTGGGCTTGACAGTCTCGACTTTCCTGACCGGTGGTCCTTCTGGGGCTTGCAATTTTGGTGTCGGAAAATTCAGCTCTGAGACGGCCGACCAAGAATCGTCCTTGAATGAAGGTGTAGACCACCCCAAAATCTCCGACCTCTCATCATAAGACTCACCATCGTATAATTCAGCTGCCTGGATTGCGCTGTGAGTGGTCTTCCATGTCTTGTCAGACCCGATCGTCTCCGCCTGACTATCATCGTAGGTAATTTCAAGCTGTGCAAGAACAGCGAGCTTGTCTCCATATATGCACCTCCAACCACCATTGAAGCCCAGTCTCCCACTGAACCACCCTTCACCAACTTCAGCCCCAATCACATTGTCTCCCTTCTTCACCAGGTCCGTAACATCGAAAGTCTGGTAATTCAGGTGGTACTTGTAGGATGTCCATCCAGGAGCTAAGACATGATCCCCCACTTTCGTCCCATTTATGAATGCTTCGTAGATGCCGTAAGCAGTAATGTACAGTCTCGCGGACTGGACTTTCTTGCTCAAATGGAAATCCTTCCGGAACAAAGCTGGTTGCAGGGAATCACTGGCGCTGAGCGTCCTCGGTGCAGCGATGACTTGAGATTTCCAGTCATCTTTTCCAAGAAGGCCAATTTCAACTGTCGATGGGACAGACCATTCTGAGGGATCTGAGCCCTTTGCACCAGTGACCCTGACTTGAACAGTTGCTGATTCTCTGGATTTCAGGGGAGAACATGGCCATGGGACCAGGACCGACTCGGAAGATTTAACCTTGAAGGTCTCAGACTTTTCTTCCTTCGCATGAGGACCATGGATTGTTATTTTGAGCTCGTAGGATGACTGCGTCCAATCCTTCTCATCTCCTGTGGTTTTCCAGGAGAGTCTTGGCGCGCTCTGTCCAATGCCGAGGGCATCTCGGTGGTGCTCGAACGTTACAGGTGAGACTCGTACCATCGTGCCTTTGTAGGAGAGTTGTATGTGCATAGTATCAGCTCTATGTAGCACAGATGGCAGGTTGGAGGTATATCAAGACTCCCGCTCTCCCTGACTCGGCCACTGTGTCGCCCGTGCTGGACTCGGTGTTTCTTCAGCCGAATTCGTATCCCCTCCTCAGACTAAGGGAGCTAAAATTGCGGCGTATCATCCAATGATATTTTCACGACTCCGAGCACAAGAGGCTATACCTTGATCTCAGTGGACGGGATGTGGATGTGGGCTCGAGGGGGAATTGGTTGCATGCTGAAAGTGGAGGCGGGGATGCTGTTGAACAAATGAGGTAATTAGTGCGGGGTATGAAACGTGATACTCACCAGTTGAGGTCAACGAGAAGTAAACATCCCCAGTAGCGAGAGGCAAGAATGATATGTAAATAAAGGACGCTTGAGGCACAGCTATAACTATAGATATGGTCAATTGTGAAGCAATTGCTGATGCCAATAGGGAAGAGAAAGTGCCACATCAGCCGAATAATACGGCTCGATATACCCCGCTTTCTTGGCCCCCACTCCACAACGCTGTGTCAGTCACTTGAGATAAAAGTCTTGAACTTGGGTCACAGATTGAAAACATCATGTTCTTTAGCTATACGGCTGACCCAAGTATGTTCAAACAAGTAGTTAGTAGTCTACAAGATATCGAATGAGCCACAAACGAAGCAAGAATTAGAACTCCCCGATAGGAAAGAATGAGCTGATATTGAAGAATTGCTGATTGATTGCGGTATATAACTACGAAGAGGTGCGACGTTAGCCAATATAAGTACCCACTTCTCCTGGCTGTGCCGCCCACGAAGACACACTCACCTTTTGGATCTCCAATTATAACCTCCTTCATGCTTCATCAGAACTTGAAGTCTTCACCTACAACCACAACGAATTAGCAACAACATCTCTACAGTCTTCAAAGGAAGACTTACGAGTAGCCATCTTAACTTTAGCTAGCACTCTATGCCCATCTTCTCCTTCCGCCAATCCATTGTTATCCTGTCCTTCCTCAGCGACGCGCCATTTCCAAGCCGTAGTGAACTGGTCTGAGGTGCGTTCAAGTTGGTTCTTGACGTGCTGTATGATATACATGTCAGAAATACAATCGATAATGATGGAGGCTGGAGAATAGAGATACTGACTCTGCCTAGGATGGGGAGGAACTTGAGGCCGTGGCCGCTGTAGTGAGTCAGTGCTGGTTTTTGGTTGGGTATCGAAAGAGGCAACTCACGAGCCTCCGCTACAGATGAAGAGGGAGTCAGAATATCCTGGGACATAGTCGATGACGTACTAGATTCCACAATCAGCCGAGTCAAATATCAGTGGGTCTTGGAAACGGGGTGACTTACGTCGTTGTCGATGCTGTCGGTGTACCAGCACAGCTAAGTGGAATTTCAGCAAAATCATGAGACACTTCACAAACCACGACACATACTCGACTGTCTGTGAACCCGAACTCGACTAGTTCGGGAAACCCTTGAGCGATAACTTTCTTCATCCGTGACAGCGCATAATTGTGGGTTGTGCGTTGTGCAGACTAACAAGCATACATGTTTGAGTCGATGGGATGATCAGCAAAGTTGGTGAACAGGCCCAGTGTTAGCTGATGGTTTGTTTGCCCGGATGAAATCCCCATGGATCGACTTGCCTTACGACCACGAAACCCGAACTTCAGCCTGCCATTCTTGCTGATCGGGAAGCTTCCTCCATGGTAATAACTGGGATGCAGATTAGTACGTGAAGAGGATATTTAACATGAAGCGTACTCATCGCTCTCTCCTCGTCGATAGGACCACACGGGGTAATTGTCAGGATGGAATCTCTCTCGGAGGTCTTCTCTGTCTTCGGGAATGTCGATGAACATGACTACTCCTGCGGTCGCTTCGATGGTCCGGTGGGCTTCCGGGATGACTGATGCTGACGTCTCCAAGCCCTTCCACATAATTTCGTGGCAGTTGTCTCTGGGTCGCTGGGTCTTCCACGAGGCACGCTGTTCATTTGAGCATGACATTTCATGCAAGTCAAGCGTATTGTAACGACTTACCTAAATCGTATCTTTGACAGCCGGTACATGCTGGAACTTGAGCATCGCACTTAAAGGATGTCAAGATATGATACATATTTCGGGTCTAACGATTACCTTGAGCTTTCGATCTTTGCAGTTGATGCATGCAACTTGCGTCCTGGCCCCAATGCGAGGGTCGCTGATTGCACGTCTTTTCTGACTGCTCTGCAGCATTACCACGGCATTTGCATATCAGAGGAAATCCAGCAGATTGTTTTCTTTTCCTTCGCTTGGTTTGAGATAGCTCGCGGGTGCCCCATTGGCGTTGTTGAAATCGCCGCTAGTCCCATCCTGTCGTCCAAGCGTCGCTAGCGTCCTCGCCTGCACTCTCATATCAAACCTCGGCATCAGCCACATGCAGTTTACAGCATCAACACCATCAAACTCTCACCATCTCTCTCCTTTGAACATATCAATCAAAATGTAAGTATATCCAGGGAAAATTGTATCAGTCGAGCTGATAATATCCAGGGCTTCACCAACAGGCAGACCAACTGTTGCAGACATCCTTGCTCATCCATCGTACCCAGACACGGTATGGAACCTCACACCGACGAAGAGCGGACAGCTTCCTGTTGCTGTTGAACGAGGTGGGCCGATCAAGATCGACTGGGAAGTTCATGGAACGGGCGATGTCAAGATGATCGTATGTTCTCTTCCATTTTCAGGACTTCTAAGGAGCAATGTCCTCATCACCATCTTGAAACCGCCACGTGCTTATGTCATACTAACTTTCTGCTCGCAGTGGATTATGGGTCTAGGAACGATCAAGGTATGTTAGATGGCGCCCTATTCTGTATCCTCAGACGGCGGCTGATCTGTCAAGTCATCCTGGCAAAGACAAACCAAGAGATTCGGCCACGATGAAGGCGACAAGTATTCAACTCTCATCTACGACAACCGAGGTACCTTTCCCCTTCCCAAATCCCCAAAGCATCACTGATACTTCACAGGAATGGGCAAATCCGAGAAACCACTCATGCGCTACTCCACAAGTGAGATGGCCAAAGATCTCCTCGAGCTCCTCGACCACTTAGGCTGGACAGAAGAGCGGCAGCTTCACGTTTCCGGAATATCGATGGGTGGGATGATCGCACAAGAACTCGTACGTACCTTCAGTTCTTACACTCTTTCTTTTCTTTACTCAACACAATTTCAAATATCTCGCTTTCCATTCCACTCTCAAGTTCAATATTGAGATCGAAATTGACAATGTACAGGCCTATCTAGTGCCCACCCGCATCGCCTGCCTAAACCTAATCTCCACAGCAGCAGCCATCGAAAACACCACCACCTTCCTCGAAAATATGTCGACGCGAATCCGGATGTTCATCCCCAAGACCCTCGATCAATCCGTCAGCGACGCCGCGAAAATGCTCTTCTCAGACACCTGGCTCGACGCCCCCGACGACACCGTCGTCCCGACCTCTTCCACCCCAAACGTGATCCTCCCGCCCTCAGGCGTGTACGGCATGTTTGCGACGAATTATGAGCGCTTTGCAGCGCAGGAGTTGACGAAGAGGATGGATGTAGAGGGGTTTACGAGGAAGGGATTTATGATGCAGGCGATTGCGGCCGGGTGGCATCGGAAGACGAAGGAGCAGTTGAGGGAGATTGGGGATAGGGTGGGCAGGGAGAGGATTATGGTGTTGCATGGGACGAGGGATAATATGATTAGTGTGCCACATGGTAGGAAGCTGATTGAGATGTTGGAGCCTGGGACGGGGGTTATTAGGGAGGGGAGAGGGCATGTTTTTATGCTGGAGGAGTGGAAGTGGCATGATGAGATGGTGGCGGGGATGGTGGAGAAGGTGAAGGGGTTGCCGAAGTAGATTGGTGGGAGCTGTTGAGTAGTTTTAGGTTGCTAGGTTGAGGTTGGTGCATTTAGATGAGTACTGTAGACTGTGGAATCAAGGTGTCTATGTGTGCCTGTGTTAGTCGGTTAACTGCTCCCTCGCTACCTTGCTTGAACCAAAGTCGAATTCCAGAAACCACAATATTCAATCCTCCATCCGACTTGCTATATTCCACATCGACCAATAGCCTTCCCTTTGAGTCGGCAAACAGGATTTGTTGCACGTCGCATAATGTCGCATCTCATAATTTGCTCTCATATCTCATGTCCCCCTCATACCCCGAACCCTGGCAGAGTGCCCAGAACGACCATGCTGACAATGCTACTGATGCCAGACTGAGTCCTAATGAGGAAAATTTGAACCATGTGTCCCTCTAATCTATATTTTTAGAATTTCCAGATCTCTGTTTGGGCGTAGTGGGAACGGGTCGATGGTAACGGTCTCGTGATCTTTCCAAAAACTGTTGCATCTAAGCCAGACAGGTGATGCTCTGGGTTTCACAACTCAGCCAGGTGGGAACAGAAGCAGGTAGCAGCGGGATTTCCTGTTCATGCAGACTATTCAAATTTCGTCAATCTGGCAATTCGCTAGCATTTTGGGTATCCTAGCTATGCATAATCACATCTTCTTTTCCATGTCTCACTTCTACCTTCAACCCTCCGCGCCAACTGGACCTCATCTCCTCGCCTACAACATCACCACACCCATGCCACTCCCATTCTTCTCATCCACATTATTCCTCGCATCGACACCGCCCGCAATAGCGTTTGTGTTGTAATTGTACAGATAATAATGCAGCTGGCCATCCCCTGCTCCGAACTTCTGGTCTTCCAAGAAGAGGGTGTTGTCCAACAGGGTTAACGCATTGAAGACATCAAATTTGTACTTCTTGGCGAGGATGAGCGCGTCGTTCATGAGTTCGTTGAGACGCTTCTTGAGATCTGCGCGGGAGTATTGCGGGGAAAGAGCGTGCTCGGTGGCGTAGTAGAAGAGGTAGGCAGCACGGACGTTCTTGTGGTTTGCGTTGTTGATGACGGAGGATTCGAGGATGTAGAAGGAGAAGAAGTCGGTTAATTTCTTGGTTGAGGGATCCTGGGTTGGTTAGTAAGGCAGTAATTGGTGTGGAGAGGTGTAGCTTACTTCTACGACGTATGACCAGACTACTTGTTCTTCAGGAGAGGTCTTCTTGTACAGTAGCCAGTGTTCGACTTCCTCTCTGGTGAACATTGGAGCCATGTCGAACTTGTCCAAGTACCGCCTTAAAAGATCGAGAACGCCATCAATATCCTTCTCCTCCATTGGCCGTAGATGCTTGGTTCCAGTGTGATCTGGTAGGGCATATTTGCGAATCTGGTACTGAGGTTTGCTATTGGCGGGTAGAGGACTAAACCCCACTTCGTACAGCTTTTGCCAATCAAGAGATCTGTGGAAGTATCTGCAGGTGCTGACTGGCTTGGGGAGAACAACACCTCCAGTGTAGATCGCTTGCCAAGTCTTGAGAAGGTAACAGCGGCGAGTAATTTCCTTGATGAGGACTGGAGCCATTCGCTTCGATCGCAACTTCTTGTGGACGACCATGAAGTTGACTTCGGAAGCACTGAGAACCTTCTTCCGGACACGCAGGGCCACGGGAATAGCTGAAATGAAAGCTACAAGCTTGCGGGAAGCAGAGGCACGAATACCGACATGCCATTCCTTGGTCCAGCCAGGACACATAAGAGCCCTATTACTGTTAGTACGACTCCGATAAGTTCCATATGGTGGGCATACCATCTGAGAAAGGATTCTGAATAGTTGAATCTGAACATAGCCTCGTCATCCTCAACATAATGCCCATATAGCAACGAGAACAGCTCCTGGATCTCCTCTTCCTTTGTCAGATCCATAGTCACCCACTCGAAACCTGGCAATAGCGGTCCAGGCTCTTTCGGCACCTTCTCGATATCCACAATCTTGAACGGACCCTCCTCGACTGGTCCAGAGCTCTCTCCAAACTTAGGCACCGGTTGCGTCTGCCAGAACTTGTAGCTCGCCATATCCTTGACATTCTTCCCACTGGACGCCAGTCCCGTCATAATCTCCTCCAAATTCAGCTTCTTCATAGCCTCTTGTATCTTCTTGTCTGAAAGCTCGCTGCCCTCACCGACGCCCATCTGCTGCGCCAACGCCGGGTTCATCTTCAGAATTGCCTGGATATCTGCTGCGCCGAGCCCGCCGACTGCTTTGTTGAGGTCATCTCTTGAAGCGCTTCCTGATCCTTCGGATGATCCGCCTCCAAGTGCAGCTTTTACGCGCTTTCGTTTCGACTTCTTTTTCTTGCTTGCTGCTCCTGTAGCTGTGCTTGGAGCTGTCGTGTCCTCTTGTTCTTCCTCGTTGTCGGACTCGGCTTGCGCCGCTGTTGTAGTCTCGGGAGTCTCTTCGGGGGCCTTGCCTTTGTCGGCGGGAGCTGCGCCGGATGTCTGTTCGTCTGCCATTCTGTAGCTTTGTGTCGAAGTTCTAGGGAGATGTGCTGTGCGAAGCAGGAGGTGTTGTGGTGGGGTAAACTTCGAGGTGGGGTTCATGCGAAACGCTAAAAGTGGCAGCTCGAGGTCACGTGGAGTAGCTTCGGGCTGGACAAGTAGTTACTGAAGAGCTCCTAGCGTATACATGTCAACTTGGACGGCATGTATAATAACGTGAACGTTGTTGATACAAGTGAACGGTTGTGGTAGAAATCTAGCTAGTTTCCAAACTCTTCTTCACCCCCTCCTAACTGCCTATGCAACATATCTCGCTGAAGCATTACCACAAAGTCTGCAATAATTCTATCAGGAGCATACATTCATTATACGAGTTTGATGTAATTAAATGTATGCTCTGCCTTCAACGCATTGGCCTTCCGACCCTCATAGCGGTAGGGTACCTCCAGCGTCCATACCGAAGGCCTTCAGAGCAGCCAGAGCAACAGGTGCATAGGTCAAGATCCTGCTGTGTTCTGTAGATTGTTAGCGACCATCTCGTATGGAAAGTAGCAGGCGGCAACTTACGGCCATGTCCTACAATTTCCTCTCGTATGATCTTGTCACTACTAGCCTTCCATGTGCTGATGAAAGATCCATCTCCCATAGCCGTAGTTGATCTGGCCTTCATCTTCTGGAATAAGTCTGTGTCCATACCTCCGTCGGTGGTAGCATTCGCAGCAGCTGCAAAAAGACCCTCAGAATGCGACCAAGGAATCTCAGGATCGTCTTTCGAATGGATGATAAACAGCCTCAACTTCTTGCTCTGCCGGACAATATTCGCAATGCGTGTTACAGACGGCCACTCGTCGACCACATAGCTCGCTAATAGCCGCTGAAGAGCGGGATGAGTACCAAACGGCGACAATATCGGGATGTACCCCAGAATCGAGTAGCCGGTGAGGAGATTGGGGATGCTTGTGAACCCGGCCACCAGCACAACCCCGGCAAAGTCCATCCCCTTTTCTGCGAAATGTTCCACGACGGCGGATGTGACCGCTGTTCCCAAACTCTGTCCAACGATGACGATCCGTTCTGGTGGAACTTGAGCTACTTGCATTGCCCAATTTACTGCTGCGACTCCATCGATGATGACACCTTCTTCGGTAGGACTGCCAGTTGAAAGACCGAAGCCCCGGTAGTCTATGGCCAGAATGTGGATGTTGGAAGTGCTTCCGTCTGCTAGAGAGCGATATGAGTCTGTCCGCCAGCCTTGAGCGACAGTACCTGCGTTCTGTACATATTAGCTGTGATCAGCCGAGACTCGAAACTGAATTTGTACCCCGTGGACTAAGACATCAGTCAGTGATTACAGATGAACAATGGAGTACTTACAATTAATTATCAAACGTGCATCTGGATCATTCTTGAGCAGCTGGAAAGCCTTTGTCTTAGTGATATCTTCCGCACAACCCGATGGCTGCTGTAGAATCTCATATTCATGCTTCGCATACAACCCCAACGGCATCACATGCCAGGCGTAGATAGTCTCCCCATCAGGCGTAGAGAAGTTGAAAGGCGTGATTTGATTCTCTAGAAGGTACGTCAATATTGATCGACTCAGAGGTCTTGGGAAGCTCACTTGCAAACCCAAACTGTTCCGGCTTGTCGATATCCACCCACCATGCCGTGTGGAGTTTGTGTACGTAGATGACACTAGCTCGGTCAGAGAAGTGAAATCGAAGATTGTGTCACGCAAGAAATACTTACTGCCGTTGAAGCCATGGATTGGTGACTGCAATCAAGGCTACAGTGTATAAAGCTATGCTCGCGAACAAGAGCATGTAAGCCTTCTTGAAGATTGGAGCAAGAGAAGCCATCTTCAAGCTGGCAGCTACCTAGATTGATGTTTAGAAAACAGAGCATAATACCGGTCTAGTGAATCGATCGAGAGAAAGACAAACAAGAAAACGAACAATTACTAGAAGCTTTGATGCCTGCACAAATCAATGAGACTTCTCACGCGGCAGGGGTCCAATATTGAACCATACTTGTTGGTTGGACTTGATACCGGACGAGAGCTGGGCGAGACACTTACACGCGACCAAAGCACAAAAGGACTTCTTTGAACAATTTTCTTTCTTCTCTATCTTCTCTATTCGTCGTACTGAAATTCTGCATTTATTTGGTCGGAATACAAGGGAACTGCATCTGAAGCTGTTGTGGTTGCAAACATCAGACAGTCGCAGGACTCGGCTGAGCGAAGTTTGATGTTCCTGGCAACTGCGTCCGCTCGCATCGACCAGCTTCTGATCCAACACCCACCACTCTCTTCTCGTCTCGTCTCCCACCAACCTTCACTCCCTCAAACCACTCGAGGACGCGTCGTCAACAACACCACAACCATATAGCTGTGGACCAGCACCGTGACGGCGATGGAGAGGAAGAGGAAGCTTCCTGCTCGCGCTGCGCGTGTAGAGTCCGTCAGCAAAAAGAGAACCTCAACTCCCCCAGAACAACGCATCCAGACACCAACACCTCCCGCGCCGCCGCCTCCGCCACCTGTTGAGGAGACTCTGCCTCGAAGCATTGCGCCTGGAAAGCCATTACCTACGGTTGAAGAGCCGCAGCCAGAAAATTTGCCTGCGAGCCAGTTTCAAACAATTCCAGAAAGGTAAGTTGGGACGAAGCTCAACTTGCTCTCGAGTTATCAGGCTGACAGGTCTCACAGTGGGGTTTTGGTAGAATCGCTACAAAGATCAAGGGCAAAATGGCTGAGCGAAGGCATATTCGAGAAGTACTGGACCAAACCTACAAAGAAGAAGGGAGCTCCAGATGCGCCACCAGATAATCCTGCAAAGGACTCGATGACGAAACTTGGGAGCTGCTCTATAACGGTTGAACCACATACTTTCGAAGCTACCATGTATGCAATCAAAGATCCGAATCCGAAACCACTTTTTACAGCTGTGCCGCCTCAACAACAAATGTATCGTCCAATAATTCAATACGGTCCGCCTGGCGGGGTGATGCCTCCAACGCCCCCTCCAGCCCCAGTGCAACCAGTCCAACAGAAACCTCCGCCTCCGATCCAACAAGCATCGCCAAGGTCACAAGATGTTCAGATGGGAAATACAGCTCCACCTCCTCCTAATAATCCCTTCACACAGAGCCCCCAGGTACTAGGGACGTTGCCAAACGGCACTCGCCCGGCACCTATACAAACTTCCGCTCCGACAACTACCTCTCAGCCAGCACCACCACCTACACCTGTTGGAAAGAGTACAGATCCGGTCATACAAATGCTGGCAGAACGAGCTGCGACAGATCCAAGTTTAAAGGCTCTCATGCGGATAGTTGCGAATGGCGAGGCTACATCAGAAGAATTGAAGAGGTTTCAAAGTCACATCGACGAGCTCACGGAGCTCACACGAGCCCAAAAAGCACGTCAAGCTGCTGAAGCTGCCCCTCCGCCTGCGACTCAAGCTCCGCCAACTCCACAAACTGCTCCGCAAGCAAATGGAAGTATACCGCAAAAGTCTACTTCCGCCCCAGTATCAAATGCGACACCACCGATCAAGGTAGCTCCGACCCCTCCACCGCCAGCTCTCACGCCCACTCCTCAATTTCAGCCCCAGCCACAAGCACTCCGTTCGAAAGGACCGGTCCCTTCTTCCAAGCCAGATATATCTGGTCTGGTCTTCGAGTTCAGCGGTGGCAACGGGGATCGTTATTCCTTCCCCAAATTCAGCATTCTGGAGACGCGACCAAACGGAGAAGTGATCGTATCTTTCCTGATCGTTAGAAAGGGGAGCAGCAGCGACTGTCCCTCATATGATCCAGAGCTTGATTACTACCAGCCGATTACGATACGATTATACGCACATCAGCCGCGACAACTGGATGCTTTACAGAAGATTGTTGCTCCTCCAGAGGAGGTCCGACGTTATATGGATGACGTTATGGAGAAGGCGACCAGGGCAGAATACGTACTTCTAGCTATGCGGTTACCTAGGGACACGGAGCAGCCTCCACTTGTGGAGAAGGAAGAAGAAGCTGAGAAGCCCGACGTAATGGATTACCAGATCACGCCATGGGCGACTACAACCTCGACTCCCGTGCCTGTGCACAAAGTCAAGCCAGCGAAGAAGGTCCTCACTGAAGAAGAGCAATACCAAGCTTTTATTGCGACCGTTACTTGAAGAGTTCGGAGGGAATGGGTCATCACGGAGTCGGACTGGAGTTCTTTCTTGAATTACATGGCGGCGGAGTCTGGGTCACGTAGTCGAGAGGCAAATCCATCAAAATGAGCAATGGGCGATAAGTAATATTGGCGTCTTGCGAGCTGTCGAGCTTCTGGTTTGGCTCGACGGGGTGATCGCCTGGTTGGTTGCTCTTTGGGATGGGGAATGGGAATATGTTCGGTCTGGGCATCTCAAAACGGGACTTGTATTTTAGATGGTAGGTGGGAAATAGCTGGATAGTACGTCTGGTTAATGAGATGGAATTTAATGAAGCTCTTTGAGCATGGTATCTGATCTCAAGGTTTTTACTCAGTCTCCTTTTGCCAGGGAAACCGAAAAGTTCGGTCAAGAGATCCGTTGGGTCTGCCCACAGGACGTTTCATAAGGTATCGATCGGAAGGGGCAGGCCAAAAGATATCTGGTCCGGTGCCTTCTTAAGTCATTTTCGTCCTCAAGCGAGGATAGCAGAATGAATCATGGCGAGGTTCTCTGCGTCGCAGGCCGTACGAGTTGCTCTAGACTTTGGATCTAAGCTTTTTTGCCCTTTGTTTTTTTTTGCGACAGAGGTTATAATAGTAGGTCTTGACGACACTGCTTTCCAGAGGCGAGCTGGAACACAGGTTTGCTACCATTACGCATGGTGATATGGTCCTAGGAATTGTCGATTGTTGACACTTGAAGTATAATTGAGCGTGAAGCTGAGTCAACGTCATACAAACATCCTTACATGACTCCGCGCTGCCATCTGCTAGATGCAAAATTCCTATTACAGGTTGAACAAGAACTTTTGCTATTGAGGCCACAGTTTGGTGGCTAGCGACGTAAGCAGCAGAGCGAGGGGTCCAAGAACTCATGAGGAAATCATAAAGAAAAGACTTGGCATTGTGACAGGTAAATTCTTGTTAGGTGAGCCTAAGGAGATGCAGTCGCTCAAGTGACAAAGATACTAGTGACTTATAATCCCTTCAAGCTCACGTTTCGTCATTGTCATCACAATCTGCTGTCATTATCCGCCAAATTAACGTAGCTGTGGACCGCTCCCGACATGAGAACAGGACAACAATACAACGATACCGAGACTCATAAATCAGAACTTGCATTTGATGTTTGATAAATATTAGGCTTGATATGTGCTTTCTGAAGCATTATACTTTTATCTGCACTGAATGTCTTCTCTACAATCGCGACCTCATCTCAAACCCGGTCATCCAATTCAACTTTCAGCACAATGCCATCTCCCATCAAGATCAAGCCACCGATCGAAAGCTTCGAGCGAGGACAGAAAGAGTTTACTTTGATTCTCCCACCTACAGCTTTCGTTGATTTTGGTGTTGTCCAACTGGTCCGCAACCAAGAAGTCCTACCATACCTGAGCGAAGATGTGGAGAGCATACTCAAAGCTCTCAAGACTGCGGATGGAAGCGACTACCGGGGGGACTTCTCATACGATATTATGCCTTCACCCTTAGCACCACCAAGTGTCGAAGATAACAACCTGGAGCTTCGATTTCGGATTGATCGCAATACAGCAGAAAAAGATAATCTGAGAATTCTTGATAATTGGGAACTTCTGGGAAGAGATATTCAGATTCAGCGGACCTGGTGGACTGGTGTGCTAGTAGGAGTGACGATGTTGCAAATCATCTCCGGCCACTGATGAACCGTGCCTCTCTGCCCGCAGATTTCCAAGAACTGTTCTATGCTGTTGCGGGATTCTGGCAGCTTGCGAGATATTAAAGGTGTCGAGGTAGTGTGGTGTAGCGAAAGACCCTCATGAAGAAATTTGGACTAGTACTTTAAGAAGGAGATCTTGAGGGGCAGGACTTCGAATATAGCGTTGACTAATAAGACTTAATTCTTTTTGCACCAATGTCTAGTATCTTTCTCACCATGGACTTGCTCGGAAATCCCACTACGGCTCGGTGGGTTGTTGATTGAGGTGTCTCCAGCAGCAGGCGATCTTGGCTGGATCTGTGCATCTGTCCATCCAGCTCCTTCGTTGAGCTACTTGCAGTCGGCCTAGATCATCATGATCTCACACTCTCCTCCCTTCTCAATTCAACAACAAATGCAAAGTATGGTATGCCCATCCCCCAACTCCAAAACAAAACTCCATTTTCCCATGCTAAGGACCCTCCCTACTCATGTTCATGTGCCACCCTCTCCTTCTCCGCGTATGTCATATTCCAAGGTTTCCTCGTCTTGACATCGTTCATGATCTTCGTTCTATCAAAAATCGTATCCCTACACCATGTTAGTATTCGTAACACCAAATATGCCACCGAGTGCCAGCATGCCTTCTGTCTTGCTCGGGATGAACTGTGTCATTATAGTTGTCCAACTGTTTCCTCACTGCGCCAGCAATGCCCTGTGATGCTGTCGGTTTGGCGATTGCCTTGACTGCAAATACCGCTCCTACTGCACCGAGTGCTACCAAAGTAATGTTTTTCGCTGCTGCGCTCATGATGATCTTTGGTGTTTGATGTGAGGGTTTGGACTTCGTTTGAAATTGTGAGGTGGCTGATTTGTTGTGATTTGATTGTTCGCTCGATATGCTGATGATTTTGAGTAGTTTCCCTTCATGTCAGGGACATTTGGAAGAGTTATATGGTCTTCTTGGAGAGGCTGCACGTGTGTTGTGGCATGTTGACGTTCTTCGCTTACGGTGAGTGATGCTGTGGGTCGTACGATGGGGACGAAGAATCACCCGATTTCAATGTCGGCCTCATCCGACATCAGCCAACTTCACCATTTCTCGAACTACATGCTCCTAATCGCTCCGTTCCGCTTAGAGAGTTGCATTTCGTCTGGTCATTTGCTTCCGCGATGATTCCGACTGGTGGAATCGACTGAAAGAACAGAAGGTCAAGCTACATACTTAGGCACGTGACTGACCCCCTTGAGTTGTAGAAGTGTTTGGGCGGGGGATACTATAGCGCACATAGATGACAGCATGTAGAATATACACGCTTGAGTAGTTCTTATGCATCTCGATATTCTCCAGTTGAGTATGTACACTTCACGCTCGTACGTCAAGAGAAACTTCTCGTCCGATTAGACTTGGCGGTCGAAGCCAGACGACAATTCACAGGCGTGCTTTAACGGCAATAATAGAGATCGATCTCAACCCTTTGAAGAGACTGGATTGGTGCCGAAGGAGAGTTGTTAGTTTTCTGAAACTTTGAACTGCAAATCCAACGAATGAGCAATAGTAGCGATATTCTGTGCGTTATAAATCGCCTATCAAATTGAGAGACCCTTCATACCCAATCTCTTCAGTTTTGTCGTGGTCATTAGGCTGCATCAGAATCTTATCCAATACGTACGTTATAGCAATTGAGGAGTTACTCACAATCAGAAGAATAGACCAACGACAAGCTACTCTGCTGAATCAGCAATCAGAGGTGGGGGGACAAATTAGCTTATGAGCACCTGTCCATCACTTGAACATTCTACCACCTATTGAACATTTACCACGATGTCGCTAACGGATAACATTCCAAAGTTACCAGATGATCTCGAAGCTGTATTTTTGGCTCATGAGAATGATCCGGAGGCTCTCCTCGTAGCTTTCATGCCAATATTTTGCGATCACGTGAAAGCAGACCGAATGTTCATTCAACCCAGAAACGCTGATACTCGTGTCTGCAAGGTTCTTCGTTGGCGTAGAACCGAAGGCATACCAATGTAGGCTTATTTCATATCGAAAACTATCATTTGCCGAACCTGCATGTGCTCACATTCTTGCAGGCCAGCGATTCCAGGAAATGCCAAGCCAAGTCAATGGTTCGTGGAGGATAAATGGGAGATTGAAGATCCGCTTTGGAGGGCGGCAATCAATGCAAGTAATCCTGACTTCACGTTTGCTGGGCCACTGGAAATTATCGCTGACTGATTTGCAGCTCAAACCAAGGTAAACATGTCATGCGAGCCCCTGAATGTCTCGGCTAACACACTGAAGTATTTACGTCGAGGATCTTCAGAAAGCTGCAGACGAAGGGCTTTTGAACATAGAATTCGAGAACAAGTACATGTTCCACACAGCTTTCATCCATGCTCATGCGCATTGGCCACCAATGTCGTCTACAGCAGACGAGGTCGACCCTGAGATCGAGAGGAGGAAATTCTACGGATCTGTGCAGCCTGCCGTGTTTTATGGACCCAGAATTTGGGGGTCAGATATCCACGAGCTGGTAGACAAATGTGTCGAAAGACTTGCGCCGGTAATGAAGAAGCTGGGTGAAAGTGCTCCTGGCTTGAATGCATTTGAGGCAAACTAAAGCTGTTGATTACTGCAGACGTTATGGGCTACACTTCGAATCCAGCATGATAAATGTGAGCCTATGATTCTCTGAACAACTATACAGTTTCCTTTTCTCAATCGCCTTCCACACATTTTCATCGTGTGTAACGGGTCCGATACATTGGTACCTGGTATGGGTGGTCCATCACGTGGTAGGCAAGTCAAGTATTGGACCGCTTCATCCCGCTTGTGCAGGACTTCCTTTTCCTCAATCTGCGAACGTTAGCAGAATGACAGCTGCCACTTTTCGTGAGCATAAACCAGTTCCCGCAATTATTTAAATTTATGTTTCGCATTCATGTTTGCTAGAAATCGTCTCTGATGAATATTAAGACCATTCTGCCGCCGCCAAATTGCCAAAATCTTGGTTTGAAGAAGCTTGGAATGTATCAACAATCTTGACCAATCAGGACTGATCTTCCTGTCAACTCGTGTAACAAACCTTCTCCTGTTATGTACCATGCGGGGACTTTGGGCCTCTCTAGACTGTTCTTTTCTCCCTTTTTGATTCCTAAGGCTCTAGAACTGGTTCTGATGTGATGCAGTTAGCAATCAGATTCTTCAATTTAGACACGAAATCATCCTCAAGCGATTTGAAACCATTCAAAGTTTTACACGCCCTCGATAGGGGTCCAAGATGCTGCGTATCAGCAATATCCAAAGGGAAAGAAGGAAACAGGGCCATGGAAAGCCCCAGATCTGTATTTGGTTCTGCCATTCCTGTGGGGTTCATGGTGAAATGTCTACAGGAATTGAACACTGTCCAGGGTGCCAGCACAAACGATGTGCAGATTGTCACGCCGAATGGATCCGCTCTGCAAATCGGAATGTGGTCTCGACTCTAGAAGAGCCTGCGTATGTTGCCGCGCCTTCACGAGACTTTTGTTCACCCTGACACTCAGAGTTTCTGTAGTATCTCATCGGACTACCCCCAACAAACATCTATGGCACTCGATGATATAGTAATGTGTAGAAAATTAGCTCACACGCAAGTTTCCTTTTCTCATTATCCCCTATGAGTGACTGAACTTTTGGCTGAGATGCACGATAGATACGGTATTCGCGCCACAACACTCGAACATCACATATCTAGCATTAAACCGAAGAAAAGCTGCTCCACTCCAGTTATTCTTCCGGCACTTTCTCCAGAAGTCGCAGGCACAACTCCGGACTCTCCAGGAGATGTTGAAATGGATACATCGCGATCTTCCTACTACTCGTTCACAGCAACTTCCCATTCCCGTGAAAGCCCATCAGTACACTATGATGAAGAGGACAGTATGGAGAGCAACGAGTCCGGCTATGGCGCGGGTGGCACTGGCGAAGACGATGGTGAAGTTGACGACGAAGAAGACGAAGAAGAAAACGAGGACAGTGAGGATGACGAAATATTCTTTAGTGGATATTCGCCAGATACCATGAGAACGTTGGAGTCGAAATTCATGTCGCTTTTCAGCCACGACCCGAAGGATGTTCCGGAACTCCTTGAGCATTTCCAGACTTTGATAGTGTCTGAACTGGAAGTGAAGACTGCGACCAACTCGACTTCAGAGACACCTTCATCAGGAGCAGGGACCTTTGATCAAGGATCGATTGGATCTTGTTCTATGAGTACACCGACCAGTAGTATGCTCTCCAGCGGCTCACCAAATTTGAAACGTGAGAGAAAGAAGGACGACGATGACCAAAAGCAACGGCGTACAAGGCAGAAGCAAACTTCGGATCAAGAAGTCTTACACTTCGCATGTCCGTTTCGAAAAAGAGATCCGGAAAAATACGGGAGAGTGACGGATGAAAGGTTCTCCTCATGCCTTGCTCCCAGAATTCCCACTTTACGGCGTATAACGTGAGTTCTACAGGGAGAAGGTTACTTTCAGTCTCTTGAAAGTCGCTAACTGAATGTGAGGTATCATCTGGAGTCTACACACCGAACGCCACAATGTCAGAGATGCTACTCATCTTTTTCAGATGAAGAACGGCTCATTGATCATATACAGCAGCAGAACCCCTGCTCTCCTCGAAGCAAGTCACTGAAAGAAGGCATCAATCCCCCTGAATGGGCGTCTATCAAGAACTTGCTCAAAGCCAAGAAGACGAAATCTGCGTCTGAAAAAATGGATTACGAGAAGGCAAAGTGGAATGAGCTATTCAAGATTATCTTCCCTGGCGTTGATCTACCCGAGAGTCCATGTAAGTTGCCCGTGTGAGCACTTTGAAATGCACAAATTGACAATGATAGACAATGAGCTTTACATGCCGCCGTCTAAAGCTTCTGTTACTATTGACCATGTCCTCGGGTCTCTTGAAAGACACGTGGAAGAGCGTATCGAGAGTCACGATCTACAGAGAGACTCAGAGGTCCATCGTGGAATCCGAGACCTTTTGGCGTCGTTTCGGCACCGCCAGGAAAGTCTCACCACACCCAGGGAGAGCGTCAGCCTAGGTTCTCCAGAAAGTCACTATCAGCAGACTTTAGAGCTTCCGGCTTCTAATTCCCACTTCCGTGCAACTTCCGCCGCTCTGAATTTTCGACAGTATAGTACCGACCCGATAGTGTCGCAACAACTTGCCTCGCACTCACCTGCACCTCTGACAGCTTCCGAGGACCTTGTTTGGAGGTCGAATTTGAACGAAGTGGCCCAAATTGAACAGGTCAGTCATCAGGTTGACTGTGGTGAGTTCCATACATCGAGTGCGAATATGTCCTCAGATATGGTTTTGGACATGGAGTCTCTTCCACCGAATGAACTATTGTCTGCGGACATGATGTTCAATGACTACGACATGCACCTTCCTGACCATTTTGGGGATGGAAACCATGAGTTTGACTTTGATGAACAGCTTGAGACCTCATCATTATCTGAAATGCTTGCCTCGGAAAATGATGCGACCCCGGAATCATTTATCGAGGAGAGATGGAAAAACAAGCATCAGGGAAACAAGATTCTTCGGCAGCCATGAGACCAGGAGCAGAGACCAGAGTATCTCTAGCGTGATGTATCGCATCACCCGCTTCTGGCAGTTGCATCCTTTCAGTGGTGGCACAGGCTTTTCGAGGACGTCAACAATGTTTTCAGCTCAAGCGAAGCTCGCTTAGTGAAAAGGGAGAGCAGAACGCATGAGGTCTTGAGGCATCAACAGCCATAGCGAGAGAACCGGACGATTCTTTCACGGCAGATGGATTTCCTGTATGGAGTGCATAGGGACTGTGCTCTAACAACAAGTGTGACTATGCTTGGAGTTCAGCACCACACGCCACAAAGTTAGATTTGGCGGGGGCGGGGTAAAACCGCGGGGTAGATAATTCCACGACGGACATCCACCACCCTGGTCCCACATGGCGGTGGGGCCTCCCCGAATATCAACACACACTCCCCGGAACACTTCATTAATATATGAGCCCCAAATAGATCAAACATCACAGTGTTGGATATCGAAATCGGATGTTTCGTCTCTGGAGTTCGGCGAAGGAATCAAACAATCACTCAAAATGATCGAACCAGACTACGCACCCGGGATTCCCTTCCGAGTCACCGACTACGCCAACACCTATAAGAAGCGCTTCCAAGACAATGCCACCACGATGCAACCAGCCACGGGTGCAGTTCCAGAGATCCGAGCACAAGTCTTTCCCCAGGGGATCAACAAAGAAACATTCGATGAAGCCATCCAAGAGCTCAAGACACTGGTAGATGGCGATGTGGTACTTGTCAACGAGAAATTGGACGACGGATGGTATTTACATCGACCGCTCACGCATGATGCATTCCCGCTCGGGGCACAGGATGAATTTGTCAATAGTGCGATTTGTTCGCCAGGGAGTGTGGAGCAGGTGCAGGCTGTTGTGAGGTGGGCGAATAAGTGGCTAATTCCTATTTATCCCATTTCGATGGGGAGGAATCTTGGTTTGGGAAATTACTCGACTTTGAATGGATCGTGTCTGACAGTGCCTAGGATATGGAGGTGCAGCTGCACGTCTCCCAGGATCCGTGATTGTCGATCTCGGGAAGAGGATGAAGAAAGTCCTTGAGCTTGACGAGAAGAGCGCGTTTTGTCTGCTTGAACCGGGGGTCAGCTACTACATGTTATTCGATGAGATCAAGAAGTCGGGCAAAGATCTTTGGGTTGATGTGTAAGTACTAAGATGCGTCGAAATGTTGGCGTTATGCTGATTAAGAGCAGTCCAGACCTTGGAGGAGGAAGTGTAATTGGGAATGCTCTGGACAGAGGGGTTGGATATACACCCTATGGAGGTATGTCTACCTAAGATTTCACTGCGTTTGTTGCAGAAAGGTTTTGTATCTCGTTGCTTATTGCGAATAGATCACTTCGGTATGCACTGTGGAATGGAAATCATTCTACCCAACGGCGAGTTGATCCGGACCGGTATGGGCGCGATGCCAGACGCGAACACCTCGCACGGCAGCGCGAACACATGGCAATTGTTTCAATACGGGTTCGGGCCGTATCCTGACGGTCTGTTCTCGCAGTCGAACTATGGCATTGTCACGAAGATGGGATGTAAGTGCCAGTCGGGACAGCCTGAATATCTTCCTTAGCTAATTGAATGGCGACCTAGTCTGGCTGATGCCGAATCCTAAAGGGCATCAGACGTTTCAGATTACGTTTGAGAAGGAGGATGATCTCTATGAGATCGTGGAAACTATTCGACCGCTGCGGATACGGAATATTATTCCTAATGTTCCACATCTTCGACACATCATGCAAGAGGCAAGTGTTTACGGCGATAGGAAATCGTTCTGGGACGGCGATGGTCCAATTCCACATGATATGATCGACGAGATCGTTGTGCCTAAGATGTGGATGGGGAACTTTCGATGGATTCTCTATCTTTGCGTTTACGGTCCCGAGGTCATTCGGAAAGCTCATATCGACGTTATACGAGAGGAGTTCTACAAGATTCCAGGCGCAAAGTTGACTTTCCCTGACGACACTCCATCAAACTCATATCTGCGAAGTCGGGTCAACATTTATGCGGGGGTTCCCGATTTGCGAGAGCTTGATTGGGTCATGTGGCTCCCAAATGGCTCGCACACTGCATTCAGTCCCATCAGTCCAACAACTGGCGAGGACGCAGTGAAGCAGTACGAGATGACGAAACGTATCCATCGAAAGTACGGATTTGACTACTTCCCAACTTTTTGCGTTGGGTGGCGAGAGATGCATCACATAGTGATGGTAATCTACGACCGGAAAAGCGAGGACTCCAAGCGGCGAGCCACTGCCATGATGAAGGAGCTTATCAGCGAAGGTGCAAAGCTGGGTATGGGCGAGTACAGGACACACATTGCATTCCAGGACCAAGTCATGAAGACGTATAGCTACAATGACGGAGCTCTGTTGAAATTCCATGACCAGATCAAAGACACCCTTGATCCGAATGGTATCATGGCACCTGGCCGAAATGGTATTTGGGGATCTCGATGGAGAGGAACGGGTCTAGAGCGGACATAGCCAAATGTATCAATACTGAGGTTCGTACCAAGTCAAGCGAGTACGATAACAACCTCAAGTGACGACGTGATATTTATGAACCGCTCTCAAGATGAACCACAAACCCAACTTACGAGCCACACGAGAGATTGAAGGACTCGACAGACCCGTCGAGGATTACTCCTAGAAAGTGAGAGATTTGGCTTTCGCAAGTGTTGCATTCGGAAGAATAGTCATGATGTAGGTGTGCGAGGCCATTTGATTGGTCTCATTGGCCGCTTTTGTACGTCACTGGCCGTCACAACCCCAAAGTCAAAATTGATGGAGAGAGGATTCCCCGGTCTTAGATTTGCCGATCACTCCGGTAGCTCGATGCTTGACCGTTGGATCATGTGGATAAGGGTCCTTTCTCCGACTGGTATTTGTCTGATGCGAGTCATCGTCGCTTAGTTCCAGCTTCCGAGTAGCTATATCGTTTATCTAGAGCGCCATAATGACCCAGATCAAAGTCGTATTTTTGAATGTATTTCCTTTGCATAAGAACATGCGTTTGGTATTGTTATCTGAATGTACCGCCTTGGTATTGTCATCCTATGATTTCAAATCGCAGCTGAGGGCATGTCAAGATGCGTAGGTCTGTTCTCGCCAAGGTGTTTCGGGTCCACGATCGCCCTCGCTTATTCCACCCCTTTTTTACCCCAAACAAGACGACATTCGTTTCGCCAAGTACACGGAACTAAGGTTAGAGACCATCGTCTCAACTTTTCATCCATTCAGCATCGTGAATTCTGGCTACATCGCTGCCATAATTCATGCCCAACGTCCCTGCTGTGTTTGTGGCTGAAAGTTAAATTCAGCACTCGACCAAGGACCATCCCATACATGAGCAGCAGAAGCCGAAGTCAGAAATCCTTCTCGCGCAGACAAAGGTCCGCGAAACAGAAGTCAACTCGTAATCCTCGTTAGAGTGTGGTTATGGAACGGCGTCATTGCTCCGTGCGCCTGTTCATGAGTGCCGATTCTGGTTGCAGAGGTGCTGATCGGCGAGAGAGTTCAACTGTCCACCAGGAGGGTGCATGAATGAGGGAGGGCGATGCACCAGAGATGCATGTCGGCGTGCAGCAGGTACGGAGAGTTAGCATGCGAACCATAAGAGGACCTTCTTAAGACAGAGTAAACCCACATTATTAGTCTACCGTTCGTTCCTGTCTATCAAAGCAGGACTTTTGACAACTAAGGACCGATCATGAATAGCTACCAGAACCAGAGCCAGATGCCGATCCCACTTGCATACACGAGCCACAGCAAGTCCGATTTTGTGTTCCCAAGGCGACCTCCTACGCCAGCACAATACAGCGCTCCGATTCTGGCCAGAACTGAACCCGTGTATGACCGGCCACGGCACCCTCTATTGACCTGGATAAGTGATGATGTGCGGAATCATTTAGTTGCCATGCTGGGGGAGTTCATGGGAACATTCTCGTTTCTTTTCTTCGCTTTAACAGCTGTCCAAACGGCCAATTCTAAACCGGATACGCTACCACGAATCGACTTCCTTTCCGACTCGCCGAGTCTGCTGCAAATAACATACATCAGCTTCGTTTTTGGTTGCAGTCTGGCTGTCAATGTCTGGATGTTCTTCAGAGTCAGCGGAGGGCAGTTCAATCCAGCTGTTCGTCGATACCCATAATTTGGATTTCATGGTACTGACATGTAAAGGTCACCTTCGGCTTATGCCTGGCTGGAGCCGTACCTTGGCAAAGAGGTGCATTGCTTGTCCCTACGCAATTTTTGGCTGCCACTGCCGCGTCCTTGATGGTCTCCGATCTCTTTCCTGGTGATTTCAAGACTCAGTCCAACCTGGCCACCGGCGTATCTGCCAATCAAGGGTTTGTAATCGAGATGATGTTGACCCTTGTGTTGGTGTTCACGATCATGATGCTAGCCGTGGAGAACCACCGTGGGTCGTTCCTGGCCCCGCTGGGTATCGGCATTTCGCTATTCCTAGGGCACATGATTGGTACGCTAGTTCCGAACTCATCTTTGGGGATGGTTGCTAACCTTGCATAGGGATCAACTTCACCGGTGCTGCCATCAACCCTGCTCGGAGCTTCGGTCCAGACGTTATATTAGGAGACTTTAAGGGCAACCATTGGATATACTACGTCGGGCCGTTCATGGGAGCTCTTCTGGCTTCGATATTCTACAGGCTTCTGAAGTTCCTAGAGTACACCACCGCAAACCCAGGACAGGATGACGACGGGCTGGACGTTTATCGTATCGTGACTAGCAGACCACAGCTCCATCGCCGACGGAACAGTAACGAGAGTGTCACTTCCCTTACACCACTAGCGTACCACTGAGGATCCGTTGATCGGAGAGAAGAAAGTACACCCAGACCCGGACCATGGCCAGATACAAACACGACTGAAGCCAAATTCACGAAACTCGGAAGCAGAACGAGATGATCATGACGCCACAATATGACTACAAGCGCAGCGCCTGAGATGGTTTATGACTGAAACGAAGACACGAGGATTCGAGAAATGATCTGGAAGGAGGGCTACTGCTCAATAGCAGAGCTGACACTTGTCTCTTGTGATATCATTTATCTGCGCCGAGGATGGTTCGCTCATGCTAGATAGTGATTCAAAGGGAAATTAATGAATGAAACTTTGAAAATATCGAGCTCTGTCGACGGGTGGTAAGGTGTATGTTCGGCTCCTGAATCGATCTCGGTCGCACCCGAAAATCGGTCGTCTCACAGAAAATTGAGAGGAAACAGCCTCAGCCATGATCGGATTAAGGCGGAAGGCCCACCTCTTACGCAACATGCCATGACTCGAAGGTTGTCACAAGAACCCTGGAGCGTAACTATCTTGGCAAGTCACTTGAAAAGTGTATCGCAGGACCTGAAAACGGGAATCGAGTTTCAAGCAGTCGAAGCACTCAAGATATGGCCGATTCTGTAGAACTCATAGGGCGTCGCCCAGCATTTTCTCTTGCGTCGGACGTCTACCCAACCCCGGCTTCAACTATTGCTTGCAACTTGACAGATAACTGTAACACCCATAAATGACTAGCTCTGACCGCATAATGTGCTTGAAAAGCTGGCCAGGCGAGAAGACATACCGCGTAGAAGTGCCCCTCGTGGTTCGAATAGTTCCGTTCCAATACTCGGAACTCCCACAATTAACATGGATCGTATGCCCGTGGTATCATACACCGTACGCCGTATCCCTCATTGATCCCATGCCAAGTCCAATGCGCCATTCCCAATGTAACGCTCCCTTTTCCTTATGCCGTTGAGACCGCTGCCGTAGTCGTGTTGTCCGTCCATTCGAATTCTATATCTGTCAGCATTTTCCACAATTCTAGTGGGGATTCATACTCTGCCTGCACATTGGACATTGTCCCTTCGAAGATTCCTGCTTGATCCATTCTACGATGCAATGCTGCGAACCGTCAGTCCAAAATCCCGCAAGAAGGAACCTTCGACCTAACCATGTGGAAGTTGTGTCCGCACTTGCCAGAGACTGTTCATAGATCAGCATTTCAGCTTCTGCAGATAGATGCGCCGATCCTTACGCAAGCTACAATCATCCCCTGGGTATTTGCAAGTAGGACATGTGCCATCAAAGTGTACTTGACAAATTCCGCAGACGTCGTCGTCTGGAATATCCCATCGCCACGTAGCTACCGCATTCCATTTCCTGATCTTGACCTTCATCGCAGTGGATTCGTGTATATGAGCATCGATTGCTGAGACAGTTTTATGGTGGATTGTTAGCTTCTGAGGGCCGATTGACCTCTGAGAGACGCGATTGTTGACTTTCGAGATAGTAATGTTGACTTCAAGTCGCGTCTGTCGCGCTTGGTCGATATCTCTAGCTCGACATCACGTGCCAAGAATTTCTTATCGTCCAACCACCTTCACAAGCCAACCTCCGTCCATCCAGCTCCAACCCCTCACCAGCTCTCCCGTCAGCTGTCTCTGCTGGGTAGATCTCACTTCCTTTCAACATCTACAGCTTCACGTCGAATATCCCACTCTTCCTCGACTCCACAGCTGCAGCTTACCTTATGCGCTCCCGATAACGGCTTAATCCCGTAGCACGCAATGGCGGCAGCTACTATTTTCACAAGAGGAGCTCCTCGCCCTCTCCTCTTCTCTTGCCATGCCTCAAGATTTTCGCGCACAGCATCCATAGGAAACATGTCTAGTATACGAGCTCTCTCCTCCTACCTCGTCACTCCCACCGAGTTGCACGCCGCGCTCAAGAAGAACTCTCCCTCCAAGATCTCCACAGCTCCTCGAACAGTCGCCCTCTGCGCAAGCTGGTTCCTCCCGAATGATGGCCGCAATGGTCTTGATACTTTCCGTGAGAAGCGCATTCCTTCTGCGCGGTTCTTTGACCTAGATAAGGTCATTGACAAGCGTTCTCCGTATCCGCATATGCTGCCATCTGCTACAGACTTCGCAAAGGCGATGAGCGCGCTAGGGATCAAGCGGGATGATACGGTTGTGGTCTACGATAGTGCCGAGTTGGGTATATTCTCTGCGCCGAGAGTGGGATGGACATTGAAGGCTTTCGGTCATGATTCTGTGCATGTGCTGAATAACTTCAAGCTGTGGGTGGAACAAGGGCTGCCGACGGAGAGTGGGGAGTTCTGGGATGTGGATACTTGCGTCTACCCGATTCCTGAGTTCGATGCGAGCAAAGTCGTGGATTTTGAGGAGGTGAAGGAGCTGGCGAAGGACTACAACAAGGAGGGCGCGGAGGGAATTCAAATTTTGGATGCGAGATCTGCCGGTAGATGGAGTGGGAAGGATCCGGAACCAAGGCCAGGTCTGGAGTCTGGGCATATGCCAGGCAGTATCTCCATGCCGGTATCAGAGCTGTTGGATCCGGTGAACAAGACTATTCTTCCTGGAGATCAGTTGAGAAAGATATTCGAGTCGAAGGGTATTGATCCGGCGAGACCAATCATCAACAGTTGTGGAACGGGTGTGACGGCTGCAGTGATCGATGCGGCATTGAGTGAAGCTGGCTATGGATCGGCGGACAAGCGGAGATTGTATGATGGGAGTTGGACGTAAGTTGCTGTACACCTTTAGTCTTGGCCTCGACTAACTGGTTTTAGGGAATGGGCACAGCGAGTGAAGCAATCGGATAATCTGATAATCAAGGAAAAATAATGGGCGAGGCGATTGGAAAATGGACCGGGGCTTTATTTCTTTTGACGATGCATTTCAGCGTTTTGCATGTGATGGATACCCACAGCTCTCTTCTCTACGAAAATCCTGCTCCTCTGTATATGGCATTGATGTCTTGTGAACTGCATACGGAAATAACGAATGGCATTTGCGACTTTCCATTGAGATGTCCCTATATTGATAGGCTCACCTCCTGAAGTCACACGTGAGTTCATCACGGTGCTAGCGATCCATGCCTTCCTTCCCTTTGGTTATTGGCACAGAATTGATCAGTAGCATGGCTCTTTACGACTCAGCGAGTGCGGACAATGGTCTCTTATTCTGATTCGGCAATAGCCTTCCTTACTTGGGGGTCCGATCAGTATATTCAAGTTTGGCTGCTCTGCTGGTTTTCTATACGTTCATTGTTCTCACCCACAGGTAAATGCCACCTGTGTTGCTTCAGAACAGTCAAGTCGTTGACAGCAGTAATTCTATTTCCAGACACCAATGGTTTGTTCCTCTTGGCTGCAACAGGCAGGCGGTGCCAAAAGCTAAGATGAGTGGTGGATTATGTCTTTCCGCCCATCTCCATTGTTACAGTCTGTCTTTCCAAATTCACTCAACTCATTGTCTCTTGAATCGTGCGCAAATTGGTGTCGACTCATTTGAGAGTCCAAGTCTCCCGCGTAAGCTCGTTCATAAAGGCTCTGGCAGCCTCATGAGTTCAGCATAGCTGACATGGTCTCTTACGGAGGGTCGCATGTGATCACTCCTGCCTGTGAAGTCGCCTCACGTTTGCTGCAGTGACTCGAAAACCGAAGCGAAATTCCCATTCATATAAAATAATAGCATGTTACTGCCAGGTCATCAAGATAGGAGTTGCGAATTGCAAGAAGTTCTCCAGAGCCGCTGTCATGAGATATCGGCAGGTTATGCCTACTTTGAGCAGACTCCTACCCCAGCGTATCTTACCTCTATTGTCTTTATTCTAAGTCAGATATACAATAAAAGACCTGGCTCAGGGATATGTCCGATGTATTGTGCCGGTTCTGTCTTCGCTGTCACTTTTCAAGCTCTACAAACTATTTGATATCGGATATTTCCGAACGAGATCAGTTTGAAATTGTCATACTATGTTGGGTCTCATAGATAGAAAGTTCCTGGCCCTTCTCAGACATTCAGCACCCTATTCTTTAATGCCAGTATTTCACGCAGCATCTCACCATGCGCTTGGGTGGTTGCTTGGTTTCTCTGTTTGGTCCGACTTCTTGGTCGGTGGCCAACATTTATGTCCTTCGCTTCTGGACAGGTTTGTCAGAAAGACGGTCCAAGAATTATCACACAGAGTGAATAGCTCTTGACTAATTGCTCCTTTTCTTCAACTATAGTTTCGGCTCAGGGGCTTTCCTGTCCTTATACTGTACCTTAACTTCCGATAAGCTCAAGATGACCCTACGCTAACGGCTTTTCTTTGATGGCGAGACTTGCAGCTAGTAGTGACACTCTCAATTTCGCAAGAAAGTTCTGTTGAGCTTGTGATTTCTTTTAGATTGATAATAAAGGAGCAATGCAGCAATCCCTGAGGCTGGCTTCATTGAATAATCAAATCATTGTTGAGGCAAACATTTCTCGCTTAAAAAGGGTGCGGGGTATTGACTCTAGTCTGGCTAGAATTGCAGTGCATTTAATTTTGGTTATCCGATGGTAAAGACTGGCAGTTTGTGATCATTGATAAAATAAAATCAATGCCACCGGAATCTATGCTCAGCTAACTTGGATCGAGGTCCAAGTACCGCGGATGTCTCCATCTGGTAGCAAGGCAAGATATCCCTGGCCCCAAGCGGCGGTGGCAGCCCACTCCGAAATAGCAGTAACCTGCTCACCTTGCTGGAGATAGGCTCTGAAGAGATTATCGTTGCCCTTTGTCCACACAACGGCATCAATATTTGAGCCGGGAATCGTCTTGACACTGAAAGTCCCCTCTACCCACCTACCGACGTTCGAGCCAGCGTTGTATATCTTCTCCTTAATTGTGTTGTCAGCCGCGGTGTAGTACAATCTCACGCTAAAGTCAGAACTGTTGATATGATTGATTTAGGAGACTCTGTTTATGGGAACCGTCAGCAGCGATCAATATAGAACCGGGGGAGAGAGCGTCTACAAGTGCTTGTACGTACATGGCAAGTGCACCCTAGCAGGTTACTTGGGAAGAGCAAGACCTAGATTGAACCAGCCGCCTCCACTGGTGCCTGTCCCGCAGATGGTGAGGTCTGTCTTCTGAAAGAACATGATGGGCATATTAGCCACTGAAAGTAGGAACACTCGAAGCTTGCTTACCGAATCTTGCGTGTACCAGCATAGCAAGTTGCAGCAATGCTTATGCCAGATGTATCGTCGCCAACGTTGGTACCAGTGTACCAGCCAGATCCTTCTATTGTCCATTAGCAGCCAACGAGACTAAGTCAGAAGCTACAATGCCGTCGATGGAGAAGTCCTGAATGGTGTCGTCAGGCAGTTGGACGAACATCCGAATTGCTGAATTCGGCAAATAGACGGCAGCAATTTGTGAGTAGGGAGCAACTTCGACATTTTTCGCTCTGAGAGCTCCCTCGAACCACCCACCTGATTGGCCAGCATCGTAGCACAGCTCTCGGAGTTTATTGTCGGGCGACAGAAAGTACAAACGGACCTGGCTTCACTCATTACATCTCATATAGCCTTCAAGGCAAGGTCTAGAGGGAAAAAAAACATACATTATCAAGAGCGGGTGAAGCAATGGCAGCGAGTGGGGTCCCCAGCTTGGCAGACTTCAAGATGGAAAGACTCGAAGCCTAATGAAAGCGACTTTGGAGATAGGCCCATGAGAGAATGATGTGGAAATGATGGAGTTGACCTCTGGCTAGCAAGATCGAAGATTGTAAAGTATGTTGAGGCGGTACAGGATCAGAAGAATGAAAGTTCTGTGGCTTGTGTCTATGGACGACTTCTTACTCGGAGAGGGAGAAAGAGAGACTTTATGGTTCACTTTGACAATCTTGTGCTCGATGCTCCCAGGACCTAAGAGGAAGCAAGAAACACAATATGGCGCACAGTGAGGTGACAGGGGTAAACAATTGATTCGTACGATGTTCTCTGATTTATCTTCATTGCTTTCAAGTCCCCGCTGTACTTGCCCCTACATGCAACGTTCTGGTCGACGAGTGGTTCATCAGCCTTTTGAAAAGAGTGGAAAGTCGCTCAAGAGCGCTTAAATATGCGGTGGAATAGACACTGAGGCTCGGCAGGCTTCTTTCTGAGGATACTTTGGCAGCAGGACCTGTGCCCTTATTGAGTAAGAGTAAGAATGCACCAAGCAATAGTTACCATAAACGGCCAATTCAAGACAAGTCATTGAAGATGATGAGATACGAGCCAGTCCGTATGGAACGATAGCTTGGAAGTTTCTCGCGATGTAGGGGAAGTTTGGCACCTGGCAGTACGCTTGTGCAACTACATTTTTGAGTGGCAGCTGCTGTGGAATGCGAATGGCCTTGCATGCTGCCGAAACAAATTTTCCAACAATGACGCCCAATGGATTTAGGTCTCACTTCACGGAAGGTTTTGTGACATTGTCGATCCGGACTTTTGTACAACAAAGCTCATCAGAATGCAATGACTATGGATTGCATAGAGCCAAGGCAGTACTTGGTGCCTGTTCGCTTTCCGTGGTCTGTTGTCAGAGCTGGAGAGCGTCGAGAGCCACTTGATAATAAGCGCGTAAATGAGTTTCAAGATCGCGTGTGTTACATCGATAGAATTCAGGCCTTTAGGCCTTTGGCCGGGAGAATTTGGGTGTATAGGCCATTAGATGTTCTCCTTAATGCACTTCAATAATGGGAATCCACGTCAAATTTGATCAGCATCAGGTTAAAATAAGAGGGGGGCCATCTGCAAGCTGCCACAGTCATTGCGACTCTTCCTTCACGAAGGATGAAAACACTTGTCGGTTCCCGAATAGTCCCTAGATGCAGCTGGTGACATCGACACCGTCTTGGTACCAAGTGAGAAAAAGAGAGCGGACAATGGAAGGCCACCGAGCTTACCATTGTTAATTCTTCAAGTGATTTGTGGGTCTTTGTTGATGCCTTGCGGGTAAGCGAGAATTCACTTTCTCGTAGAATCTCGAACACGCGAAAAGAAGGAAAGCCTTTGCTGAAGTGAAGAATTTTGATTTCGCTTTCTATGAGGCACGTCATTACCCGCAGCTCGTACATATACCACTGCTGCCTCCACTGAATGCTTCTTCGATTTCTGATGCATCAACAGCTACGGGTCACGATGAACAATCTACCTCCAGCGAGCAGTCCCCCTCCAGGAGACATGCCACAGCCCACCAGCAACACTAGAGAAGATACCTCAACGACAAAAGCAGTCTCCAGGACCGCGTCAAGGAATGAGAGCTGCATTGCTTCGCTCCTCAGCTTCTTCGATGGCCCCGCACCTCCTCCTGCTCGACGAATAAGCTCGAACGACGGAACCTCCGCCAGCATTATCAGCACTGAAGGCCCCACAGACGCAGTCAGAATCCTGAAAGAGACAACATATGGTTCTACAGAGAAAGAAGCAGTCAGTCTGATTCGAGAGAGCTTAGGAGAAACCGGCGATGATGATGGCGAGGGAGATGGAAGTGGGGACAGCTCAAGCAACTTGCACCACACGATGTCAGCACCAGAGCTCCTCGGTGAACTGACCGATATTTCGAGCATCGATCTCTTCGCCAATTGGGCTGCTCTTGAGAAGGCCGTGGGGTACAAGCACCCAAAACCAAGCCCACATCCAAACGAGAGACCACTTGTACGCAACAAGTACTGTATTAACAAGATACCCTGTGCACCTTGCAAGAAGATCGGTGCGAAGCTGAAAGGAGATTGTGAGGGCAACGCACCTTGTGGCAAATGCAAAGCGAGAGGTTTGACTGCTGCTCAATGTCGAGGTGGTCATGAGGGTGCTGGTCGCGACGTCAAAGGCAATGGCAAGGCGAAGGGAAGGAGGAGATAACCAAGAACAATATGATCGTGGGAAATGCATGCGAGGGTTGATTTGCACGATGTTTGAAGGGATTCTCGCATGATTCTGCAAGTAGAGATCGAGTGCATAGCTTCTTGGGGTTCTGTCTCGAGTTTGAGCTGCGTGGCCTGTCTATCTCTGGTACTTTGGCCATGAAAGAGCGTAATGGAATTGCCGCATTTTTACAGAACTAAATACTAAAGATTCTAGAAACCATTATGATAGACGTTCAAGTAAACTATGGGACTCTGACGATGCTCTCGGCTTGAAGCAGATGCCCCTATGCTCAATGTTAGAATTTTGCAAGCAAGTTGCCGAACCCCGGACGTTTGCTGATTTAATCCATGTATGAAATATAGAGAGACTCCATATTTGGTTTTTATAAAATTTCTTCAGATGTAGCTCGACGCTCAGCCTCGGAAGAGTGACGAGGGAAGCTATTGTTGCAGCCCATCGCACCTGCTTTCTTCGAGAACACCCCCAGTTTCCCAGTCTAGTCGGTCACCTTTCGGGATTAGTGCTTCTTATGAACCCAATAACGAGCCAATATTGCAATCGCTATTCAACTAAATATTTTTACTATCACTCTAACTTCGATGCGAGACGTCGCAAACTCTCCGTCCCGCTCAGTATCCTCAAAATATTAGTACTAGACTCAGCAAACATTGCTTACACCACTATTGGCTTCAAGTCTGCATATATGTCACCCACTTCACTGTTCCTGGTCGACATCTCTCCCTCGACAAGAAACCACATCAGCGATAGCAAAGCACCATGAGCGCTCACCACATAGCAGAGTACCCATTCCCGGAGCTCCTCCACGGAGTCTCCTCCCTCGATCTCCAAACACCAAAGCAGTCTCCAACCTCCACACCAACAAAGTCATCAACAAAGCACCGAAGCCCACTCCGCGCAGAAGCACCTTCATTCGTGCCTAGCAAAGGGTGTCAATCCCCCACTCGATCAGATTCCCAACCTCAATATCAATACCAAAGCCAAGGTCAACCCCAGCAACAACCTCTCCTGGGCTCCACGCCTCAAACACAGTCTCAACTTCACCAGCATTCTCAATCCCAACCACACCCTCCCTTCAGCCACACCTCACCACGCAAACATCACCCACAACATTCACCTCTCCCACCGATCCCCCGCGTCACCCTCTCCCGCCACGAGATCTGCCTGTACTTCGGCATGGACGACTTGATCGACGAGTTTTACGAGGACGTGGTTCTGTTCCTCGAAGAGAGACCACAGGACAAGAGTGAGGTTGAGGCGTTGGAGTTTTACTTGGAGTTTGAGGCTGGGGGTGGGGAGAGACATATGGGTGGGGACGTGGGGGAGGGACTGGAGGGCAGGCCATGTAGGTATTGTGCTTGGTATGATATGGAGGATATTGAGTGTTATTTTAAGAGTGGTAAGGGCGGTGGAAGAAGATTGTGAGGGCTCGATGGAACAGTAGGGGATAATGGGAGGTGATAGGATGGGGGAACATAGCATGCGTGAGACACTTTAGCGATATGGACAGAGCGAGTTCGAGATTGTTGCGGGGATTTGGATGTGAAGATTTCGGTGGCTCCGATCTCGCATCCGAAATGGTCTCGATTGGCGAGGCTGCACAGCGTGATAAATACATATCAGCACAAAGACAAGCAAAATAAAGAAATGTTTTCCAGCGCCAAATGAGCATTCAAATTCCACCAAGTGACTATATAATGCCTCAGAAAATAACTGTAGATTGCTGAACAAATTTTGAGAGGTCCAGTTTCCTTCTTTTCCGAAAACGAAAAAGCGCGTTTTTTTGTTTACACGTGGATTAAGCGAATCGAAATCCACCTCAAGGCTAGCCAGCCACCTTAGGCGGTCAAGTAGACTAGCTCAAATTTGCTCGAACATATGGCAGTTTGAAGAGGCGAGTAGATTCTCCTGGCTTGAGCACGCCAACTTGAATTCATTTATCCATACTTGAATTTGTATGACGTCTCAACCCTGAGTTTCGCCTCCTCCGTCGCCCTGAAGAGCCTCGAGGTTGTGACTACTCCACTATTATTCATCTGTGAACTTCGGGTCAAGTCTACACATACTTGAACACGCTGGAGCTCCTCGTGTCTTTAGTGGCGATACTCGAGCGCAAATCACCTTCCTCGCACCGCTCCCCGCCTCCTCCGCGCTCAGGAGCCTCGAGGTTGAGTACGCTTCACTGTGAACTATTTGCATCGAACTTCGAGATACGTCTGTCTACCTTGAAGCGCACGATAGTCGAATCCAGCCCCACCCAGGTGAAGATATACACACCCCAAACTATCACCCTGCGGCCTGCGTTTCTGAAGGCTAAGCACGTTCAAGATTCTTCGAGACGACTATACTCTCAAGTGCCTGCAATCTGCAGCTCTCCAACTACGTCTTTCCTCGTTTACATCTTGTGTTCGAGAGTTTGAGCTCTCCGGCCTAGGGAACCAAATTGATCGACTCGTACCATGTCGAAGGAGGAAGCTAAATCTCGAAGTGTAGATAGAAAATCCAAACCCGACCAACTCAACTCGCGCACGGAATCTCGAGCCCGCTTTCCTATCTTTCGCGCTCCAGTTCGAGCTTGAACTTGAAGTTACACACTCCCTCGCAAGTTGCACAGACAGAACTCGCTTTGAAAACAGTATCTCGAAACCAGACTCACGTCGCGCACCAGATTTCCGACTAAACAAGCGACTCGTTGGATGATAGTCTTATCCGACCTCAAACGCAAAACCACTCTTTTCAACCTCTACAAATCTCCACATACTCAACACTCAAATTTACACCTCACGATGGCATCGCCATCCTTATTCTCTTCAGACTCACCATCTTCAAGATTTCGCGAGGTAGAAGACTGGTCCCCGGCAAAATGGGCATACTACGAGGAGGTCTGTCATGATATCCTTCTGCCTGATTGGGATGATTTGACGGTTGTGGAGAGGAGCGAGTGGGAGGGGATGTTTGAGAGGGAGAGGGAGAAGGCTGAAGAAGTCGAGAAGGACAAGAAGGAGAATAAGGTTGAGAAGAGAGTGCAGGCAAACGGTATGGGAACGGCGAGGGGAACGAAGCGAGGACGTGAGGAGGATCCAGAGGATAGAGAGGGCGGAGAAGTTAGAGAGGACCATGATGGTGGTCAATCATATGAGTTTGGCGTCGATGACGTTGTCGAAAACGCTAAGGCTAGGAAGAAGTGGAAGGGGAAGGGAAAGGAAATCGAGAGAGCTATCGGAGATAGTAAAACCTCGATTCTGGGCCGAGGAAGTCGAAAGGCAAAACTCGAGGGGGATTCGAAACGTCGCGAACAGATGCTCAAGGATTATTCAGCGCAAGCTGATGAAATTGAAGATGAAGCCGAAGACGAAAGACCCCAAGCCCAACGCCGGAAACGAAAACGACAAGCAGTTGAGGAATATCAACCTCCCCGCCACCATCGTCAAGGTCCATCTACATCTACAGTTCCAGCTCCACCTCAATCAAACTACGGTGTCGCGTATCAGAATCAAATATACGAAACACAATCAAACCCGGGGGGTTTTCCGCCTGGGGTCCCGCTCCTTTGCGCTCAACCAGCATCAACACAAAATTTTGACAGACTCGTCACTGGACCAGTACAAGTACCGGCGAGGGTGTATGTTTCGCCTTATCCGGCTTTGTCTACAGTGGCTCCGGGTAAGGGAGTTTTTGAGGGGGCTGATGAGGGACCTGCTAAGGTTGGAGGAGAAGGTATGCGGAGAGATGGAGGGGTCTTCAGGGGAGGGAAATGAGGAATGAGGATCGAGGATATATCAAACAAGAACATAGAGAGAAAGAGATAAGATGAGAGAGATATGGATCTGAGAGTTTGGGGACATGAAAAAGGAAGGTAATCCTCAAATCATTTCTGAATGATCCATGACCGAAGTGATTGTGCTGAGCTCAATGTGATGTGATGTTGCGTCAGAAATTCGTGACTTCTGCCTAGGTAAGTACAATACGAGATGTGCATGTAAATTGAGTCTCAGCTGTGATCTACTCATTTACTCATCGTTGCGCGTAACAGGGTGACGGATTGATGGATGGAAGTGAAGTTCTTTTGGTTCTTTTGCTTCGCCATGCAGTGTGAGTATGTACTGTACCTTCGGAGTCTCGGGATATACTATGCAAAGGACCAAATGTAAAACAGTGGCAAGTCAAGTCAGCATCCCACGTTTTACAGCTCAGTTATCATTTCTAGTACGTATGTTGTGTAACGTGGTCTAACCCATGCTGTTGTCTGACAATAGCACGTATCATGATGATGGGGATGTCAGGAACGGGGTAGAAGTGGGGGATGAGACGGTATGCGAATTGTTCATGTGGGATAATGTTCTATTTCAGTAAATGTGTGATTTACATCGTGAAGTATGCGCCTCTTACCTACTAGATAGACGGTAGCTGGATGGCGAGCGTGCAAGTCAGGCTTGAAATGACCAGAAGGACGAAATTTATATCGTCAAGTCGCACAAGAGATTCCAGAAAGGTAGGGTCCTGAAACATCGACTTTCTCTTTTCTGTATACTTTCCATCAACCGTCACCGTCCACAACAATCCACTCCAACCCAACCCAACTCAAAGCAAACGACAAAAGAACCGCACATAAGGCTGTGCCGGCAAGCAAACCAGTTTGCTCCCCATTCTGCAAGGGCAGCGTCATCAATCCAGAGAAACATGCTTCTAGAAGCCCCCCACGACCCGTCCTCTTCCATTCTTCTGCGGTCCAGACTATATCTCGTATCTACCAAGAAACAAGATGGTAAAAGGAGTTGAGGCTAGAAATAGACTGACATTCATCTCTCCGGATCCAGTAGGTCATGGCTAGACAAGATCCTATAGGCTGCCGAAAGTGCCGGGTCTACCAATAGCAAGGTTTCGTTCGAGAGCAAGCAGACAAGGAGGTATTTATCTTCCTGTAGGGGAGGAAGTGAAACGTGGAATTATCTTAGGAGTGAGATGAGATGATATGAGCAGGGACGAAAAGACACAGAGAACTTGGACGAACGTGGGCGCTGGGATGGGATGTGTAATGTGATATGAGGTATTAGGTAGTAGGTATGTGGGACCTGATGTGGGATGTGAGAATGGGATTAGATGAATGATTTGGGAGATGAGATATAGTACGAGTGAGGGTAATGGCAAGTACATGGAAGTTGAGTGATGGGAATGAGAAGAGTGAGAGTGAGAATGGCAGGCAGACAGGCTTATATCTTGTGCAACGATAAGCCAGCGAGTACCGGATTGGGTCTACCGAGTACGGTACGAACTCTCCCTGTTGGTCCGTCCTAGCACCAGTCTAGTCTAGTGATACTTCTCTTTTGGGAAACAATGAGTTTGCTTTTGGGAAGCTTTAGAGTTGCTGCGAATGGACAAGAAAGTAAACATTCGAAGCAAAAGTGATAGAGTGGGGGTGGATGAGGCGAAATATCGTATGCACAGAATAAAGGGGCCGACACCGTTACCCGCAAACCTTGACGCATGTATGCAGATGTGTGCCAGAGAACTGGTAAGCGTAGTTATTGGATGCGGAAAGAGATTTCTTGTCCCGGATCCCGTATGCCGTACGTATGTTTGGTAAGATTGCTCGGACTGGTGGGTGAGTATGCGGATGAGAGCTTGAGCAAAATCCGCATGACGACGTAAGCAGTGCCTTTGGGACCGATGATTTGTTGATGGTGTCGAAGAGGGAAGGAGGGTGAGATGTAGATTTAATTGATGTGGCATGGCTTCGGGTTTATGGTGGGGAAGAGCGACGGATGCGTGTATCGTGCCTGTATTTCATTTGGGAGCTGTGAGGTGGACTACAAAGCAGGTTGGCGTGGGAAAGAAAAGGCTTGCTGGGAAAGACGAGGTAGAGGCGTAGCTCTCCAACGACGAGGCTGTGTGATCAATGAAATACGATTAAGCTGCTATATTTGAGCTGCTATACGTGACGTTGTAGTATGCAAGTATTTCCGCTCAAAGAGGAAAGTGGAATGACAGCAAAACAATAGCAATAATCTTCACTTGAAAAGAGCTACATCAAGGATGATGTTCTAGAACCCTTCCAGATCAAGAATCCGATGACCAGAACAGACTTGCTAGCCATTCACTTGAGCTATTTCAGTCCTTAATCGACGGCACAGAAGCCGTGGAAAATGAAACATGTTCATGCAAGCAAGCTTACCGCACATCCGAGATCAACGGCACGGCTCCAGATCCGGTAACAGGTAAAGTACGAGATATAAGGACATATGAAGATGTGATATAGACATAGCAGATGTACTATACCTTTCCATGCCGCGTTCGGCCTGTTCTTTAGTGAGTGTCAAGTTTGCTTGAATGTAATCTCCACATCTGGCACTTAGAACGAAGAAGGGAAAGAGTGTGCACGGGGAGATAAGTCCGGATGATATCCTGGAGCTTAGAACATAATCTATGGTGAGATAGGGCTTCTGACCACGTTCTAGAAGGATGAAATTTATCTAGGAGATTAGAGATGACGGTCTAGAAGAGTCGTGGAAGCATTGAAAAGGAGGGAGGCGAGAGATGAAACGTGGTACACGCAGTACACGTGATGTGTAATATCTGATGTGGGATGTGACCTTGTCCTTGACCTTTGGCCGTCCACCTGGTCCTGGTCCTGGTCCTGTGCCTTGGGCCTTGCCAGATACGTCAGTACAGTACGAGGCGACCAATACGGAATAGGCAGTGTGCTTCGAGAAACAGGAAGGGGGAAAGGGAAAGGGAGGAAAAGTCACTGCCCGCCGCACCTTGACTTCTGCTGACTTGTAAACTCCAACAGACAGGTACGCAGGGTGGAGAAGCAAGAGGAGAATGTGGAAACAAAGGTAGACAGACGAGACGGACGGGTAAGGCTGACGTGGGGCCGTTAGTACCGTCTACCTCCGTATTGTTCCTATCATTTGAGTTTTGGGAAACCGAAGATAAAGGATTAAGATACACGCAGGAACAGAAATTCAAAATCCAAAGGAAATGCATCTGCTGGTCTCGGTAGACGATGTGCATATGGCCCCCACTAGTTTGATGTGGAAAGGGTCTTGCAGATAGGTGTCGTGTGAGGGGAGGTGCAGGTGGTGGAAAAGACGGTGGGGGAATTGGGATGGGGAGGGAGATGGGGATTTCTGCTTTGGGATAGCTTGAATGGGAGATGGGAAGAAGTGGAGTGGATGAGTGGAGGAGTGAGGGGTACTTGGGTACCTGGGGAAGACCCACCTACCACATCCCAGAAGCAAGAAGTACATCTGAGCAAGTCTAGAATCTAGATACTGAAACAGATACCAAAAACCACATTTACAGACTTACAATCCAAGCATGGAAATAGAAGAGTCAAAGCAGGAACATCTCACCGCAAGATCCGTTCTCCCGGATGCCGAAGACTGGGCTGGTCGGTCGCCTCGTTTCGCTTGATTTGATGATGTACGTGATGCAATATGATGCATTGCTCGTCTAATGATTTGGATGATGAGGACGGATGAGGAGTGAATGCTCAGTTCAAGTCGAATGGAATGGAATTACTGTGTCGTGTCCTGACTGTGCTTGGCCGATGGCTTGGTTACGGACATTCAGGCCCTGTTATCCCAATCGAGGCTTTTTCTTTTGAGGCTTGTTGCGGGATGAGATGGAATGGTAGCGGAAGGAGGTGAGAAGAGGAGGTGAGGTGCCGGCGGTGGTGCATGAATCAGAACTTACGTAGGAGAAAGGCGTATGGTCAGACCAGAGTGGTGTTTGAGCTTGTGGATGTTTGGTATGATGAAAGAACGCAGTCTGGCTGGATTGGACTGGATGGTTTCAACAGTTAGTCGAGAGTGGTACGGAGCGATAGTCCTTAGGATGATGATGATGATGATGATGAAGATGCATTGAAGCCATTGAAGCCATCACAATCGAAGACATCCAGATGCAGCTTCGAGGCTTTCTAGATGCAAGTCAAGCCACTTGGACCCACAGCCCTGGCGGCCGTTGATGGCAGAAGACATGCTCTGATAGGTAGGGGACAAGGAGGTGATGCATGGCTCCGGCATGTCGGTATGCAGCTCCGAGATTCAGTGGGGCAACAAGGCCACTATGGCCCAGAAAGGGAGATCTGCTCGTTATGGCGTCCAGTTAAATGGCTAAGCTGGAACTAAGCGAACGAGTGTGCATTGAATGCCATGTGAGGCCCATTCAAGTGCATTAGGTTGCCTTAGCTCAGCTGTCAAACTGGGTGTCTTCAGTGGAGTGGATGTTGTTGGTGAGGGGCAGAGGGGCAGAGGGGCAGAGGGGCAGAAGTTCTGAGATCTGGAGCCGGACGGGAATGAGAAGAAGGATGAACTTCCTTGATGGAACAACACAACACAACAGACCAAAAACAGAACTGAACCCCTATTGCATTATTATTACTATTATTATCATGTCCCACATCCTGGGTAATTTTTCCTGTTCGTATCTTTCCCTCATCATTTCTCACTCCAGAATAATTCCAATTCTCTCACACTTCACTACTCCCCCACTAAGCTATCTCATCCTATCCTTTCCCTCGAACACTCCATACCAAGTCTCCCCTGCATCTGATCCCCTCCATCTCATGATTCCCATCCTATCGCATCCCCCACCCCGCCCACCTCCCATCATCGCTTTCATCTTCCATCTTCCATCTTCCACTCATTCATGCCCTTCATCTTGGCTGCTAAACCATTTCGAGATTGGCATATCCTTTCAGATGACACCGGTTTCGTGTGTGCGGTGCACGTGAAGCAGTCCAATAATCCCTGTTCCGTTCCGTGGGTTTTTTTAATATATTTGCCGTGCGGCGAGTGGTTGACGGGGGACTGGGAAGCCTGTCGCTGCGTCCAAGTCTGGTAACCACTGTGAGGGATCTTTTCTGGGGGATGAGCCCGCGCCTGCTTGGTGCTTTTTTGAGGGGAAGTTACAATCAACAGGGTGTTCCTGTCTGGTGGTTTGTATGTTTGAAAGCTGTTCCTCCGAACAGTAACGATGGGTGTGCACTTGATTGAACACTCACTGGACTGTACCTATGTAATTTTAGTGGTGATGTGCAGTGCATTTCTTAGTGAGCATCAGCCTGAACAAATAGACAGGGAATGAGATCTTAGGGCAGGGCACAGCTGTTTTTTCAGGCTTGGCATATCATAACAGCAGGCCACCGCAGTCCAAATCTTTCCAGGTTGGTTCCTTTCCCCTTAGCCTTCAATCCTGATCCACTTCCCCATACCGCGCCTGGTAATTATTCCAGAACTCCACGGCAGGACAGGGCAGGCTCAGTCAGGTTCAAATCCACTTCCCCAATCATGCCCACCACTCATCACTCAAAGCACTCACCTCACCTTATATTTTCTCTCCTTAACCCCAGTCTTGCATGCCCGCAATCCATCTCGTCCCAACCAGAGCCAGGACTCTTCCGGATTCATACCCTTTTCATAGTGCTTTGCAGTGCAAGTGGCCTGTTAGTCTGGTTGTCTGAATCGATTTGCTGGTACCCTACTACCCTTAGCCTTTAGCTACAGCTACCCTTGCTCCCCGTCCCCCATCTCTTCCTCCCTCTAACCCTTACGGGAAAGGAAGTGAAAATACCAGTCGGCACAGTCACATATTTACTGGGGTCAGCGCTGGGTCGTGCCTCTGCTCAGTGCTGTGCGGTGCAGTGCTGCTCAGCTCATTTAGCCAGATTGGTCCCATGCGCACTATCACACCGTCTACATTACCCATAAAGCAGAAAGCAGCGCTTTTCCATTTGAACCTGCTTGTTGCTTGTCTGCTTTGATTGATTTGATTCCCTTGCCTGTCAAACTCTGTCTCCGGGTCTATGGTATCTTGTTATCCCCCCTTTCCAAAGCTGGATTCCGACTCGACTCCCCTCGTCATGGGCAATACCTAAAGGAGAAACAGACAGGCGATTCAGCATAGTTCGGAGTACGGAAAGGGATTTGGAAAGGTTGAATTGATTCGAAACAGGCAGGCTGGACAGATACAGTGCGGGACAGGAGATACGGGACAGGACAGGACCGGCTAGGGATCTTTCTGGAGTGGTCAACTCGAGTCGATTCGAATCTTTTGGTGTTCTCTCAGCTCAGCGTTTCAGCTCCAGTGCTTCAAGCCAGAAATACGGACAGCAGACGGCAGACAGCAGACAGCAGACAGCAGACTGACAGGACGGCAACGACTTCACACCACGCTACAGTCAGTATCGCTTCACTCCGAATTTCGCTCGCTCACTCATCAACGCCGCCGCCGCCGCCTCCACCAAAATTGCATTGCACTGCCAACCAGATTATTAGAAGGATATGCACCACATGCTCTACGGACAGGCATTTGTATCGTCCGATGTCCTATGACTGATCTACTGCCCCCCAGTACCCACCACAACCCCGACCTCACTCAACTTCACTACACCTCACTACAGTCTGACGCTTCACCTAACCTGCACATCACTTCGCATCAATCAAATCAAATCAGATCTCAACCCAACGCAGCACAACCCAGTTTCAACATCACGTCGTCGATCCCATCCAACGCAGCTCCGTCTCATCCCCTCATCATCATCACCCCTCTCTCATATACATACAGCACAACACCCCTCGCACCACCCTCTGATATGGGAGTCGTGCCACAACAACAAACAAAATGGCGTTGAGACATCCATATCCAAATGTGTATAAGTTCTACAACCAGTTCGCTGCACCAGATCAGGCCTCGCCGGAACAATCGTCGAGGAGTCAGGGACTAAGGAAGAGTGGGCCGAGGTCGAAAACTGGTTGCTCCACGTGCAAGTATGCTTTTTGATTTCTTTCTTGGGTGTTTTGATGTTCGTGATTTTGATGTTTAGTGAACTGCACGCCTACACTGTGTCGATCTCCTGGTTATATGTTCAGATCTACCCCGCTTCAATTGTCACTTCCACCATTTTTCAACTTCCGATGTCCACATTTCAAATCTGTAAAGACCTCAAACTAACTCCCACAGACAACGACGAGTAAAATGCGACGAAACAAAACCAGGCTGCATCCGCTGTCAAAACCTCGGTCGAGAATGCGGAGGATACGCCCCAGAAGCCCTCGACGAAACCAAATCCATCGCCCCCGTTCCCATCCACCCTCGCCCAATGTCAGTAATGACCTATTCCCCCTCCATGGCCATCCCCGGTACGGCCGACGAGCGACGCTACTTCCAACGCTTCTGTGACAAGACGGCAGCAGAAATATGCGGCTCCTTCGACGCCAGCTTCTGGACCGAGAAAGTCCTGCAGCTCTGCCACCAAGACGCGCCAATCCGACATGCCACCATCGCCCTCGGCGCTCTCGCAAAATCCCTAGAAGTCACCTCCTTCCCAACACGTTTATCACTCTCTGGATTCCCGCAGATCGATCTGCATCATTTAGATGAACATCATAAATATGCTTTACGGCAGTATTCGAGGTCGATTGCTGCATTGAGGATTATACTGTCTGATGGCCGCAGACATCTTCGCACTTCGCTTACATCCTGTGTTCTTTTCATGACCTTCGAAGCCCTCCAAGGCTGCTACGAAGGTTCTCTCACCCACCTCCGCGGCGGCTCTCGCCTCCTAGCAGACTGGCGGACCGCACGCCGAGGACAATCCTCGCGTCTATCCCAAGACTCACTCTCCGAGATTCAAGACGGTCTAATCGACGACCTAGGCCGCATGTTTGCGCGTCTAGACGTGCAAGGCCTCTTCGTACCCCCTCCCTTCCCCATGCCCGAATCCGACTGGGAAGATGTCGTCGTAGCCGACTCCTTTGATTCCGTGCAAGAAAGCCGCGAGAGTTTCGACTTCCTGATGCAAGGCATCGGGCAATTCTACCGGAAATCGGTGGCGCATAGCCAAACGCATCCGGAGAGGCTGAACACGCCGTTCTGGCTGCATCAGCATAATCACTATAGCACGCAGCTGGATCAGTGGCGGAGTGCGTTCCAGGTGGCGTTTGCGAGGGAGGTGCGGGCGGGCGATGTACAGGCGGATAGTAGTGATATGTTGAGTATTTATTTTAATGTGGCGACGGTTTTGCTTGCGAGTAGTCTTGAGCATACGGAGTTGCTGTACGACGAATACACGGAACTTTTCCAGGAAATCGTCACGAAGGCTCATAAACTCATCCAATCATCTGACGATCCGTCGAACTCGAGTCGGTTTACGCTGGATATGGGCACGATATTACCTCTCCTCGTCACAGCGACGAAATGCCGCGATAGAAGGATTCGACGACAGGCTATCGCGCTGCTGTGGAGTAAAGCTCGCAGGGAGGGGTTGTGCTATGATACTATTACGGTGGCGAGGCTTTGTGCCTGGTTGAGTAGTATTGAGGGAGATGGGGTGCAGGAGGATGGGGAGAAGATCCCGGAGAATAAGAGGTATATGGTTAGTTATTTGCATCTGAGTAGTGAGGAGAGGTGGTTGGCGGTGCAGTTGACGAGTGCGGTTACGAATGGGAGTGGGAATCATACGTACAGGGAGACGACTTTTAGTTGGTAGGGGGGAGGGAAGGGAGGAGAAAGGAGGGGAGAGGTTTGTGGATTGGGAATTAGTGGGGCGGAATTGAGCGTGGAGTTTGGACTGGATTGGAATGGAATGGTTTCTGTGCGATGAAAACGAAAAGAATGGGATGGCGGGCATGTCAGGACTATGTCGCATGTCCTCTGGGGTTGCATCGGGAGATTCTTCCCTCGTCGAGTGCAGATGTGGTGGTGAGGAGGGGAGATGAAAAGGTGCATCGAGAGCATGACACGAAATGGAAGCTACAGGTACGGTGTGGATAATGTAATGAAATGTGGCTACGACGAAGCACGACAGTATCTCTGCTCGCTCTTTTCATATTTCATTTGCATTTTCCACATCGTAGCCGTGCTCGTTCGTTTCGATTTTCCGTTTCCAGCACTCCTGGAAGGCTGACCCAGCCTGCTAGCTCATCAACCACACGCAATCGATCAGCCACCTCACCGAGCCAGCGACATTACCGATCTCCAGCTCTCAGCGACTTCTCTTCATTTTAGTCCCGGGCTTCAGCCAGCCCCAAGCCTCCCTACCGAATTCGAAACCGCTACTCAATTCCGATCAACTTTCCCCTCGTCATCTCAGGGCCTGATATCACACGCCGCGTTCGGGCTTCAGTCTTCGCACCAGGAACCCCCGGATGCCAGAACGTAGCTATGCGATATCTCATTAGCCATTCCTTCTTAAGATAGGAACGACCTCCCACATGAACCAACGACCACACGATAAACTCGCTCTCCACCTTTGGCACTCCTACAGATTTCAGTCGCAAACCCGTTGGACTTGGGAGTCGGATTGCCTGAATCGAATTGTATGCAAATTCTGTCTGCAGGACTGCTCTGCCCAAGCTAAGGATAACGTGGATAACACGACTCGATGAGCCTGGCTGGCTATCACATTTCCAAGATAGAGAGGATGTGATGGGAAATTGAGTTGAGAGCTGGATAGGAGGAATGGATGGATAGCAAGATATGGGGACTGTGTTGGGAAAGAGTAGTGATGGGGTGTGGGGATTGCTGATACTCAAAGTAGAATCAGAGGTATCCGGCACGCGGTTTGGGCAGGGTTGGAGTGGAAGAGGGGAGAGTAGGTGAATGACAGGACATGATGGATTGGAGAGAAAGAGAGGTCGTCATTGTATGACTATTTGGAGTTTTGTTTTGTCGTGCATTCTTTCCCCCTTTTTCTCATTTACTCGCATATTTCATCTTTTAGTCGGCGGGATTCAGATATTCGTTCTTTTTTATATGTGGGCATGGCGAAACAGGATATCACAGCACAGCACAGGATTTGAGCGGATCATAGGACTTTTGGATTGGGACATAGGATTTGGGAGGAGGCAGGCCGATAAGTGGCTGCTGATGGGTCTGGCAAGGCGAGGCGTTTGAGGTGTATCAAAAATATCAAATCTCAAATATCATTATGGAAATCTATCATTATGCTTCACTCATTACACCTCACTTTCCAGCATCATACAAACTCTCAATATGTGATGTCACATTTCCTACCTTTGCGCAATTCTCTTCCCTCTCTCAAATCCTTGAAGGTTGAGCGAAATAAAGTTGCAGTGAGTGAGTGACTTCATCGGTGTATCTCTCGGCCTACCCTTCATGCATACCTGCATCCCAAAATCCCGAATATCATTCGTGGTGTGGCTGGCACCTGTGTCTTTCCCTCTTGGGATTCCTATTCCCGGCACTGTTGTTGGTTTGCGGCACAGTTCGTTCTTTCTGGCATTATGGTTTATTCATCGGCCCATTCGTTCCGGACGTGACACCAACCAAGCCATTCGACGAGACGTGTTTCGGGACAGAAAGCCGAGATTCCTCGTGTCCTTGCACCCAAATGCTGAAGAGTTGAGTTTCAAAGAATGAGATTTTAGGGATGCAGATTATGACGATGATGATGGTTATTTTGCTTCTGATGACGAAATGTAATGCATGATTTCCATAGAGAGGTTTTTATTAGATAGGGAGGGAGGCAGGGATGCGGTTTGGGGGGAAAGGTTCGGCTGGGAGAACAGGGTACCTACCTATGTATTCACGTACCGTCATATGCAAGCAGGTAATCTAATTTATCTCACCGAAGGATACGGAGGTACTGTGTTTCTGCATGAAGGGTTCATTCGGATGGATGAATTGGGTCTGGTCTTGGTACCTACCATTTTCCAACTCCCCATGACACTGCTTCACCATGCCCTGCCCCGAGTCAAGTTGGAGAAGTTATCCTTCGGACCAGTCGTATGGACATCTCAGAGGGAAACGGTACGGTTCTAGGATGGAATGGAAGTGCTGGTGATTGTCGTGAGGACTTGGGTGGCTTTGGGAGGCTTGAAGGTAAAGGGGAGATATTCCACGAATTGAATGGCTGGAAATTGGGTGTATTGCTTGGATTGCTGCTTGGAGGGGTAGGTATCTGGCTTGGAAAATGCCTAGGAGTCGTCTGTGTTGATATTGTGTCCTTGTGACTTTGGATACTTTTACTTTGGAACTGGGTATATCTTTCTACGACTCCTAATCTCGAGAGTAAATGTTGGGATCTTGGTGGAGGCGATATAGTGGAATTCGAGATTTAGTTCGAGAAGAAACCCTTCCGGGCGGACGAATCCTATTCGAGCTGGGTTAGAAGGTACGAGGGGACAAAGATCCTGCTGAAGTAATCGATGAAAAACTCGAGATCACATAATGATTCTAGAAAAGGAGAAGGGATTAATCACAAGCAATCTGTTCGCAAATATAAATAATTGAAGTTCTGAGATCCATGAGTCTTCAAGGTCCAAGTCCAGGCTTGAGTCCCAGGCCAGGATCGTCTGGTGGGGAAAATGCCCCGCATTGATGCCTCAACGTTCAGGCTTCAACGTCTAAAGCTCGCTTAATTTCTCAATCCCACAAACTTTTCGGGCCATCGCGAACTTCGCAAATCTTGTCTCTCTCCCACGACAACGCCAATCGCCCACCGACATCGTCCCAATCCTCACATCTCCCACATCAACAACACACGCAAATATGGCGGACGCACCCCGAGGCGGAGCAGCAGCTCGTGGCGGCGCTGGCGGATTCGGATCTCGTGGCGGCGCAGGCGGTGATCGTGGTGATCGCGGCCGTGGACGTGGACGTCGTGGACCTCGTCGTGGAGCAAACAAGAACGAGGAGAAGGAGTGGCAGCCAGTCACCAAGCTTGGTCGTTTGGTCAAGGATGGAAAGATCAAGAGCATGGAGGAGATCTACTTGCACAGTTTGCCAATCAAGGAGTACCAGATTGTGGATTTCTTCTTGCCAAAGTTGAAGGATGAGGTTATGAAGGTGAGGAATCATATTTCCTATGGGATATTTGGTCGAAAGGAGGGGAAGTGGAACCTGGATAGCAGGGCCAAGAAGAGGCGGGAATGGCAGATTGGAAATATTGATTGCGAATTGATCTTATCTGGACATCTACTAACTTTTCTGCGACAATAGATCAAGCCCGTCCAGAAGCAAACTCGTGCCGGTCAACGTACCCGATTCAAGGCTATCGTTGTCATTGGTGACTCTGAGGGACACGTTGGTCTCGGTATCAAGACCTCAAAGGAAGTTGCTACTGCTATCCGTGCCGCCATCATCATCGCCAAGTTGAGCGTTCTGCCAATCCGTCGTGGATACTGGGGTACCAACCTTGGTCTTCCTCACTCTTTGCCAACCAAGGAGAGTGGAAAGTGTGGTTCCGTTTCCGTCAGAGTAAGTTTGCGCCCCAATTCCGCCGTGTCGAGAAAGACTCGCGCCTCGATTCTCTTCGACCGCAGACTAACAAATCCCAGCTTATCCCAGCTCCCCGTGGTACCGGTCTTGTCGCATCCCCAGCCGTCAAGCGTCTTCTCCAACTTGCCGGTGTCGACGACATCTACACTTCCTCCTCCGGATCCACCAAGACCCTCGAGAACACCCTCAAGGCCACCTTCGTCGCTGTCGGAAACACATACGGATACCTCACACCCAACTTGTGGAAGGAGACGAAGCTCATCCGCAGTCCTTTGGAGGAGTTTGGTGATGTTCTGCGCGCTGGAAAGAGATACTAGATGGTGCTTTTTTGCGGGAGTGGGTAATGCTTTCGTCTAGGGCTTTCTTCTTGCATTCATGAAGCGGGAATGGAGGTGTTGAGGATATAGCAGATAGCTGTATCGCTGAATAAAAACTCTTCCAACTCGATCAGAGACACTTTGGGTGTATGGTGTTTGAAGTAGATATGGAAGGAGCAGGCTGGATCGCAAAGATGTGAGCGGTCAGGTACTGCAAGGTAAGTCCGACCCAGGACATAAGCAAGTCGCTCCTGTCGTTGTGCTTAGTCTCTTCTCTCATCAATCATGCTCTTCTTGCGACCTCGTTCTGCACTCACACTCGCTCCATATCACATTTGCTTTCCCAGACAATTGAACTTTCGCTCTTTTCGTATTTTGGTCGCTCCAGACCTTCGTTTTGGTGACCACCATATACAATGCCGTCTTCACGGCGCACCCTTACTACACCTCTCGCAGCAATCTTCGTCCTCTTACTACTCTCGGTTGTGGCTGTCATATCACTGGGCGAAGGCTTTAAGAAGTTTGGCACTGCTCGAGCTGGAGCGAAGCTTAGAAACAGGGACACGATCGCTTTCAATATGCCATGGAAGTAGGTCTACCCTCGCAAATAGAACGACTGCAAATGCGAAATAAAACCACTGACAATCTTCAGTCCACCTCTCGCAGATTCCAAGCAGGAAGTCAAAGCCATTTCGCCTGCTGCTGGAGCAATCCTCGATGCCGTGGGCAAGGTAGCAGCAGCACTTCTTGATGGCGGCTCTGATATTGCGAATCTTGCTGAAAGCGCCATCAGCGGCCTCTCATCTACAGCCCTCGCTGCTGCATTGAGTCAAGTTCCGACCCAAATACAGGATGTGAATAGCCAAGTGGATCAAGCTACCGTTGTTGTGGGTGGAATCGTGAGCGCTGCTACCGATATAGTTGGAAGCTTGTTAGCAGGAACAGGTGCTCCGGGCATTACTTCCACCTCCGGAGGAGAAAGGAATACATCTGTGGGTACGAATAAGACAGCAGGCCTGTCAAGGACATCTTCGAGATTTAATACGTCTTCGACTTCGAGCGTGCCTTTCAACATCACTTCTGCTCCGGCACTGAAGGAACTTCCATTGACTTATGCCATCACGACTTGTGCCTCGATACCTACTTGTACAGCTTGTCCTGCTCCGAAGACGGAAACTTGCACTGTTACAGAGACGTGGCACAGCACGCATTATGAGTCAACTGCAACGCTTTTCAGCTTCGTTGCTGCTTTCACATATACTTGCACAGAGACTGTCAGGTATGTTCTTCTTTCACAGATTTGATAGTTTGCTAATTCCTGAAGTGTTTGTCCAAAGTCCAGTCTCTATCCACTCGCATCACCGAATATCTTAGCTCCTTCAGCAACACCTCCAGGCCTCATTGCTTGCCCGAATGGAGGTCTTGTAAAACGAGGAGAAGCGTGTCCACCAACATCGAGCATGTCCAACGCAAGCACATCGATTGCTGGCAACTCTTCAAGCCAAAATTCATATCCAGGTAAAGTATCGCCATCACATCCTTGTCCAAATGCAGGATACTCATGCTCGGAATGTCCAGATGGCGTGTTTTGCCCTCCAGCACAAACATCAGCTCAAGACTGCATCTGTGGTTATGGTTGGGTATGTGGTCATTGCTCTCAAGGATGGTTTTGCATACCCAGTCCAACCCCTAGGCTTGGCAATGGACTTGTCACCTCTGCTGCTGCGCTTTTGGGCAACGTTTCTACGTAAGTGCTTCGTTATTACTTGTGATCTTGACTTACAGAATGTAGAACTCAAGTCGCGTCTCCGTCGGTCCCTTCAACAATGGCAAGTTTCACAGCGAATCTTCCAAGTCTCTCGTCTCTGCCGTCAGCAGTTAACATGGCTGGCTCAGGATTAGGTCCCTTCCAACCGTTCCCTACTTCTACGGGACCATTGAGTCAAGCGACAAATTCGGCCGGAGATCTCGCAGGCAATTTCATCAACAATGTTAATTCGGCTCTGGGAAATATAAATGGTCTGTCTGGTGCAATTTTGAGCTCATTTATGGGACAGCTCTCCTCGGTTCTTGGTGCAAATTTTCCGATCGCAAATGCGGATTCTACGAGTCTCGGCGCAGTGACTGGAGCTACTGGACGTGTCCTTTCCAATGGTGCTGCGACTGCCAACAATCCTCTCGGTGGACTCATCCCTACCGCTTCAGCTATTATTGCAGGCGTCAGTAGCGAGCTACTTGCTGCTGGTGTACCGGTCGCTACCCCAGGTCCACTCTTCCAGCCAACTGTCACAGCACCAGTCATCAACAACGTCTTGCCTGTCCTCGGTAAAGCAGTCCAGGAAGTGACTAGAACTGTCATACCACAGCCAGTCCGGTCCACAGGCATTCCCGGCGACATCATCTTCACACCCACTCCGGCGATCGATGAGCCAAATGTCATAAGCCATCTTACAACAATCATACAAGGCACATCGACTGTCTTACCAGTTGTCATCACAGTCTTGAATGGTAAAGCAACTGTTGTGCCGCTTTTGAAAATGGTCGTTGATGGCAAGGAGAAGGATTTGCCTGTTGTTGGCGTGGATTTGAGCAGTGGCGTAGGGAAGGTTGGGGCCGTTAAGGAGGTGCTTAATGGGGATAGTGTCAAGAGGAGACGAGGAAGAGGTGGGGTCTGAGGAGATGGGGTGCGCGGTGAATGGTGGTGGGTGGCTAGATGGAAGGAAGAGATAAGTTTATAAGCGTGACCTACCACCTCGACGATCTTGGTAAGCAAGTAAGTCTTCATGCAAGCGAACATGCAAGCGAACGTGCAACTTTGAGTAGAGTTACTGAAGGGGAAAAGTGGGAATCGGGATTTTTGGAGTCAGTATATTGTAGTTTCGGTAGATTGAACGGAATGATATTAATTACATGCACAGAGTCAGAGTACCAGTATAGACCGAAGTGCCTGGGTGTGAGAGTCAAGGCAGCCATAGTGAGGGGTTCCCAGTAAGATAAAACCATTACGTAGATATATAAAAGGGACTTGTGTACCCGGTCGAGTAGAATACAAGTCTGCTCTTGAAATGATAAACAACAAATGGCTGTTGGTGCTCTGCATCTGCGTAGATACCTGGAAGATCGTGTGACTCGAGGAGAGTGTCATGTCAAAGGTTGTGTAGCTTAATACTTAGTAGCAGAGGTGAATGACTCTCAAGAATGATTTTGTGGAGAGCGTGTTTTGGAAGGATGGAAATGGAAGATTGACGAGAGATTAGTCAACGGCAACAGCACAGGTAACAACAAGAATGTTTACGTTGAGACGATTCTTGTGATAGATAATTATGCCATAAGACATTTGTATGTAATTGCATTATTTTGAGACTCAACGTGCGGTGCTGCAATTCTGATCTTTTATCTTGCGAGAGCGTCCGAGGAAGAGGAGATCATCAGAGTAGAGAATGCACAGGCGCAGTGGTGAACAAGGGTATGTCGTGCTTTCGTTCTTGGTATGTCTTGGGTCGGGGGAAGAGAGGCTTTATAGGCTGAGTCGGATGGGGACTGGTAGCTAGGATTATGGAAGTATGAGAGATTAGGGACTACCCGATTGGGCGAGGATGGAGAGCAGAGAAGTGGTGAATGCGGACCTGTGAGTGTTGGAGTGAGGAGGATTGGGGCCTTGCGTTGTTCCAACTGAGGGATACATAGACTATTCTCGGTGATGGTAGGAATGTCAAAGATGAAGAACTTAAAGGCTGAGGATCGTAAGCATACTATTCGAGATCAAACGCCCTCATTCCTTGCCATAAGTCCAAGTAGCAGCTAGCTTATGAGAGAAGTTCGCAAAATGATACAGAGCTTTAGAAGGGACTTTAGGGTGACTCTGGATGCTTTGTTCTCCTCAACGAGAATATCGCTAGCCAAATGTAAGGTATGTGGACGATATTGTGTACTAAAATTCTCAACGTTCCGAGTCTTGTTGACAGTCGGAGGGGTTAGCGAGGAACGCCCCTTTTCTCCCTCGCTTAAGGTAGCTTGCCCTAATGCAGGCTTTGTGGATCCAACAAAGCAAAAGAAAGAAAACCGAACCGGCCACACAATGAGGTTAGTCCTCCGAGATATGACGCTAGAATTGAGTAAAAAGGGCCACGGAAAAGGATGGCAAAAGCCAAAGGAGAATGAAGCTGGTTCTCCAAAGCACCAAATCGCAGCAAAAAAGAAAACTTGACAGGAGAGCTCCCAACCTGGATCGAACAGATGACCTGAGGAGAAGTGTTCAAACTGCAATCCTCCGCTCTACCACTGAGCTATGTGAGCTGCTGATTGGTTGAAAAAGCCTTATTTCCATTCATGACAGGCACAAAAAATATACTGCTTATGGATAGTCGCCTCTGAATGGAACGAGGCTGAGTTCGAAGCCAGAAAGCCATTAGGGTATTCAGCAACAACCTCACCACATTCATCATGCTACTATTGATCCTATATATATACTAGGTCAAACTGCTATCATATTGTGCGCAGGTTTATCATAGAGCGTTTCTCGATCCTCACAGTCAATCACGTGAAATGTTGCAATGACATTTGATTCTGTCGGTGAATTTCCCGACCTATGCTAGTATTGTATTTGAGGGATTTCCATAAAATTATGAGTGTGACACTGACGTTCCTTCGCTCGATGGAATCTATCAAGCGGACGAGGTCCCATTTTCTACTAGGCATTGTAGATCAACCGATCTCGACTGACCCATTCCCCATGTGTATAGTCTTCCCCACAGACACGCATTTCGCGCCTAATGCCAATGCTTTGGCTATGTCGGACCTTCAACTGCACGCCAGAGTCGAAGAATACGGCTAATTTATTGTCAACCGTATCCACGAATGCTGGTAGACTCTCAAGCTGCCTGGAGCTCCATCTTCTTTGCATACCAAACTCTGCCGCCTTCTTCATATCCATAACACTTTGAATCCCTTTGAGCACAATAGGACCATCCCAATGCTGCTTCAAGAACTTCAAGTCTTCCCAAGTATGTAATGTGCCAGGCGTGTGAATACTTGCCCATTCCTTTGCTGCTTGCCCAAGATCGTCCGTGCATCCATACCATGCTCGGCGCGGAATTTTTGCCGAAACAAAGGGTCCGTAACACCAAGTTCGACGCCAACGTGGTCGGCGACGAGGAATGGGTTATAATCATTATCCATATCGATATATCTCCAGCCCATGGCGTAGGGGTCACTTGTAACGAAGTGTGCAGTGAAGCCAGCCGTCTCGGCACGCTTCAGGAGAGAGATGTCAGATTGTTTTTGTCGTTGAACGGCCAGTAGAGTTGTACCATTTCTGAGAGGCGGAAGCTTTGCTTTGGATACGTCCATGAAGCTGGTCCATGTGGCACTGGATAAACTGAAGGGGATATTGAGCTCAGCGGCGGCAGTCGCGACGGCGATTTCTCCCCCAGTATTGGAAATATTCTGTACTCCAATGAAGGCAATGACTATTAAATAAGACAACTTCTGACCCAGGACTGTTGTTCACAGATCAGTATCCTGTGTTGAATCAGTCTCAAGGTAATGATTGAACATTTCCGGAATGCTGCGCGGTTCTTCTCTTCTGTTTCGCCGGGACCGGCATTGGCGCTCACCTATCCCCAGGCGTTTGCTGATAGCGTTGTTTTTGCTGCGTCTTCTCAAGGAGCTGGGTTGAAACTGATGGGTAGCCCGAAATGTTTTGAAGTACATGCCGCAAATACTTAAGGATGTTTGTCTCAGGAGACGACATTACGCATTCTTGGCTTTGACCACGATTGGCAAAATGATTTCGGCGAGGAGATCTGTTGGTCACAGATACAGGGACATCGTACGTAGGATACTGGAAGGGTGGCTTGCAGCCTAACACGCAAATCATCGATCAGATTTTGTGGTCGGGTATCGGATATGGAGTGGGTGCGGTACAGGGCGCAGCTCTTGCTACAGTCGAGTTGGCCAAGGGTCGACGAACAATCTGCTTCGAGGGAGATGGTAAGTGCCTGGAATTCACTCATGAGCGACGATGTTCTGGGAATTACTACACTCTCTTTTCAACTCACTGCTCAAAAGCTATTCACCATCTATCACCACAATTTGAACGTCACCATGTTCGTCATCGAAAACGATGGCTACACAATCGTAGATTGTTTACTTCGCTTAATTACCCTCCACGCTGACAGTGCGGGGTAGGAACGCTTCGTACAACGATATCGGTGGAAGTATACCAAATTTCCTTGGGTCTGTACTCTAGAGGAACATCATGATAGGATTAAGACGTGGCGTATTCGCACGCGGCAAGGATTAGAGAGGCTGCTCTGTAGCCCTGAGTTTGCACAAGGGGTCTGCAGTTTGTAGATGCATATGCCAAAATTAGATGCACCTCAAGTATTGAAAGACTTTGGGGAGATGCGCGAATCGAGCTTCGCAATAGATGTTGGACGTGATGCATATGATATGTTGTGGTGTAATAATGGCTGTAACTGCGTACAAGTTCTCATATTCAAGGAGGCACTGATGTATGTTTTGTTCTTGAGAACTGATGGTAATAATTACCATACAGATGATCGTTAGGTGTCAAGTCTAAATTGATTAATGGGCTCTTAAAATCGAGATTAAGCCTATCTTCGAAGTCACGGGGAGCGTTGTGTAACCTTGGCATGCAATGACAGCACACGGATGCAGCATCAAGATGAGGCTCCCGACAAGCAAAAAGTAAAGTCAATGTCAAACAAAAGTTTGTTCTACTTGAAAGAGAAAATCATAACATCATGGCTCCAATCGAAATCACTGATGACTATTACCTTATCCTCGAGGTTAAGCAAACAGCCACTTTAGAAGTCATCACAAAATCATACAGGAGACTGGCACTTGTTCTGCATCCTGACAGAAACCCTCGATCTAATGCAACTGAAGCTTTCCAATTGGTAAGTGAAGAATCATCTGGAACCGAAATCGACACACGGATACATTCTACCTTGGATTTGAAACAATTTGGAGCTCGAACGCTGACGTAAGCCACCTGATAAAGCTTGGGCGAGCCTATGAAACACTCAAAGACCCGCCACAGCGTCAAGGCTACGACCTAATCTATCCGGGCATCAAGTATAGAAAGCCAGCTACGAATAATCCTACTCCCAAGACTCAACCCGAATTTTCAGCGAAGCCCAGCGCGCAGCCGAGTCAGTCAACACCGAAGCCCACACAGGAAGACATATCCGATCTTGCAGCAATCACAGCGCTTCGCAAGGTGAAACAAGAACGAGCAGCAAAATGGCGAGCAGCATTCAAGGGTTACGATGACGCAATCTTCGAAATACAAAGAGAGGTTACGAGAATCAAGAAGGCAATTGAGGAACTGCAGAGCATAAGAAAAGCCGAGGAGGCGGAGGAGGCTGCTGCCAAGACCTGGTCGACATGGCTTCTCTCGCCTCTGTACAAAAAGCCCGTTGACAGTGAAGAGGAAAAGTCAAGGAAGGCAAACGAGCGCTTGCAGAGACTTCACACCAAGAATTTCAAGGAGAGAGCTCTAGACTTGAAGCTGGTACAGCTGAGAAAGTGGGAGAAGGAGCTCGAGGACGGACGCCTAACCTTTGCGAAGGCAAATGAAGCCGACGATAGAAGCATTGCAACGTACGAATCGCGTCTGAACTACAGGAAAGAGCGATTGAGACAAGAGAGAATGCAGGAAGAGCGACTTGCAAGGGAGCGGGCTCAAAGGGCAGAGCAGGAGAAGCGTGAGAAAGAACAAAGAGAGAGGGACAGGGTTGAAAAGGAAGAGCGTGAGAAACGAAGGAAAGCCACAGAGGAATACTGGAAGAAGTGCCAGAAAGAGCAGAGGGAGGAAGACGAATGGCAAAATATGGCCAAGAAGGCACGGGAGGAAGCGCAGAAGCGTCGCAACTTCGAAGAGTTCAAAGCAAATCAACAACGCCGCCAAGGAGCTCAAAAAAATTCAGCCTCTTCCTCTAATGGCAATTTCAAGCCGAGGACGAATCATGCCACTTCTTCGCCGAGCGATTTCCAGGGGAATGGCTGCCTCCATGGCGGCTTCTGGCCGAAAGTTGAAGCTACTCCTCCTCGGGGACGGCTATCGTGCGAACAGTGCTCTAAAGCATACAGCTATCTCTTTCAATGCCCAGACTGTAAGATGAAAGCATGTGCGACCTGTCGAAGGATACTGAAGCCGGGAAACATTGACAAAGCGAAGTCGCGGTCTGGTTATCAGCAGAAACCAAAGCAGCCACAGCCTCATTATGACGATCATGATGACTATTACGATAGCTTCTTCTGATACGATTCCCTGAGTTGTTGAAATCCAAGCGACGGAGGACTGGGCGAAATTAAGCTCTTCCTTGCGGAAGCTGGCTTGGGACGCCTGGTGATACAGAGGTAAATTGATTAAACTGGTTGGAGTTAGAGTTGCCTGAATCGGAAATTGAACCAATTTGTGAAGACTAGGACAGGGCGCTAGCAATTTTGAGCAAGATGATAGAATGTGGTTTGTATAATAATGATACAAACCAAGGACGTCGTCCAAGACCGTGCGTAGTGAGCAAATCAACGGAAGCTCGGCTATTTTCCGTGACTACGGGACGCAAAGTTGTTTGGAGAACCGAGATTGATTGACACAATAGAGTCCAGAGAAGGCAACGAAGGATGAGCCAGATATCGTGCTGGCCGTATGAGAGTATAAACAGTGGTAGAATAATGATTTAACTCAAGTTCCCAAGCCAAGCATGCCAGATCTCATCACTTCAACCCTATGACCCATTAAATCTCGCTTCTGAAAGTTGTATCCACCCTGGATACCTTTGTTCCCACAAACGCCGAAAGCTTAACCCTTGCAAAGGATCGAAATAGCTGCTTCTTCAACATCACTTGACACGAGAGGCGTTTTGGCTGAGTGGTTATAGCGATAGACTAGAACATCCTCTCACAGGATACTAGATAATCTATTTCCCTAGGGAGCGTAGGTTCAAATCCTGCAGACGTATGTGTACAATTCCTCGATGCCTAAAAACAGAATACTAATTCATCCCAGGTCGTTGTGCAAGAAATCTTATCTTTTTGATGTTTCTTTTGCTGATAGTGAGAGGATCCAGTGGCCATTTCATATTGATACTGGCAAGAGATAAGAATCAATCTTGCCGATGGCCTTTCTTGAGAACAATTCAAAGTCAGCATGGAAGTCTTTATCGTTACCAGACTATTCTCTTGCTCGTTGTTCTCAAATAGGGATTTTGAGGATTTGAGAAGTCAAACTGTTTCTTCCTACCCCGCCATTTTATAGTGGATATTGTCGGATGCTTTCATGATTAGACGATGCTGGTACAGCAGCGATAGAAAAGAAGTATCGGTAATAGGCTTTGAATAGCGATTTCAGCAGAAGTCACATGAAACTGAGCCTCACAATTCCGGTACTGACCATGATCACATCTCTTAAAGGGCTGGCTTAAGGGCATCTTTTGGCATGTTTAAATGCTATGGTATCGCGCTTCACACCGACCCTTGTTTTCTCGCTTCGTGGACACCTACTGTCACCCACACCTCCCAGAGCCCGCTTGCTCACTATCCCGCTCACTATGTCGCGCTCCTCGTCAGTACTTACGTCCTTACTGGAAGCCCAATCCCGAAAGGCTGCAAACCATACGATAAAGCGGGAGGGTCTTAGAGATAGACAATCGCGGTAATCATCCATGTCCTGCCCATGACAGCAGACGCTTCAAGGGTCTTTGGTCTGCCGTGTCGAGACTCCCATCACTACACTCCCCGTCAAGAAAGAGCTTGAGGATTGATAAGTTTCTGAAGATCCGGCTTCTTATCTTTCTTGGGTGGAAAAGTATATCTTTATCTGCCACGCATCCTCGTCATCAAAAAACCTCGAAGCGGTAATCCAGATCTGTTGAGGGATGTCGATCTATCTCAAAGGACACGGGCCTAAGGGCCAGGACCCCCTTTTCTCCATCCCTTCCAGAAATTCGATTTTCTTTGCCCTTCTCCTGCATACCGATATGCCCTCCTGGCAATCACGGCCATCTATCCATCTATCTAGACGTCAAACTCAACTAAATCCATACACCGCCTTCAGCCCTCCTTCCCCTCCTTCCCCTGCTTATTCTTGTCTTTGAAGATGCAATCCTCAGCAGCAGTGACATCCAAATGTTTCACTCCATCCGAAGCCACAGCATCATATCAGACGATCACCGCTGTCAATCCGTATCAGAGAAACAGCTTGATCGCGATTAGGACCATGATCTGCGTTGTGATCATCAGGGGTCCTGCGCTACCTAACCCCACTGTTGAAATCGGAAATCCTACCGCTCGCTTGTTTTGACCTGTTCAGATCCGTTTCCAATATTCAATATTGCAGGGCACAGTCACGGCATCTTTTGTCGATTTATTGGATTTTTATTCAGTTCTAATAATACATCAACTTCTCCTAGCCCTGTTATAATTACTTACTTAGCCAGGTCTGCAAGTGATCCAAGTAACAGCGCTTCCTGAAGCATTCCTCGAACCGAGCACAAGATTTCGAGATCAGCAGCCCCAAAGCGAGGCTTGACGCGGCCAAAACGGGGACGGGTTCCTGCTTGGGAAGCGGGCGCTATTTCGCCACTTGCCCAACCACTGAACCCCGTTCCAAAGAGTAGACCTCCCGCCCGCCGTTCCCAGGCACTTGGTGATGTAACGGCCACGAACGCGGCACGGGAAGGGAATTGTGATGTTCATCAATTGTTTCACTGTCTTTATGTTTCAGGTCTGGTCGGTGGCGAGTGTGGGGTTTCTTGTCTCTAACCCTCTCACTTTCGCTCTTTCTCTCTTCCGTTTCTCGTTTAATTTGATCTGGGATGGGATGCATGTGATGGGCTGTTGATCATGAAGTCAGATGTCTGAGATTCCGGGAGATACCCAAATCAGGAACAAAGACTGAGCGGAGACAGGAGAGGGTAGGGAGAGGAGAGAGGTAAAAGAAGCCGAGCCGAATCAAATCCTATCCGAGTAACCTTGCCGGTATTCCCTGCTTTCGTCCGCCGGATACCATGTCATCCCAAGCTTTATTGATTGTTTGCGTCCGATGTCCAGGGGAGGAAGGAAACGAAACGAAACATCTTCGCTAAGGATGACGATCTTCTGAAATTCAAAGACAAGGGGGTCAAGTCTAAGCTGGGGGTTATTCTAGAAATTACATCTTTGTCGAGCTCAATTGTTTTTAAGACGCATCGACGGCGTACCAGAGATCCCCGAACTCGGTCCGCTTACCTCACCTCACCTCATCTGGGGTTACAGTCTCTTTGTCCATATGAATCGGTTCATGCACGTACAGGAAACACATGTTTTTGCTGACGCCGCCTCTTCCGACCCTACCCTTCTCCCCTCCCCCATCTCAGTCATGTTTCTGTAAGCGCTCAGCTGATCACTCTTTCACCTCATCATGGTGAAGCATGACGTCTTTCATCACATTCCTGAGACTTTTTTATGGAGTATAGAAGGAGTGATATCGAGATGGGTGTTTGGCGCTTACGGGAGACGGAGGGGACGGAAGGGAGGAGCGGGGAGGGAAGGAGGGGTGTGGGCCACGTGGGTGAGGCGGTTAATTTATTTGAGGTGGTGTATCAGGATTCGATAGATACTGCAGGAGGCGGGGAGGAGATAGGAAGAATGTTGCAGCGAGTGGGTGTGGGTGGGAGCGATTGTGTTTTGAAGCGATATCTGGTAGACTAGATTAGATTATTGATACTTTTATTGGTAGAGATTGACTCTATTCCGGGCGTGGGGGTAGACGTCGAGGACATCGAGAGATCAAGATAGGATGATTTGAGGTCGGAAAGATATCTCAACTTCACAGGATACGAGATGAGATATGTGTGTGGATGACGTATTAGATTAAAATCCCCCGCCGCTGCTGGCTCGTAAGCGCAATTCAGTCGGTCAGATGAGATAAAAGTAGTCTGTGTGGTATGCATATTCTGCACTGTATGATATGTAGTCTGGTATCAAGTTGCCTTCCCTGTCCTTCCACCGCCTTGTGCCGCCTATCCATATCCAAAAATGGATTCTGTCATTCAGTGCATGGCATTCAATCTATCCCATCCTTCACATCCCACCCATAGATAAAAAGGTATCTACCCTAGTCCGCGTGCCCAAGAAGTGAAAGCCAACAACCAAGAATGAAGATGGCTAAGTCGGAGAAGTCGCATGCCAAGATTGTTGAAAGGGATGATGTGATCGAGATTTTGGTACAATGCATGGCAATCTAGTGTGCCGGGGTATGTTGATTGTGAAGAAAAAAGCAAAAATAGCGCCGGCTCTATCCGGCGAAATGCGTTGTACAAGTCTGTTGCATGTTGATGTGTTCGAGATGGTGTGTGGAGAAATTGAGAAGTAGAGTGGGCGAGGTTGTAGCGGTGTGAAGTGAAGTCAACGAGCCCGCTCGATATTTCTCCGCTGTATCCGCCCACTAAAAAAAGGAAGCCCAAGTATGGAGAGAGCTCAGAAAAGCAAAACAAGCCAGCAAGCGAGAAGAAGCGTGGATACCCGACTTGCAACCAATAGAGCACATCATGTATTGACGGAGAAAAAATAGGTATATGTTGGCGAGGCTGCATGTCCAACCAAACCTAATGGAATCCACACTAGGTCACGCTCCCGCTACGCCGCATCCCAGATCAAGGAAATCGAGCAGCCTGCATGAGTTGGGATGCATAATCGGCTCCAAGTTCGATCGGTGTTCGTAAGGCTGTTGGCAGAAAGGTGGTGTGTTTGCGGACCAATGGATGACATGATCGAAGGAGGATGTGCTGCGCTGCAGAAGCCCATTCCATTAGGCTTCGAGAAGGAATCGCATGTGGTGATGTGTGGTGGTGGCAGGGCATATGCATGTCAGCTCGCAGACGCTGGCTGCTTGGGGGACGGACGGATGACGAGGCGAGGCTGCGTCTCGTATCGGTGGGAGTTCGGAGATATGGATGCGTTCGAGAATTGGTATTATTTGCATTGCCGAGTATGAATGGAACGATGTGTATGGATTCATTCGTAGGGATGCTTGCGAAAATAGAGGGCCCCTCGGAGTCGTCGGTTACTGTTCGCAAATATGGTGACGTGCGAACGTGGATAATTTGTGCCAATTGAAAAATCTAGACTGTTGCTTACTTTGTTGCTGGCTTGTCTGGAAGCTGGATCCATGTGTTATGGATTCCGAGTCGAGACATGTGCTTCTGGAAGAAGAAGAGTTGGTTGTATCGGGTGTTGCAGAAACCCAACCTCTACTTTGGCAGAGGTGGGAGAGGACGACTAGGTGGTGGCCCCGGGCAGGGAGGAAGTTGTGATGGGCGGTGCGCAGGCATTTTGTTATGTGGTTTGCTGTGAAAGACGGAAAGTCTGTAGAAATGTTGACTTCTGATATCGAAGTCTGGTTGAGGGCGGCGAGGATATATGTAAAGGCAGTAGTGAGATGTGACTGTCCTGGATATCCGAAGATGGAATCAAGTTGTTTGTGCGTTCGTATTGAGTGATGGAGAAGTGCAAGGGAAACTTCTGTGCTTTGCAGTGATCGTATGTGAACGTCTTTGAAATGTTCCCTTGGGGGTCTGGGAGCTTTATGTATCCGGCCGGTGTGGAAGTGTGTGGTATGAGATCAGGTAGACAAGTGGATCGGGCAGGGCAAGGCAAGGGAGTGAAATACAAGGCAGGACAGGGGAGGAGAGGGTAGGGCAGAGCTGGGCGACGCCGAACAGGGCCAAGGGCAGGGCATCTGGGGAAATTATTCTGAGCACGTTCGTTCGGTTTGCTTGCTCACTTCACCAAAACTCACAAGTTCGTAACCCAAGCCTAAGCCCAAGCCCATGCCTGTAAGACCCAAGAAACCCGACCCAGTTCGGATCGGCGTCACCACCAACACCACACCAACATCAGGAGGTGTGCAGCGCAGACGACGCAAAGCAAGGGAGAGAGAACAGCGCCGAAAATGAAACACGATAGCGTGGGTGCCCTGTCCTGCTTTGTCCGGCCCTGAGCGAGATGAGTTTAAGCCCAAACAGGGCATAATCTGGCACGCTGGCGTCCTAGTTGCAGGCTGGCTCCCCCTGGCCCAGGGGGCTTGAACTCGGTGACAGGGGAAACGCCACAAGGCCAGATGATTGACAGGGATAACGCACGCGGCGAGAAGTGGAGTTAGCGAGCGAGCGAACCTTGAACGATCCCAGTGAACTGGGCAGAGGGCATGTAGGGCAGGCCAGGTGACTCCGGCTTGCTTGTTGGGGCTAAGGGGTATGGCAGAAAACAGCAAATCTGGCTTGTGTGATGTGATGGTCAGGGGAAATAGGCTTGGTCGCTTGAGGTGTGGATAGCTGATGGTTTCTGATGCCCGTTTTTCAAATCTGAAATATATTAATTGAATGTGATTAATCATCGACTGTAACTATTCGCTTGCTTGCTGGCGCTCGCAGCTCAGCAGACTTGTATCAATAGTTTACTATTGCCAGTCTTATCGAAATATGATTGCCTTGATATCTCGTCCATTTACCCATCCGACAATACCACCAATGCATCCGGCAACTCGTGTCGATCAAGCTTCGTGACTTTCGTGATATCCGTATGACGGCACCTGTTACATCATCTGACCTTCTTACGGTTGCTATATATGGAGTATTGATTTCATCGAGATCAACATCGTGTTCCATTCGCAGGTTACACTTTACGAAGAAATGTGGGGGTTTCCGGTAAAGTGGTTCTGTCGCTCTTGTCCTCCCCGGCTTACTTGGAACGAGCAAGTTTAAGAATTCGACTTGTGATCTATAGAAGATGACTGGATTGAACATGTTACGAAGTGCCTTGGTACCAGTGCCGGGTACTGAAAATTGGGGGAGCTAAGTGTGCGCCGTTGCCGAAGCTCCCGACACGGCAATTCGTATCGCAAGCCTTCTCCCCAGCTTGTACGTAGGACATACGTACGGAGTTGACGAGCGCCCGATATTTCTAGCTTGATTCAAGTATCACCAAGCAATTAAACCGATTTTCTGGCTTGAAATACTGTAGGTCCCAAAATTCCGATTGTGTCACTTGGGTCTTCTTTCGATCGATCCCGCTTGGTTCGTCGGGGGCTTTTATTTGCAGGCCTGAGCTCCAGATGTCGATATGCAATTTCGGGCATTTTTGTTTTTGTCTACGCCATTGCTTTTCTTAGCGAGAATTATCGACTGACGAATCTGCTTTGGGAGTTGATGATGGCATCAAATTTCAGTGGAGTGAGCCTAATTTTAACACCTGACAATAGTATTTTGCGTAGATCATAGGACTTTCGGTATTCCTGTGATGAAAAATCTAGATTTCTAGTTCTAACCGGAGCTTTGTGACACCATCGCCATGCGAAGTGCACAGTCGTTTCTGCCACAGTCTTGCGAGATACATCATCCCATCTATTGGGACATTTGACGTCGTACCGTACACCCATCACGGACTTACATAATATACCGGGCGTGGCATGACAGGGACTGACTGTAACTTCGGTTATGATCAATACGAGCTTGAGCTTGAGCTTGAGCTCGAGCCTCAATTCGGAAATGCCATTTACAACCTGTCCAGAAATCTTGGCTATGTTTATTTGTTTTCTTCTCTCGAATGTCTTTCGGTGACACCGCTCATGGCTTTCTCCGCATCCGCAAAGTGAAATGAATTGCTTTTTTGATCCTTCGATCAGCCAGCCTGCCGGTGTCTCGGGTTTTCTTCCCCAGGAGACAAAAGCAAGCTTAAACACAACCTCATGATCTGATCTGACCGCGATCTAGATCACCTCCCCTAAATTCCAGAATGTCCAGAAGTCTGGTGGTGACACAAGGCTGAGGCTCTTTGAAGCTGTAGGAGCCTGCATGTCAGTCTCCTGCCCCCTGATGAGCCTCATCTCATACCACGTCTCGCTTCTTTGGCAGCATCTCATACGAATCTCATCTCATCTCATCATACGGTCTGAAACCTCAAGCCATGAACACCTGACCATGATCTGTGCCTCTCCTGACAAACAAATCTCTCCCATCGGCCTTTTGTTGACTCATGAAATCGGAGGTTTTCTCATTGGTCTCTGAACAAGAGCATGAGCTTTCGCTTCGGATTATCGGAAGGGGGGACTATCGTTAAGCGTCATGTTTATTTGTATCTTGGCTTAAAAAAATGCCGGTTTGTGCGGTCGTCTTGCATCCTCGTAAAAGATTTCCTTCTTCCAGACGTTCCGAAGCTTCTGTACAGATGCACCTGGCACTGCAAGTCACAAAGACTGCTGACAACATCACGCCACTACGTTCTGTGGCATTCAAAGCCAACCAATCCGGTCCTTTACCAACCAAGTCATTTCCAAAAGCCCAAACAAGCGCAACCAACTCTCACGACTTCACGAACGCAAGCTTCCTTCGGAGCACCTCACCGCTCTATCATCCTTCTCTTCGCAGCCAATCAAGCCTTCACGCTACTTGGAACACATCCAGGAAACTGGCTCTTATCTGCCTAGCATATCATTTTGCAAGCCAACCGTCCGCCTAAATGACCTAGCAGAAGAATAAAGCGGTGACCACAGAACTACCGGACCGTGAAATCTTCCTTGTGACTTCTCTTTCTTGTATGTACAGGGTTGAAATACTCCATCTTTTTCCAGGACCAAGAAGATGCCATGCAAAGGCGATTACATCACCACTCCACTTACAAAGTCATTCTGCAGCAGTCTCCACTCACACCACATCGTCGGGTCGCCCTTGTGCAGCGCGGGCTTGCAGCATTGCACAGGGGGAGGCGAGGAAAAGGAGCGAGCTTGCGCAGGGGCACATCCACATCCGTACCCGTTCACCCAAATCTGCAGATATCGATCAGCTGGGCCGAACTGCATGCCTGCCGTTCCCAAGAACAAAGAAACAAAGAAAGCAGAAATCAATAACTTCCCGTCGTCAAGGCGGTGAGTCTTTCTCCCTAGCTTTTCCATAGTCTACAGTGCCATCAAGATCCGATCCAGCTCGAGCTCGGATCTCAGCGGCCCTAACAATTGGACAATGCACCACCCAGGATTTAGTCGACTTAGTAACTGCAAACGGTTGCCGGCGTGCAGCTAATTCCAACTCTAAAGCTGTATCCAGAACTACCGGCCCAGAAATTGTCGCCTGAGCTTGCTCAGCTGGACAATACTTGGGAAGTCTGGATGTGCAAACAGAATATTTAAGATTAAGGTTACGCTTTTCGGAAAGGGAAGTCAAAGGGGAAACAAAGAGCGAGATGTCATGATCGCATTCTAGATCCTTATCCTTCCCCTCAAAACAAAAACCTATTGCTATCCCTTTTTGGATGCCATAGGCGAGAGCTGAACACCTGTGGCTGCTGTGTTGTGGTGTTGGGTGCGCGGGAGGCTTGGCTGGGCAAGATGCACGGATTTGAGGATGGACGGATGGGTGAAAGGATGTCTCAGATATCTGAGGGTAGACGGTACGGGTATGGCGTCGGCTCGGGCAGGCCGATTGAGTATTTTACGAGCTGCTCGGTAGACTCTACCAAAGTTTCAAACATGTGAGCACTGGAAGGTGCTTTGATACTCGTCCCAACAATCAAGACTTCTTGGGCAGCGGTGCCTTTGACAACAATGCGTTCGTCTTTGGTATGCGCACGCCTTTCTAGCCTCCTTCAACTGCGTAGTGGTCAAATAAATGTGTGAGCGGCATCGCTCCGTCAGTCCCAGCGCAGTGGCAATTGGCAGCTTGCGTGCGGCCGTTTGTTTCAGGGGTAGAAACGGCTTCGTTTCGTCGTTTCGTTTGGTCGCCTCCTCTCCCGTGACTTCCGTTCTTGACTTCCTTGTTCACCTGCTTTTTGACAGGAAGAAAGAGAATTCTCAAGGAAGAAGGGAAGGCCGGATGGGATGGGACCTTGCATGCGGAGAATTACGTCCGACTTTCAGCGCCTTCCCGCGAACCGCTCGATGAGACAGTAAACAAAGACAGCAGCCAGCTAGCACCAGGAAGTCAAGTGAGCGAGCGGCAAGCCAGCCGAGGAGGATACCCGTTGCCATCGCCGTCATCTAAACACGTGGAACATGTACTCTAAGTTTTAGGGCAACGCGAAGGTAAACCTCAAAATAGACGAGGAAATGAGGCATACGAACAGACGAGATGACATGCCCTTCCCTCGTCATCATCCACTGTCACCAGGGCAAGCAAAACGAGCCCTTAAATAATCTTCCTTGCCCTCCCCATTTCTTACCAAATCCACACCCGTCTCATCTCTTTCTTCCTTCCTTGTTCCCTTCTCAGCCTCCACCAAATCTCGCATGCCAGATCCCACATGGCAGGGACATCTCCGGCACAAGGAAAAAAAGTTCTCTCACCGACCCAGCAAACAGGAAACGAGAGACTCCCCATCCATCTGCTCCACCCATCTCGTCTTCCAGAAGTAACTTCGAAGGTATCAAAACTGGATTAGAGCTCCACCCAACCAATAACCCACTTTCAGCTCCACTGAATCCAGGAACGATCAGGGATGAGGCTAGCTGGTGATCCATGGTGATGCAGCAGGTGGATCTCAAGCCATCTCGGCTAAGCAAAGTGGACGATCAAGCAAGCAGACACTGTAACTTGTTCTAAATCTGGAGATTTCAGGGTCTTGCGCACACGAGTACCGGCAATTCAAGATAATTAAAAAAAATAACAAGCGAACAAAACTTGTAACCCCCTTTATCTTGCTGATGCACCGGCGGTCTGTTTGCAGCAAACGAGATTTGATGATGTTTTGGTTTTAGGGAAGGCATCAGAAGCGAATGCGCTGCAAATGCATACGCAGGTATGCATATGCGTAGCAAAGGGGTAACACAACAGGACAGATCGCGCCTCCTGAACCCTTTGTCGCTTTGCATAACCCCCCTTTTCAGGTTCCACACACAAACACAAACACACATGCGCTGCAGAACCGCCCATAGAACGTATTTCGAAGCTCCAAGCGAGCGATGTAACACGCGCTCGGGTACCGGATCGTCATAACAACACAGCACACGGACATCACCGCCGTAGGCCCGTAGGCAAACATGATTTTCGGATGAGCTGAAACGCGTTTGAGATCTCGACGATACACGCCAGCTCGAAATCTGCATCGCACGATGGATGGAAAACGTGGATGATCGTCAGGGCATTTTCAATCTGATGTTATGAGGTGGGAGATGTGAGATGTCACGCCAGGACGAGACCAGAGACCAGACCAAGCCGGACCTCAGACGTAAAATCCACGAGCGTCTGTTTGGCTTCATCTCCAGACCTGCGCTTGCCAAGAATAGATCCTAATTGCGAAATGCGGTACCAGCCAGATCGTGAAATGTTCAATTTCCGACACTGCTATTTTCATGCTCAGAACAAACGCCGAGGCTTGCTGCGCATTTAGCAGACTGTAGGGTCTACTTAGCTCCTAACAGGGACAGGACAGCAAGATCCAAATGAAGCAATTCGCCACCATCATTGTCACCAAGCACCTCGAAACAAGCGATTGCGAAAATTTGCTTGCCCTAACCGAAGATCTCTCGGTCCAAAGATCAAAAGTAAACACACTTCCGTACTCGCGAAACCTCCCGTCGGCACTTCCAACAAAGTTTTCACGTCATCGGAGGAAATCGTTGCCTCTCCATCTTGAACTTCCCTGGCACTCGGGCTCAGCCAAAGCGGCATGCTTGCAAAAATAAAAGTCAATTTGGCCTCTTCCCCCATTCTTGTGGTGTATCTTCAATGACCCTCCTTCCCCACAAACCAGCACTCCCTAGCCTTGCGAAGATACAACATCCAAGCAAAACGAGCCAAGCCAGGCTCCCTAGACTTGAGAGTATCATTCACGTACCTCAAGCTCCGTGCAGCGGAAAATCAGAATTGAGTTTCTCCTCCCCCTAGCTCCATCCCCATGGATTCTTGAACTTTGATTCGGGAAGAGATAGAAGGCGGGCAGGCGAACAAGAGAAGAGCCAGAGCCGACCCTCGGTCATCATGGTATGCGCGGCCGCCGAAAGGTTCGCGAAAGTTGGAGTCAGAGTTCGACCAGTGACATGCAATTGACGGTTGCACTCACAGACCACGTCCGAGTGTTCGGGCAAGAAAGATGTCGAACACAAAACACCACATATCTCATCGCATATATGCAGTACAGAGAGCACTACGGCAAGGTATCCCCCATCTTGCAGAAAGGAAAAAAAAAAAAATGTAAACACGGATACACGTCCTCGTATCCAGATAGCTTTGGTGTAGCATGCAGCGGCGTGGAATCGGCCGATTGAGGCTGGTGGAGGTCTAGAGGAAGAGATCTGTGCTTATTTGGACTTCCTCGAACTCAGATCTCAACAATGAGAAGGGAACGAGTGGATGACGGAAAATAACAGATCCCGCATTCATTCATGCGAGCGTAACGTTAACCTTCACATCAATTCCTTAAAGTTGACATGATGTGTCCAGCCACAGCACTGTAGCTAACACTAGACAGACAACTGCAGCCCAACGGGATCTCTAAGATGCAGGAGCTTGGACGTTGCGGCAGGCAGGAGAAGCGAACTCTCATCGTGGGGTATTTCTCCGAGCCAAAAGACTGGTTCTCGATGTCTCGTGCCACGGACAGATCTGTGCACTGCGTTTGCCCTGCATTTAGAGCGCACCTGCTCGAGGCATTCGTGTGGAGAGGATATCAATTCCACTCGGACTGGTTCGCATCTGCGATACTTGGACACAGACGGGAGGGTATGAGGCGTACTGTTGGAATTGGCTTCGTGGAAAGGAAGTGATTGGGAAAGGATCTGCGCCCTGCATGTGTAAGTGTGGGTGGAATTGATTTCTTTGGCATGGAGTCCGCCTGCTCTTCACAGAAACATCATGTAGGCTGTGCGAAGGTAAGAGTAGGTAAGTATGGGCACGGCCTCAAAGAGCTCTCTTCCCTTTGTCGGATGCATCGCATCTGTAGGAATGCTAGTCGATGGTAAACATGGAGAGGCATCTAGAAGTCACAAGCATTGGCTTGCAGATTATCAAACTAAATTTAAAGCTGGTTCGCCCTCTGTCTTGGGCATTCCTTATTGCCACATTTATCACACAAAAAAGTCTCTTTCCTTGGACAGCATCTGAAAATATGATTGACCGGCCGAGATTCTTGCACCGGGTCGGTCGGGCTTCATACTCGTCCTCGTCGACTCGATAAACAGTACCGAGACGATTCGGGGGCACGGTCTCGGATATCACGGGTCATGTCGAGTGTCTACGAAGTTCATGTCCTTCGGCACGAACTTCATTGACAACAGGACGCATTTTGTTGTTGAATGCCTGTCAAGTCTCGTATCTCGTCAATGTGAACACGCACATGCTTCCCTCGACGTGGGCAGAACCTGTCCACCACTCAAAGTATCGTCAAGCATCCTGCATCCAAACACTGAACTTTCAGCCAACCTCCCCTCAACCAGGACGGCAAGGTGCTGACCTGATAGAGAGACAAGGTCAACAGTAGTAAGATCAAGCTTAAAGTCAAGCTCAAGCCCAACGTTACTCCCCATCCTATCCGCCTGTCATCGCAGATCTTATCTTTGTTCGTTATTAACCTCAACTCTTGGGTTTGAAATTATACTTCCTTCAAACTCAATCCCAACTTTATCGGGGTCCGAGAAAAATGCCAGATCTAAAGCTTACCTTGCGCCGTGTACCGGCCGAGTCTCAAAGGTAAATTTCTGCTTGCCACAAGCACTTTCTTGTCACTGCAGTCTTCGCTACATCGTCGCTACCATCAACGCTGGCACTACCTTGACATTTGACATCAGGAACTTTTCACGGCTATGAGAGAATGCAAGCCATCTCAACAAACAAAGGCTACTCCTCATCTACCCCCAAATTGAAGCGAAGAAGTATCGGAAATTAAGCTTCACCTTCGCCGGCTAACCGAGCAGCTAGCCATCGTTGACCTTGAGATTGCAAAACTTTGACCGGCCGGCCTGGATCCCATGAAATCAGACCAATATCTTTCAATTGATCATTACCCCGAGTCATGCCAGGCTTACAATGTAGTAAAGAGTGTAAATTCAACTCACAACCCCAAGGAGGCAATAGAGACAACCAACATCATGAACTGCATCCTGCTTACTTCCCTGGGTATCTTCCACTGGCAACATGAAATGTAGCCTCTATCTGAGCGCACTTCGGAAAACATCGGATCCGCAAAACACAAACGTTCAAGAAACATAGACACAACTGTGTCAAAACATGCAAGCCTGCCCAATATCCCGATATCAGGACTTCGTTCGTTTCCAACCCGCATTCTTCTCGTCGCAGCTGTCTAGACCTGGCCACTTTTTAATCCAGTGCTTTGATCTTGTTTGAATCTGTGGTATTTGACGTGCAGTAGGAGAGATACTGCATGCAGGCGGGTTTGAGATGGACCCTGATGATCTTTCTTCCGGCCAACTGGATTTTGGGTTCAGCATTGGAAGTAAAGGCGGCTGCTGTAGCAGTTGGCCGGAACTCTGTGTTCAAAGACTTTCAGTGCACGGCGAGTCGAAAGTGTAAACAAGACTTAGGCGTGTAGCCGGAGGCAAAAGCTTACAGCAATTTTAGAGAACTTTCTCTGTTATGCAGTCCGCTTCAGAGGCCCGCCCGCCGTAAACCATCGTATGAAAACACAAGAGATAGAGTTCACACGACAAATATAATTTTAACGATAAAAAGCAGAAGCCTAACTCAAATATGGGCACAACAGCAGATAAACTCAGAGCCGGACTTCTCATCACCGAAAGTATATATGAACAAAGTCCGATGTCCCATCCTTACAAGCTTTCAACAATCAAAACAAAGACGCGGATTGGCGGGAACGACAAAGCAAATGCGAAAGATGAAACACTGACAGCCACCGAAAGTCAATACACACCGTAAATAAGCGAATGGGGTTGGCAATAGACCGAGACCAGATCGGATTGAGAAAAGTATGGCGGGAATAAACGTGAATTGGGTGCTGACCGGCAAACTCGCACCGCAGATCGAGTCTATGGACTTACTTCGCGCAAGTACCGTGAAACTCGTCGAATGAGAATAAAGTTGCAATTCAAAGGTACGGTAATGGAAAGGTTCTTCTTGACTTGCTTCGGCCTTCACAACAAACCGGCCGGAAGTGTGACGTTGTCGTCTGACTCTGACATGTCAGGAACCGCAGAACCACCTTTCCTTTGACTTCAGATCTCACTTACCTATCCACCATGCCATCATCTCCCCACGCCTCCTATCCCTCCATTCATCCTCAAACCTACTTTGTACTCTATCATCCACTCTCACGAGGCAATGGATCCTTCCCTTCCCTGCCCTTCATCCACGAATCCATTTCCTTATTTCCATTTTTATTTTTATTTTTATTTTCATTTTCATTCTTACCTTCGTATGTGAATTTCCCACCGTGGTGTTTGAGAACCTCCCACGTGGTCTCCCCTGTCGTCTCTTCCCCCTGTCCTGACATCCTCAACCCTGCCCTTGTAAGTTGCCTGCCTGCCAGTCAGCAAAGAGACCCTCGAGCAGGGCAACAAAGAAAATCAGGGGTGAACAGTCATCCACCCTCCAAGCGGTGAGAGAAAGACAACTTAGAGAAGGGAGCTTCTCCTGCAGCCCTGCCATCCACTCCCTCCTTCTACCGAGATTCCTTCAGGGGCCCAAGGATCGTGATGTAATCAATCCTCGATTGAAGTGGAAAGGGGGGAGGGCACAGGTTACATCGTGACCTTCTTTTCATAATCTCATTTCAAGATTTTTTCACTGACGGAGTAATTTTTTATTTGCTGGGAATATTTTGAATGTGTCGCGTGCTTCGTTTGTGGATACCTTCATGGAAGGAGAAAGAGAAAACTTGGAAGGATGAGATGTCGTGCTTGACTGTTTATTAACAGGGCTGATTGATATACCCTAAACAGTATTCCGATGAACCGTGCTGTGCTCTGTGTGTCCCACAAACAGGGGTGAATTTTATCGAAATGAAATCATGGTGAAATTTGCTATTTGACGATCACTGCGTTTCTGGAAAATTGGAAGGAAGGGGAAGAAGGAGCGAAGAAGGAAATGATGGGTTTGTTATGGGTCAGGGGACCTTCTCTTTGGAGATTGAGATTGATGAGTGGAGAAACCGAGGATAGGAGAGGAGATGCTGCAGCATGCGGGAAGGGACTTGGACTTGTTAGGCTTCACCGCCGCTGCCGGGAATCGTAAACTCCAAGAAGATGATCTCACGATGTTGGTCTCCTCTTTTGTACCTCCGTACCTCACCGCCTTGTAGCCCTTGTTGGAGTTCCTAAATAGGAAGCCAGTGTGGGATGGGAGGAAGAAAGCCGACCTCGGCATCTGTGGTGGTATCGAGATGTCTCATCTCATCTCACCTGATCTGATCTGATTGCTTTCATATCGGAGAATTTGTCCTGTGCTGTTACAGCTGAAAAATCACCGATTATCTGGATCTCCAAATTTCGAAATCTGCAAATAAATTTCTCACGATCCCAAAGCTATACCCTTGTCTCTCAATTTCCATTTCGAGATTTGATTGTGGATATGGTTGTCCAGCTTCATAGTATCTTCAATGCCCCCGGGACCAGGGTAAGCTTCTGACAGATAATTGAAGGCGGTGACAAGGGAAGAAGATGAGTCAATCGTGCGTGCATGCCGGTCGGTCAGGTCTGGGGACGGGAGGCCTGCTCCACACCAAGTGAGCCTGACGTGAGGCTGTGATTATTCATATCGCGCCTGCCTACCTGCGTGCATGCTGTTTCGATGTTGTGCAGGGTGCGTTGTTTGGTGGGATTGAGGCTGAGATGCGAAGGAATCAGGCTGTTTGTATTTTTGGGTTTTGGGGGTTTGGCTACGCGCTGCGAATGCGAAAGGATACATGGATATGCTGCGTTATTGCTGAGAAGGAGATAAAAGTAGAAATGAGAAGAGCCTATTCAGAGTGCTGAGGAGGTCCGAGAGCAGACTGATACTGGTAATGATATCGCGGGATGTGGTGTGATGCGCGTAAGGTATGGTATCCTGGCGTTTAGAGACCTGTACGGCGTTTACACGAGGGCGTGGGTTAACTTCTCGTGATATCTTGAAATACTCATTTCTTCGTATCAAGAAAGCTAGGCTTTCCCCCGGAAAGCATGGGTTTTGGCATTTTGTCCTTCCCAACACGTCTTGGCTTCAGACCGGCAGCTAAATGACCAATTGAAAACAGCTCGAACTCTCGGTATAAGATTTATCACAAGAACGTTCAACATACAAGCGGCCCGCTCAGACACCAATGAGGGTTTCTCCAACCGCCGAGGCGCTTCAGCGTCTCACCAAACATCCTTGACCGCCGACTCGTCCGTTCCGTAAACATTCGCATTCTTCAAGTAGTAGATGCTGGTAGAAAGGTTTCCCTTTCACAAAATCCTCAGGGAAGGGAGCTCGAGTGTGGGATTTCTCGGTCTCGGCATTAGGGTTTGAGGGCTTTGCCGCCGTCGTCATGCTGGAAATAAATAGGTTCGCGGGTACGACGGCCGAAGTAGCTGTTTGAGCAGCCACACGAAACACCGATCAGCATGATTAAATCGAGCTTTGGACGTGAGATCATTTGTATGCGGCAACAACACACGTGGAGATCTTCCATCCAAAACATGCTGACGAGAGATGTGGTTTCTGGGCATGACATCCTGTTGCTCAGCTCATTAGCAGGCAACAACAGGCGGTTTGATCGACCTGCCAAAACATGCGGGCCATATCTCATGATGGCATGGTGCAGGTGTCAAAGTGAGGGGATCTCAAGAAGGTCCACGCGTGTACCCCGCCTTTGATGCCATGGCTTGTATCAGATCAGACCACGCCGAGGTTTTCTTTCGCATCAATCGTCTTCTGGTGGCATTTGTGTAGATGATATCCAATTCTCCATCGTTGCCTGTCCCCCCGCCAAATTCGCCGGTGCTTTGCCTTTCTTGTCCTTCCGTTTGACTACCAGACAGAGTACGCGTCCATAGATCGAAAAACCATCATAGGTTGTATCCATAGCCATTTTCTTCTTGTCGTCGCTCTCCTCCCCAGAAGGCGCGTCTCTCATCCGCTTTGGTAGAGGCTCGAATCCTGGACTGGATGTTGCTGTCGTAGTTCTTGGTCGTTTAGACCTGCCCTCAGGCACGAAAAGACCATCTTCAGACTGGTTGTCGTTTGCATCAGGGAGATCCTGTAGATTCAACTCTTCGTCACTCTCCTCCCTCGCAATGACTGGCCCATCTTCGACTTCAATCGGTGCATCTCCCGTATTTCCTGTAAGCTTCGCAGAGTTCGATTGTATCGGCTTTTTATTCGATTCTCGAAAGGTCTTCAGCTTCGTAAGAAGGGAGTGATGGGTGCTGGTCTCGGTCAAGAAGATAGAAACCTCGAAGTCCTCTGCTGATATCAGTACTTGTTCGCAGACTCCAAAATTCTGGCAGACCTTCTACTACAACATCTTTCACTCCTTTCTTCTTGCTGCTTTTGCCCTTGCTGCGCTCATTCTCCTCGCGAAGCTTGGGTAGGACGAGAGGTCGGACGCTTTCGATGACGCGAGGTAGAATTGGATCTCGTGGGTTGAGCAGCCAGCTTTCTGCGAGCGATGGGTTGTCGACATATATGCGGCATTCAAGGACCGAGAACTTCGTTATTCTTAAATACCTGCGGATCGGTGCCATGGCTGTGAAACTGTTGATGTGATGTTGTGGAGAGACGGCGACGAGGCGGGATTGTTGACATTTCAGCCTTGCCAGCAGCCTCGGGATCCTCCACTATCTCCGAGTCGCTAAGCCAAAGACAGGCTCAGTTCGACACCTAAGTCTTTCATGTCAACTACCCAGCATTCCCATTATGCTATGTTCAATCAGAACCTTTCACTGAATGTTATTTATTTTCTCTAGATAACCAGACTGTTCTTCAGCGTATATGATGTAAGCTTCTTCAAACTTCTGGATCTTCCTTCTCCCGTTCCGTCTTGGCATGCCATCGTCATATCTCACCTCGGCATCAACAACACATCAAAACTTCCAACACATGCTAAAACTCATGAAAAACATAGCAGAATACCTTCACATGCTTCAACATTCTCTTTATTTACCATCAGTTGTTCACAAGCCTATCCAATACCCGCATAATTGCTGATTACTTAGACAGAGGCCCAGCAAATCCCGCGAAGCGATGTTCCACTGAACCCGGATCATATCGGAGTCAGACCTCGAAAATAGGATACCAGCGGAATTCCATTTGAAAACACCTTCAGCAGACAGCTGGAATTCTATTTGAGATATCAGTCCTTACTATAATTCCTTGTCTTCAGACATGAATTCTTTACTTTGTACCGGTACAAAATCAACAAGAGCTTTCCGAAGCCCTCCCGTCTTAAAGAGACTTCTTCGCAGGGGTGTCTCTACCCAAGAACTTGATGCATCAAAAGGAGGCAAGTCTGCTCACATACTCTATCTGACATTCTTCTAATACATTATAGATCGTGAGCGTGTAGTGATTCTAGGTTCAGGGCAAGATTTTCATCCCAATATCGGATCCCCCTCTGACGTATCTCAGCTGGTCCGGGTTCGTCCTATCACGGGAGCTTGATAAGAAGAAATTTCAAACCGTTGTCGTATCTCCAAGATCATACTTCGTCTTCACTCCTCTTCTTGCTTCAACAGCTGTTGGAACCCTTGAGTTTCGCACTACCCTTGAGTCGGTCAGAGCTCGAGGTAAGGGTGTTGAGTTCTTTCAAGGCTGGGCGGATGATGTCAATTTCAGCCAGAAGAAAATCCAAGTCGAAGAGATAACTGCAAGACGTCCATTGCATATATCTGGGAAAGCTTATGAAGCATCGAGTATTACTGAGGCCGACCAATCTTTCCGAGTCAAAAAGAAGGGGAAGGTGTTCGAGTTGAATTATGACAAGCTTGTCATTGCTGTCGGCTGTTACAGTCAGACATTCAAGACCCCCGGTGTCAGAGAGAACGCCTTCTTCCTGAAAGATGTTGGCGATGCTAGAAAGATCAGAAAACGAATCCTCGAATGCAAGTCTCGCCGCCCTTCCCCAGAACTGTATGCTGACTTCGCCAAGGCTTCGAGACTGCCTCATGTCCTACAACTTCGGACAAGCTCCGCGATCAGCTATTGAACTTTGCAGTTGTTGGTGGTGGTCGTAAGTCCTCTCTATCTCTGTTTCCAAGCTCATAATTGATATTCTTAGCTACTGGCGTTGAGTTCGCAGCTGAGCTCTTCGATCTCTGCCATGAGGATCTCAAGAAGCTTTATCCCAACCTAATCCCCCACATCAAGATCTCTATTTATGACGTTGCTCCTAAAATTCTGCCCATGTTCGATGCATCCCTCGCCAACTAGTAAGTGTACCCTTTTCTTCCCTGGCAATGCCATGCGGGCTTTGCACGTGAATACACCGTCAATCGATTCCACTATTCATATATCGATCGGAGTACTAACTGAAGATGTTTCACCAGTGCCATCAACCTCTTCAAACGCGACGGCATTCAAATCAAAACAGAACACCACATTCAATCCCTCCAGCCCGGCCTCCCAGGCTCAATCGACCCCGACAACGACGGCGGCTGCTTTACCCTCAAGACAAAAGAAGACGGCGAAGTCGGCGTAGGAATGTGCGTCTGGTCCACCGGCCTCATGATGAACCCTTTCGTCCAAGCAGCCCTCGACGACGTCCACACGTATCCCACCACATCCGCGACACTCTCCACAGAAGTCGCTTCGCCATCTTCCAAGAAGTGGTCCTTGAAGCGACACTCCAGATCTGGAGGTCTTCTCGTTGATGATCATTTCCGCGTCAAGCTGATTCCGCGTTCTGGTTCGTTGCCGGAAGGTGAGACGGTTCCGGAAGCGACGATGCAGGATGTTTTTGCGATTGGTGATGTGTCGGTTATGGAGAAATCGCAGTTACCTGCTACGGCGCAGGTTGCGAATCAAGAAGCAAAGTGGCTGGGCAAGACGTTGAACAAGGGTAACTTAAGTGAGAAGGATGGGTTCAATTTCAAGAACTTGGGTGTCATGACTTATCTGGGGAATATGAAGGCTATCATGCAGGCTGAAGGAGGAACGGAGGTCAAAGGGTGCGTGTTCCATTCGCAGGTTTGACTGAGAATACTAATTCTAAGGCAGACGCATGGCCTGGTTGATCTGGAGAGGTGCATACCTTACACAAACTGTCAGTTGGAGGAACAAGTTGCTGATACCAATTTATTGGTAAGTACTACTTCTTATCCGCCGGGCATACATCCTGATCTTGCTACAGGTCCATCAACTGGATTTTTGGTCGGGATATTTCACGATTCTAAGGGGTTTTTTCTTGTGTTAACCTGTAAGTCTACTGTATTGATATCAATGGAAGCATCCCTTTACTGCTATTGCCCTCAAATAATCTGGTGATCTAATGTCTGGTAAATTGCTCCTGAAGGTATGTATAAAACCTCCGTGAGTATGCTCTGCGCAGCTGAGCTCTCCACCCAACGGCAAACTTCACCGTAGTAGTGTCCTCCCTACGTGTTGTCTCACTTTCGCTACATTTTACGTCGACAGCTATTTTCGGTATGTCCTTTCCCAGATCAGCCCGCATCGTTTTCGATACTCAAGCCTGCTGCTGGTTGAGCTCCACTCTGCTGATCCGATAGTGCTGACTAGGGTCTACTCAGCACGCAATCGACAACCATCAAAACTTTGGCAGTGGGATTGTCTCGTTTCCTACCAGCACGCATTTTGTTAGAAGTCAGTGGCTATTCCACACTTGTATCCGCTCAGACCTTGTTATTGCATGGCCGGTTTGGAAGGTCGTGCTAGGAAAGAACAGCTAAATCATTCAGAATCTACACACCTTCCATTCTATGCCTGTTTCCAGCTCTTCACTTCCTCTATTTTTTTAATCTAGGTGAGAGTTTCAAGGTCTTATAGCTCACATAAGCAGACAAACCGCCACACTTCGAATGAAGCTTGTAGACAGTCGGGGGCTCGAAGTGAAGTACCTAGCACTTCGATTTCCATGTGATCAATTCACCGATACAAACATGACCAATTATTAATAATGATTTTCGCTGCCCTCCATTCACCATCGATAAGCTGGTCACATCACCTTTTGATACCTATAAATACGCCTCCCACTATTTCTGAGACTCTTGAGCGAGTAACGGATGGACCAGAATTAAGAATATTTACCAGTTTTCTCTGACAATACAAGATTTGATGTTTTTGTCAGGTTTCAATTCCATTCAATCGGAAGAAAAGCTTCGTTCGCTGCTCACGCGATTTGCAGGAAATCGTGCTTCGGAATGTTTGTCATGAGAACAATAGAATTGGGAATGACAGCAGAATGGAGATTGACAGCAGGAATCGGTCTCAGAATTACTGGAACAGGGTCCAGACGTGAAGCATTCTACATTCTCTTCTGGACGCCTGCTGGAAGTGTGAGGTCATGACTGGCCTCGCCTTTTTCAAGTGATCTTTTGTGCTGCAAAAGCGGTACGTGCTCGATATAGGCCTTTCGTTGGATAGTTTGTTGTCTCTATCTGATAGGGGAGAAAATAGTGGAGGGGCAGAAGCTTTTATATGCACTTTTCAACAAGTGTGTCTCCTGAATGAAATTATTGGGTGCGGTTATACACGTCATGTATAGAGTTCAAACTTCCAATAGTCACCTGTTGTTGTTCGTATACCCATCTCTTGTAGTTTAAATGACCCAAGGCATCGAGTACATTGATTGACTACCCTGTTTTTCGATCAGGTTGTTCCCGAAACTTTCTGGACTACCCGACGATGACATTTCTTGCTCTAGCAAACCATGTCTTCTCCATCTCCTCATTCCCGGGATTTAGCCAATCTCTTCCTCCAGTCACGAGATCTGCATCTGCTGGAACAATCCATTTCGTTTCTATGTACCAGTCAGTAAGTTCAGGTACCTCGCTTTAGGGTTATATCAAGACTTACTATGCCATGACTTCCACCCGACATACGAAATGATGAATACCGGAATGACCAGATACGAAAATATGAAGTCCTTCAAAGCAAATGGATTGAGCAAAGTGGTGTAGCCCGATATCAGCACAAGAAAAATATTCAGGAAGAAGATGATCCAGGGCAGGTAAGGATAACCAATTGCTCGAAACGGCAGCGAAGAAACAGCCATTCCTTGAGCTGTCACCGCTTTTCGCATCCGCACGTGGGTTAATCCGATGAACGCCCAAGCAATGAAGGCAGCAGCACCAGAAATGTCGAGGAGGTAGTTGAACACTTCACCCGCATCGGTTGAGATGTTGAGAAGCGAAATGAGGCCGAAGAGGTTGGTGAAAAGGATTGCATTGACAGGAACACCGCCTGCTGTCGTTTTGGCCAAGAAGGCGGGTGCTCTCTTTGCCTTGGCTTGAGCGCAGATACATCGACTCGCGATATATATCGCCGAATTGATTGATGAAAGAAGCGTGACGACGATGACGCTGTTGATCAAATTTCCTGCTCCTGCCCAGCCAGCTCTGTTCAAAGCGATGGTGAATGGTGAAGAAGCGGATTTTGATGCCGCGCTCAGAAGATCGGGTGAGTTTGATGGGACGATGAGGCCGGTGAAGAATACCATGCCGATGTAGACTATCAGGATGCGCCAGAAAGTCTGTTTGAGCGCCTTTGGGAGATCCTTTTTGGGATTTCGAGATTCGCCTGCAGTGATGGCGACTGCTTCAGTACCAGAATACATGACAGCTGCGAGGACGAGGACTTTTCCAAAGCCGTTGATGCCGTTCGCGAACGGCCCTGGGTCTTTCCAGTAGGAGAAGCCAATATATTTTCCTCCGATGGCACCGGTGTCGATTAATCTGATTGGAGTTAGCTATCTATGGTTCGTAACAATTGAGTAGTGACCTACATCGCTACTAGATACAGTGCAATTGTGGCGACAAACTTGAACGTCGCCAGCCAGAATTCCATCTCTCCATATACCAGAACACCTAGTAGAGAAGTGCAAGTGAAGAAGACCCAGCATATGAGAATCCAGCCATAGTTTGGAATTGGTGTATTCCAGTAGTTGAGAATAAGTGCAGCTCCGTTGTATTCATTCGCCAGAATCGTAACCTTCCCGCCCATCAGCACTCACCCCTCGCATGGATCCTCAGCCATCATTCAAACTCAACTTACCCACATATACCAATAATTCCAACCCAACGCAAAACTCAACGCAGGATCTACAAAGCGTCCAGCAAATTCGTTGAATGCACCTGTCAAAGGGAACAAGGTCGTCATCTCTCCAAGTGATTGGGTGACGAAAAAGACATCGATTCCGATGATGAGGTATCCAAGGAGAGCACCTACGGGACCAGAATATCGAAGCGCGAAACCGGTAGCATAGAAAGTACCAGGTCCGATGACACCACCGAGAGCGATCATCTGTAGATGTCTGGACTTGAGGGCGCGGCGAACGCCATCGTCGATTGCGGTGCCATCGATGGGGTGGATGTCGCCGTTGGCTGTGTCGACAGGGTCATTAGAGATCTCAGTGGCTTTGGAGCCTTCCATGACTGCTGAACTCAGAAACCAATCGCAGGTTATGAGAAGTGGGATGGAAAACTTCAGGGCTTTGGAAAACGTAAACTCTCGTCTACCCATATATACTACCGTGCCCTAGCGGGATCTAGGGACAGATCAGAGGCATTTTAAGCTTTGCCATGAAGACATGGCTGCTTATCTTTCGGGATCTAAATACATGGGGAAAGGCATTACTTGGCAGGTACAGCCAACAGTACAGGTTATGAAGTATGAAGGTTTGACATTTGGCGGCGATAACATAAGTGGGAGATGGGAGGGGGCTTGCCAAGGCCGACACTTTTCGGACAACTTCCCCGACAGCCACCTTTGGGATTGGAGAGCGAATCGAAAATCGAGAACCTGAAGATTTACATAAGCCTCAGACTCCTGGCTTCCTATATAGTTGAGACATCTGGTAGCAGGCAAGACAGTTAAGTTCCGCTTTGTATCGACTTCTGTCGAGAGCTTGGACATGTCTGGCTACCCACTGATAACGCTTAATCAGCTTTTTAGTCTCTGACAGATCTGTAGTTCGGGAAATATGCTAAAATCTCGAGGGCTTTACAACAGCTCCAGCATGTCTCGGGTGGGCTTGAATTTACTCCGACAGAGCTTGTTTACAAAGTCACTGCCGAAGCGACCAGTGCCACGTGACGCTGCCAGTACTTAACTGTCTCGAAATCTGCTGCAGCTACTCACCCGTTGGTGTCTCATGTCATCTTCATGTATTGGATGTAAAATGCCGATAGGTGTCACTGATAATGGTTACAGTGCCACACCTATCTCGAACTTCAAGTCTGCCGACTTTTGACGGCTTGGACTTCCGATGATGAAGTGTGAGCTGGGCAGCCAACAAAAGTAAACAGAGGAATTCTGACGAGCCTGGATTTGCCACTTCAAGATGGCATCGGGCTTCACTCTCCTACCTTATCGCTGCTGATTGGCAATCAAATTTGAGCCGGAAATACCCCGCAGCTCGATGTTGATATATCCAAATTGCCTCGATATTCAACGCGAAGCTTGGCGCGGCACTTGGAGAGCAATCGTCAGCGACCATGGCAATGGGATTTGGGAACCCTCATAAATCCGGGATTCCCCCAAAGCTTGAAACAGGAAACGAGTAACTCATCGACAGCATTTTCTTCTAAATTTTTAGGATATCTTCGTCCATACCGAATCTCGGTTATTTTCTTCAAGGGAGAGCTTACAGCACTCACTCGCCATGCTTTGGCAAACACTTCTCTTCGCCGCGGCAGTGGACGCCCAGTTCTCTGCTGGCTTGAATCATTTGCGGTTCGGTTGCTCTCAACTTACGATTGAGCGTCTCGATCCTTTGGTGACGCCGGGCCTGTATCCGAGTCCTCACAGTGAGTAGTGATCAACCTCTCTTCCATGAAGTTTGCTTGGAACACCTGAGGGAGGTGCTTCGCCGCGTGTTTATCAAACATCAAACTTCTCCTGTCATATCATATCTCATCGAGAGAAACTGCTGACAGATATCTGAATAGTGCACCAGATCATCGGAGGAAATGCATTCAACGCTTCCATGCCTAGCGCTGATATCTCTGCTCTGGCATCCTGCACTACGTGTGGCCCTGCCGATGATCTCTCGAATTACTGGACTGCGAATCTCTACTTCAAAGCTCGCAATGGTTCATATAAGCGCGTTCCTCAGGTGCCAAACAGGTACGTTCGTCGTTTCATGTTCGTTAACTGCTGTCAGCAGTGGTGTCGAGCTTCCCTGTGCGTTGTTGCCTCAATCGAAGCTAATGACGGGGTTGTGTAGATTCTTGTTCAACGACAGGTTCACAACTCAGACAAGTGGTGGAGTTACTGTCTATTACATCTCTCCCAGTAAGGGAAAAGTGACCGCCTTCAAACCAGTGAATCACCTTTCCACCACATGAGGTCAGGACAGAACCTTCAGCTAATTCATACAAAAAGGGCTTCAGAATGTTCGTCGGCGATCCACTAAGGCGCGAGAAAAAGTACAAGTCTCAGAGTTGCTTCCGCTGCTTTTCCGGACCAGACTTTGCTGGTGATAATGCTGCTCCCTGCAGTGATGCGAAGCTGGATACCGAAGGTTTTCCGACGGGACCCTGCTTAGGTGGCATTCGTTCCAACGTCCTGTACCCAACGTGGGTGCACATGAACTTCTGACCTTCTTCGAAGGATGCTAACTCTGTTGTAGCTGCTGGGATGGCAAGACACTTGATACACCAAATCACATGGATCATGTCGCCTACCCGAAAAACGGCCCATCGAACTTCTTGTCGACTGGCGATTGTCCTTCGACTCACCCGGTGAAGATCCCGCAGCTCATGCTCGAGGTAAGCAATCGTCTCTTCACCTGTAATTTGATCCAGTCATTGACATGGGATAGATCGTCTGGGACACCACAGGATTCAACAACAAAGCCGAATGGCCAGCTGACGGCTCTCAGCCCTTCGTCCTCAGTACGGGTGACCCGACTGGCTACGGCCAACACGGAGACTACGTCTTCGGCTGGAAGGGCAATGCTCTGCAAAGAGCTATGGACGATAATGGATGCTTCAGCGCCACGTGTGGCAAACAGAAGTCGCAGGATATCGCTGTTGCGAACAAGTGTGTGATCCCGAAGACTGTGCTTGAGGATGTTGATGGATGTAAGTGGACCAGCTCCTCGACACGTGCTTCTCTAACTTGTTGGTAGGGTTCAAAGAACTTCCTGGGATGAGCTCCATGAAGTGATCGAGTTGAAAGTGTCGGTAATGGATGGGTTTGAAGCCTGGAAGCGCAACGTACATGATCACAGCATCGAACCAGATCAACAGTTTATTTCCATATCGATTGCCATGTGTGTGTGTATTCGTTGGGGACTTACATCGATCTCTTATTCTCAATTTCATGTACGATTCTATCAGTTTAGCAAGCAGTATCAATCATCATAGTACCAATTATAACAATGAGATCGTAAACATAGTCACGTCTCTGCTTGTGATGTGGGGGGGTTTTTTTTTTGGTGCAGGCCTGAAGCTGTGGAGGAGCTACCCGTTTCTTCACTTCGTTAGCGAACGGGGGGCCCTAAAAACGGTACCCAGTTAGGGACGAGCACCAGTGATTGGCTTCCCGAGACTCCAGGGCGCGAAGCTTATTTTCACCGAGGCACGGCTGAGGCACAGCCTGACGTAAAATTGAAGCGTCGGCATTCGAGAATCACCATCGTTCTTCGTCATGATCTCTTCCACAATCGCTCGTTGGCACTGCATCCAAAGGCCAGAGTTCTATCTGCCTTTCCAATTCTGTCCTACACAGTCATTTCTGCAATTATTAATACTGTAATGATAATGAACTCCCTACCAGTTCTTGTCCTTCTTGAGAGCCTACGACCGCGACATTCAACCTCAATACCTCTAGTCCAGACTAGGACTACATCGCAAAAGACCTCGCAAATACCACTTCGCAGACCTGAAAAGATGCCTACAGCGCAAATATCAATTGCGATCCTACTCTACTGGGACTCGTGGCATCCATGAGGCCCCTCTTCGACCCAACTCCAGCCGACATGGACAACACCTGTAACACGACTTGTAAGGACTCTCTAGATACATAAGCGCAAGGCGTGAAGAAGGCATGTACGAAAAAAGGAGACTAAGTCCAGGAATCCGCTGGGGGAGGGGATAATTCCGATATGTACTTGGATCCTGTGGAGATAGTAGGGGAGATTTTTCAGTACCAGCTGGCGAGCGGTTGCAGGATACTCTTGTGGGAACACCCCTTCTTATATTTTTCTGACCTTTAGGGACTGATTTCAAGACATAGGAATGGAACGTATTGTCGATATACAACCCTTGCAAACGCTGATGACTTCGACTGCGATGATAGCTGCACAGCTCAGTTCTACCAGGTGGCACACAACTATCCCGCTTCTAGTAAAATGTTCAATTATTACTGGCTCATATCTAGGGGAAAATGGTGGATTGAGGAGTTTCAAGTGGGCTGGGATAGACTCAAGAAGTGTGGAATTGCTGTGGGCAGCACAGCGGCGATAGACTCGAGCTCAAGCGGGAATGTTGGCTCGACATCGACTTCGGGGACTGCTATAGCTACAGCGAGAGAAAGCGAAACCTCTGTGACAAAATCCGAAAGTAAAGAGAGCGGTACGGCTGCTTCGGTGACAACGACGGGGACAAGAAGGCCATCAATCACTGCGTCAATAGCAGGCCAGCCTACATCTACCACCAATATTGGGATGCATCTCAATGTAGGTGGCTTCGTCTTCATAATCTTGTTCGTTACGGTGGGGACAGTTATGGCTATATAGTGTACGAAGGCAACCATGTTGCTGTTTTCGGAATATGGAATAATTTCGCCACACGCGAATCGCTTCCCGTCATCTCAATCACTCCGGTGCACCTGTAAGTAATTCTTCATATAGTTTCAATCTCAACGTTGCTCGCCATCTTTCTGTTTCACAAGTAGCTTTCTATTTTCGGACACGTAACATTGAGAAGGAGAAGGAAAACATACTTAACGAGGTTAAACTTTTCGCGGCAAGGAAAGACAAGAAGCACTGTGCATTTCATGAACAAGCAATGATCAAGCTGGCCAGATGGAAAGATCTTCAACTGTCACTTGCGGATTATGAAGGCAAGCATCACTTTCATTCTTCCACGTCTCTGCCATCAGATCGTTGTTGCAACTAGGTACTTTCATGATAAACTCCAAAGCTTCACGAATTCTCTCTATACGCACGATTGTCATTCCAAGACATGCTGTCAATCTACTGCTCCTTCTCCTTCTCCCTCTCCAGCTCAGCCTTGCCCTCCACCTCTCCCTCCTCAATCTCCACAACCTCCACAACATTCATCTCAACACCCCTCGGCCACTCAGCCTCGAAATACCCCTTCCGATCCTCACACTCAACCAACATCCCCATCCGACGCATATCCTTCATCATCCTCTCCATCATTCCTCCCCAATTGCCTTTCCTGTTTGCGGCAGTCAGTCTTCGTCGCACCGCCAAGAATTAGGGAGGACCAGATGAGAGAAACTGATATATTTCAGGGAGAGGGGGGATAACGCTTACCAGGGCCAATTGCAGAGGAGAATGGCTTTGACTTCGGCTAGGGTTGCGGTCTTTGGGAGAGAAAGATTGGGCAAGGTTGAAGAGGTCATCGTATCGGCGTATGGGGAGGTGAATTGCTGGGTTCGATCTGTGGAATTTAGGGGAGTTTTGGCTATGACATTGAGTTAGCGGTTGAATTAAGGAATGGATGAAGGAGAACCCACTACAGGTGATTGACCTTTGTCAATGTAACAAGACAATTCTGTGGCTTTGAATTGTGTTTGCTTGTGGGACAGGACGTTCGCAGCTCAGCTCGAGTGATTACACCTCCTGCGGGTCGTTTTGCTGTCACTCGAGCTTGGTATTGTCATTCGAGGTTAAGCGAGATTGTCCTTGTTGCTGAAAAGAGGGTGTTGTGGATGCCAAGTATCGCCCAATTCCCTGGTGAATTGACCTTGGATAAGCATTCAATTACTTTCACTATGCTGAACATCAAGAGTAGAGACTTTCTGACAACAGTATTACATCTTCTTTCATGTGCCTGCGAAGCTGCCTTTAAGTGCCAGTAATCCTGGCTACCCAAGATATGATTCTTGTGAGTTCTCAGCATCAGTGAACGCATATACAGCTAAACAGTATTACAGATGTCATGTTCTTCTGAAATTGAAATTCAATCGTGATTAGATTATCATTGACTAAGTTAGGTAAAATATATTCCAAGTGCCGCATCGCAACCGCAATGTCCCAGCCGGAACTCAGAACATTCAACAGCATTCTGTTTTTCCATATCAACGCCTCGCCACGTGTCCCAAATCCCGAACCCAAAATGCTAATTTGCTCAAAAAGGAAGGTAGAAGAAGTGAAGTCTAGTATGCCGATCGTGAGATCGCGAGATCATTAAGTCATTGGTCTCGTTTTGGGAATGGGTCTAGTAGTCGGTTGGATACGGGTTGGTAGGGTAGCCGGCTGGAGTAGATGGAGATGGGGCATAAGTAATGGTCTGGAGAGTCGTGGGTGTCTCCACTGGGTAGCCCCAGGGCGTGGTCTCGGCCGGGTAGGTCTCGATTGGGGTATAGGTTTCGATTGGGGTATAGGTTTCGATTGGGGTATAGGTTTCGATTGGGGTATAGGTTTCGATTGGGGTGTAAGTGGATGGGATATAGGTAGATGGGGAGTAACTTGGAGTCTCGCTGGGGTACCCAGAAGGCGTGGGGGTATACGTCTCAGAGGGAGTGTAGCTTGGAGTCTCAGCAGGATAAGACGTTGGGACGTAGGTGGATGGGGTCTCGCTGGGGTAGCCGGAGGGAGTTGGAGTATACGTCTCGGAAGGGGTGTAGCTTGGAGTTTCGCTTGGGTAACCAGTTGGAGTTGGGATATAAGTCTCCGAAGGGGTATAACTTGGTGTCTCCGAATGCGAGTAAGTTGGGTAGACACTGGAAGAGCTCAAACTCCAGGTTGGGTAACCTGTGGGATAGCTTGAAGAACTTGGTGTGTAAGTTTCCACTGAGCTGGAGCTCGAAGAGCTTACGCTCAATGTCGGATAGCCGGTGGGGTAGCTAGAAGAGCTTGGGGTATAAGTCTCTACGGAGCTAGAAGAGCTGGGAGTCCACGTTGGGTATCCAGTAGGGTGAGTCGACGAACTTGGCGTGTGAGTCTCTACTGAGCTAGAAGAGCTGGGAGTCCAGGTTGGGTACCCAGTAGGGTGAGTGGATGAGCTTGGCGTATAAGTCTCTACTGAGCTCAATGAGCTTAAACTGAGACTCGGGTACCCGGATGAGCTTGGCGTATGCGTGGGATAAGTGCCGTTTGGACTTGTAGTTGGTGAGTACGTTGGTAAGGTCTCGGTCGACTGAGTTGGGTACCCTGTGCACTTGGGGCAAATGGTCACAGTCTCGGTGATGCAGGTAGTTGATGTAGAAGTGCTAGTCCAATATGAGGTAGTTCCTGAAGTGGTATAGGTCGATGTTATGGGGCAATCAGTCACTGACGTTCTGGTGCTGCTTTGTGTCAGCAAATTTCCCTTCGCTCATAAAGATCTTAGATTTGTGGAGTACTTACATGACAGTTGTGGTAGTTTCATACGTAGTGGTTGGGATTGGAGTAGGGTAAGAAACAGGAGGGATCACAGTTGTGCTAGAAGTCGATATTAGCCCACTTCAGTTATAAGTACTCAAGAAATCTGGTGACTTACTTTGACCAAGGGTAAGAAGTTGGCGGCGGCTTTGGGGTATAGGTCACTGTTGGTGGGGAAGTCTGAGGGGAAGATGTTGGGTGAGTCTCTCCTGGACCAGTGGGGTAAGTCTCTGGTGGTGATGTTGGGTGAGTCTCTCCTGGACCAGTGGGGTAAGTCTCTGGTGGTGATGTTGGGTGAGTCTCTCCTGGACCAGTGGGGTAAGTCTCTGGTGGTGATGTTGGGTGAGTCTCTCCTGGACCAGTGG